>Ga0308158_10001244_pt1 | contig 28338 bp, 29 predicted proteins | sample PhyBR2_FD_201038 | JGI IMG/M metagenome (GOLD analysis project Ga0308158, IMG submission 201038) | Phyllosphere microbial communities from UC Gill Tract Community Farm, Albany, California, United States - DLSLB.R2 | ecosystem: Host-associated > Plants > Phyllosphere > Unclassified | place: USA... | reverse complement strand
CTGGACTACATCTTGAAGGAATCGTCAATAAGTGCACGTTACGCACTAACCAACAAGCCCCGGTGGAGGTGGAGACTCAACCGGGGCTTGTTGTGCGGGGATGGACACCGCTGGTGAAACGCTTCTCCTCTATTATAGTCCGGGCCGTGGATTCCCCAAAGCGAACAATAACCCTGCTATTTCTCGAAACGAATAGATGACTGCGGACTACATATTCTTCTCATCCAGCATGGCCTGGAAGGCGCTTTTCACGTCTTCACGATGCATGAGCGGCATGATCTTGAAGCTGTACAGCTCCTGCTCTATCACGGCCTCTTCGATGCTCCAGGTGTGCAGTCCGCTTTGCTCATAGGGCTTGCCCGGCGGTAGCTCCCACCGCTGCTCAGTCTCGGTCACCGTCCACTCTCGGCCGTCACGGTCGGTCCAGGTCCATGTAGGGAACTCAGTGTTCGTGGTCATTGTGTTGGTTCCTCTCTGCGATGTGGCCATTCTCGACGCTCCGCCGCGCCAACTCAGCAAGCTCGACGACGAGACCCACGTCAGCCCGGAGACCGTCAATCGCTTCCTGGACGATCCGGTCCAGTTCGCCCTGGGTGAAGCGGGCGCCCTTGCGAATGGGGTTCTTGTTCGCCGTGGACGTGCACGTGTCGCACCGGCAGCCGTCCCGGTAGGCCGATGCCACCGGTCGGCCCGTGAGCGGGCAGAGGATGGCCGTGCGGGTCTTCCGCTTCTGGACTCGGTCTCCGCGGCGCCGCCGCTGACGCTCGCTCTTGATAGTGTTCTCGGCCGTGCAGACCGTGCACCGGCATCCTCGACGCTCGTACGCGGTGCGCCACCCCACGCCCTGCACGGGGCACTGGACCGTCACGCCTTCACCCACCGGGGCGCCATGGATGCCTGCGCGTGCATCACAGCGCGGTCGTCGCTGCTGTGCTGGTAGCGCATGGCGACTCTCTCGCTCCGGTGGCCGCCGAACGCCATCACATCGGCCAGCGTGACGCTGGGCAATTGGGCGTAGCGAGTCAGCGCGACGTGTCGGCAGTCGTGCAGGTGCATCAGTGGCAGCCCCGCCTTCTCACGGATCGTCCGGAACTTCTTCTCGACAAGGTCCACGGTCAGCCGTCGACCCAGGCTGTTCCGGAAGACCGCCCCCTCGCCGTCTGAGGCCGCGTACAGGCTCTCCAGGATCTGACGTACCCACGTGGGCAGAGCGATGACCCGGGTGTCCTCTTCGCCGGTCTTCGTTCCGCGGGACATGCCCACCGGGGTGAGGTGCTGGGTGACGGCCAGGCGCCCGTCCAGGAGTTCGATCTGCGCCCAGTCGAGCGCGACCAGCTCGCCGATGCGGAGGCCCGTGCCCATGAGGATCAACAAGATGTTCTGCATCTGCGGATCGTCGGCGGCGTCGTGGATCTTCTGGACGTCTCCGTCCGTGAACGTGGGTCGCCGCCTTCCACTCCCCGCCGACGCTCCGCGGATGCGGCACGGGTTCCTTACGATCAGCTCGTCATCGACGGCCACGTCCAGGACCATCTTCAAGACCACGTAGAGGCTGGACCGATGAGCGGGCGCCGCGGAGCGTGCGTTCCACCAACGCTTGACGTCGGTGATCGTAATGTCCTCGACGTACCTCTTGCCGAAGTGCTGATTCAACAGGGCCAGGTGGTTGAGTCGACGCCGGTACGTGATGGGTGCGTATCCACCGACCTCTCCGGGGCGACGGGTGTCCAGCCACTCTTCCGCAAAGAGGTCGAAGCGAGTCTTACCTCGACGGCCGCCGGGTCGACGCTTTGGGGCGGCCGTCGGCTGCGGGGCGTACAGCTCCGCGGTCTTCGTCTTGGCCGCCTCCCTCACCTCTCGGACGCTGGCGGCGGTGACACTGTGACGGCTCCCGTCGGGTCCCTTCACTCGAATGCGGTAGTTCCCAGAGGGCAGCTTCTGCGGCGTTTCCATGGCGGTGTCTTGCTCCTGTCGGTTGTCTTCACTACGCCGATGGACACCCGTTCTTCAAGACTCTGCTCAGTTGGATTTGGGACACGAAATGGACACGGGGTCCACGTTCCCTACTCCGGTCTAGAGAGACCGACACCCGTTCTCATTCCCGAGTTGCTCGAACCGACGCGGCCGAGCCTGTGCCCGATCTAGCCTGGAGCTATGCACGATCACGCGCCCTCCGGTGGCATCCGGGATGCCAGCAATAGGCGCCTGCTCGCGACCGCCCTGGCCCTGACGGCCACGGTGATGGTCGTGCAGGTCGTGGGCGTGATCCTGACCGGGTCGCTGGCGCTGCTGGCCGACGCGGCGCACATGTTCACCGACGCCGCGGCCCTGGTGGTGGCGCTGATCGCCACCGCGATCGCCGCGCGCCCGGCGGATGATCGCCGCACGTTCGGCTACCAGCGCGCCGAAGTCCTGGGAGCCCTCGCGAACGGCGTGATCCTCCTCGTGCTGTGCGCGTGGATCGGCGTCGAGGCGGTGCAGCGCCTCCTGACTCCCGCCGAAGCCGAGGTGCACGGCGCGCTCATGCTCGTCGTCGCGGTCGTCGGCCTCGTGGCCAACGCGGTGTCGATGTTCCTGCTCTCGCGCGCGCAGAAGCGCAGCATCAACGTGCGCGGCGCCTACCTCGAGGTGCTCGGCGACCTCATCGGCTCCGCCGCCGTGATCGTCGCCGCCATCGTGATCGTGACGACCGGATTCACGCAGGCGGATGCCATCGCCTCGCTGTTCATCGCCGTGATGATCGTGCCGCGGGCCATCGGACTGCTGCGCGAGGTCGTGGTCGTGCTGACGGAATCGGCGCCCGTCGGCGTTCACGTCGCCGAGATCCGCGAGCATCTCCGCGAGGCGGACGGGGTGGTCGATGTGCATGACGTGCACGTGTGGCAGCTCACGCGTGGCGCCCCGGTGTTCAGCGCGCACGTCATCGTCGAGGACGCAGCCCTGGCCGATGGGCGCGCGGCCGCGATCCTCGCGTCGCTGCAGACGTGCCTCGCCGACCACTTCGACGTGGAGCACTCGACCTTCCAGCTGGAGCCCGCGGGGCATGTGGAGCACGACTCTCGACACGCGTGAACTCCGCCGCGGCTCGACCTTCCTCGGACAGCCAGCACCCCGACAAGCGGGTGAAGGCAGAGCTGGCTCAACCGTGTCGAGGGTGAAACCGCGGGTGGATTTTGCGTCTAAAACCCTTGATTTTCCGCGCCTCCGAGTTTTCGAGGGTCGAAGCGGACGCCATCCTGACGTGTGCCCTCTCCTCGCTTCGCCGCGTCCGTCGCGGTCCTTCTCGCCCTCGTCGGCGCTCTGACGCTGTCGCCGATCGCCGCCCGTGCTTCGGATCCGGTCACCTCCGTCAGCGCCGGCGACGTCGACGGAGACACCATTCCCGACACGATCGAACGCGTGGTGTGCGGCAGTTCGACATGCGCCACGGGCACAGAGGACGTCGACGGTGACGGGATCGCCGACGCTGTCGAGGTTGCGTCGTGCGGGACGACGCGCTGCGCAGACCCTCGTGCCGACGCGGACGGGGACGGCATCCCGGATTTCGTGGAGCGCCTGGTGTGCGGTTCCGACACGTGCACCTCCGGCCGTGAGGACACGGATGGGGACGGGGTCCCCGACTGGGTGGAATTTGTCATCTGTGGGACCGCGACGTGCGCGACCGGCTCGGAGGACCTCGATGGTGACGGCGTCGCCGACGCGGTGAGCCTCCAGGCGTACGCGCTCTACCGGCAGAAACTCGCGACGACGGGTCAGGACGGGGATGGGGTTCCCTGGGCGGTCGGTGTCGGGGCGGCATTGATCTTGTGCGGTGCGGGCGTGCTGGCGGTGCGCGCGCACCGCCGCCCGAGACGTGACGCCAGCGAAGGTGCGGAGGTATTCGTTTCAACCTCGAAAGAGAACTCCCAAGCTGATAGTGGGGAGTGGTAGCGCTGATGCCTCTGTGCTGGCGAGCGTCTCAAATTCTCATCTAAGGAGTGGGTCTAAGATTGTCTGTTTTGGTGTCCAGAGAGTGGATGAGTCCGGCGAGGGCTGAGCCGCGCGGCTTGAATTTGCTCGCATTTAGCTGCGTAATTATTTTCGTCTTTCTGGCTACGCTCGGGGCCTGGTGGGCGCTGACAAAGCGCCATGACAGCGGTGAACTTATGATGTGGATCATCATGGCAGTGATTGTCCCGACAATCGCGGTCCTCAGTATGGCGCAACGTCATCGAAGCCTGCGGAATTGGGCAGTGGCGGAGTGCGGCTCAATCACGGGGGAGATCATAATTTTCTCCGACTCCTTCCATGGTGGCCCCATCTCTTCATGGAAAGATTGGAGGCGTGATCATCGATCAGGTGACGGCGCTCTCGTGCTGAGCAAGAACTTGTTAGAAGTAACTTTTCGCGGTTCGAACGAGCATTGGGTAACCCCTCTGGCATGCGTTTCGGAGGTGAGGGTCCTTAGGCTCTGGTTCGCGTCTATAGCCTCCCCGCAGCTTCGCCTTACGTTTACGGACGGACAAGTCTTTGTTGCAGCGGTGACCCGCGAGGGCGTGAAAGGAGCATTTGGTGTATCAGTCAGGCGGTTGATGCGAATTGCTGAGCAGATTGACGCGCAACGTTAGCGCGCGGCAGGTCTGGGTGTCTCTGATATTTCGCACCCTGCCGCGAAGGCAGTAGCGCGGAGGGTGTTGAATGATGAACGTCGAATATGCCTTCGCCGGGAGGGAAAGCGGAACGCAGATCAGGCCTACCTGCGTCGTGATGAACGTTACGGAAGACGACGCCTCGATATGGCTTTCATGCTTTCGTGAAGCTATTCAATCCCTGGGTGTCGGTCCCCCTCTTGAGGACAAGGTGGGGGCCTCAAGAGCTGAGCTCGACCGTGGGACGCAGTTTCTGTTGAATTACCCCAGGATTCGAGGACAGCAAGCGATTCGCCATATTCTTATGAACGCTTTTGCGCTCAGTTCGGCTGAAGAGAAGTTTGTCCAACAGAACCTCCGCGCCACGGCTCGATTTGTCGAAATTTTCTCGGTTGATACCAGTGCTCCGCTGCTATTAACGACCTTGAACACGCTCCAGGCGACTCTGTCATGCGCGCATGAGATGGTGGCATACTTGTGGCCTCAAGAGGTGCGCACAATCACGGGCTACGACCCGCCGGAAATCAGTCAATTCGTTTCCTCTTTAACTCGAAGTCGTGACATCGGGCTGCTCATGAGTGGGGGCTGACGTTGCTCCTTACGGGCGACGGCGCCACTTTTCTATCGGTGAAGCCCGAGCGGGCCGAAAGATCGGCGTCACGGACGGTGGATGCCACTCGCCCGATGAAGCGTTTGATCGCGTCTCTATTGAAGGCATGGCGTCGAACGACCCCGACCAAGTGCACGAGCGGCTCATTCACCGACCCGAAACAGACTCACAAAACGACCATACTGAGGAACCATCGTGGCCAATCCACACGGCCTCCGCGATGACAACAGCGCAGCAATCGCACGCGGCGCCAACACCAATGTCCTCGACGCTGATCACCGGGTACACCGACAGCGTGGCGACGGGTGGGCTAACGGGGCGCCTCGACCCTCGTTCGGACAGATAAGACTTGCTTTGCAAAAAGGGCAGCCCTTTAGGCGGCCTGGAAATGATGGCATTGTCTTCGACTACAAAGGTGTTCGTGTAATTATCAATGAGAACAATCCGTTCAAGTCGACTGGGTTCTTCAGTCCCGGAAGGTGAGTGATTTGTCAAAGTTTGATCAATTGGTGAGGTGGCATGATGAAACCATCACGTTCGGATCCGTGATCGGCCTATGGTCCGCGCAAGTTCTGAGAATGTCTGCAGACATGCGGGAATTCCCAGCTGAGGTAGTGGGAGAGTTTGGCTACGACGACTTCATGGACGCATTGTTCACGCGCACGTACCTCGAGCAGGCGGCGCTAGAACTAGAAATCACGCAGGGTGACCATGAGTACTACGCGATAAGGGCTTCCGATGAGCTCTTCCGTATTCTTACGCGTGACGATCCGAATCTCGTCATTATCGAATCCGAGCCAATGTTGGAGAAGCATCGGGCGGACCCAAATTTTTGGTGGACGCGTCGAATCCCCGACGGCGGTGCTCTCGGATATGAGGTCTGTCGGATGGTTCGGGCGGTGCGCGGCTTGAAGTACTAGGGGTGCGGCACACGAGTATCGAGTGGTCGGACTGGGGCGTCCCCAGCTTCTCCATCTCCGGGTGAAACGCCGCGGCCAGAAACTCGGGCGAGCGCGTCGACCCCGTCGCCGGTCTGGGGATGTTCTAAACCCTCGGGTACGACCGCCGATCGTGGTCATGGCATTCGAGAGACTCCTGGGAAGGCGTCCTCGGATCACCCTCCTCGATGAACGGGTACGCGTACGTCGAACGTAACCCGATCACGTCACGGGACCTCCTCGGCTTCCGGCTACTTGAGGGGGTGACTGGACTGACGGGAACTCCGTGCGGCCGCGATTCACCGCACCGGGGGTGTGGCCGCAGCTGAACGCAAGGGCACCGCGGTCGTCCTACAGCCCGTCCAAGACGTTCACGGGCTACGCGCTGACGCCTGCCTCGAAGACGGTGAAGCCCGTGGCTACGACACCACGATCGACGTCCGTGCTAACGGCGAGGCATGCCGCGGCTTGGCGCGAGACGACCGCAACGGTTGCGAATGTTTTGAAGTACGCCTCTTATGGATTGTCTGTGCTCTCGCTCGCGCTGACGGCCTTGGCCGCGAGGCCGAATTATCCGTTCGCGTCCCTCGCGACACTCGGGGCGCCAGACCTGATAGGAAGGATCGCACTTGGGGTTCACGGGCGAAGAATTGACGCTCGGGCTAGATCGCTAGGGGAGGTCGTCTTTTAATGTGTTTCCCAGATCAGCAAGACGGTATTTAGTCCGGGCGGATCTTGCGCCGCGGCATAGATAGTACTCGTAAGCTTGAGCTTTTTACCGTTGGTTTCTTGATAAAATGAGGTATCAGTAATGAAATTCGGAGAAATCCTATCCTGGAGAGAGCGGCCAACGACACTGGCCGACGTGATGGGGTCGTGGACCTCTTACGTTCTTCAAATGGCGGCGGACATGAGAAAGTCCCCCGCGAGGGGGCTCTCGGGTACGAGATCGCGAGAGTAGCTCGCGCTAGAGCTGGTCTCGCGTACTGAGCAAAGATCGGGTCGATTGCGACGTACCAGTGGAACGAGCGCACGGTTGGCCGATCTCGGCCTCACCACGCTGCCCGAATTCCGCGGACGGGGGCTCGCCCTACCGTCCTGGCGATCGCTGCCGACGCGCTCGAAGGCGGCCACGAACCGCAGAACCGATGCCAGCTCGAGAATGCGCCGTCGGTGGCGCTGGCATCCGGGTTCCGCTCTCTTGGTGAATGGGCTGTCATCGTCGACCGAGGCAGATCGCGCGGGCGCGTGCGTCGCCCGCGGACGACTGTGTCCGGTGACGTGAACTGCGGCGATCAGTTCTCCCGCACGACCTCGCTGGGATCTTTGTCCGGCCGCAGCCCACGCCACCGCGCCTGCCGCAGGATCCCGCCCGCGGTGAACTCGGCGAACTCGACTTCGGCGACGAGCTCGGGCCGCACCCACAGCGCATCGCGCGCATCGGCCGCGGGTACGCCCACGAACGGATCGGCGTCGACGCGCAGCGGTTCGAGCAGCTCGGTCAACCGCGCGAGGGTCTGCTCGCCGAAGCCCGACCCCACCCGGCCCGCGTATTGCAGGCCGTCGGCGGTGGGCACCCCCACGAGCAGCGAGCCGATGGTCCCCGACCGATTGCCCTTCCCCGGACGGATGCCGCCGATCACGACCTCCTGCGTCCGCGAGTGCTTCACCTTGAGCCACTGCTCCGAACGCACCCCGCGGCGATACGTCGAGGTCGGGTCTTTCACGACGACCCCCTCGAGCCCGAACCGGCCGCTCGTCGACACCGCGGCATCCACGTCATCGAAGACGGGCGGCACGACGACCGGACTCCGGGCGTCGGCGGTGAGTTCTTCGAGCATCTCCCGCCGTTTCGAGAGAGGGAGGGATGCCACATCCCGGCCCGCCACCGAGAGCACGTCGAACAGGTACAGGTGCACGGGCGTGCGTTTCGCCTCACGCTCGACCTCGCGGGGCTGGGCGAGGTTCATGCGTTTCTGCAGGAGGGGGAAGCTCGGTCGGCCCCTGTCGTCGAGCGCGACGATCTCGCCGTCGAACACGGCCGGGTCGGGCCCGAGGCCCAGGTCGACGCTCGTCAGCTCGGGATAGGCGGCGGTCAGATCGTTGCCGTTTCGCGAGCGCAGGCGCAGTCGCTCACCGTCCCACACGCCCAGACCCCGGATGCCGTCCCACTTCATCTCCACCCAGGGAGAGCCCCAGCGGTCGGCGGCGGCGCGGGCGATCCCCGGCGTCGCGGAGGTGGCGAGCATCGGCCGGAGTTCGGCGACGGTGGGAGCGTCGATGGGCGACGGGGTCTTGGCACGGACGGGTTCGGGGGCGGGGGATCCGTGATCGAGAGCCACGACGGGGGTTCCCTCGCTCTGCGGTGTGCCCTCGGCATCCGTCTTCATCCGGTGCAGCAGCCACTGCGACTTCTCACCCTGGCCCTCCGTGCGGATCAGCGCCAGGCGCACACGTCCCAGTGGGCCGTCGTCACGACCCTCGAGGGTCGCGATCACCTCGTCGTCGCGCCACTTCTCGAGCTCGTACGTTCCGGTGTCCCAGACGGTCATGATGCCCGCGCCGTACTCGCCGCGCGGAATCTCGCCGGCGAAGTCGAGGTACTGCAGCGGGTGGTCCTCGGTCATGACGGCGAGGCTGTTCTTCGCGGTCGTCGGGGGAACGCCCTTGGGGACGGCCCAGCTGACCAGCACGCCGTCGCGCTCGAGGCGAAGGTCCCAGTGCAGGCGGCTGGCGTGGTGCTCCTGGATGACGAAGCGGGGGAGCCCCTCAGGATCGGGCTCGCCGTGAGGAGCGTCGGGCACCGGCTCGGGAGTCTTGCCGGCCGTGCGCTTGGCGATGTACGCGCGCAGGGGTTCGTGCGCGCCGTCGACCGGAGCCAGCGGATCGTCGGGACGCTCGAGCACCTCGCTGAACAACAGGTGTCGCAGGTCGGGGTCGTCGAGCTCTTCCCACGTACGCGGGGCGGCGACGTAGGGACGCGGACGCCCGCGCAGGGAGTACGGCGCGATCGTGGTCTTCGAGCCGTTGTTCTGACTCCAGTCGATGAAGACCTTGCCCGGACGCGCGGCCTTCGACATCTGGCTCACGACGAGGTCGGGGTGGTCGGCCTCGATCGCGCGGGCGAGCTCCTTCGCGACCGCGCTCGCCGCATCGCTCGACTGGCGGCCGTCGAGGCGCGCGTACAGATGGATGCCCTTGCTGCCGCTGGTCACCGGGAACGGCTCGAGGCCGATGTCCTGCAGGATCGCGCGCGCCCACCGGGCAACTTCAGCGCACTCGGCGAGACCGACGCCCGGGCCCGGATCCAGATCGAGCACGAGCCGGTCGGGGTTCTGCCGCTCGCCGTCGGAGGCGAAGCGCCACTGCGGCACGTGCAACTCGAGGCTCGCGACCTGCGCGAGGTAGACGAGCGTCGGCAGGTCGTCGACGAGCGGGTAGTCCTTCGCGCCGCTCGAATGATCGATCGGAAAGCGCCGCACCCACGCCGGAGCGCCGGGCTCGAGGGCCTTGGCGAAGAACGGTTCGCCGGGGTCGGCATCCGTCCCCACTCCGTTGGGCCAGCGCTTGCGCGTGAGCGGACGATCGGCGACGTGGGGGAGCAAAAGCGGCGCGATGCGCGTGTAGTAGTCGATCACCTCCCCCTTCGTGGTGCCGGTCTCGGGGTACAGCACCTTGTCGAGGTTCGACAGGCGCAGGCGGCGACCGCCGATGCGCACCGTCTGCTCCGTCATCGCCCCAGCGTAGAGCGGAGGGGGCGGCGGATGCCGAGGGGGTTGCGGGGGACGCGGCGGCGTCGTGGGATCGCGGACACACCGCAGGAGGCAGGCGGCGGACGGCCGTCGGCGTGGCGCGGAGGGGCGGTGGGACGGCCGGATCTCCTGCACAGTGCACCGGAGCGGGCGGCGCAACTCCTGCAGATCGCGACGGATGGCTCGCGGGAGAGGGCCGGAGGGGCAGATCTGCAGGAGTTGTGCACGGGGAGCGGGCACAACCCCCTCGGCATCCCCCGCCTTTTCGGTGTTCACTGATCCCATGCGATCGATCTGGAAAGGCGCCCTGACCTTCGGCCTCGTCAATGTGCCCGTGAAGGTGTACTCCGCGACCGAAGACCATGACGTGTCTCTGCACCAGGTGCACAACGCCGACGGCGGGCGCATCCGATACCAGCGCATCTGCGAGATCGACGGCGAGGTCGTGCCGTACCAGGACATCGACAAGGCCTACGACGACGGTGAACAGACGGTCGTGCTGACCAAGGATGATCTCGCGTCACTGCCGAGCGAACGCAGCCGCGAGATCGAGGTCGTCGAATTCGTGCCCAGCGACCAGGTCGATCTGCTGACCCTCGACAAGGCGTACTACCTCGAGCCCGACTCGTCGTCGCCCAAGGCGTACGTCCTGTTGCGCAAGACGCTCGAGCAGACCGACCGCACCGCGATCGTCCGCTTCTCGCTGCGTCAGAAGACGCGGCTCGCAGCCCTCCGCGTCCGCGGGGACGTGCTCGTGCTGCAGACCCTGCTGTGGGCCGACGAGGTGCGCGAGGCGGCGTTCCCCGCGTTGGACGAGAGCGTGCGCATCTCGGCGAAGGAGCTCGAGATGTCGGCCTCGCTCGTCGACAGCTTCTCGAAGGACTTCGACCCCGAGGAGTTCACTGACGAGTACCAGGCCGAGCTGCGCACCCTCATCGACGCGAAGCTCGAGCAGGGCGACGCGCTCGACACCGACGCCACCTTCGGCAAGAAGGAAGAAGAGGACGGCGGTGAGGTCATCGACCTCATGGAGGCGCTGCGCGCGAGCGTCGAGCGCAGCCGGGCCGCCCGCGCCGATAAGACCGAGGACGCGCCGAAGAAGAAGGCTCCCGCGAAGAAGAAGACGTCGAAGGCGTCTTAGCGCGTCGGCTGGTCTCCGTCTTCGAGGGTCTTCGGGTCGAGCGTGAGGGCCTCGGCCTCGGCGGGGGTGACGGCACCCTCGCGCTTGGCGGCGGCACGCTCGCGGAAGTAGTGGATCGCGATGAAGATCGCGGTACCGGCGACTGCGGCGAGCAGGATCACGTCGATGTACTCGGTGACGATGTCGCGGATGAAGGGGATGTAGCCGACCGCGTAGCCGAGCATCGTGAGACCGATGCCCCAGATGACCGCACCGATGAGGTTGTACAGCGAGTACTTCTTCCACGGCATGTGGCCCACGCCCGCCGCGATCGGGGCGAACGTGCGCACGACCGGCACGAAGCGCGCGAGAATCACGGTCAGTCCGCCGAAGCGCTCGAAGAACGCGTTCGTGCGCTCGACGTTCTTCTTGCTGAAGATGCCGGAGTCCTTGCGCTCGAAGATCGAGGGCCCGGCCTTATGACCGATGAAGTACCCGACCTCACCGCCGATGAAGGCGGCGACGCCGATCGCCAGGGCGACCCACCACGCGTTGAGGCCGAACACGCCGTTGGGCGCCGCGGGAGTCGAGTGCGACAGCAGCCCCGCCATGATCAGCAGGGTGTCACCCGGCAGCAGGAAGCCGATCAGCAGACCGGTCTCGGCGAAGATGATGAAGCACACCACCAGCAGCGCCCACGGCTGGGAGTTGGTGATGATCGCCGCAGGGTCGAGCCACGGGAGCAGCGCGGTGGTGGTGTGGATCACATCGGTCCCGTCGGGTCGGAGAGTCGGTGCTGAGAACAGCGGATGCCGTGCGGAAGGGGGGACTTGAACCCCCACGCCCGAAGGCACAGGAACCTAAATCCTGCGTGTCTACCGATTTCACCACTCCCGCGAGTGTGCTCATTCTAAGCGTGCGGAGCGCGCCCACGATGTGAAGCAGCCGTCAAGCCCACGCCTGTTCCACCCGGCGCGACACGCCGCGGGGGAATGCTGGACGACATGGCATCCGTTCTCCCCTCCATGAAGGCGATCACGTACTCCCAGCCCGGTGACTCCTCCGTCCTCTCGCTCGAGGACCGTCCGCTGCCCGAACCCGGCCCCGGAGAGGTGCGCGTGCGCGTGACCGTCTCAGGCGTCAACCCGACGGATTGGAAGGCGCGGGCCACGACCGGGCGGCCCCTTCCCTTCGACGAGGTCACCCCGAACCAGGACGGAGCGGGAGTGGTGGATGCCGTCGGCGACGGCGTCGACACCCTGACTGTCGGTCAGCGGGTGTGGGTGTACCTCGCGGCGCACCAGCGTCCTCTCGGCACGGCGGCCGAGTACACGGTGCTCCCCGCGTCGCGTGCGGTCGCCCTGCCCGACGACGCCTCGTTCGAACTCGGCGCGAGCCTCGGGGTGCCCGCGATGACCGCCCACCGCGCGCTCACCGTGCACGAGGACGGCCCCTCGCGTCTGGCCCCCGGCGCGCTCGCCGGACGCACCGTCCTCGTGCAGGGTGGCGCCGGAGCCGTGGGGCACGCGGCGATCCAGCTCGCGGCCTGGGCCGGAGCCACCGTCATCGCGACCGTGAGCAGTGACGAGAAAGAAGCTCTCGCGCGGGCCGCCGGCGCCCACCACGTGCTGCAGTACCCGAGCGACGCGCTGGCCGACGGCATCCGGGAACTCGCCCCGAACGGCGTCGAACACATCGTCGAGGTCGCGATCGCCGACAACGCCGCCCTCGACGTCGAGGTGATCGCCAACCACGGAACGATCGGGTACTACGCCGACAACGGCGGAGACGACTTCACCGCCCCCGTGCGCGTGAGCTTCGCGAAGAACATCCGCTGGCAGGGACTGCTGCTGTACACGGTGGGGGAGCGGGCGCTGCTCGCCGCCGCCGAGGACGTCGCCGCGGCTGTAGCCGACGGCGCTCTGCCGGTGGGGGAGGACGCGGGGCTTCCGCTGACTTTCTTCGACCTGGCCGACACCGCCGCCGCGCACGACGCCGTCGAGCAGGGTGCGCTCGGCAAGGTGCTCATCCGCGTCGCGGAGTAATCTCCGCCTCGCGTTGCGCGTGAGGGGCCGGAAACTGTCGCTGGGGCGGACCCGAGGCGACAGTGAGTGACCCCTCACGCGAGAGACGACAGGGGAGTGAGGCTCCGTCAGCGGGTGCGCGGGACGTAGCGCGGCACCCACCGGATGAAGCCCGCCGCACCCAGGACGGCAATCAGTCCCATTGCTCCGACACCGACCGACAGGGATGCCACGGCCGTCAGGGCCGACACGATCAACGGAGCGACCGCGCCCCCGGCATCCGTCAACGTCCTCCACGAGCCGAGGAACGCCGCGGGATCGGTCGGCGGGGCGACGTCCGCACCGAGGGTGAGCAGGATGCCGCTCGACAAACCGTTCCCGACACCCAGGACCGCCGCGAACATGGCGTACCACATCGCCGCCGACGCCAGATCGTGCGTGAACGAGAGGGCGAAGAACCCCGCGCCCATCAGGATCATGGCCGGAAGGGCGGCCCAGAGGCGACCGAAGCGGTCCATCACCTGGCCACTCGCGTAGAAGAGCGCGAAGTCGATCGCGCCCGAGACTCCGACGACCACCGCGATCGTTCCGGCATCCAATCCGAGAGAGACGCCCCAGAGCGGGAGCACCACCTGCCGCGCCGAGCGCACGGCCGACAGCGACGACGCCGCCAGGCCCAGACGGGCGAGCACTCCGCGGAAGCGCCACATCGTGCGGAACACCCCGACCCGCTCGACGGTGGGGATCGCCCCGGTGACCGGCTCGCCCGTGTCTTCGGCATCGCGCGAGTCCCCGCCGCCCCGCCGCGTCGGCGACCCCGCGCCCACCGGCACGGCCTTCTCGGGATCGGGGCCGAAGAACACGAGCAGGATCGTGGCGACCTGGCACACGGCGAAGAACACGATGGATGCCGTCTCGGTACCGAAGACCGCCAACAACGCCGCCGAGATGAACGGGCCGACGAACATCCCGAGGCGGAACGTGCCGCCCAGCAGCGACAACGCGCGAGCACGGAAGGTCAGGGGAACCCTCGTGGTCATGAAGGAGTGACGGGCGAGCGCGAACGACGCCGCACAGAAGCCGATGAGGAACACCGCCGCGGTGAAGAACGCCAAGGACTGCGCGAACACGATTCCCAGCAGACCCGCCAGCACGACGATGCCGGCCACCCCCATCGTGACGCGCTCGCCGAAGCGGGCGACGGCCCAGCCTGCCGGGATGTTGCCGCAGAGCTGGCCGACGACGAGGGCCGCGGCCACGAGGGCGGCGAGAGCGACGTCGGCGCCGAGGCGGTTCGCGATGACCGGAATGAGGGGGATCACGGCGCCCTCGCCGACCGCGAACAGCAGCGTGGGGCCGTAGATCATCGGTGCGAAGCGCACCAGCACGTTCCGGGGAGAGTCGGCTGTCACCGTCTCCACGATAGGCTTGATGTCAAATGCTCGAACTCGATTTGACCGCCGACATCCAGGCGCTGCGCTCGACCTTCGCCGATATTCAGGCCGTGGTCGACGTCGACGCACTCAAAGCCGACATCGAACGCCTCAGCGAAGAGGCCGGTGCCCCCGACCTCTGGGACGACGTCGACAACGCCCAGAAGGTCACCAGCCGCCTGAGCCACAAGCAGGCCGAGCTCAAGCGGGTCACCGAGATCGAGCAGCGCCTCGACGACCTCGAGGTGCTCGTCGAACTCGCCATCGAGATGGACGACGACGAGTCCGCCGACGAAGCGCGTCGCGAGCTCGCCTCGCTGAAGGACGTCATCGGCCAGCTCGAGGTGCAGACGCTGCTCGACGGCGAGTACGACCCGCGCTCCGCGGTCGTCACGATCCGCTCCGGCGCCGGCGGCGACGACGCCACCGACTTCGCCGAGATGCTGCTGCGCATGTACCTGCGCTGGGCCGAGCGCCACAAGTACCCCGTCAAGGTCATGGACACGTCCTACGCCGAAGGCGCCGGCATCAAGTCGGCCACCTTCGAGGTCGACGTGCCCTACGCCTACGGCACGCTGTCGGTCGAGGCCGGAACGCACCGCCTCGCGCGCATCAGCCCCTTCGGTGGCGCCGACAAGCGACAGACGAGCTTCGCGGCCGTCGAGGTCATCCCCGTCATGGAAGAAGCCGTCGAGGTCGAGGTGCCCGAGGGTGACATCCGCGTCGACGTGTTCCGTTCGTCGGGCCCCGGTGGACAGTCGGTCAACACGACCGACTCCGCCGTGCGCATCACGCACCTTCCGACGGGCCTCGTCGTCTCGATGCAGAACGAGAAGTCGCAGATCCAGAACCGCGCGGCCGCCATGCGCGTGCTGCAGACCCGCCTTCTGCTGCTCAAGCGCGAAGAAGAAGCGGCCAAGAAGAAGGAGCTCGCCGGCACGATCACCGCGAGCTGGGGCGACCAGATGCGCTCGTACTTCCTCTACGGCCAGCAGCTGGTGAAAGACCTCCGCACCGGATACGAAGTCGGAAACCCGGCGGTCGTATTCGACGGCGACCTCGACGGCCTGATCGCGGCGGGCATCCGCTGGCGCAAGCGCAAGGACGACGACGACTGAGTCGTCCCCTCTCACGACAGAGAGCCCTCTGGATGCCGGCACCTCGGCATCCATAGGGCTCTCTCGGTTTCGCCACCCGGCGCGTCCTGTCGGCCTGCCTGAAGCCCGCGCTTAGGCTCGTCAAGCCATGATCCGGTTCGAGAACGTCACAAAGCGGTATCGCGGCACCGCGAAGCCCGCCCTGAACGCCGTCGACTTCGAAGTGCAGCGCGGGGAATTCGTCTTCCTCGTCGGCGCTTCGGGCTCCGGCAAATCGTCGTGCCTGCAGCTCATCCTGCGCGCCGAGACCCCCAGCGACGGCCGTGTCGTCGTGCTCGGTCGCGACCTGCGCACGCTGTCGAACCGCAAGGTTCCCTACTTCCGCCGTCACATCGGTTCGGTCTTCCAGGACTTCCGCCTGCTGCCGAACAAGACGGTGCACCAGAACGTCGCCTTCACGCTGCAGGTGACCGGCGCCTCGCGCGGGTTCATCCAGCAGGCCGTGCCCGAGGTGCTCGCGCTCGTCGGTCTCGACGGCAAAGAGAAGCGGCTGCCGCACGAGCTCTCGGGCGGTGAGCAGCAGCGCGTCGCGATCGCCCGCGCGCTCGTGAACCGTCCGCAGGTGCTGCTCGCCGACGAGCCGACCGGAAACCTCGACCCCGGCACCTCGATCGACATCATGCGTCTGCTCGCGCGGATCAACGCCGGCGGCACGACCGTCGTCATGGCCACGCACGAGGCCGGCTTCGTCGACCAGATGCAGCGCCGCGTGATCGAGCTGCGCGGTGGCGAGATGGTGCGCGACGAGCGCCACGGCGGCTACGGCGACACGTCGAGCCTTCCGCGCCTCGCGCCCGAGGTCGAGCGCGGAGCGGCCGCGGTCGCCGCCCTCACCGCGGTGCTCGAGGTGCAGCGCGAGGTCACCGGTCTGACCGGGCCCGTCGAACCGCTGACGAAGCCGGGCGCGGACGCGACGCCGGCGGCACGACGCGACGAGGCTGCTCCGGCGGCGCGACGCGAAGAGACCGCTGCGGCCGCGTCGGACGACGCTCCGGCCCCCGCCGACGAGCCCCGCGAGCCCGGCACCAACACGCGCTCCATCCCGGTCACCCGCCCCGACGTCGACGCTCTCGGTCTCGCCGACCGACTCGGCCTGGGCCAGAAGAAAGACCGCAACGACGAAGTGGGACCCACGTCATGAGGTTCGGGCTCATCCTCTCGGAGGCCTTCACCGGTCTTCGCCGCAACGCGTCGATGGTCATCTCGGTCATCCTCGTCACCTTCGTGTCGCTGACCTTTGTCGGCGCGGCGATGCTCATGCAGATGCAGATCGGCAAGATGCAGTCGTACTGGGCCGATCGCGCCCAGGTGGCGGTGTTCATGTGCGCGGCCTCGTCGAACGCGCCGACCTGCGTGGCCGGTCAGCCCGCGACGCAGGATCAGATCGACGCGGTCACCGCGAAGCTCGACGGCTCCGCCCTGGCCCCGCTCATCCGCGACTACACCTTCCAGACCAGTGACCAGGTGTTCGAGAACGCCAAGGGCCTGCTGTCCGAGGACATCCTCGGTGTCGTCACGGCCGACCAGTTCAACGCGACCTTCAGCATCAACCTCGTCGACCAGAGCCAGTCCGACGTCATCGCCGAAGCCTTCAGCGGACAGGACGGCGTCGAGAGCGTCACGAACCAGCTCCAGTACCTCGAGCCCCTCTTCCAGGCGTTGACGGTCGCGACCTACGTGGCGGTGGGCATCGCCGGACTCATGCTGATCGCGGCGGTACTGCTGATCGCGACGACCATCCGCCTCTCAGCGTTCGCTCGACGCAAGGAGCTCGGGATCATGCGCCTGGTGGGCGCGTCCAACCGCTTCATCCAGACGCCGTTCATCGTCGAGGGTGTCCTCGCTGCGCTGATCGGGTCCGCTCTGGCGAGCGTCGCCGTCTGGGCGATCGTCGGCGTCGGCGTGAACCAGTACCTGAGGGATCGGATCGGCTTCATCACCTCGTGGGTCGATTTCGGCGACGTCGCGATCGTCATCCCCGCGCTCGTGGTGATCGGTATCGTCCTCGCCGCCCTGAGCGCCAGTTTCGCCATCCGTCGCTGGCTGCGCGCCTGACCTCCGGTCGCGCGCGGAGTCGGCATCCGCTGTGGGGTAAACTGTAGGGCTCTGTGTGCCCATGATCATGAGGAGGTGGCACCATGCCTCGTGAGCAGGGTGAAAAGCTCATCGCGTCCAACAAGAAGGCGCGTCACGACTACGCCATCGAGAAGACGTACGAAGCGGGACTGGTGCTCACGGGCACCGAGGTGAAGTCGCTGCGCCAGGGGCGCGCGAACCTCACCGACGGCTACGCCTACATCGACGGTGGCCAGGCGTTCCTCGATGCCGTGCACATCCCGGAGTACTCCCAGGGCCACTGGACCAACCACTCGGCCAAGCGAACGCGCAAGCTGCTGCTGCACAAAGAAGAGATCATCAAGCTGTCGCACGCCGTGTCGGCGGGCGGGTACACGCTCGTGCCGCTGCGGCTGTACTTCCTGGACGGCCGCGCGAAGGTCGAGATCGCCGTCGCGAAGGGCAAGCGCGAGTTCGAGAAGCGTCAGACGATCCGCGAGCGCGAAGACAAGCGCGAAGCCGAACGCGCCATGCGCACGAAGAACCGTCTGGGCGAGTGACGCACTGAGTCACTCCGCGCGGAAGCGGCCCTCGACGACCGAGGTGACCACGATCTCGGGCGGCTGCAGGCTGAACGACGGCCCCCCGGCTGGACCGGAGGCCGCCATCATGCGCGCGGCGAACGGCGCCGGCTGTTCGGGGTGCGCGCCGAGCAGACCGGCATCCGCGATCTCGACGGCGGACACGGATGCCAGCCCCAGAGCGTCCGCATAAGCCGTCGCCCGTTCCACGGCGACATGGACGGCGTCGGCGGCCACCTCGCGCTCGACACGGGCGCGAGTGGTGGGGGACAGGCGCCACTCCACCGCGGTGACCTGCACGTCATCGGACTCGGCCACATCCCCCAGCCACCACGACAGGGCACCGGCGTCGGTGAACGTGGCGGAGAGTTCCACGGCGGCGTGATGGACGAGGGGGAGCTGCGCTCCCTCGTTGTTCCACGGCCGATCGGACCACACCGACACGCGCGCGCTCGACCACTCCGACACCTCGCCGGAGCGCAGGTGCGCGACCAGGCCATCCTGCACGCTCGCCGCGCGCTCCTGCGCCCGTTCCACCACGGGCCCGCGAGTCGGACCGTCGGTCGACACGGTGACGCGGACGGCGGCCTCTTCAGCGCGGGCACGGGCGTTGCTCTCGCCCCGGACGGTGATGACGACGTCGCTCATGCGGCGAGCCTACGGGAGGGGCGCGCTCGGGTGGGGGTCGGGGTGGGCGCGACGACGTCGCTCAGGCGGTGAGCCTACGGGGCGCGCGCGAGACGGCTTCGGGTGGGAATCATCGCGCGCCGCGAACCGTTGTAGACTGTGATGCTCGGGTGCTTCCGCCCCCGAGGTGGCAACTCAACAGCGTGACGATGGTCGCTCCTTCACGGAGTTCCCGGGGCTGATCGGTTTCGACAGCGCCTGCGAACCCGCGAGAAGCGGGCCGAGGATGTGGGGTTATCTCGTAAACGCTCCCTGCAAAACAATAAGTGCCAATGCTAAGCGCACTGACTTCGCCCTCGCTGCGTAAGCGAGCCCGATAGTCCGTCAGGCCGTGTGCGACCCCGCCACGGAATCTGGCGTCATTTAGGGGTCTTGCTGTGTGACGGCGTCTGGACGTCACGCGGGACTTTTCCCAGGCTGGGCTTGTCGACTTAGGTGTCTGTGGCAAAGGTCGGAGCCGAGCAGAACGTCTGCACAGACTGCGCCCGGAGAAAACGCGGAGACCCAGCGTTGGACGGGGGTTCGATTCCCCCCAGCTCCACGAACCATCGTCACGAAGAGGTTGTCACGTGAGAAAGCCCCCACCTTCGCCCGTTTCGGCGAAGGTGGGGGCTTTCTTCATCTCGGGATCAGCCCGCGGAGCGCGTGTGGATGTCGCTCTCGCCGGCAACGCCGTTCAGCTCGAGATAGATGCGCCCCTCGGTGCGCGTCAGAGTGGCGGTGTTGCGTCGTTCGATGGCATCCGACAACTTCTCGACGAAGCCGGGCTCGAAGCTGTGCAGGAGCACCTCCTCAGCGCGATGGATGCGCTTTCCCGCCCACGGGGCGGCGACCTTGTCGGGATCGCGGTGCGTATAGATCGCGACGCGCTCGGCCTTCATGCTGCCGGTGTGCAGGCGCGCGGCATCCGGAGCTCCGACCTCGACCCACGCCACCAGGGCGCCCGTGAGGTCGCGGATCATCACGGCGGGCTCGTCGGTCGCGGCGACGCCCTCGCTGAAGCCGATGCCCTCCTCGTACTCGAGGCAGTAGGCCAGCACGCGCGTCAGCATGTACGGAGCGGTCTCCGAGGGGTGCCGAGCGACGCGCAACGCCAGCTCGTCGTAGACGCCGCGATCGACGTCGGAGAGCTGCACGGTGAACTGATGAATGGTCGAGCCGATAGCCACGAGGGTCGAGCCTACGTTGTCGGGACGGCATGCCCGTGCGCGTTGTTCTGTGCGCGCTGTGCCGTGTGCGTTGTGCCGTGCCGCGCCTACGCGGTCGCGGGGGCGGTGCCGGGAAGGCGGTTACGCCACTGGGGGAGGGGGATCACGATGCGGTGCGCGGGGTCGCCGTCCCACTCCACCGGCAGGCCGGCTTCGGCGAGAGCATCGGCGACGATCCGGCCGACGCGGGCATCGGTCTGTCGCCAGACCTCGTTGCGCGCGGCCTCGTCGCCGACGTCGGCCGCCGCGAGAAGCCCGGGGTCGAGATCGCGCAGGGGTGCAAAGGCGCTGAACGTGAGGAACAGATGTGCGGGCTCCTCGGCGAGTCGCTCGCCGTCCTGCTGGTGGAAGAAGGTGTAGGCCCACTCGCGGAACTGCGGTGCACCCGTCTCGTCGCTCGGCGCGGGCGTGCGCTCGTCGTCGATCTCAGCGGTTCCGCACGTGTTGCAGCAGGTGAAGTCGGCGCGGGCGACGAAGCCGCGTGCCTCGAGGATCGCGAATGCCGTGCGCAGGCGGTCGCCTTCCGTGACGGACGGCCACCCCTGCTCGACGCGGCGGCGCTCGGCCCAGACCTCGCGCACCACGGCCTCGGCGGTTGCGGCATCGTCGAGCTCGTGGACGTCCTGCACCTGCTGCACGACCTCATCGAAGTCGCGGAAGCCGGGGATGACGGCATCCTGAGCTGTCCGTCTGAGCTCTGCGAGACCAGGATCGGACGCGAGGGGAGCGGCCTGCGGGGCCGGCACGTTCTTGCCGAACAGGCGATCCAGGAATCCCATGCGTCCCAGTGAACCAGCTAGCGTCGGGGAATGCCCGATCCGCGTCACATCCGCATCGATGTCGGTCCCTTCCACCTCGACGCCGTTCCCGATTCGGCGCGGTGGCGGGCCGAGGGGAGAGGCGGCGACGCCCCGGTCGAGGGCGGGTGGAGCGACTGGGTCGCGTTCGCACAACGGATCCTGCAGGTCGACGAACGATGGCGTGGTCTCGAGGCGCGCGGAGACGCGTGGGACGAGGGCTTCGCCGCCGGCCGGGATGCCGCGGCGGTGAATCCGTACCGGTGAGCGAAGCGCCCGCGTCTGCAGCGCGCTACTGAGGCGTCTCGACGAGGAGCAGACTCTGGCGGGTATCCGCGAACTTCACCCACCCGTCGCCGAACAGGTACGTCAGACCGTAGCCGTCGGCACCGCGCCCGCCGAGCCAATCGGGGTTCTCGGTGACATAATCGCCCGTGCCGTCGCGCTCGAGCTTCCACCCCGAAGCGACGAGGTCCTTCTCGGCCTGCTGCGCCGTCGCGTCGTCGATGGGAGCCCACCCGAAGATCTGCACGCGATCGGATGCCACCTTGGCATCGCCCCACTTGCACTGGATGCCATCGTCAAGCGCCGTCGCGCCGATCCGGAACGGCTCCTCCTGGTAGGTCCACCCGAGGCTCTTGAAGTCGTCGACGGTGGCGGTCGGAATGATGTTCTCGCAGGTCGGGGTGATCGGGTCCGTCGTGGGAGTCGCGCTGGCACCGGCGTCGGGAGCGGGTGCATCGGTCGTCGTGGCGCTGGCCGCGACGCTCGGGGCGGCGTCAGGGGTCGACGTGCACCCGGCGAGAGCCGTTGCGACGATGGCGCCGCCGGCGGCGAGGAGAGCGAGGTGGGCGCGTGTCATCGGGCACCGTCCTCGTGCAGCAGAGCGAAGAAGTCGTCGTGCAGCAGGCCGTTCGTCGCGAGGGAAGAACCGGCATCGAGACGGTCGGTCCCGTCGAACGCCGTGAAACGTCCGCCGGCCTCGCGCACGATGGGGGCGATCGCCGCGATGTCGTACTCCTTCACCCCGAACTCGGCCACGAGCTCGAGACGGCCCTCGGCCAACCACATGTAAGGGAGCGCATCCCCGTAGGCGCGATCGCGCCAGACAGCGCGCGTGAGCTTCTCGAGAGTGGGGACGAGATCGACGTCATCCCACTGCTCGATGCTCTGGAAGCTGATGCTGGATGCCGAAACCTCGTCGACCCCGGACACGTGAATGCGTCGGATGTCACCGTCGGCGGTCGTCGTCCACGCGCCCTGGCCCGTTGCGGCCCACCAGCGGCGACCGATCGCGGGCTGGCTCACGACGCCCACCCGGGGGACGCCGTCGACGGTCAGGGCGATGAGCGTCGCCCAGACCGGAATGCCGCGCATGTAGTTGTGGGTCCCGTCGATCGGATCGATGACCCAGCGGCGGGACGTGTCACCCGACGTGCCGTATTCCTCGCCGAGCACGGAGTCGCCCGGGCGCTCCGCGTCGAGGATCCCGCGAATCGCGCGCTCCGTCGCCAGGTCGGCCTCGGTCACGTGCGTGCGGTCGGGCTTCGTGTCGATCCGGAGGTCGGCGGAGTCGAAGCGTTCCATCGCCACGGCGTCGGCAGCGTCAGCCAGGCGGAGGGCGAGTGCGAGATCGTCGGTCAGGTCCGCGGCGGGCGCGGCGGGCTCTTCGATGCGGGACACGGCTCCAGGATAACGGTCGATCCTGGCTCGATTTGGCGTGCCCGAGTCACGCCTGGTAGTGTCATTCCTCGGCGCGGAGAGCGAAACTCCGGCCGAACGGAACGCACCTCTAGCTCAATCGGCAGAGCAACTGACTCTTAATCAGTGGGTTCTGGGTTCAAGTCCCAGGGGGTGCACCAGGAAAAGCCCGGTAAAACGGCAAAACCACGGCCCGGACCTCAGATGAGGTGCCGGGCCGTGGTACTTACGTGGTACTCGCGTCCTGAATGGTCCTGACTGGCGTGGTACCGGCCGTGGTACCGAGGCTGAGAAGCCGCCGCGAGCGAGCGGAATGGATCGCTAGGCCGCGACGGTGCCGGTGAAGACCTGGTCGATGCTCTTGATCGAGTTCCCGAGCCGCAGGGTGAAGGAGTAGCTGCCCGCCGTCGTGGGGGTGCCGCGGATGTAGAACGCGGGCAGGGTCGGGTCGCTGTAGACGATCGAGAGCCCGGCGGGGAGGGAGCCGGCCACGAGCTCCTTGATGCGGATGTCGTCGCCGAAGCCCAAGACGTTGAGTGTGCCCACGCTCGTCCCCACACGGAGGGCGGGGAGCGCCTTGTCGTTGAAGCCGGGCGGGTACTGCGGCCAGAAGTCGAACGTGGCATCCGTGAAGCCGCCGGCGTTCTCCGCGCGCACGACGACTTGCCGAGAGAACTGCTTGCTGGTGGTGCCCGACAGGAGCCCGCTCGAGGAGAGGGTGATGCCGGCGTGCGGGGCGCGCGTCGAGTCCGGGAGGCTCCAGGTGATTGAGCCGGGCCCGGTGGCAGTGAGCTGGAACGAGTACGCCTCGTTCGTGGTGGCATAGGGGAGCTCGGTCGTGGTGATGACCGGCTTGGCGACGCTCGTGTCGTAGGTCTTGCCGGTGAAGGTGCGCGTCATGGCTCCGTTGGCGTTCGTGCACCGCAGCGTGAACGACCACGACCCGGCGGCCGTCGGCGTGCCGGTGATGAGTCCGTTCGAGTGGGTGAGGCCCGCGGGGAGGGAGCCCGCGCTGATCGTCCAGGTGGAGCTCAGGCCGCCCTCGTCGACGAAGCGGTGGGAGAGCGCGGTGCCGACCGTGAGGTTGGGCACGGGGTAGCCGGTGATCGCGGGGTAGTTGGTCGCGGGATCGTCGAGCGCGCTGCTGAACCACGCGCGCCGGGGCATGTCCGGGAACAGCTTGAGCATGACAGCGCGGAGGTGTCCGGCGAGTTCGGCGTCCTGGCCGCAGATCTCGTAGAGAAGGCGCCCGTAGCCGACTCCCGAGCCGGTGTAGCCGGGGACGAGGCAGTAGGCGAACACCTCGGCGAACCACTCCCGCTCGTTGATCGCGGCGTAGAGCGAGGAGTTCATCACTGCGGCGCACCGGCGCTGCAGCGCGACGATCTCGGGGTGGAAGGCGGTGAGTCCGCCGCCGCTCGTGCTGCCGCCGCCGAGCCATGTCGAATCGACGTGGTGGCCGTACTCGTGCACGATGACCCCAGCGATGAGCGGGGAGCCGGTATTCGCGACGGCGGAGCTGTGGGTCCAGTAGACCCCGGCCCAGTTGGTCAGCCCCCCGGAGCGGCCTGCGAAGCGCTCAAGAGCGGGGCGGTTGTCGGCCGTGCTCGAGGCGCCGCGGCCGAGCGTGAACGTCATCTTGACGTTGCGGCCCTGGTAGAGGGTCCACTTCTCGATCGCGTCACGGATGGAGCTGGGGATCAGCGCCATCGCGGCACTGAAATCGCCGCTGTAGTTGGTGCCCTCGCTGCCGAGCACCATGAAGCTGATCTCGGCGCCGACGGCGGGGCGCAGGGGGCGTGCGGTGATCTCCGCCGGGACGTCGAGGATCATGCGCTGTAGCGGTACCAGACGAGGACGGTGAGTCCATCCGGCGGGGTCGTCCCGCTCGCGGTCGAGGTGATGCCGATGGAGACCTGCGTCGACGGCTGCAGGACGGGAGTGTCGACGAAGATGCGGGATGCCGCGCTGCTGCCGGTCTTGTGCGCGCTGGCGGACTTGCTGAGCGCGGGGAGGGAGAGGTCGCCGGCGGGCACTTCGTTGATGTAGACGCGGATCGTGGTGTTGCCACTGCCGTTGCTCGAGGCGACGTTGCGCGCGACGGCGGAGACGCCGAGGAGCTCGACGGTGCCGAACGGAGGAGTGAGCACGCGCGGGTCGAAGTCGCGAATGGCGATCGCCGAGGTGAACCAGGCGAAGTGCATCAGGCCCGCGGGCGCCGTCGAGCCACCGCTGGATGCCGGTGTGGCCCACTCGACGTCGCCGTTGGTGGCGGACTTCTTGCGGAGCACCTGGCCGGTCGTGCCGCCGGAGGGGAGCGCGGCACCCCCGGAGCCATCGGGGATAAGGCCGGGGTCGATCTTTCCGGTGGTCGGATCGACGAAGGCGATGATCTTGTCGCTCATGCTGCTCCTGCGCTCACGGCTGGTAGTCGTTGTAGACGGTCAGGACTGCGCTCGTGGTGCTGCCGCCGCTGTTGGCGTAGATCACCCGATACTGCATGACGTAGCTGTAGCCAAATCCGCCGGGGAACTCGGTCGCGAGGTCGAGGTTGACGTTGGCGGACGTCGCGCCGGAAATGTCCCCCCATGACCCGCCAGGGCGAAGTCGCTGCCACTGGATCGTCGGGTTTGGCGTCCCGCTTCCGCTCGACTCGAGCGCGAGCGGCGACCACCGCTCCGTGTAGAGGACCTCGGTCGCGGTGGGGGAGGTGATCTGGGGCGCCGCGCCAGCGGCGTAGGTGAGCGTGGCGACGGAGCTGGCGACGCGGCGTCCAGTCACGGAGTGCACGGCGACGCACCGGTAGCGGTATCCGTTGAGGCCGGAGTCGGCGGTGAAGGTGAGGAACCCCGTGGCGCCGGTGATGACCGTCCAGGTGGTGCCGCCGTCCGTCGACTGCTCCCAGGTGCGGCTCCAGCCTTGCCCGGTGCCCGCGGCGCGGAAGGTGACGCTCTGGGTGGAGCTGATCTGAGTCGAGGCGGGCTGCTCGGTCCACGCCCAGTTCTCCCAGACGGAGAACCACGCGGCGGTCGAGGTGACGCTGCGGCCGCCGCTGGTGAACGTGACGCGGTACTGGACGAGGCCGGTGGAGTCGCCGACGGTAGCCGCGGTCGAGGGCGTGATAGCCCAGCCGGTCGCGCCTGCGACAGTCGACCAGGTCGCGCCGCGGTCGGCGCTGATCTCCCACTGCGCGGTCGCGTTCGGGTCGGATGCAGCGGCGCTGATGGTGGCGCTGTTGTTCTGGTGGACGGCGGTGTTCTTCGGCTGCGTGGTGACCGTCGGCGCGGGCGTGCTCGAGGAGCCGATCGTCAGGATGCCCGCGCCGCGGATGGTCGGGTGGTCGACGATGGTAATGTCGGTGCCGCCGCCCCCGGCGGGCGGGTTCGCCGTCAGGTAGGTGGTGATGAGGGCTGCGATCTGGTCGGCGGTGGCGCCAACCGGCGGGAGCTTGAGCCAGGGTGTTGCGCCGTCGCCCACGCGCGCCTGGTTGTTCGTCTCGTCGATGCCGATTTCGCCTTTGCCTAGGATCGGGTTGACGCTCGCCCATGCGGCGGCGCTGGCGGTGCGCTGGAAGGTGCGCGCGAAGATCTCCGTCATGCGCCACCCCCGCGGATGATGAGGGGGTCGCCGCCGACGCTCGCGCCACCAGCGCTGAGGAAAACGTGGTCGACGCCGTCCGTCAGGGTCGCGTCGCCGCCGCGGAGGACGGAGACGTTGTCAGGCAGGCGCTCGAGCTGCGGAAACACGGCCGCCTGGCTCGCGTCGTACGCGCCGGTCTGGCCGGTCTGCAGGTCGAGGTAGCGCTCCGTCTTCACGGCGGGGGAGTCTACGACGGCGCGGCACCTTACCGTCGTTCGCGAGCAAGTGGCGCGGGAGAGCCGAATCCGCAACGGAAGCGAAAGGTCGACCCCCTATATTGTGCGAAAGGACCGCCGCCTTTCCCTGGGCCGGGCCGAGTGGGTCTGCTCGCAGACCCCACGCGCGGCGGGTATTTCGGGCCCCGCCGCGCGTCAGCGACGTAGGGTTTCAGGCATGGACCCCCGCCCCGGAACGCGCCTCGGCCGCCCCGACGTGGACACCGAGCTGGTCTACCTGCGCGCGGGTGCGGAGCCCCCGTGGGAGCGGCCGCACCGCGACGGCCGCGACGTCACCCTCGAGCCGGAGCTGCAGACGCCGCACCAGCAGGAGCGGCGCGCGGCGTTCCTCGAGCGTGTCGAGCACTATCGCGCGGAGGGGCTGCTCTAGCCAATAGGCTCGTGGCGACACGACTACGAGGAGAGCGCCATGACCTTCTGGACGACCACTTTCAAGAACGATTTCCTGCGGGAGTTCGGCTTCCCCGAGGAGCACTTCATGCTCGACAAGGAAGATGACACCGGCTTCGCGTGGCCGGGCAACGTCGGCAAGTACGACACCGAGGAGGCGGTCTTCTACCTCTACGACGGGACGCTCACGCGGGAGGCTCAGGAGCAGCTCGTGGAGGAGCTCAAGCCGATCTCGGACCTTTGGTTCCGCCAGGAGCAGCACTACAGCGGCAAGTAGCCGACGGGGGCTGCGCGCTGCTCTTGGGTGGCGCGTGGCCCTCTACGTCTACAGGCAGAACCCGGGGGAGCGGGTCGCGATGACGAAGAAGTCGTCGGCGGTGGCCTTCGCGCGCTCGAGGGCCTCCGAGAAGAAGGAGCGGGCGATCGCGGTCAGGTCCGAGCCGCGCGCGGAGATGCTCAGGCCGAGGTCGTCGGCCTTGACGCTGAGCTGTCCCTGCTGGGCGTAGAAGACCGCGAGCTGCGAGATGAGCTGGCCGGCCGCGCGCAGGACGTTCCCGTCGGCGATCGCCAGGGAGGCGAGCAGGGCGGCGTCCGACCAGATGGCGTACGACTTCGCGCCCTCTGGCGCCGTGGCGTCGGCGGTGGGTTCCGTGTCCCCGAGCAGGTACCGGAGCTGCCCGACGGGCGTGGTCGGGTCGATGGGGTGGGCGCCGGGGTTCATGGCCGCGAAGTCTAGGCCCGGGTTTGCACGCTATCCGCTTCGCGAACGACGAAGGCCCCCACCCGTAAAGGTGAGGGCCCTGTCGTGGCGAGATCAGGCGATGATGCCAGCGGTGCGGAGGGAGGCGAGCAGGGCGTTCAGGCCCGACTGCGTGGTGGCGGCGTCGGTCGCGTTGGCCACGGCGACCCCCTTCTTGACGCCACCCACGATGGTCGGGGTGGCGACGGGGAGGTCGCCCACGACCGCGAACGGCTGGGGCGTGTTCTCCCCCGAAGCCGGGGCACTGCCCCGGCTCAGAGAGATCGGCTTGGGCTTGCTCACGCCTGGCCCGAACCGTTCGAGGCGACCACCCAGCGGTCGTCCCACAGGACGGAGCCGCGGACGAGGCGCGCGCGCATCGAGATCGTGTCGGCCTCGTACGAGCCCTCGAACGCGTCGACCGTGCCGCCGCCGGGGTAGAAGCCGGCGTCCGACTTCATGCGCAGCTCGATGTCCTCGTAGCCGCGGAGCTTGAGCAGCTCCCAGACGGGGCGGCCCTTGGTCGTGCCGGGCTTCGGCACGAGCTTCCAGGTGCCCGCGGGGATGCGGTCCGACTCGACCACGGTCACGTTGGGGAGCAGGTCGCTCAGGGGCGCCGGGCGCAGGCGCAGCGAGCCTTCCT
>Ga0308158_10001239_pt1 | contig 28461 bp, 32 predicted proteins | sample PhyBR2_FD_201038 | JGI IMG/M metagenome (GOLD analysis project Ga0308158, IMG submission 201038) | Phyllosphere microbial communities from UC Gill Tract Community Farm, Albany, California, United States - DLSLB.R2 | ecosystem: Host-associated > Plants > Phyllosphere > Unclassified | place: USA... | reverse complement strand
CATGGGCATGCTCAACCACCATTTCGCAGCAGCCGCCTGATCGGCGCAGAGCGACAGCCTACCTCTGACTGCCGCCAATCTTTGCAACAGAGCCCCTTCGCTTGCTCCTTTAGCTCCTCTTGAGTTTTTTTCCTCCAAAACATACTGGACGCGCCTAACGCACCTAACGCACTACCGACAGCAATCAAAATAAGTGCAACAGCACTCATGACAACACCCCTCATAAAAATCCATAGCAGGACGAGCTCAAAAGACTAAAGATACACAGTCCTCTAGAATCTTAGGGAAGGAAGGTAGCAATACATGACGGAGCAATCTAAGAATTCCAACTTATCGGCTGCTAAGAAAGCCAAAAATGACGAATTCTACACTCAATGGGGCGACATTGAACGCGAGATGAACGCCTATCTGGAGTTTGACCCCGAAGTATTCCGAGACAAAGTGCTCTTGCTTCCCTGCGACGATCCCGAATGGTCGAACTTCGCCAAGTTCTTTGCGCTGCACTTCACCGAGTACGGACTTAAAAAGCTGATCTCAACCAGTTACGCTCCAGACAGCAACACCGCCCTGCCCAACTACCAACCAACACTTTTCGAGCTTGAAAGCCCGTCCTTCGACGCTAAAAAGACTCGTACAAACGGTAAAAAGTTTGTTTTGGAGCGTACAGACCTCAACGGTGACGGCCGCGTAGATATTGACGATCTTCATTGGGAATATCTAGAAGGAGACGGAGATTTCCGAAGCGACGAAGTAACCGCTTTGCGAGATGAAGCAGATCTAGTAATCACAAATCCTCCGTTCAGCTTGTTTCGAGAGTTCATCGACTGGCTGTGTGCTGGCAACGTTAAATTCTCTGTGATCGGCGGAAGCAACGCTGTTTCGTACAAAGAAATTTTCCCGCTACTGAAAAATAACAAGCTTTGGATTGGCAAAGGCTTCCATAAGGGCGACGCTTATTTCCGAGTGCCCGAATCCGCTAAGACCAGCTACGCAGATGGTGTCTTCAACGAAGACAACAACACCGTGCATTTCCGGAACATTACGTGGTTTACCAACATCGAGCACGGCCGCCGACATGAACCCCTGGAACTAATGACCGAAGCTGACAATATTAAGTTCAGCAAGCACAAGGACGTTAGAGGATCTGGATACCGCCGTTATGACAATTACGATGCAATCGAAGTGCCCAGAGTTGATGCAATACCAGATGACTACACCGGTGTTATGGGCGTTCCTGTAACTTTCCTCGATAAGTACAATCCAGACCAGTTCGAGATTCTAGGTATCACCGACAGACAAAATGAGCATGGCCTGAAAACTCGTGAGTACAGCAAAGCCGATTCCCCTAAGCATAATGACCTCAACCGGCGTGGTGCGCTTCGGCTTCCCGATGGTTCGCTTAAAGCTGTATACGTGCGATTACTCGTTAGAAAACGTAGCGAAGAAATCGGTAACTTACGTGTTGTATCCGGGGGTTCGGATGGTCTTGAAGATATATCAGTAGAAAACACTACTGCCGAGATCCGGTTGGAGAAAGTAACGGACGAACTTGGTAATACACATCTCGTCGCAGATGGCGGTCAAAACTAATGAAAACTACGCTCCACCAGTTCACAGTTCGTGATGTAGTCAATGGATTCGTTTATAACGAGCTAGAAGGCAAAGGTCTTTATGGCCTGTCTGGTTCGTTGGTGATCCAGCCTGAGTATCAGCGCAACTACATTTACGGAGACGGCAAAAAAGATGCGGCTGTAATTCAGTCTTTACTTAGCGGGTATCCGCTAGGACTGATCTACTTCAATGATGCTAGTTCTCAATTTGCTGACGGTAGGAACCATTTTGAGGTTCTAGACGGCCAGCAGCGTATTACTAGTATCGGGCGTTTCGTCACAGGGAAATTTGCCATAATGAGAGATGGCCGCGAACATACTTTTTCCTCATTGCCAGGCGAGAATCAAGCACTCATTATGGACAGCACCCTTCTTGTCTATGTGTGCGAAGGTACTGAGAGCGAGATTAAAGAGTGGTTTAAGACCATCAATATCTCTGGCGTGCCACTGAACATGCAAGAACTTCTGAACGCCATATATTCTGGCTCGTTCGTCACGGCTGCTAAGACCGAGTTCTCTAATTCTCGGAATGCGCTGCAACAAAAGTGGTCTGCCTACGTCAAGGGCGATCCTAAACGCCAGGATGTTTTAGCCACTGCCCTAGAATGGGTGTCCGTTTCGCGTTCCGTATCGGTCGAACGCTATATGGCCACTCACCGGCACGACACCGATATAGCTGAACTTAAAGACTATTTCACTTCGGTTATTGACTGGGTGAGCACCGTCTTCACAAGATCCCCGGATAAAGAAATGTGTGGCCTGGACTGGGGCATTTGGTATGAGAAGTACAGGAATACTCCGTATGATCCCCAGCTAGTAGAAATGCGCGTCCAGGAACTCTACGAAGATTCATCTGTGCGTAACCGTAAGGGTATTTACGAGTTCATTCTGGGCGGCGAAGTAGATACTAGGTTGCTTGACGTGCGGTTCTTCGAGGAATCCACTAAGAAAGCCGCCTATAAGAAGCAGACCGATAAGGCAAAATCTGTCGGTACTTCAAACTGCACTTCATGCGTTGCTGCGAATAACGCTAACAAAGCAAAAATCTGGACGTACAAAGAAATGGACGCCGATCACGTCACAGCTTGGGCAAAAGGTGGCTCTACAAGCGCGACCAATTGCGAAATGCTATGCCGTCATCACAACCAGTCGAAGGGCAACAAATAATCCATGCACCTTCCTTTGGTTGTGTGTTTGGCCTCCTGCCCACATGGGCACGAAAAAAGCCCTCCCGCTCCGCTGCTTTTTTCGCACACATGATGGACAGCAGGAACCATTCGACCGCCCGTACACAGCCCAAAAGTTGCGGTTCCTGAGTTCTCTCACGTTATGTGATCTTGGGTTGTGCACGGATCTCTGAGGCCATGATCGCGAGTTACAACCAGGCATAAACAGCCGATACTAAACAAATAATCGCCCCGGCAAGCATCACATACACCCACCGCTTATCGTGCGTTTCCGGCTTTAGTTGCTTATTAGCCAAGGCCACCACGGCAGCCCCGACAACGAAGAATAAAATCGGCAACAGTGGCAAGTCGCTCAGACGCATAAGCCATTCCTTCTATCGAACTAGCCGGTTAGGTAGTCTCGCTGGCGGCGTAGGCAGCTCTCCTCCGTTGCGCTCACGTGACGTACTAATTGCAGCATCAACAGCTTCTGCACACCATGAGCTGTCACTTAGCCACCGTTCCTCGGCCTGTTCTTGGCTAATGGCAGCTCGCATAAGCTCAATCGATGATGTAGGAACATTAAAGGATCGTGAGCTGCCAGTACGGACTTCTGCTCTTGCTGGCTTATTCGCAGCGAACCGCAAACGAGCCTTAAGCGAACGTGCAGCGTGACGCGTGATAGCTTCACCAATCCATAGCGTGAAAGTGTTAGCTTCTCCCCCGTTCTTCCAGTCGGCCAAATATGCGGCTTTAGCATTGTTGAACTGCTCAGGAGTTAGGTAGATACCTTGACGAGTAACTGCCACGGTGCGCGCTGGCCTACCGCTCTTAGCTTGCTTCTTAGGCTCCTGCACCGCTGCTGCTGGCGTTTTCACTTCCTCGCGCGCAGTTACCGGCGCGACGGCTGGTGCAGCGGCAGCTGCGGTCGCCGGCGCTTGCTCAATTGCCGTCTTGTTTCGATCCCGAAGACTTCTACGGGCTGGCTTGCTTGGAGTCTTTTTCTGTTCCATCATTTCCTCTTAGTCTGATCTGTCTTTATAGGTCGGCTAGTCTAGTTAGTCCAGTTATTCACGCGTCCAGCGACAACCGAACCTAATGCGGCCTTGTAGTCTTCCGCGATAGGCGACCCTGGATAATAGACACCAACCGGCATTCCTGCCGTGTACGAGTCTTTGACCGCTACAGCTTCGCGCACAGTGCTAGTCACTCGCCCTGGGTATAGCTCGTGAAGCGTCTGCACCACCTCCCGATCCAATAATCGGCGGCCGTCATGCTTGGTCGGTATGATCCAGTGCAGCGCCTGTCCGGGGCGCAGTCGCTTGGCTATGCGATTCTGAATAACTTCTTCAAGCCTTGGCAGCTGCTCATATGATTCCGTTTCACATGAGACCGAAGATACGATCACATCAGCGGCCGCTAAAGCACCTAGCGTTAGCGTGCCTAGAGCTGGCGGGGTGTCTATCACCACGTCATCCCATACAGTCGCAAGACTTGGCAGGTAGTCGCGTAGAGCGGTCATAATTTCAGGCTTAGTGCTGATTTCTTCCAAATCAAAAGTGCCGCAAAGTATGTCCACACCGGGAACGGTGGGGCTAGGGAACGCAGCTTCCTCGGCGGTTGCATCACCTATGAGTACATCGGCAGCTACGCCGGAGACTTCTGCATCTTCGGTGACACCTAGGCGCGTGGTTAGATTACCCTGCTCGTCAAGGTCAATCGCTAGTACGCGGCGGCCAGCGGCGGCTAGAGTGGCGGCTAGTTCTGCTGCCGTGGTGGTCTTCGTTGATCCACCTTTAGACAGCGCGACGGCATAAATGGTCATGAGATGCTCCTTTGTAACTAGGTCGGTAATTAGTCCTGCATGGTTTCCGTGTTGATACTTTAATTCTAGTCTAGTTGGTCATTCTATGCAATGCTTATGAGTCTTGATAAGATGCTTTTGTGCTCCGGGGTGGTTCCCGGTTGCCGTGTTGAAACAGCCCCGCAGCGCCTTGCGCTTGCGGGGCTGTTCTTATTTAGCTTTCCAGCGCTTTAGGGCCGCGCCATATCGTGCTCGTGGTTCCCGCGTGGAGCGTGTCGAACACAAGGCATACTCTCCGGCCGTCGATGCGATCCTTGAAATCTTTATGGATCTTCCCCCATGCCCTGAAGACACTCGAGTCTCGGCCGTATCTTTCAATGTCTGCCCGCACCGCTCCTGATGCTGCGTTTGCATCCCTGAAGTCCTTCTCTGCCTTGTCTCGGTCCTTGCGCTCTGGGCCGCTGGTTCCATCGTCGTAAATGGCAAAGAATAGCGTTTGCTTCGTGCGGTCGAACTGATTGATGGCATGAACTCCTGGCTTCATTGGGTTCTCCATGTTGTACTCCTTGCGGTTGGCCGGTGGTCAGTCCGGCATGGTTTCCGTGTTGATACTTTAATTCTAGTCTAGTTGGTCATTAAATGCAATCCGTCATGGTTGTTTTTCGCTTAAATAAAGAAGTGCCCCGCTGCTCGCGGGGCACTTTCCTTTTAGAGAACTCGGGCGTTTAGGACTTCCTGCCCGTCGTAGTCGAGTGCTAGCAAGATTCTTGATAGTTGCCATGCGTCAATGTTGCTTGAGTCGTAGTGGGCAATGAGCTGGCCACGGGCTGTGTAGAGAACTCGCACGTCGTAGTAATCCAGGTGATTGAGTTCTACGGTCACTCGCATGATTCGCGGCCGTGGTGAGCGCGTACCGGCCTTGGTGAAGGGGAGGATTCGAGCCTTGAAGGTTAGTCCGATTTCGCGGCCTTCGCTGGTTAGTCTTGCGAACTCGTGCGCTCCTAGGCTCATGAAGATGCCTAGTCCTACCTGCTGTCGGATAGTGTCTGCAACATTCATTTGGCACTCCTTGTGGTTGGCTGGTGGTTAGTCCAGCGTGGTTTCCGTGTTGATACTTTAATTCTAGTCTAGTTGGTCATTAAATACAAGTCATTAGGTTCATTCTGCCTTAAATGAGCAAGTGCCCCGCTATTTGCGGGGCACTTGATTGGCGAGCCTATCGGAAGGATTTCTTTAGGCCTTTATCGTCCATCCAGTCATCTAGGGGAGAGAATAGGACTTCCGCGCCGCACGCATCCCAGTAGTATTCTTCTTCGCTCCTGCGCTTTTCTCTCCATAGCTCGCTGCTGAAAAATTCTTCGGCCAGCTGTTGCGCTTCCGTGTTGCTCACCGCGTAGCAGTCGGCAATACGCATGGTTGCATCTCGCTTGGTTAGCGTGAGCTGCATTGAATCGTGTTTTGCAAGAATCGCTTCGGCAACTTCGATCTGCTCGATTACGGTCAACTGTGCGACGAGAACGGCGGTCATGTTCTGGATTTTCTCTGCGTTCATTTGGTGCTCCTTGCGGTTGGCCGGTGGTTAGTCCAGCGAGGTTTCCGTGTTGATACTTTAATTCTAGTCTAGTTGGTCATTAAATACAAGTCAGAGATGTTCCTTTTGGGTAAGAAAAGCCCCTCCCGGCTTCTAGGCTGGGAGGGGCTTTGAGCTAGTCTTCGATGGTGGCCAGCTGGTGACGCGCGGCCACGTTCTGCATTATGTCGGAAATGCTGTTAGGTTCCGCGTCCACGATGCCGCATTTTGCGAGGTCTTCCATCGTGAAGTGCAAGAGTGTTTCGCGGTGGTCTGGGTGAATGCCGAGATAGGTTTCTTCGGCGGCTTCTTTTACTTCGTCACTGGTTAGGACTTGCACCGGCAAGCGGAAGGCTTCTGCGAGCTCATAGATGATTTCAGTGACTCGTTCTTCGCAGATTTGGTCTACGTGAATGCCGAGGTGTTCCAGGGTAATTGAATCGTATTGGCAGCTCATATTGTGCTCCTTGTGGTTGGCTGGTGGTTAGTCCAGCGTGGTTTCCGTGTTGATACTTTAATTCTAGTCTAGTTGGTCATTAAACACAAGGTGACTAGAGCCTATTTGCTGTAATCTCGGAATTTCTAGTATGTCTAGTTAGTCCTTTATATCGTGCCGATTGCGAAAGCTGGCGCAGGTTGGTGGCTCGTTCCTGATAAGCGGAGCAGTGCCGGTGAAGGTATGCAGAGTCAACCCGTAGGGCGGTGGAGGAGAAAAATTTTTGCAAGGAGCTTGCGACGAAGACAAAAAATTTTCGGGGGAGCCGGGGCGCAGCCCTTGCGCGGAATACCGTTCCGGCAATGATGGAGCATCAGGGGCGAGACTCCACAGTTAGGCGAAGGGCAGAACGTAAATACAGCGGATCTTTTTGTCAGTGTCAGGGCGTAGCCTTGGCACGTTATGCCAGAGGAATTTGTAGACGTTAGTTTTACGGCAGCCGGTGCGCCCTGGAAGATCCGACGTGGCGGCCGTGTCTGGCAAGTCGTGGTGGAGCCGACCTGCCATTTTGAGCGGGTCAATTGGTGGGAAGACCTGACCTTCAAGGTCAGGAAGGGTGCTGCCGACAGAATTGACTATGCCGTATGGCTGGTGCAAGTACGGTTAGGCGCTAATCCGAGGTCGGATATTTTGACCTGGGAGTTGGTGGAGCATCCACGCATTGATTCCTGGTCTGTGCGCGAGGTGGCATAAGTTTGTAAGATCTAGGTGATATTTCGACCTATCGCGGCGGCAAAAGCTACTAAGAATCCGAGCAGGACTGCTGCATACAACCAACGTAGTTCGGTTGTTTGTGGTTGGTTTTCTTGGCTGAATCGGTAGTGACCGCGCGCGGCCGCGCCCATCACGAGGATTGTTCCTGCGGCGCTGGTGTAGATCCAGCCGTCACGTCCTGGCGTGACGAAAAGAAATACCAGGTAGATAAGTCCAAAGATTATTGCTGCGCGCGCCTGGGTGAGATGGTGCGTTGCTTGTTCTGGGTTTGGTGCCATGAGTGCTGCTTTCTCAGATATCCGTGCACATGCCATGCTCGCATGTCGTGTGCTAACTCGAGTACTAAACGTGTGGCTTGTGTGCGGGCGGTCGATTGGTTCCTGCTGTCCACCATGTGTGCGAAAAAAGCAGCGGAGCGGGAGGACTTTTTTCGTGCCCATGTGGGCAGGAGGCTAGGAACATGCCCCGGCTCGGCGTGCAGCTGCCAGGGCGGCTCGTGCGACCGCCGCACCTCGGGAGGCTGTGGTGCGCAGTTGTGGGCGCTGTGCTGCCTGCTGGGCGTGGCGTTCGGCTGCGGCTCGTGCTGCTGCGCGTGCCTGGTTGCTGGCGGCTGCTGCGCGCTGGGAGCGGCTGAGCATGATTTCGCCGGTGGCTGTACGCCACTGGTTGAGCCGGTGCAGGATCGCTGCGCGCAAGATGCGGCAGTAGTCGATGTAGGACTGAGTTTCACGGTTGTGCTGGGGGAGTGCTCCCCAGGATTCCTTGCCATGCAGGCCTGGTGTGGTTCGCCATTCCAAGGCGTGCTGGAAATCTGAGATTGTCCATCCGGCATCGAAGAATGGCTTGGCGATGTTCAGGATATTTTTCTTGGAAAAACGGGCAAAATCTGGCATCCGACGCAAGATTTCAGCGGCAGCCGATAGCCCCTGTCCTCTAGAGCTGATCGTTCTGTGAGCTGGCCACAGCTCAACTGGACGATGCCCGGTTTGGTGAGTTCGCACGGCGGAGCCGTGCCCAAAAAGTTTTTCAGTGCCGCGAAGCGGCTCATTTTGAGTGTTTTCTTCGCGCGTGCGCGTGTAGGAACTTACTTCGTAAGTGGTTAACCCCCCTACGGGGAGGGGTTCTAAGTTATTTCCACAGACCGCGCGGTTTGGGGTTTGCTGGGCTGGCCGGGTAGCGGTGGTATCTTCGACGTCCTGGGGGCGCAAGCCTAGCCCGATAGGGCGGCAAACGACGTATACCGGGGCTTCATTCTGTGCTTGCTGGCCAGCTTTAGCGGCGTATTCGGCGCTGCGGCCGGAGGCGACGATGCCGAGGATTCCGTGGGTGCGCAGGAAACGCAGCGCGTTGCCTACGGTGGCGCGGGATACGCGGGCTTTGGTGGCCACGGTATCCCAGGTAATGCGCACCGTCATGCTCTCGTGGTCGGTGTAGCGCAGCAGTACCCAGAGCACGGCCAGGATGTTTCGTTTGCAGTCGGCACGGCGTGCCAGTAGCTCGTCCAGGGATCGGGTGGCGCGCCATGCTTGGGCGGTGTGATCGATCTTCTTGCTGCCGGTGGGGATTGCCCAGGCTATGGCTCGGTCGGAGGTTTCCTGGGCGCGTGAGACACGCCGGATGCGTACCGGAGCAGCGGTGTGAGCGTGCTTGGTGGCCATTGCTTCTTTGGCCGCGTTGAACTGCGTCTTGCCCTTGGTGGTGAACCCTTCGGGCGTTTCTGCCTTGACGAATGGGCGGTGGCCTTTGGCCGTGTGAGCCAGGATTGCGGCTACTCGGCCGTCTTTAGGACGCGTGCAGCGAGGTGCAGGTGTGAGGATATTCGCGTGACTTTCACGCATATCTAGGGTTTCTACAGTTGTTTTGTCGCGCGCGGACGCTACTATAGACATATAACGTCTTTCCTGTAAGAGGGTAAAGAAAGGGGAGCGTCCGGCTTGGTAACCGGAAGCTTCTGGTCAATCTGGTCTGCGGTACTCGCCAAAGTTATGGCAGATCAGATTCGAATTCTTAGAAAAGGCCGCGCACTGCGTGGCCTTTTTCTTTTAAGGCTTATCCACTGGCAGCTGCTCCTGTTTATCCACGTCAAGCAAATAAGACAGATCCGGCAGCTCGCCGTTCCCATCTTCCCTGAGAACAGTAATCAAGCTATCGAGATACCGCGCTGCGCTCATTCGGCTAGTTTTGGCCGCGCGAGTGACCGCCTCCCGGCTCTCAGGTGCCACACGACCCTGTAGAAGCACCGTTGGCGCGTTATCTTCTCTGCGCGTTCTCATGTTTCCAACCTATACGGTATGCATACAACTGTGAAGTCTTTGGCCTGTGTGTCGCAAAAAAGCTGTGGCGCGTTTCTTGAACGCGCCACAGCTTTTTCTATAAGCCTCTGGCTACCGCAGCGGCCGCAGCGAGCCACGCGCGCTGTGTAGCTGGGCGCAGCGCCTCGTAACGGATACGTCCGGCTTTCAATGCCGGGTCGTAGGGAACAATCACGACAGCACGAACCAGTGGCTCAAAGAGCTTGGCAATACGCTGCGCCTCGGTGCGGTCTTCTGCCTTCCATTGGGAAATAATCACCACGGCTTCCCTAGCCAGCTTCTCCCCGTGTTCGTCACGCGCTGCAAGAGTTTGGAGGGTCAGCCGCGCAGCTTCGGCGCGGTCTTCCATGGTGGTAGTTGGAATGACCAGCTGGTCGGTATGTTCCATCATTGCGCGCCAGTTGGCAGCTCGTGCGGTGTTGCCGGAGTCCATGACGATCATGCGGAAGTAGCGTGATGCTACTGCGTGGGCTTCGTGGACTTCGGAGGCCTGGATCTCGTGATCGCCTTCGTCGTTCTCGTCGGATCGCAGAACATCGTATTTGTCTTCGGTCTGGTGGTGTACGTATCCGGCCATGAGGCCTTGCGTAGCCGTTGGAGACATGAGAAGTTCTTGATCTCGGAGTACATCAAGCACGCTGGCTCCGTGCGTGCCTTGCTCTGTTCGCCAGCCTAGAGTTCCTTGGTTTTCATTGTTATCCCATGCGAGCACCCCGCCGCCGCCATACCTGGCGTATACCGCCGCAAGGCACGCTACGGTTGGAGTTTTGTTGCTGCCGCCCTTTCGATTGGCTACGGCGATTGTGCGGATACCTGGCCAATGCTGAGACACGGCTTGAATGTCTTCCCGTTCCGAGAGTTCAGCAGCCGAAGGCTGCGGCCGGATGCCCAGGAATTTGAACCAGGAACGCACGCCCTTTGTCGCGGGGGCAATAGGGTCATCATTCGTGAGGAATGACGTTTCCCGGAGGCTACGCCGTGACGGGTAGGTGTCTTCGTCCTTCTGTGTTTCCTTGGCCGGTGCGCTCACTGGTTCCTCTTTTACCTTGGGGGCGGGGGCTGCTGGCTCGGCCTTTTCAATGGCCTCGACTTCCTGGCCGGCTACTACCTGTTCAACAGATTCTTCGGTTGCTTCTTCCATATGGCCATTTGGGTGGATCAGCATAGTGAACTCGCCGCTAGGGTCAACGGAAGTAAAGGTCACGGGCTTATCCAGGCGTGCAGCATGGTTTAGGGCAACATCGCGGATTATCATCCGTGCATCTTCCAGGCTCTTGCCTTTGATCTTCTGGCTGCGGCCGTCAATGGTGATGAGCGCCGAGCCATCCTTTTCGGTTTGTGCGTGAATTGACATGCTGATCGCTCCCTTTACTTGCTGAGATCTATGTTGAGTTCGCTCTTGGTCGGCTGGTCGATCTTGGTGACTTTGCCGCTCTTTTCATCCATCGTTACCCACCAGGTAGCCTGTGCCTCGGGTTGGCCGGATGCTCCACCGCTACGCAGCATCCAGTCCACGTTGTAATTGACAAGCACGCCTACACGGTAGGTGTGCTTGCTTTCTTCGCCGGTAGCATCGTTGAGCCACACCCGTTCGGCGTTAGCTTCCACGGTTAGCGAAGTAACTTGTTCGGGGTCGTAAATGTCTGCCCATACTGGTGCAAATGACTTGGCCAGTTCAGGTGAAAATTCTGCGCTCAGATATCCTTGCTGCCTTGCTTCATCTGAAACTGGGCTGCTCCATTTAGCGGCCGCGACCGCCGCATTTGATGCCGCTTGCTCACGGTCTTTGTCGAATGACATCAGCCCATCGAATTTTCCATCACTGGGGCTGGGCGTGATCGATGGTGTTGGGGTAGCTGACTGGCTCGGCTCATTGGCAGTCGGGGCAGTTGTTGGTTCAGCTGCTGGTTCTGAGTTGTTGGCAGCCCAGACAATGCCGCCGATGATTGCCGCAACGATGACAGCTGCCAATGCGCCGAATATTATGAGCTTCTTCTTATCAATCATGGGGTTATGCCTTTCGCTTCAAGATATGGAAGTGGGTCGATACTCTTGCCATTTTGTATTGTCGGCCCGGAAACGTCTGTTCCTGGCTTGTTGATCTGGAAATGTAGATGGCGGCCGCTGCTATTGCCTGTAGCTCCTGGCTGGCCTAGTGGCGTACCTGCTGGCACTACGTCGCCAACGTTGCTGCTGTTGACTGTCAGGCTTCCTGCTGCCGCTTCGTGGAACTCAAAGACCAGATGTGGTTCTTCAACTTGCACTGCGTAGATGTATTCACCATATGAATCCCAGAGAGGATCTGATGTTCCTTTGCCAACATAGGTAATTTTCATCTCCGTGGGTGCATAGAAGAATTTGCTGATTCCTCCTGCCAGGTCGATGCCTTCGTGGAATAGAAGGAACGGCATTCCCGCACAGGACACGAGCGGACATGGCCGAGGGCCATAGTCAGATGTAAGGCGGCTTCCAGGCATGGGGTTTGTCCATTCGCCTGGGCCGAGTTCAAGTGGCATAGGCAATGGGTTTTCGCACTGCACCTTGGCTGCGGACATGATGATCTTGACGTAATCGACGGTTTCAGGAAATGGCGGGATTCCGGCGTAGTGCTGTACTGCACCCGGTCCAGCGTTGTACCCGGCGAGACTGAGCTTCAAGATTTCTTCTTCGTTGTCGCTGAGGTAGCTCACCATTTCACGAATATCGGCCATGTATCGGCCTTGAGCGTCGATTCCAGCTTGCCCATCGAATGGGTCTTTGCCGTTGCCGTACTGTTCCCAAGTGCCGGGCATGAACTGGGCTATGCCTCGCGCGCCAACGGGTGAAACAGCTTTTGGATTCCAGTTGGATTCTTGCTGGATCTGGGCTGCAATGAGGCTAGTTGGCATTTGTGCGGTCTTGGCTGCTTTCTCCACGGCGTCCTTGTATTCGGCCGGGATTGACACTGCTTGGCCATTTATGCCGTTGTCACACGAAATCGGGGATTCCAGCCTTTTGCGTTCTTCTTCTACTCCTGGCAAGAACCAGCCGATGGTGGCGATTACAACAATCACGATGGCCACGATAGCCACCACAGTAAGCAGCACGGGAGACGAACTGGCGATGGCGCTGACCGCTGTTACTGCCGCGCGGATAGCGTGGGCAACGGCGGCTGTAGCTCGTGAGATAGCCATAGATCCGCGGCTAATTTGCGAGCCTACCTGTGTGGCCGCTTGGCCTGTTTTCCGCGCCGTTGCTGCCCCTTGCTTGGCCTTGGCGCGTTGGCGAACAGCTGCCCCGGCTGTGCGCAAGTTGCGGCCGCCTTTGCCGACTTCTTGTGCTGCTTCCTTGACTCGCTTGCCAGCGTTGGCCATATCTCCTGCAGCACGCTTGGTGCTTTGGGCAGCTTTCCCGGTTTCCTGGACTGCCGCTTTAATATCTCCGGCCGCAGCACCGAATTTCTTGGGTAAATGGGCGGCGTTTTTTAGCGTTTTTGGCGCCTTTTTCAGAAGGCCACTGGCTTGGTCATAGCTGTCTTCTTCGTTGGTGGCCTGCGAATATGCGTTCTTTCCCGCACTTCCCGCACCTTTCCCAAACCGCGAACCGGCACGGGTGGTGTGGAATGAGGATTTCCCGGCGTGCAATCCAGCTTTCGCGGCATTGCCTGTGGCTTTAGCCGAGTCGCCAGCCGCGCGCGCTCCGCTGGATCCCGCTTTGCGCGCGTTTTTCCCCGCGCCGCTGAGCGCTTCCTTCACTCCTTTTGCCGGTGCAGCGTCGCTGTCACGGCCACCGTTGACTAGTCGTTCATTCCTAGTGTTCAGGTTGAGCCGTGACAACTTCTGACTGGCATCAGAACCGTTGTCTTTGCGGCGCAGATTCCGCATGGCTTACTCCTGGAAGGTCGTTTGGTACAGCCCGTAGAGAAGGGAGGATTCTGGGATGATGCTGTCGAATCCGACAATATGGCCACCGCTCTTAAGCAGTCCTTGGCCAGCCCGTACATTCTCGAACTTGTTGCGCTGTTCTGAGCTGAAATTCATCAGATCGCACAGGCTCGTTGCGTCAGTTTCTTTCTGTCCAAGGATGGCCAGGAAATCGCAGTTCGCCAGCATGATGCGTGCGTGCTCGTTGTTAAGTACTGACTCGATGTTCTGGGTGATGCCGGTTGGATACATGCCCCATTTACGCGCACGAGCGTAGAAGGTCTGGAAGACTTCTGCCGTGTGGTCATCGTTGAAAAGCATATGGAACTCGTCAATGTAGACCCAGGTACGGATTCCCTTGGAACGGTTGCGCACTACCCGGTTCCAGATCTGATCGAGAACAACCATCATGCCAAAGCTCTTTAGCTGGTTACCCAGCTTGGAGATATCCCAGACAATCAAACGATTCTGAATATCAACGTTGGTCGGCTTGGAGAATCCACTGAGTGACCCCTCCGTGTAGATTTCCAGCGCTCGTGCCAGTGCCTTGCCATCGTTTTCTTCGCTGCCCATCAGGCCATTGCGCAAATCATGCAGGGTTGGCATGTTGGCGGTTGCCGGATCTTCGCGGTATTCGTTCTCATACCTCGAGTACATGGCAATCGTCACCCGGTCAATCAACGAGCGCGCTTCTGGGCTTAGCCCGACTGCGCCGCCGATAAGAGTCTCAAGCATCGATAGCACGAATTCGCTCTTGGCCTTGATCGGGTCATCTTCGGTATTTCCCTCGAACTCAATGTCGAAGGGGTTCACTCGGTCTTCGCTACCTGCATGGATGCGAACAATCGCGCCGCCCAGGGCGGTGGCCAGTGGTTCGTATTCATGTTCAGGGTCAATGATGATGATTTCATCGTTCGGCCGGTCAATCACGGTTCCCGTGATTTCGGATTTGGCGAACACGCCCTTGCCAGATCCAGATGTACCAAGGATGAAGCCGTTGCCGTTGGGGGTCTTGGTTCGGTCAGCCACCACAGGGTTGGAAGAATCAGTGTTAATGCCGTACCAGTGGCCACCTGGCATGAAAAGTTCTTGGGTTGTGAATGGCACGAGGATTGCTGCCGATGCGCTGGTCATTGCTCGACGCATGGGCACGGCACGCCGACCAATAGGCAACTGGGTAGTAATCCCCTCGTACTGCATGTAGCGCAGTTCCTCGGCAGTAACCGACTGTTTGCGCAGCGCTCTTTTCGCACGCTTGATGTTCTGGTCTAGTTCTTCTGCTGATGGTGCGGAGATTCCGATAACCATTACTGTCGAGAAGATTTTCTGGCTTGAATCCGAGATTTCCTTGCGGAGATCCCGTGCTTCTTCGAGGTTGTCTTTGAGCGTTTGCGGCAGGTATTCCTCGCCTAGCCCTTGCTTCTGCAGTTTCTTGCTTTCGGCAATCTTCTGCATTTCAAGTTCCGCAATCTGGCGTTCGACCAAGCTTTTTCCTTCAAGCTGCTCGAAAGCTTCCAGATGCAAACTCACTGTCAGATCGCACTTGATTTCGGTTAGCTCGGTGATCACCCGGTCAGAGAGCCAGGTCGGGTAGTCGCGTACCCACAACACCGAGTGGTAGGTGTCAGCGCTCGCGTTGCGGAAGACTACCGGGCCGCTGCGTTCGGCATTTTCCAAGGCGTAGGGAGCAATGTAGTCATGCGTTGCTCGCCGTGGCTGGTCTGCAAATTCTTCTTCGGAGAAAGCAAACAATTCGTAGGGGCGCAGAATATGCGACATTACAGCCAATCGCTCGGTGCGAGTCAGCCTAGTTGCCTTGCAGTCTTTCATGCCCCGCAGTTCAGCTTGTACGGCATGTTCCAGGCGTGTCAGCGTGGATTCTGCCTTCTGCTGGTCAGGTTCCTGGACGGTGATCGTCAGATACTTTTCGGTCACTGTGTTGCCGCTAGAGGTGGCCAGCTTTCCGCGTACGATCTTGTTGTGGTCTTCGCGGTACTCGTCGTACTGGTCGCCCCGGTAAGCCTTCTGTACCAGGCGTGCTACGTCTGCATCGTCCAGAACTCGGTTGATCACTGTTTCCTGAATACGCGAACCTGCATCGAATGAATTCAGAAATCGTGCCCACTTATCAAGGATGACTTCTTGGTCGTTCTGCGCCGCAGAAACGTAGTTGATATCCGAGATTTTGAGGGTCATTGACCATTCGTCAGATCCTAGATACGCCACGCCGCTGGGGAGCATCGTGTGATACCCCAGTACGTCGCGGGTTTTTTTCGGTGCGGCTTTGAACGCACCTTTTGCGGCTGCATTGTCGATGCCTGTCTTGCCAGCAGCGGCGCGTTTACCGGCTTCGGCGGGTTCTGCGTCCTTGCTCTTGCGAATGCTCGCTAAGACTCCTGGCAAGCCGCGTTTCTTTGAACTCCGGCTGCCGGTGTCGCTTCGACCGCTTGGCAGGCTGGCCATGTCCGTGTTCAGATACGGATTGGTAGTTTCGTTTGATGCTGGTGTGTTGGTAGGTGTCTTCATAGGTAATGACCTTCGTGGTAAGAGCATGTCGGAAGAAGTACTGAATGTAGACCTCGGGTGTCAGCCCCATTGGTCTCCACCACGCCCAGAAAGCTACGGGAACGATAAAGGGGAACATGGCGTACATTCCCACGGTGGTGGCAGCGTTGAGAGATTCTTGCGTGTCCGGGTTATTGAGCGCCCCGGCAGCTAGGTATTGATCCCAGCTACCCCCGTTGGATATAAGCACAGCTGTTGTCACTACTGCGAATACCCCGCCACCGCCAAAAACCATGATGGCTAAGGCTCCGATACGCCGCCAGGTAAGGCCGAACATGGGCTTTGCTTCGTATGCTGCAATGTCCTTATGGACTTTCATTTCCAATGCCATGTTTAGCCCTCACCCAGAACGGATTTGGCCAGTGAGTTGGCTTGGAATAGGAGGAATATCAGCACAAGCGGAGCAATGATGAAAGTTCCAAAGTTCCCAGCGACGAAGCCCAGTGCATCTCCGTCGTAGTTGATCTCTTTGGCAATCCACCCGCTCATAAGTGCCTGGTAAAGCTTGACGGCTAGAACCAGCACTGCGCCGGTAATGGCTACAACGCCGTAGCGTTTCAGGTAGCCGATGCCTATTTGCTTGGTGTCTTCATGAGAAAGGAAAGCGATAGGCAATGAGGCAAATGCGTTCATGATGTACATCTGCAAGAAGCGCATGAACACGAGAACTGTTGCCACGACAGTTCCGAAAGCAGACACCACGTATGGAATGAGAAGAACCATCACCATTCCTGCTTGGTTCATGGTTCCTGCGTCTTCAACGTCTTTGCGCATCTGGTCGCCCAATTTGATGGTTTCCCCGCTGCCACCTATCGATACGTTGTTGGCGGTGGTTGCAATCCATTGCGCGACACCTGCAATGCCGTCCAAGATGACAATGGCACTCTGGCAAACCATCAGTACCATTGCCACCTTGAACATGCTTGCAGCAACAATCTTGATACCTAGTTCGCGGTCGGATTCGATCTTGGTCGAGTTGGTGGCCAACATCATCGAAGCAATGATGGCCAGCACAATCGACGTGACCGGCTTAACCGCTGTGTTATGGATCAACACGGCCGCGTTATACATAGCTGGTTGGTATTCGGCTGGCGACAGCAACACGTTTCCTACGCCCCCGCTGGCGGCGCTGGATATCGTGTTGAGCATTGAAACGATAATGTCATCCATGATTTAAATTGCGAGGGTCTTGAACAGCGCTGCGGCGGCAAGAATCAGGCCGCCGCCGACAACCTGCCACACGCCGGTTTGAATCTGAGGGCCGTTATGGTCTTTGAGGCCACCGCCGAGGACGATAGCGCCCCAGAGAAGCCACAAGCCGCCGCCAAGCATGGCGAACCCCGAAATGAGGTCTAGAACTGACTGGAGTAGTGGAGGCATGAGATAATCCTTTCAAGGAGTTTGAACTATTACGTAATCTATCATAGGGAGTGTGGATATGACTACAAAATCGACTAATGGGCGGCGACAGTGACCGAGCATCTACTTAACGACCGTGAACGCGCGGTTCTAGAACACCTAACACCACGCCGATTCGAGCTACTTTTGCTGGCTTGCCAGCTACCACAACCGTTCACTGCACCAGAGCTAAAAGCCCTATACAGCGAGGTAAACCCCCGCACCATATCTCTCGATCTGGAAAGCCTGGAACGGGGGAAAATTGTGAAGGCAACACCCCCAGCGGATCAACCGCGCCGGGGGCAGCCAATTTACTTCGAGTTAGTACCGGATATACCGGAAGTTCTTGAACGCTTAGCTTCTACTGCCGGTAACGCCTGGGCATCTATACGCCCAGCTTCCGAGACTTAAACGGGTGCAGCCCACGGATTTTGACTATGGCTAGTTCGTCAGCGAGGCCGCCAACTTCATCTGGCTCCATGAGCGGCCGTTTCATCGTCCGGTCGCTCTTTGTCCATGATCCTGTTGCACCGTAGCTCCGGGAATTATCCTGGGAGATAACGGTCTCGTTGCCCAACCGCTTAGACATCCACTCGGCCGTTTGCTGATCATTCGTTCCCAGGAACAGCGTTGTATCGCAGTTACCCACGATGCCATCCCATTCATCCTTGAACAGGGCTTTGCCCTGGCTATAGGACTGCATCACGATGCTTGCGCTGATTCCGCGGGAACGGATGGTCGCCATTTTTTTATCGAATTCCGGCAGCTTGCCAATGTTGGCGAACTCGTCCAGGAACATATGCAGCATCCGTGGCAGCCGCCCGGATTCCTCATGGTCAGCTTGGTACACGGTTTGCTCGAACAGGGATTGCCAGAACATCGCGGCAACAAACTTGAATGTGCTGTGCGTGTCCGGGATCTGCAAGAACAGTGCGGTAGGTTCATAGCCGATCTTGTCCAAGGCGAGATCATCAGTTGCAAGGATTCTGCGGATATCGTGCATATCCAGGGGTGATAGACGCACACCCAGAGAAATGACGATGCTCTTCCTGGTTTCAACCGCGCCTTGCTCATACACGCGGTACAGGCGGCAAGCGAAGTCCAAGACCTGCATGACTTGTTCATCATCGTCAGGGTCGGGATTCTGATTCCATTCGTCCACGATCTCTCGGGCTGCTTGGAACTTAATGTCTGTTTCGCTGTCGCGTGCGTCTTTGTCTTCTTCTGAGCCGTCCATGCCCTTTTGAAGATCCAGCACACCAGGAAGATTAGGTTCCTGCCCATCGGTGATCGCCGTAGTTGCCCATTCATAAGCAACCAGAGCCGTCAATAGTGCGCGCTCGGCTCGTTCGAAGAACTGGTCTCCATGCGACTCCTTGCCAGTCGTATTCATCATGATTGACTCGACCAATTGCATGATTCCGGTTTCGACTTCATCAGCGTTGAAGTAGCGCATGGGATTGAACTGGTTGGACTGCTTGAGGTTAATCAGATTCAGCGTGCGGATCTTCATGCCTCGTTCTTCCAGCCGCGCACGCGCAGCTCGAATGATTTCGCCCTTCGGGTCAGTTGTGGCCGTCGATGCATTCAGCTCCAACAAGTTCGGCATGATGTACGAACGGGTTTTACCCGTACCCGACGCACCCAATACAAGAACGTTCGTGTTGCGCTTGGTGACATGCGCATCCACCGATAACGCTTCGGTTTGGGTCAGGCGTAGGACTTCGGAGGTTTCCTTGCTCGTGAATCGCTTGGGTAAGCTTCCCGAACGTGCCCACTTAGCCGAGCCTTGTTCTTCTCCCGGCCGGGTGTTCTGCTTGCTGCCGACCACGTAGAAAATGATCAGCGCCATGATGACTACGCCTACAAGACCTCCAATAAGGTCAGGCTGCGCAGTAGAGATATGAAGCAGATTATCCATCAGCGCGGCTGGGAACCCCGGCAGCAGATCCCCTATTCCGGTTCCGCGCTCCATTTCCACGCGAACATATTCAACAATCCTGTTACCGGCGAAAAAGACTACGCTGCCGCCCACAACGGCCGCTGCTACTTTGCCTCCTGTGCTCATGTTCCTTCACCTACCTTCTCGGTGCGCGTTCTGGCTTTGGTGCTTGCAGCTTCGACGGTGACGCCGAATGATCGTTTTTGATCTGCTGCACCTTCGTATCTATGCGCTCAGCAACCTTTTTCCTGGTTTCATCCCGCTTGCCCAGTTCTTCACGCTGCGGCTTAGCTGTCGATGCTGAATTGGTTTGCGCTGCTGTCTTATTTCCCTGCGCCTTGGGCTGTGCAATGGCTTGCCCCTGCGCGGCCTTCGCACTCTTCCCTCCGGCGCTTGGCGCAGGAGCCGGGGTTGCTGTCGTGCCCCCGTGGCTAACGGCCTGTTCGGGCGCGTCTTCGGTGACTTCATCGGAGCTGAAAGGCAGGCTCTCACTGCTGACGCTTTCGGCCTCTGCGGCACCGACCACAATCGGTTCTTCGGTTTGAGGCGATGGCGTATTCATCTGCAAATACGGGTTGTCGCTCTGTTGCGCAGCGGCCGGCTGCTCAATGGCAGCATCGGGGGTCAGATACTCTCCCTGGCTGTGTTCTGCAGCCAATGTCTGTTGAACCCACGCCAGATCTTCCGGTGGGAGGTCATCCCACCCATGTTCCGCGAAAGCGTCATCCAGCATGTTCACGTTTTCAGGGGTTAACGGAACTTCCTGCCGCAGCGTTGTTTCTTCGGCCAAGGCCAAGCGTTCAGGGTCGGCGCTTCGCCGGAAAATATACTCTTCCGCTCCTGGTTCAGTTCGATCATCCAGCAGATCTCCTGCTTTGACCGTTTGTTCAATGACAGTGCCGGTTCCTGCATAGTCTTGGGCGAGCTGCTTGTTGGTCGTGACGAAATCGCCGTTATTCAATGAATCCTGGCTGCCCTCTGGCACCCCGCGATACACCGTGACTTCGGTATCTGCTGGCAGGCCGAGGGTATCCGAGAGTGTGGCAATATCTTTGCCCAGGGGCGCGGTGACGCGGCTGGCCGGGTCATATTCGGTGAAGACTGTTCCGGTCGGATTCACAGAATCCAAGGCCGGTGCAGATTCATCCACGGCTCCGGCTCCCCCGCGCAGTGCCTCCGATATGGCTCGCGCCTCGGTATCTTTCAGCACCAGGCTCACATCGGTTTTCACCTTGCCTAGTTCTTCTTGTGGAAGTTGGGCGGCTTCGGGATCGTCGGCCGCTGCAAAAGCGTTGCGTTCCTCCGAAACAACTTCTTTCACATCTTCCAGGTTCATGGGGATGTGCTCGCTCAGAGCCGCATCCAGGATTTCGACGTTGGCAATGGTCAGAGGTATGCGGCCATCTTGTTCAATGGTGGCTGCCAGCTCCTTGACCTCCGGTTCCCACCGAGTCCAGCCTTCATTCGGCCGCAATGCACGGTGCGCAACTGGTGGTTCCTTGACTGCTGCTTCATTCAGCGCAGCAGACAAGTTGTTCTTGGCCGTTGCATCGACCTCTAGAACGCGCTCCCCCGGAGCCTCTATGGCTTGTCCTTCCAGGACTTCCCCGGTGGTACGTTGCTTGGTCAGCTGCTCGTCAATCTTCGTTGCTGCCGCCGACAGCGCATGTTCAACGACTCCTGCATCTTTTCCCTGCACATGGAACGTGCGGGAACCGTCCTGCTGCTTTTCGATTGCGAAAGTTACACCATGCTTGCGCAGTTCACGGCTGAACTGGCGCGCTATTTGCGCGTCCTGCACTGGCATGAATTCGCGCTTGCTGTCAGCTATCCTGCTGAACTCCCGAAGGCTGACCTGCCGCTCAGGGCTGTTTCCGTTAGCACGTCCATGCGCTGCCGAGTATTGGTGCGAAGCATCAACCAGGGCGAGAATCGCTTTTACCGTGCCATAGATGACACCAGCGCTGATTCCTACGCCCAGCCCGAAGGCTCCCTTGCCTACCTTGATCCCCGCGCGTGTGCTGGCAGCGGCGGTGCTCCTGCCCATCTGCGTTCCAGCCTGTTGCAGATCTCCTGCAGCCTTATCTGTCATGTCAGCCATTACATGCCCCTTCCGCGTGCGCCGTTATTGCGGCCTTCATCATTGGTTCGGTTGGTTCTGATCTTCGCTTCTTTCGCTGCAAGGCGCTCTCGCAGAGTTAGAGGCTTCTTAGGCTCGTCCTTTGGCTTCTGCCCTGTCTCACGGTCGCCCTGTTGATCTTCCAACCGCTCGCTTTGCGCTGCTTGCTCTTGCGCTATTTCGGCACGATGCTCCGGCGTTTCTCGGTCGCGCTCATGATCGTCTCGCGCCGACCGCTGACTGGTATCGAGCGAACTGTGTTCACTTGCCGGTTCGATGCGTTGGCGTGCAGCTGCCTTATTAGCGATTTGTTCTCCCACGGACATTTTCACCTCGTTACTTGATAGTTGTGTCAGCGCCCGGATATCGGTCTTCACGGTCGCAATATTCCGTTCCATGATGCGCAATTCAGCGCCCAGGGTACGAAGCTCCTTTTGATCGCCCTGCGGGTTTATGGTCATTTCCGCTGCCGCAACCAAGGTTGTCTGGTAGCGGAAATGGTGTTCTTCAAGCTTCTTACTCGCAGACTCAATAGCCCGTGCCGGATCTATACCCGAAGCATTAATCCAGCGGCTCTTGGCGTTCACTCTCTCGCCCAGCTCACGTAGGGACTTAAGCTCATTTCCCCAACGTCCGACAGTCATTTTGTCTAGCCCCATGGCTCCGGCGCGCTTCTCTGCTTCGGCCAGATCCGGTTTGGAGAAGTAGTTGTACAGCCCCTCTGTAGAAACAGTTTTAGCGTGCTGCCCGGACGTATTGGCCAACAAGTGATTCTGCGCGCTGGGTACGTAGATTCTCAGTGAACGCCCGTGACGAACGATTTGAGTCTTCGAAACAGTCATTTCCAGTTGCCGCTTCGTACCGGGAACGCTGACGGTCAAGGTGTCTTTGGATTCCTTCAAGATCATGGATGCATCGATGCCAACCATGTTGACGGCGGACTTTGAAAGTCGAGCCATGATGTTTGATTCTGTGTACGCTGCTCCTAACCGGAAATCGCGGATGGGCCGATTCATGGTGCCTTCGCGGAATGACACAGTTCCGTTCTTTCCGCTGCGCACGCTCGTTTCAATTCCTGCTCTTGCCAGGATTGATTCGAACTCAGTCCAATCGCGCGCACGAGATGCGGCTTTGTCGATTTCCGTACGGATAAACTGCTTGGCAGAATCACCTCTCAGGACACGGTAGATATCCTTCATTGAATACCCAGTTGCACGTTCCGGCTTTGGCAAAACGCGCAGTCCGGCAGCGAGGCATAGCTCGTCGCTGATATCCCTAAACTGTCCAATTGTGCTCTTTTGCACGCGGATCTTTTTTCCAGTCTCAAAGTTGACCGGATTCAAAATAATGTGGTTGTGAACGTGCCCTTTATCCAAGTGCGTGGCAATCATGTACTCATGAGTTCCGCCGGTAATCTTCTCAGCGAATTGCACACCGATACGGTGTGCAAGTTCAGCACTCATTCCGTCCTTTGGATCAAACGATTGGATCACATGATGCGCCAGCACCGATCCCCTGCGCGGCTTGGAAACACCCACACGCTCGGCAGTTTCCGCGAACTGCGTAGCAACAGCTTTGTAATCCGTAGGATCAATAACTGCCGCATTAGTCGACACCCAAACACCATCAGACGTTGCATCCGCACGCGAGATATAAGCCAACGCCTTACTGACAGTTGACTTGATCTGCAACATCTTCACGGTGGCCACTAGTTCTTGCTCCCCCGGGTCTCATTCACCGTCTGGTTAATGACCGCTTGGATTTCCTTTAGCAGCAACCGCGCAGCTCGCATTTCTTCAAACGTTACGACTTCTTCAACGTTTACCTGTCGCGCGATTTGGTTGATGTTGTTTCCAATACGCGATAACTCAGCCCTCACGGTCGAAGGATCAAAGGCATTTCTCGTCACGCTGATCTCTGATTCAAGAATCGCGTCACGGGCAAACCCTTCCCATGACTTCGCCTGGGCGATCTCCATGCGGCGTTCGACGCGCTTCCATTCCTCGGCATTGAACGAGATCAACTTGCGAACATTGCGCGATCGCTTCGATCCATCAGCAGACATGTTCACCTCTCATACCGGGATTGGGCTGGAAGCCCATAGAAACAAAACCTATGTTTTGAGCGAACTGCAGGTTCACGCGCAACTGGATATCCAGTTGCTATGCTTGCTACGCTCTTAAGTCCAGTCTATCGGCTTACGTCAGTTATCGCTACAATTGAGACAAACCAAAAAAGCGGCCACATAGCGCAAACTAAGTGACCGCGATTATTTAGGAGATGAAAATGAGCGCAGAAAACGAAATTGACGAACTACTACGCCAAGACGAGGCCGAGCTAAAGGCGAAACGCAAACGACTCAAAACCTTTGCCACCGCAGTTGACGATATGCGCGCGAATCAGATTTCGGCTGCCGCTCTCGCAGAGGAACTTATCGCCTCTGGCGACCTCACTCGTGCCGAGTTGGGCAAGGTCTTCAAGCTCTCTCGCGCAGAAAAATCCGTTTTGCTTCCCTCGCGCCGCGCCTCAACTGGTGATACGGAACCAGAGAGCACGGAGACCGTTGCCGAGCAAACGAACGAGCCAGAAAACGGCAATGAAAATTCCGAGAAGGATAGATCGGATAGCCAGCAGAACTAGCCATAATCCGGCCTTGATCGACCCGAAGACAATCTTGATAATCAAGAGAATCAAGGACGAGGCCAGGACGATGGCAATCGGGATCATCAAACGCCCTGCCGCTTCAACAAGCATGACTTCTCCTTCCTTGTTTCCTGGTTCTCTACCCTCACCCTAACTTGGCATTAGGACGTTTCAAGAGAAGCTGCGTAGTTCCTTATACGTAAGTTGGCTGGCGCCGAGATCCGTGCACAACCCAAGATCGCATCACGTAAGAGAACTCAGGAACCGCAACTCTTGGGCTGTGTGCGGGCGGTCGAATGGTTCCTGCTGTCCACCATGTGTGCGAAAAAAGCAGCGGAGCGGGAGGGCTTTTTTCGTGCCCATGTGGGCAGGAGGCTAAGCACGCAACCAAAATCTGGTTACGTACTTTTCCCGCCCTCCGCTGCCGAATTATTACATAGCTAAACCCCCTGTCAATGGCGCTTCGCGTCGCTGCGCGATTGGCTGCGCCAACCCTTGACAGGGGGTTTAGCTATGCTTCTTTGGCATCTATCGGAGGGTGGGAAGATCTGCGCTCAGTCGTTCTATCCCCAGCGTTTTGCACCGGCAACGGTTCCGACAATTAGCGCTGCCCAAAACACGATTGTTTTCATCATTTCCGCAAGGCCACTGATCAATGGAACTACTTCTGATTCCCCGCCAGACCAGTAAGCAACGATTGCGACAATCAACCCAACAAGTAAGCCGAGTGTCAGCGCTAACCCGGTCAGAGGATTATCGAACCAATGCAGCCATAGGCCTTTCGCGCTCTTCACCAGAGCTACGGCAAGAACAAAAATCAACGCTGCCATCAATAGCGTTGTTCCTATGTTTTCCATTCCTGGCGGGGCTGTTGGTTCGATCTCCACGAACTGGTTACTTCTTACCTCGACGGCTGTGAGCATGACTGGCCTTTCGTCGTTTGCTTTCCAGCCTACCTACGGCCTAGGACTAAATACCCGAACGTGTGCTGTGTGTGGATAACGCTCTGCTGACACTCGAGTTACCAACTCCGAGAACTCCGGCAATCTCCGCTATCGTCTTCCCCTCGCTGCGCATCCTTCGTGCTTCATCAACACGTTCGGGAGTCATGACAGTTGGCCGACCGCCAACACGCCCTCTGGCGCGTGCATGATCCAATCCCCTCCGGGTATTTTCACGAATAGTATCAACTCGCAATTGCGCAAAAACAGCAACAATTCCAAACAACGCCCGACCCATTGGCGTAGTCGTGTCAATGTCCGGTTCGGTAAGGCTCTTGATATCAATGCCGCGTTCCTGCAGCTCATTGATCGTCTCGATGGCCATCTTCTCGCTGCCAGCAATTCGATCCAGTCTGCGCACGATCAGCGTGTCACCCTCGCGCAAGTAATCCAAGCACGCCAACCACTGCGGCCGGTCTCGTACCTTGCTCGATTCCCCTTGATCCGTGAAAACTCGACTAGCGCCAGCAGCCAGCAATTCCGACTCTTGCGCAGCAGGATCTTGCTCGCGCGTAGATACCCGCGCATAGCCGATTACAGTACTCATCGTTTCGGACCTCCCTTGTCCAATCGCGGGGCATTTGAACGCACTTCGCCTGGTTGCTTCTTGATTGCCTCGACACGCTGCCGAATGCGGTCATTCAGCCCTTGTTTCGTCTTCTGCGACCCCAACGGCTCAGCCGCCGCCTGGATCTTCCCCAACGCCTTCTTCTGCTCTGCATCCGACCCAGGATAGGCAGCCATAGCCAGCGCTGGGGCATCAGTGGCCGTAAAACGAGAGATCGTACTCAGCAAGTCGCGGTCTGTCTGGCCAGTGCTCGCACAGGTAGCAATTCCCCGTTCAGCATTGCCCAGCTCTTGCACCGCTGCTACGGGTTCTGTTTTCGATACATCACGGGCAAGATTCAGCGCGCTAACCGCTTCCCCTGAATCGATTTTCTGGCCGATTCTTCGATCTCTGGAATACAGCTCGTCGCCACTACGGCTCACCAATAAGAGACGATCTACAAGGCCACTATCAAGCAGCGTTTTCATCGTGCCAGGTACAGCGGCCGCCGCCACATCGTGCGCGGCCGAAGGCGTCCACCGCCCAGCGCCTTGATCCCGAACTTGCCCCGCATATCGATTGACAGTGCCTATGCGTGAGATCTCGGCTGGAACGGCCACAACATGCAGCTCAACCTCATAGCCGGCCTTTTTGAAATCACCCATCGTACGGGCCACCACGTCCGGCTGGCGCAACGTGGTCTCCAACAAAGTATCCATGCGCTGACTACGTGTGTAATCGGCAGACATGCCCACCCAGCGACCCGAAGCCTGAGCCGTATGGTCAGGCATCGTCAGCGGGTCATCTCGCATGATTCGTTGATAGTCGGGGTGGTGGGCGCGGAAGTCATCACCCACAATTTCAACTAAGTTCGGGCGATCATACTTTGCTCTGGCATTAGCATTGCTTTTCCCAGCGCCTGGCTGTCCACCAGTAAAAATAATGACCGGGCGCTCTCTCCCGGTCATTGATCCTGGTTTTATCTGCCCGTCGAGTTCGTCTTTAATCTTGGTCTCGAACAACGCTCTCAGCGTGCTCTCGTCAAGCTCCCCAGGCTTCATGCGAGCGTAGGCGCGTGAGCTGGCAGACCCCGCAAAACTTCCTGCAGTTCGGCAGTTTTAGATTCAATGGCCGCCCTGCTGCGCGGGTTGACTTCGCGTGCTTCGCTTCTAACTCGCAGCCACTCTGCACGCCAGCGTTTCGCTTCGCGCTCGGTTGCAGCTTCGCTTTCCCAAGCCGAGTACGTGCCAACAATCTGCGTAGTCAGCTCGCGCATCACATCGTAAATCATCGGGTCGAAATTCTGGTCTTCGTTCTGATTCACAGTTTCCCCTTTCCCTCCACCATCAATTGTACCAAAAACGTTACAATTTAGGTTTCGGTTGAAAAGGTTTCGGTTGCGAGTTTCGGTACAAAAAAACCCGGCGTGTCGCCGGGTTTTCGAATTGCCTTATCGTCCAGTCAAAAACGATCGTTTCCGGCGATTTTTTTGGGAAGCTGCACACCTCGTAGAGGGCGTATACCGAGCACGCTGTCCGAGTGGCGTGGCTAGCGAGATTCACGTCTATCGCAGGAGGGCCGCTAGGATGGCGGTATGGCACGAGTGATCTTGGTGGCTGCGTTTGGTCGAAATCGGGTGATCGGAAACGGGCAGGACATTCCATGGCGACTGCGAGGTGAGCAACAGCGCTTCAAGCAACTCACGATGGGTCAGACGTTGGTCATGGGCCGCAGGACCTATGAATCGATTGGCCGCGCCCTACCCGGGAGAACCACGGTGGTGGTTACCCGACAACGAGACTGGGTTGCCGATGATGTCGTCGTCGTTCATTCCCTCGAAGAAGCGTTGGCCGTCTGCCGGACCGATGATGTCTTCATCGCCGGCGGGGAGCAGATTTACCGTCAATCTCTCATGTTTGCTGACCAGCTTGAGCTGACTGAGGTCCATCAGGAGCCTGCTGGCGACGTCTTCTTTCCTGAAATTGACCCGACGGCATGGCTTGAGACGGCAAGAAATCCACAGGAGGGCTACACCTTTGTCTCCTACGACCGGAAGCAACCCCCACGTTGAGTGCTGACCTACTCTCGCGGTGGCCTGTGTCCGCTGACGGGCCCCTCACGGGCGTTGGAACTCTCTGCAGTGAGTGAATTCCGGTGGAACTTGGTGGCATCTCTTCAGCGCATGCGGCTAGGCCTTGCCGAAGACGATCGTTATCGGTCGGCGCTCGTCGGCGGCAGAGCTGCACCGAGCACCTGCCCGATGCGGGTGCGCTCCTCGGTGTCGGCATCCGGGCCGTACACGTCGAACTTGACGTGCTCGTAGACCTCGCGCACGAGGTCGTACAAGAACTCGGCCCGCTCGGCGTCGGTCGTGGCCACGGCTTGCAGCGTGGGCCGTACCAACTCGATCAGGTCGCGCAGCTTCGGGTTGGTCATGGGGATCTCCTTCTCGTTCAGCGGTGGGGTCTGCGCCAGTCGCAATGCGGGCAGCGGTCGGGGTCGCGCAGCGCGTGGTGGCACCACGGGCAGACGTCGCCCTCGATGAGGCTCTGTTGCAAAAATCGTGAAGCTTGAGCATGCTTGGCGGAGATTGGACGGACGGAACGATGACGGATTTCAAGTGGCGCCATTTCCAGGGTGATGTGATCCTGTGGGCGGTGCGCTGGTATTGT
>Ga0308158_10001238_pt1 | contig 28473 bp, 30 predicted proteins | sample PhyBR2_FD_201038 | JGI IMG/M metagenome (GOLD analysis project Ga0308158, IMG submission 201038) | Phyllosphere microbial communities from UC Gill Tract Community Farm, Albany, California, United States - DLSLB.R2 | ecosystem: Host-associated > Plants > Phyllosphere > Unclassified | place: USA... | reverse complement strand
AGTAGCGCCCGGTGAAGGATCCTTCACCGGACGCGCGTAGGCCGCAGGAGTTCCCGGTCGATCCGAAGGGCCAGGAAAGTGGTCAAAGGCTGTACTGAGCGGCGGTCTTGTCGACAAGAACATCTCACGCTGATGATCAGGGCTCCAAGTACGGGCAGTAGGCAAGGGCAGGCCCTAGGCTGACACTCGTGGAGGACACTGATGGCAGCAACTTTACTCCGACGCTACGGCGCGAGTTCACGGGCGGCGCATACAGCAACTATCGGGTCAAGGCGGGTCCTCCCTGGATTCGTTTTGCGGTCACCCCGGAGAAGCTGGAGTTTCATGGCCGCGGACTCATGCGCGTGTTTCGCCTGGGTCCGTGGACGATACCGCGTCAGGAGGTCAAGGAGGTTTTCGCTAAGCGAAGGAACCCGGTTGGGACCTTTTGGGAAATCGAGATCGTCACTACGGACCCCAGTGTGTGGTGGGTCTTCTGGCCCTCACAAGATGCCGGTCAGATTCTTCTGGCACTGGAAGCGTGCGGTTACCCCGTGGAATGGACTCCGCATAATTGGGCGGGCATGCCAAACGAATGAACTGCCTATTGCTCTGACGTCCGGTAAGGGATGCAGCAGCGTTCCTTGGAGCCAAGGCCCAAAAGGACCGCGATGCAGCCCACTTGGCTCTGGCGAAAATACTGGCGGCCGTAGCGGGGGAGTACGACCTCGTCCTGCTCGATTGCCCGCCCGGCAACGAGCCGCTGCAGGCCGCGGCCGTCGCTGCCGCACGGTACGCCCTGGTGCCGCTAAAGACAGACATGTCCAGCCGTAAAGGCGTTGCTGCGGTGGCCGCACGCATGGACAGCGTTGTGGGACTCAACCCGTCTCTGGATCTCCTGGGTGTCGTCCTGGGAACAGGGACCAACTCAAAACAGGTTCACAAAGTCACCCGCGATCACCTCACTGTCGATTTCGGCACCGACGAAGTGCTGTTTCCAATGAGCATCCGTCACGCCGAAGCCACCGCCCAGGCCTGCAGGGAACGGGGGCTACTGGCGCACGAACTCGAACGGGAGCTCAGCAAGGCTCCCAAATGGTGGGAGGTTCTTCGTGGAGAAGCCAAAGCCACGAACGCCGGCCCCAAATCTGCATCCAGCGTGGCTGAAGACCTGCATGCAGTCGCCATGGAAATAACGCGGCGCATAGCCGCCACGGAATCACAGGAGGTTAGCGCATGAGCGCCGCCCAAAACTCCAGCCGGCCCGCGCCCGTGTTGCCGCCGCGGCCCACGGCAGCACCCCCCGCCTCAGATGCACCGCTAGCGCGGATGCTGCCCGGCCGCCGCCAAGAGCCGGCAGCGAAGAAGGAAGAACCCAAGGATGCTGAGACGGCACCCATGACCGTAAGTATCCCAACTGCCATCCGCAACCGTGCCAAGGCAGCGTACAAGGCGACCAGCTACGTCGAGGGGGACAACACGTGGGCTCACTTCGTCGCTAAAGCCATCGAGGCGGAAACCCTACGGCGCGAAGCCGAACACAACCAGGGCGAGATGTACCCGGCGTGGGGCGAGAAGCTGCCGGGCGGTCGTCGGCTGAAGGACAGCTGAATGTCCAACAGAACTGCTGGGTGGCTGCAACAGGCCATGCTTAGGCCAATTTGGACCCGGATCGCCCTACTCTGAGTCGGTTCAGGACTGGGCTTCTTGTTGCAAACGGAGGCGTAGTTCGAGTTTTCGGGAGAGCTCGGGGTGATCGAAGTAGACTGCGTCATCCCCTTCTTCGAGCGTGAACAATGGATCCAAGTCCTTGCTCGCTTCGTGGGCCAGGTCCGTTAGCGACACCTTAGGCCGGTGTTTGAGACGGATCTGCCACCACAGGCGGACGTATTCTCCTTCGGCATCCGGATTCTCCCGGACGGCCGCGCCATCAACGGCGAAACGGACTGAGTCCGTCAATTCAATGTCACGAGCTGTGGGGGGTACGTGTCCTGTTTCCATGGCGCAAGTATGCCAAACCGAATCAACTTCGCTGACATCCAACATCACGCCTATGTCATTTTGGCAAACCAACATGGGTACTGAGCGTTGGAATTTGCCAAATGACTACCGCCGCCGAAAGGAACCAGCAGTTTCATATGCGGCGGCAAGACCCTGAAACCCGCCTTCTGGTAGAAACTTCGGGCTGAAACTGCACAACCGCCCAGAACCACTAGATGCCTGGCTTTATTCTTTAGTTCGCCGGGAATTAGCAGATCGACCAGTCCTAGAAGGACCGATCCGATCCCCTGTCCCTGGTGCTTTTCATCAACAGCCAGATGTTTCACGGTTAGCTGGAGCCCGGAGCCGCCATCCCATAACTTCAACTCGCAGGCTGCAACACCTGCAACTGATTGGGCCGAATCTAGGGCGACAAGCAGTGTCACCATCTCACCAGGCACGTAAAAATCCGACCCGGGAATGGAATTTTGTATCAGAAGGGTAGCTGCAGCTCGCTCACCTGGTGATCCCGCACGGCGAAATGTGAATCCGCTATTTTGCAGCTGCCGCGCAAAACGAATGTGTCGTGATTCAGCAGCCGGTGATGGCATAAGCGTGAGAGAGGGGTCTGCGGCGCTGGACGTCCTAGCTTTCGCTTCTTGTTGGCGTTGCTTTCTTTCGCGGTCTTTTTTCCCCATCCGAGCAGTATGCCTGATTTATGGGCGCCTCGAAGCTGCCGTGTGAGGCTGCCTCGTTTGTTAGGGCAAAAACGACGGTTTCTGACATACCTTCGGCATGCCTCCGAAAGACTTCGAAAATGCACTCGTATTGTTAGTCAAAACTGGTTTCCGAAATGAAAACTGGTCAAAACCTAACATGGAGGCTTTTTGACGTGTCCAGCAACGTAATTGGGTATGCGAGGGTGAGCACCCGCGGGCAGTCATTGGATTCGCAAGTGGATGCACTCGTCGCTGTAGGGGCTGTCCGCGTGTTTCAGGAGTACGCGTCCGGTGCCACCCAGGCGAGGACGCGATGGAAGGAATGTCTGGACTACCTGCAGCCAGGGAATGTTTTGACAGTCGCTGATCTCACAAGGCTGGGCCGCAGTACCGCTGACTTGGCCGACATCGTGACCGTGCTGGGTGAGCGGGGGATAGGATTTCGTTCTCTTGCTGAACCGTGGCTCGACACCACTAGCGCGCACGGAAAGCTCATCTTCGATATGTTCGCCTCACTTGCGGAGTACGAACGGTCCCGATTGTCTGAACGCACCAAAGCCGGCCTAGCGGCGGCTAAGGCCCGAGGCCGGCTCGGCGGCCGCCCTCGAACGATGACTCCGTCCAAGACAGAAGCCGCCCGGCAGTTGCGCAGCCAAGGAAAAACTTTGAAGGAGACAGCTCAGATCCTGAGCGTCAGCGTTTCATCTCTGACCCGGGCCCTAAGCCAAAAGGAGGTCCCAGAAGTCGTGCCCGCAGCCGCTTAGCGGCTTCCTTTGTCTCGGAACCAAGCGTCATCGGAAGGAGGAGCCGTTTGCTTTGTCAGCTTGGACGTGGACGACTGCAATCGTAGCCTTGGCGCAACGCGGCAGCCTTCACTCATTTGAAGGAGTCGGCCGTAATCTTTCGGGTCATTTTTTCCTTCGACCATGTCAGGTCCTGACTGCGGACCACCGTTACTAGCTCCCGTAGTATCCAGATCGTCCGCACGGCACCGTGGGCCATCAGAAAGAGAGACATCTCGAATACCCATGGCGCTAGGAAGGCGGGCCCGTTCACTACAAGGATCGATGATGCCAGGCTTAACCCCGCAGCAGTAAAACCGGCGAGGGAGGTGGACGTCCAATTGCTTTGAAGCCTTTGCCCTGATTCGACTCTAAAGATGCGGAAACGTTCTCCATCTGCCGTCAGTCCGAACACTACGACAACGCCAGCGAACCCAGCCAGTATCGCCGAGGCCGCTGCAGTGCCCAGGAACAGGGTGACTGCAACTGAAGCGTCCTTGGCTAGAACCCCTGCCCAGACATTCGGGATGATATTCAGCAATGTCAGCGCTGTGTGCACCATCACGAACCCAAAAGCGACGAGAGAGATGTAGAGGGGGCGATCCTTGAGAATGCGCTTCATCAGCTTCACGATGTCCCCCGTCTTTGCCTAGCCCAGTGACCTCTTGAATTTCCAGATTGCGTCGGTGAGCGCCTTCAGAACCAAGGGAGGAGTGGCGGGCTCATCCTCTGAAGTCCCAACATACTCGCTACCTGTGACACGGTCCCTTACGAAGTCGACTTTCTCCCGCACCTCTTTGCCGTTCTCGTCCTCGGTTAGCAGCGTAGCCTCCGCAGACTTGAAAGGTACTTTTCCAATGATCTTTTGGACCTCGCGGGCAACGGCCTCTGCGTAGGCGTGTGTCGGGGTAGCCCGTCCGAAGCTGAGAACCATGTCGACAGATACTCCTCCAGCACCGAGATCCTGGACCTGTTTCATCGCATTGCCAATAGCACCCAGCGACTCGTCCACCTGCAGCACTCCCGGGTCAACCTTTAGGTGCACTCGAGTCGCCCCTGAAGCAGAGTTGAGACGCTCCAGCTGATCGGTCCTCACGTATGGCCTGAGTGTGAAACGCTCAGACGAGGTATCAAATCCAGCAGCCGAACTCATCCAGGACTCTATCGCCGAAAAGGACGGCCCTCCAGACGTTCGGAGAACAGCAACATAATTTGTTCCTGAAACGGGCAAAAGGTAGGCCGGCTCGATCAGGGCATCCACCCCCGCTCCCAGGGCCAGCGGGGAAACAATGCCGGAAGAGTCGCTGATATCTGGCCAGTCCGCCCCGCGTCGGGCTTTCCCAAGGTAGAGATAGTCCTCAGCTGGCTGAATTTCCGTCCGCATCTCGCCGATGTACTTGCGGCCGTGAAGTTCGATGCGCCTGCGCACCTGTGGGAGGTCACTTACGTGCTTGAGGAAGTGCTTCCAGAAGTCCTCAGACACCTCCTCAAGTGAGTTGTCCTGGTGCTCGATGACCGGTTCAACGAAATAGACGCGACGCTTTGCGCCTTGCGCTGGAGCCAAGGTATCCCCCTACTGGTTGGCCATTTCTAAGGACAGTCGGATGAATCATCCGAAGGGCGCTACCAGCGGTGACTGATATAGCTTGCCAGACCGTTGTTTCTGCTCCGAGGTAAGCCTATATCCAGGTTGTGTTGCGCAGGATCGGTACGAAGGATTGCGGGACACGCTGCCATTCGTTGCCGGGGTGCAATTGGGGGAACCTCCCACCATTGTCCGCTCCATGGCGCTGGCAAACGTTTCGAATCATTGTGCCCGCCCGGCCCACCAGCCGGGCTTCTCTCAGAACGTGAACGCGGCAACAAGAGTATCTTGTGAAAACTAGTTCACACACTTGCGCCTTTGAAAACTCTTCGATACAGTGGTGGCAGAGACAACACCGGAAAACGAATGAGGAGGCAATGGTGATACGAGGACGTTCGATGCACTTGATCGACATCGAGAACCAATTAGGCACCGGACGGATAACTTCTGTAGCGGCCTCCTACTTTTTTGAGAATTACAAGGCCACGGTGGGCCTTGGAGAAGCTGACCAGGTTGTGGTTGCTGTTTCGAGCATCGAAGCTTTGTTGGAGCTGCCTTTTTCATCACTGAGGAACTGCCGCCTTCTATGCACTCTCGGACACGACGGTGCGGACAAAGCCTTGCAGGGCGTCATGCGGGATGAAGCCCTTTCTGAACGATTTCCCACTGTCATCTGCGCCAGCGGAGATGGTGGGTTCGTGAAAGCTGTCGCTCGTCTCACGGCCCAAGGAACGCGGGTCATTGTCGTCGCGCCATCAAGGTCTATCGCAAGGACCATGCGGATGGCTGCGCACGAGACCATTGAACTTTCATCTGATTACGCGGAAATGGACGTAGCTTAATGAACACCACTGCTGGGCAGCAGCTCATAAACCTCAGCGGGATTGCCCGGATGACGGGGATGCAAATGCCTACCGTCAGCAACTGGCGGAAACGCGATGAGACGTTTCCCAAACCTGCAGGTGGGACGGACGTTCGGCCGCTGTTTTCCGTTGCTGAGGTCAAGGACTGGATTAGGGCGACCGGGAAGAATGTCGAGTTCAGGGAGCGCGGTCTTGCCCTGCAGCTGGCCGACATGTTGCGGTCCGAGTATCGCTCACATGAGTACGCGGGGATCCTTCTGTCTGCTATCGCCCTGACGCGCTGGGCCAGGCAGAACCGGCCCGGTTACCTAGACGGCCTTATGCCCGAGACTATGGAAGCCCTGGCTCGAGACTGCGCTAGTGCTCTGACGGATAGACATCACTTAGTGGCAGACATGATTATCGAATGGGCTACCCCTGTCAGACGGGGTAGGGGGTCAGACTCCTTTTTTGAACTGCTGCGCAGGATTTCCGAAATCGAGGACCTGCCTGGACTCGCGCAGGACGTCGCGGCACTTGCTCGCAGAGACCCCAGTATGGCCGAACATCTCGCTACCCCAGCGTTCTCCCATCTGCTCGTTTCGTTGCTGCCGGCCGGGGGACTGACCTACTCAGATTTCGGTTCGGGAGGCGGTCAGACCCTTCTAACCGCAGCGCAGCAGAACCGCGGCTGGGAACTTTATGGCATTGATGTGCACCAGTCCTCAAACCGGTTCGCCGCTTGTCTGCTCTTCGTCCATGACATCGACGCGCAGATCGACAGCGGCGACATCTTTGACCGCGCAGCCGGGATGCAGTTCGACCGCATCACCTTTAGTGCTCCATTCGGCATGCGCCTTCTTGATGACCAGGTGTGGCGCATCTCCTGGCCTTTCGGGAAACCTCCTCTTTCGCGAGGAGACGCTGCATGGCCCCAGTTGGCATACCAAGCTTTAAATCAGGGAGGTCGTGCCGTAGTCGTCGTTGCGCCTGGAGTCCTCTTCAGGAGTGGCATCGAACGGGACATCATGGGACGAATGGTCGCCCAGGGCGCGATCGAAGCCGTAATCAGCCTGCCCGGTAATACGCAACCGAACACCGTACTTTCGGTCAACATCCTCTTGCTGTCGAAGGACAAGGAGCATGTTCCCGAGAAGGTCCTCATGGTTGACGTGTCCCAGATAGGTTCCGAGGAGGACCGCCCGGATTCTCGCCGTGAGCGTGACTTCACGGACGCCTTCAAGAAGGCCATTAGCGCGGTCGAGGCTTGGCGCAACGGAAGTGATGGAACAAGTGAGGTCTCCATTGCCGTTCCCTTAGCTGACCTAATGGCCCCGGATGCAACCCTGATGCCCCAGCGCTGGCTAGCCACCATGACGGAGTTGTCCGAAGAGGATGTTTCTTCGCTCATTCAGGGTGTGGGTGCAGCCAAGGACATTTGGACCCAGACCTTGGAGGAGCAGGCCAGCCCGCCCACCGCCGCGTACGTCAAGAAGTCCACGGAAGAAGTTCCCCTGCGGCCCCTTCCCGAACTGGGGCTGGTGGTTGCCCGGGGCGATTACATCCGGCCCAAACAGGATATGGAGGACCCGGAGGAGGGTACAACCCGCGTTGTGACTCTGGAATCCGTCCGTACCGGAGAAGCGGAGGAGCTTCCCGTCATGACAGAGCGTCCCAGGAAGACGCCGGTGCGGACTCAGGAGGGCGACATCCTGGTCACCTCGCTGCGATCCAAGGTGGAGGCCCGGGTTTGCCGCGAAGCGGGTCTGGAAGTTGACCGCAACGTCAGCATCGTCCGCGGACTGGGAAACGCTTGGGACGCCGACTTCGTCGCCCAGCAATTAATGGCCAAGCACAACCAAGCGATGCTCAGCGGCGCCACCATCAAACGAGTCGACATAAAGCAGCTTCTGATACCCCAGCTGCCAATCGAAATTCAACGCGAGGCGGGGCGCATCTTCCGCGAATTCTCAGCCTACTCAGAGGCCTCCAAACAAGCCACTGACAATGCGGGGGCGTACATCAATGCCCTGAGGGAAGCAATCTCAACGGGCACCGTGACAGTCGAAGCGCCGTGAACATGACCATCATCAAGAAACCAACCATTACTTCAAAGGACTTCCAATAATGAGCGCACACGCGTCCTTCATCTGGAGTATCGCGGACCTGCTCCGCGGCAACTTCAAGGCCCACCAGTACGGAGACTTCATCCTCCCCTTCACCGTGCTGCGCCGCCTTGACTCTGTCCTGGCCGACACGAAACCCCAAGTGCTCGAAGTCATCGCCGACGCCGAGCTCAAGGGCATCCCTGTCCGTCCCGTCCTGCTGCGCACCAAAGCCGGCCACCAGCACTCGTTCTACAACGGCAGCCCTTATGACCTGAGCACGCTTGTCGGGGACGCGGAAAACCTCCAGGAAAACCTGCTCGCCTACATCAATGCATTCTCAGAGAACGTGCGCGACATCTTCGTCAAGTACAAGATCGAGGACCGTATCGAAGAACTGGAGGAGAACAACCTCCTCCTGATGGTTCTCCAGCGTTTCGCTGAGGTGGATCTGCACCCAGAGCGCGTGTCTAACGATCAGATGGGCCACATCTTCGAGGAGCTGATCCGCAAATTCGCAGAGGCCTCCAACGAGACCGCCGGAGAGCACTTCACCCCGCGTGAAGTCATCGAGCTTATGGTCGATCTGCTCTTCGACGCAGATGGCAAGGACCTCATCAACCAGGACATCGTCCGCTCTGTTTACGATCCCACCGCCGGCACTGGGGGGATGCTTTCCGTCGCGGAGGATCACCTCCGGGCTATGAACCCGAAGGCCCGCCTTACCTTGGCCGGACAGGAGCTCAATGCCCAGTCATACGCCATTTGCAAGGCCGACATGATCATCAAGGGCCAGTCCGTCGACGCCATCGTCAACGGTGACACTTTGAAAGAAGATGGCCATGCGGGGACGACCTTCAATTACTGCCTCTCCAACCCCCCGTTCGGCAACGCCTGGAGTAAATCAGAGAAGGAAGTCCGCGAGGAGTTTGAGGACAAAGGCTATGCAGGTCGGTTCGGGCCTGGGCTGCCCCGTATCAGCGACGGTTCGATGCTGTTCCTAATGCACCTGATTTCCAAAATGCGCGAGCCGGGTAAGGATTCCGCCGGAGGCCGTGCTGCCATCGTGCTAAACGGCTCCCCTCTGTTTACTGGCGCCGCAGGGTCAGGTGAGTCCAACATCCGCAAATGGATTCTCGAACGTGACTACCTCGAGGCGATCATCGCCCTGCCGGCAGACATGTTCTACAACACCGGGATCAGCACCTATGTGTGGGTCCTGTCAAAGCAAAAGGCGCCTGAACGAGCGGGCAAGGTCCAGTTGGTCGACGGTTCCAAAATGTTCCGCAAAATGCGCAAAGGCCTCGGTTCCAAGCGAAACGAACTCGGCCCAGATGACATCAGTGGCATCGTGAAGCTCTACGGGGCCTTCGAGGAAAACGGACAATCGAAGATATTCGACACCACCGACTTTTTCTACCGCACCATCACGGTCGAACGGCCACTGAAGCTGAACTTCGCCACCACCTCCGAGCGAATCGATGCAGCACTGTCCGCCAAGGGATTCGCCAAACTGACTCAGGTTGAACAGTCGGCTCTTCGCGCGGTTTTGGAAGGCTTGAACACCGGTAAGGTGTGGAAAAACCGGGATGTTTTCACCAAAACGCTAAAGAAGGCGCTGACCAGCGGCGGAGTCACCATGACGGGTCCTCTATTCAAGTCTCTTGTGTCTGGATTGTCCGAAAGAGACGACACCGCAGACACCTGCACCGGAGCCAAGGGTAAGCCTGAACCTGACGTCGAATTGCGAGAGACCGAGAACGTACCGTGGAAAGAGGACATTCAGGCCCACCTGGAGCGCGAAATCTGGCCCTTTGTCCCCGATGCTTGGATTGATGAGGACAAGACCCGGGAAGGCTGCGAAATCCCGTTCACCCGACACTTCTATCAGTACGTTCCGCCACGGTCACTTGAAGAAATCGACGCTGACCTTGACGGCGTCCTAGGCCGCATCCGAGCTCGTCTTGAAGCGGTGAAAGCGTGAACATGCGATCGTACGAGGCGTACAAGGACAGCGGAGTGGAGTGGGTTCCCACTTTGCCAGCGCACTGGCGGCATACTCGCCTACGACGAGTTGCGCGCATTTTCGCAGGTGGTACCCCAGATCGGACAAACCTGGATTATTGGACTAATGGGACAGTACCTTGGCTGAACTCCGGATCGGTAAACGACGGCGTAATTACTCAGCCGTCTGAATGGATCACAGAGGAAGCGTCAATGGGAGGGCGAACCCGTTGGGTTCCTGCGGGATCGGTACTTATTGCATTGGCTGGGCAAGGAAAGACTAAGGGGATGGCGGCCCGCCTGGAGTTTGCGAGCACATGCAACCAGTCAATGGCAGCGATCGTCCCGGCCGCCGGTGTCGACTACCGCTACGTTCAATTCTGGCTGAATGCCAACTACCAGAACATCCGTAATTTGGCGGGTGGTGATCTCAGAGACGGCCTGAACCTTCAGCACATCTCTGCAATCACACTGCCCCTCCCGCCCCCTAGTGAGCAGCGGGCCATAGCCGACTACTTGGACCGGGAGACTGCAGAAATCGACGCATTTATCGCGGACCAGGAAGAACTTATCGGTCTTCTCAACGAGCGCCGCGCGGCTACCATCACCCAAACCGTCACCAAGGGCCTTGACCTGAACGTCCCTATGAGAGACAGCGGGATCGAATGGCTGGGATGGGTACCTGAAGACTGGCGGGTTCAAAGGCTATGGACTTTGTTCACTCGTGAAAAGAACGTGGGGCACCCAGATGAAATGATGCTCTCCGTATTCCGTGACTACGGTGTCATTCCGAAAGAGAGTCGGGAAAATCTTAACAAGACAGCAGAGAACCGGAACATTTACCAGCTCGTGGAACCGGGTTGGCTGGTCAGTAACCGGATGAAGGCGTGGCAGGGCTCCGTTGGCATTTCGTCCTATCGCGGCATCGTTTCAGGCCACTACATCTGTTTCAGGCCTGTGCACAACGAGATCGACGGGTACCTCAATAGTTTGTTCCGCTCAGACCCTTATGCAGCTGGTTATCGGTCCATTTCTCGCGGTGTAAGAATTGGCCAAGCCGAGATCGACAACGATGAATACAAACTGCTTCCGGTGTTGCTCCCTCCTGTGGCCGAGCAACGGCGCATCGCAGCGTATCTTGAGCGCGAGAACGCAGAAATCGACGCTGCAGTTGAAGATGCCAAGAAGTCCATCGATCTTTCCAAGGAACGTCGGGCCGCGGTGATATCGGCTGCGGTTACGGGGAAGATTGACGTCCGTGACCAAACTAGGACGAAACAAGCCATAAACCAGGGGGAACCAGTTGGCGTTGCATAACGAGATCGAATTCGAGAAGGAACTGTGCGAGCATCTGGCAGCCAACGGCTGGCTGTACTCCGATAATGATGACGGGTATGACGTCGAGAGGGCCTTGTTTCCAGAGGACGTGCTCGGCTGGCTCCATGACGTGGCCCCCGAGGAACTGGCCAAGGTCGTCAAGCCTGATATGAACCCGACGATGCAGGCGAAAGCCAGGCTCCGGATCCTGGACCGCCTTGCCTCCGTGATGAGCAAAGACCCAATCAATGGCGGCGGTACTCTAAACGCCATCAAGAAGGGCTTCGCTGCAACCCCGGCAGCATTCAAGATGTTCCAAACCCGCCCCGCAGACGGCCTGAACCCGGTCACCGTGGAGCGGTACGCAAAGAACCGTCTGCGCGTCATGCGCCAGGTCCATTATTCGAAGGCCAACAACAAATCACTGGACTTGGTGTTCTTCGTCAACGGCATCCCTGCCGCCACCGCCGAACTGAAAACCGACCTCACCCAATCGGCGGAGGACGCACTCACGCAGTATAAGCGCGACCGCAGCCCCAAGGGCGAACCCCTGCTCACATTCGGCCGTGGAGCCCTGGTGCACTTCGTGGTCTCCAACGAAGAAGTCCACATGACTACCAAGCTGGAAGGCGCCTCGACGCGATTCCTGCCTTTCAATGCCGGCAACAACAATGGGGCTGGGAACGCCCCCGTGGAAGGTTCGTCACCCACGTCCTATTTTTGGGAGTTAGTGCTCGACCGCGATGCCTGGCTGGCCATCGTGGGTAAGTTCATCCACTATCGGTTCGAAGAGGACGAGGACCCAATCACCGGGAGGAAGTTCTTCAAGCAATCTGTCCGGTTTCCCCGCTACCATCAGTGGCGCGCGGTCAACAAGCTCTCGGAGACTGCCCGGTCCGAAGGTCCCGGGCATAACTACTTGATCCAACATTCAGCTGGATCGGGTAAGACAGACTCCATCGCGTGGACCGCGTACCGGCTCTCGTCCCTGTTCCGTGAGGACGGGACAAAGGTGTTTGACGGCGTGATCGTCATCAGTGACCGCACTGTGCTGGACGGGCAGCTGCAGAAGGCCATCGAGCAGCTGGAAACCGTTGCAGGCGTCTTCGCACCCATTACTTCCGGCTCCGAGGGCTCCAAGTCCAAGCAGCTCGCTGCCGCACTGCTGGCCGGCCGCCAGATCATCGGGGTCACCCTGCAGACGTTCCCGCACGCACTGGAGGAAATCCGCAAGAACAAGGGCCTTTCAGCGAACTCTTACGCCATCATCGCGGATGAAGCCCACTCATCCCAGTCCGGGGATGCCGCTAAATCCCTAAAGAACGTACTGACCAGCGCCGGTCTCGCCGACAATGAGGACATCAGTGCCGAAGACGTCCTAGCCGCCGAGATGGCCGCCCGCGCCGGCTCCCTCGGAAACCTGTCGTTCTTCGCTTTCACGGCCACCCCGAAGGCCAAGACAATCGAGCTCTTCGGCCGCGAGGATGAGAACGGCGTCCCACAGGTCTTCGACCTCTATTCCATGAAGCAGGCCATCGAGGAAGGATTCATCCTTGATGTGCTGCAGAACTACACCACATATGGCATGGCCGCGCGCATAGCCAACCTGGACGGCAAAGGTGCCCAGGTCGAGGTGGAGCGTGACAAGGGAGCGAAAGACCTTATGCAGTGGGTGAGGCTGCACCCGCACAACATCGCCCAGAAGGTCGCCGTCATAGTCGAACACTTCCGTGAGAACGTCGCCCACCATCTCGCCGGGCGGGCCAAGGCCATGGTCGTCACAGGCTCCCGTAAGGAAGCCGTGCGCTACAAGCTTGCCATCGACGCTTACATCCGCGATAAGGGCTACCAGAAAGACCTCTCCACGCTGGTTGCATTCTCCGGCGAGGTCGACGACCAACAGTCCGGGCTGGAACCGTTCACCGAACACAACATGAACCCCGGTCTGAAAGGCCAGTCTCTGACTAAGGCCTTCGGCTCAGATAAATATCAGATCATGATTGTGGCTAATAAGTTCCAGACCGGTTTTGACCAGCCATTGCTGGTCGGCATGTACGTCGATAAGAAGCTCTCCGGGATTGCAGCTGTCCAAACCCTGTCCCGGCTGAACCGAGTTATTCCGGGCAAAGACCAGACGTTCGTCCTCGATTTCGTGAATGAGTCTGGAACCATTCTTGAGGCTTTTCAGACATACTACGAAGACGCATCAATCCAAGATGCTTCAAACCCGGACATCGTCCACGACATGGTCGCCAAGATGGACGCGGCGAACATCTACAACGATAAGGATGTGGACCTGGTTGCCTCCAAGTGGGTGCAGCAGCGTAACCACAACGGGTTGTACTCACACCTGAAGCCCGCAGCAGACGTGTTCCGGCATCGCATGGCACAGGCCGTACAGTCTGGTGATAGCCTCGCCATCGAGCAGCTGGAAGAGTTCCGCAAAACTGCAGGAGCGTTCAACAAGGCCTACGACTTCTTCTCCCAAATCATCAACTACGGCGACACCCGCATCGAAAAGCTAGCCATCTACGTCAAACTCCTGGCGAAAGCTATCCGACCCCAAACCACCGGCAACTCTCTCGACCTGTCCGATGTCGTGCTCACCCACTACGCCCTCAAGAAGCAGGAAGACGCAGACCTTAAACTCCTCAACGGGGAAGGCAACGGTCTGAAGGGAATCACAGCTGCAGGCTCGGGCGTAGCGAGACAGAAGATCACGGGAACCTTTGGCGAACTGATCGATCAGATCAACAAGCTCTTCGAGGGCGTTGGTATCAGCGACGAGGATCAGATCAACGCAGTTTCCTCGATCATGGTCCACGCGGAAAATAATGAGCAACTCCAACGCGAGGCTGTCGCCAATGGACCAGATGATTTCGCCTCTTCTCCCTCTTTGCCTGACGTCATCGAAGAGATTATTTACACTGCCGGGGACGGGCATCAAAAGGCCATCAATTCCTTGTTGGAGATGGCTGATACCGGCAAGCTGGTCGATGTCCTCATCCGTGGCGGCCTCCAACAGCGCCTTCGCGAGCGGGCGGAGCAGGAAGCCCTTATCGCCGAGTAGTTCGAGTAGTTACAGGTGTCGTAGAGGTAAGCGAGCAGTCCAACTCGATAGGGGACGAGTCTCCGGCGGTATGAGAATCGGGCACAATGGGCTGCATGTGCGGCAGATATGTGATGTCCAAAGCCACGGGCGACCTTCTGAGCCACTTTGAGGCCAAGGAAGTCGAGGGCAGCCCGCCGTCGCCGAGCTGGAACGTGGCACCTACCCAAAGTGTGCCGATCGTTGCCGAACGTTTGGAAGAGGGAACCATTGATCGGCATCTGCTCATCGCACGTTGGGGCCTGGTGCCGTCCTGGGCCAAAGACATCAAAATCGGATCCAAGCTGATTAATGCCCGCAGTGAGTCCATCCTGGAAAAGCCGTCCTTCCGGAAAGCTGCGGTGAAGCGCCGGGCAATTGTCCCCGCGGAGGGCTATTACGAGTGGCAGAAGACCGAGGACGGGAAGAAGATCCCGAACTACCTGTATTCCGAGAAGGAGCCCCTGCTGGGCTTCGCCAGCCTGTACGAGTGGTGGGCTGACCCGGCCCTGCCGGAAGATGACCCGGACAGATGGCTGCTCAGCTGCACAGTGCTCACCACAACCACACAGGACGCGCTGGGCCACGTCCATGACCGTTCCCCGGTCATCATCCCGCGGGACCGTTTCGCCGAATGGCTCGACCCCGATCTGACCGACAAGGACGGCATCCATCACCTGCTGGACTCCTTGCCGGAGCCGACCCTGACGCCGAGGATTGTCAGCCCTCGGGTCAACAGTGTGCGCAACAATGGTCCGGAGCTCATCGAGCCCGCCGAACCCGTGGAGAAATAGACTCGTGCGGTGATACTCACCGGCACCATAACCAACCCGGACGGCAGCTACAACCACATCGAGGCCGAAGGCGACACATACGAAGAAGCACGAGAGAACCTCTACGCGCTTCTCGAAGAGGGCCAAAACCTCCTAGTGATCCGCACGGATCGCTAAACCGCCCGAAATCGCTCCGGTAGGAGAACGTCGGCAGGGGCTAGCTCCGGCCGCGGCCGAAGGTACCTAAAAGCGTGGCGGAACGTGTTCCCTGTCCACGCGACGTCGGCGGAAATTTCGACCACCAAGGGCTCTACCAGCGTGAGGGTCACCGGGCTTTTGTCTTTGCTGAATCTGCTCAGTGTGGTTTCCGTGATTACTTCTGGCCAGGGATGCAGCCCTTGCGGTGGCTGCAGGTGGGCGGCCAGCTCCCGTGCAGTCTTAGACGGCAGCACGGTGGAGCGTCCCACGATCCTTAGCCGGCCGTGAACGGGAAGACCGGCCACGACGTACTGAGGCCGGTGCATGGGGCCGATTACCGCAGCACACACCACATCCACGGATTGGCGCCGCTTCACCTTCCACCACTGCCTGACGCCCCCCTGGTAGCTCTGTCCGGCACCTTTGACCACGAGCCCTTCCAGGCCCGCGTGGTGTAGTTCCTCGAACCAGGTGAGTGCCTGGGCGCGGTCCTGGGTGATGGGGGAGAGGTTCAGTGGGGGAGTCCAGCCTGCGGCCAGTTGTTCCAGCAGCTCCCGGCGCTGCCTCAGTGGAGCGTCCCTGATGTCGTGCCCGGCAACGGCGAGCAGATCGAAGGCAACGAACGATGCCGGCTGTTCCCGGACAAGGGCCGCTAGGCCGGGTCTTGAAGCGACCAGGCGTCGCTGCAGGGCGTCAAAATCGAGCCTGTCTCCGGACCAAACCACGGCCTCACCATCGAGGACACAACCGGGCGGAACCTGCCTCGCCAGCGCCTCTAAGAGCTCCGGGAAGTACCTCGACAATTCCTTGCCATGCCGAGACCACAACGACACCCCGCCTACCCCTACCAGGGCACAAGCCCTATAACCATCCCACTTTGGTTCATACCGGGCGCCACCAGGTAACGCGGCCTCGGCTGGGATCGAATCCACGGCCTTAGCCAGGGCTAGCGACACGGGCGGATGAAAGGACGGCGGCACATCCTCTGTCATAGCGCCACGCTACCGCCGCCAGCCCTAGCGGGCTTAGGCAGCGGCAGCTCCGGTGTCAGTGATAGCCGCGAGCAGCCATTGCTCGGACAGCGGATCGCGGCGCAGCGCGAAGGTGCGCAGCGCCGAAGTCGAGGTCAGCCTGACTTGGACCTGCCAGTGTTCGACGCTGACCAGGTCACCGCAGCCGACCGGCGCCCGCTCGGCAGTGTTCCACCAGTCCGCCCGGGTGAACCAGCGCACCGGTTCGGCGGCCACGGCCCAGATCCGGCCGTCATACCTGACGGCCAGGGGAATGCCCTTTGCGGTGAACCGGACCTCCACCGGGACATCGAGGGGGTTGTCAGTTGCTGCTGCTATTCGTGCCACGGGTCCGCTCTCCCAAATTTCTGTTCATCATTTCCTCCCGGCGGGTGACCGCCGAACTCCACACCCAGGTCCGGTACGTGACCGGCCCGTCCTTCCACGTCACTTCGGCTGCCTTCGCTGTCCAGGCGAACACTTCGCCATCCACCAGCTCTGCGCAGTTCGGGAACCGGATCCACGCCTTCACCGGAATCCCGGGATACCCGTTCTTGACCGGGAAGTGCTCGAAATCAAGCTCTTCCACCGTCAGTCCGATTGGGCCGGCCCTCCGTGCATACTGCGCCTGCAGCGCGGCCGCGAACTCTTCGGAGGACATACCACAACCTTAGAACATATATTCGAAGCGACACGGAAAAGGATGGCGGCCAGGAGTGGCCGCCATCCTTTTCATCTTGGGGGAGGGGTCTGACAACTGACCCTCGCCTGCCTGCTCTCGTGGCAGGGACAGGGACGGGGCCAGGGGGCCGCTACGCGCGCCCGCCCCAGTCTCTATGCGTCCGGAGAGGTCTCGGCTGTGTACTTCTGCGCGTCCTTGATCGTGCGCGTCATGGCCCGCACAGAGTCCGGGTTTTCCTCCCAGCGGCTCCCATCACGCGTGCAAGCACTGAATGACTTAACGCCGGCTTCCCGGGCAGCCTGGTGAAGCTCGGCCCAGGCCTCTTCCAGATCGGCCAGCTGCGCCGGTGTCAGGGGCGGGCGCTCGGTCTCCACGGGCGACGCCACGGGGATGGATTCAGCTGCAACTGGGGTCCGGCGCCGGCCAAGAAGGTCTCGCAGTCGAAAAGCCATATCTCCTCTTAGTACATCGGGTAGTCGAAGTCGTCGGGCTCAGGGTTCTCCGCAATCTCAATATCCCGCAGGGCCTGTTCCTTGGATACCTCGTGCCCCTGGGGATCCAGCAATGCCCAACGAAAGACGGGATCCGGGCCCTGCTCAACTACCCGCCGCACCCAACGGTAGCCGTGCTCTTTGAGCTTTTCCTTCTCGTCCCAGAACTGCCTGTCATTGTCGATGGCCCGCTGCACCCTGGCTGTCGCCGATTCATCGGCGAGGCACTGGCTGCAGACATGTCGGCGTCCGTCGGCGCTGGATGGCCAGCGGTCGAAGGCCTCGGCCGGCAACGTCTCCCCGCACTTTTTGCAGTTTTTGGGGTCATGGACGTGGGGGCCATCGCTGAGATCAACCTTTTCCCCGCAGTATCCGCACGATTTCAAGTTCATCTCCAGCAACGTATCAGAGGGGCCCGACACGATATGTGGGCACGCATGGGCGCGACTCGCCGCTAGTCCGGGAATGAGTGTTCGCCATGGCTCACACCCATAAGGGCGTCCGCTGGCGCGGCCGGCTGTTGGGTCCAGGGCGTGCCGTCGCAGAGCTCCGGACCCCCTGGCCCTGTGTGTCTACGACGATGCTCCTATAGTCGTCAAATTGCTGTAGATCGTGCTTTTTAGTGGTTGGCTCGCTCAGCTGGTGCGGACGGTGGGAGGCAGGGGTTGGCTGCGTCGTAGGTGGGCGGCCGTTATTGCCAGCCAGGTCCAAGCGAGGACTACGGCTGCTGTGAAGCTAAGAACGATGACGGCTGACGTTGACCCGCTGGCAATGCCGACGAAGGCGGCGAGAAAGAGGATTCCGGTAGCAAGGGAGAATGCTCCGAGCCTCCGGTTTTCGGATGTGTAGAACCGGCGGGCCATAACGCAGCAGGCAGCGATGAAGGCGGCAAAGCCAATCCCTGCGGTAACGAAGTGAAGAAACCCGTGGAGGGACCCGGAGATAGGGGGTCCGGGAGGTGCGCCTTGAGGGAATCCGTTCATGGGATCGGCGGTGAAAATCCCCGCACCCACTAATCCGGCACCGTAGATTCCGACGAGAACCGGCCCCCAGGTGGCTCCTCGTCCGGGGTTGAGTGCGCGACGGAATCCGACGGCGGTCAGGAGGGTTAGGGCGCCGGTGAGGATCAGGTTTGTGGTTTGCATCCAGCCTAGGTCGCCGTTGGCTAGGACGCTGAGGTCGTTATGTGCCGCGTCGAAGCCCGGGCGAAGAAACGCCTGGGCATAGCTGACCAGAAGGTATAGGGGGCCGGCGGTGATGCCACAGGCCAGCAATACCCGCGTGGCAGAGGAGGCGGGCGGGCGTCGTTGGGATCCCTGATGTTCGGTCTGATAGCTGATTTTGGGCATGGTCTATTCCGGTCTGTGGGCGAAATGAATTTGGTGAGAGTGGTCAACGGGTCAGTTGGTGAAGAACCCGCGGAGTTCGGCTGCCATTGCTGCGTCTGAGACTTGGTGTGTTTGGCCCTCGAGGGTGCGGTGAAGGGCCTGGGGGATCGCGGCGGCTGTTGTTGCTTGAGCTGAGGTCATGACCGGGGCGGCTTTTCCACCGACCATGACAAGGGTCGGCACCGTGATTTTGGCGAACCGGCCGGTGGGTGCGGTGAAGTTGTTGGTAACGGCAATTTCATTGGGGAGGGTGTTGGCGGCGTCCTTTTGGCTCTTCCAGATCTTTGGCATGAGGCGCAGCATGAGGGGCACAAATGCAGGGACGCCGATCATCTTGACCAAGAAGTAGGAGACCATCGCGCCGCGCTTGTTTTGGGCGAGCAGTGAGTTCAGGTGCCCGGCGTGGTCGACGGGCGTTCCGTCGACGTTCCCGATTCCCGTGTAGGGGGCCTCGTAGGTGGCGAGCTTGCGCATCGGGATACCCGCCGCTGCTGCTTCGAGGGCGAGGGCCGCACCGGAGGAGATGCCATAGACGTAGGGGTCTCCGCCCGCATGGGTGATGACGGCGGCTAGGTCTTCGATTTCGCGTTCCACGGAGTAGGGCCGTGTATCACCGCTGTCGCCGCGGCCGCGACGGTCGTAGAAGTACACGGTGAAGGAGTCGGCCAGCGTGGTGGCCAGGGCCCGCGCCGGGCCGAAGGACCGGCCGCAGAAGGCGCCGTCAACCAGGACCAGGGAGGGGCCGGAGCCGATGTGTTCGACGGAGATGGGGGTTCCGTCCGCTGAGGTGATCTGGGTGACCTGGCTTTGGGCGGCGCTGGTTTTCATGCTGTGGGCCTTTCGAGGAGGGTGTCGAGTTTGGTGAAGGACAGTATCCATCCGGCGTGGGTCATGTCCCGGATCTCGTCGGTGAACGGGCCTTGATGGAGGGTCATGCGCGTCCGGTCGCCGTGATCGTGGAACTGAAGCCGCAGCACGACGTCGTCCACGGGCCCAGCCTCGGTCAGCGCTGTCAGTTGAATCTCGAGGGATTCCGGTGCCTGAAAGGCGGTGATGCGCCCCCGGATGGGGTGGCCGGCCCCGGTAGCGTTGTCGACCATGGTCAACTCCCACCGGCCCTGCTCCACGAGCTCCACGATGATGCTGTCCACGGGTACGTGAACTCCTTCAGGCCCGAACCATGAGGCGAGGAGTTGGGGTTCGGTCCAGAACCGCCAGACCGTGTCCCTGGGGGCGGCGAAAGAGCGGGAAATGAAAACATCGTGTTCTGTGACTTCCTGCTGGCGCCCCTCAGACATCTCGGCCCTTTCCCATAGGTGGGGTGTCGCGCTGAAACGAGGCCAGCGCGCCGTCGAGTTTGTCGAAGGACTCACCCCAAAACTTCTTGTACCGCTCCATGTACTCGCTCGCTTCCTTAAGCCGGTCGGGCTCCAGATGACTGAACCGGGCAGTCGCTACCCGGTTCCGGGAGATCAGGCCAGCATTTTCCAATACCTTCAAATGCCTCGAAATCGCCGGTTGGCTGATCCTGAAAGGCGCCGCGAGGTCGGACACCTGCGCGTCACCGTCAGCGAGCCGCTGCAGAATAGCCCGCCGAGTCGGATCGGCCAACGCCGCGAACACTGCACTCAATTCATCAACCATCAAAACCATAACCTTGTCGTTATATAACCTTGTGGTTTTAGAGTAAGTCTGGTTTGAGTAAAGCGTCAAGCCTTGAGTCTCAGCTAACGGCGCCCGGTAACGCATTTGTCCTTGCTGCAGCTGTCGTCGGAGGTGTGCGGCGTGGCATTTCGGCCTGGTCGATGAGCCATTTCCGGTAGGCGCCGGCCAGGGCATCGTTGCGGATATGTCCGCGTTCCAGACGCGAAATGATGGAAACCCATTGACCAAGTTCGCCGGCGACGGTCGTTAAGGTCATGCCGAGGTCTGTCCGCCTGCGGCGGAGGTCGGAGTTGTCGGGTGCGGGCCGGGGATTGGTGATCTGACGGTAGATTTCCCTGGCTGCGTAGCGTTTGAGGCAGCGCATGATTTCGCGTTTGCTCTTTCCCTCTGACGTGCGTTTAGCCACGTACTCCTTGGTCCGTTGGCACGAGCCCATGCGCACCAGAACAACCTGGTGCAAGGCATTATTGGCGCTGCGGTCGCCGCCCCTGCTGAGCCGGTGGCGGGTTGTCTTGCCCGATGAGGCTGGCACCGGGGCGACGCCGACGAGCGAAGCGAACTGGGCCTCGTTCCCCAGACGGTCCGGATTGTCCCCGACGGTGATCAACAACTGGCTGGCCACTTCGGTTCCGACTCCTGGGAGATCACAAAGCATCGGAGCATAGCCGTCCAGGATTTCCTTGAGGGCAGCGTCAGCAGCCGCGATTTCCGTTCCCAGCGCTTGGCATCGGGCTGCCAACGCCTTGAGCGTCAGCAGAGTCACGTACTCGGGGTCAGCCATATGCCCGGAAGGTCTCGTGCGCTGCAGGGCAGGAATCAGCGCTGAGGTGGCCAGCGCCCGGTATTTCGCCCGGATCTTGTCCGGGGCTGAAACGAGGAGCGCCTTGATCTGGTTGATGGCCGCAGTGCGGGCCTTGATGGCTGATGCGCGCCCGGAACGCACGATCCGCAGGCATTCGACGGGGCCGTCTTTGGCCTTAGGGATCGCCTTGGTCCGCCCCTCGAGCACGGACTTGGCGGCCTGGTAGGCATCCAACGGGTCTGACTTCCCTTTGAGACGACGGGCGGCCCGGTTCGGGCGGTTTACCTCCAGCACGGTGAGCCCTTCACCCCGAAGAGTTCGGGCGAGTTCGGCACCGTAGGAGCCTGTTCCTTCGACCCCGACGGCTACGACTGTGCCGTAGGAAGTGATGAAGTCGATGATTTTCCGGTATCCGGATCCCACGGCCAGGAATTCCCTGTCTGCAAGGGGTTTGCCGTGTTCGTTGATCACGGCTACGTGGTGTGTGTCGGCGTGGGTGTCGATACCCGCGATGACTTTTATTGGTTCGCTTGCCAAGATGGAAATTGCCCCTCAGTCGCGTCGAATGCTGATTGATCGGGCGCGGGCCAGGTGGGCAGACAAAACGGTAATGGGACTGGTCGTATCAGGCTCCTATGAGGTCATGTCCGCCTGGCCCGACACCCCTTTTAACGGACCTTGAGCCGGCGGACAGATCGTCGGGAAGACAGTGCCGCCTGGTACGTCAATTTTTGGCTGGGTCACGCCGGCTCAAGGACTGTTCCAGTATTACCGTTTTTTGGCTGCTGTCCTTCGGATTGTACGTGCCCGTTCCGGCCCTTCTAGCCCCTCCGTTCCTCCGGGGCCTGCGCCCCGAAAAAGTCTTCTCCGGCGCTCCTTCGTCGCTTATTTCCTCCGAAGATTTTCCGGGTCTTGCCCTGCGGGTAGACGGGTCTCCACGGGCACAGCTCCGCAAGCTTCGCCAGCAGCCAAAAAACAACGGGGGAGAGGGAAGCTGGCCGGTCACCATTGATCGCCCGACCCCCCACGTCTCTGCAAAGGCAAAAAACCATGAACGATCGCATTGCACGCGCCGCCCTGACCCGCCTGTTCGAACCCAACGACACCGTTGGGCGGACCCTTGTCGGCAGGCTCGGCGCCTACGCCGCGCTGCGGCTCGCCACCGGCGCCCAACCCGCCCACTCACTCCCGGACGTTACCCCGGAGGAGCTGGCGGCCGCGCTGAAGCGCTGGGCACCCCGTGTGCCTGACCTGGACCCGGAGAAGGACCTGGCCACCATCGAACGTCTGGGCGGAGGATTCCTGATCCCCGGCGACGAGCACTGGCCAACAGGGCTGGACGATCTGCCGGACGCGCCCCTGGGTCTCTGGTACCGGGGCAACATCGGTAACGGGATCCCCGACCCCTCCAGCTGCGCGGCCCTCGCAGGCTCCCGGGACTGCACGAGCTACGGCGCCGCCGTGACAGGTGACATCGCCTACAGCCTGGCCCAGCGCGGAATCTGCGTCATCGCCGGACTCGCCTACGGCATCGACGCACACGCCCACCGCGCAGCACTGGCCGGAAGCACCGGCAATGACCCGGCCACCATCGCCGTCCTGGCCGGGGGACTGGACCGGGACTACCCGTCCGGCAACGCCGACCTCGCGGCCGCGATCCGCGCCAACGGCCTGACCCTCTCCGAGCTGCCCCCGGGATCCGCCCCCACCCGGTACCGCTTCCTTATCCGGACTACTGGGGGCTGGCTGGGCGCACCCGCCTTTAGGCCTCGTTAGGTTTGCTGTGAAGGTTCGAATCAGGACCACTTCATACGTAAATTACACCGCAGGGGTGTCGTTACCCTCGTCCCGTTTCCTGCTTTTGCCGCGGATCAACTCCTCGCGGTACTTATCGACCTCATGGGCCTTTTTGTTGCCGAAATACCCGCCCAGTAGTGGGCCTATGCCCACGCCTAAACCGATAATCGCGTATTGCCAACCGAAAATAGCGCCAGCCAGGATGCCGAAGCAGATGCCGAGTGCCGCGAAAAGCGCAACGCTCTTTCCGGTGGGACCTTTTCGCTCTGACACGCTGGCCTCGTTCCTGATTTCCCAACTACCGGTCCTCCACAGAAGCCTCTATCGAGTGGTGTTGAAATGCAAGGTCTTGGACCACTCGCGCACGATGATTGGACCAGCGTGGTCCTGAATCAAGCCGTCGGGGTGGTTCCGAATTGGACATATTCAACAAGAGGCTCCTTCATTTCTTGATTCGTGGAAGCCCGAGGTCGACGACTTCCCTCTCGAGGTTGCTCTGCAGCCTATGCATTTGTGCGAGCTTCATTTCGGCGCTGTTGAGGGTGACGCGTAGGCCTTCGACGTCTCCGAGCCAGCCCTGTTGCTTTGCTTCTGTGATGCGTTCGTGGAGGTTGTCGATGATGTCCTGAAGTCGGTGAAGCTGGGTTGGGTCCGGTCGGAGGAGTGCGCAGCGCAAGCAGGCGTGTTCGTGTTGGCAACTCGTGCCGTAGGCGCGGCCGCAGCTGCCCAGGCTAAGTTTGCGCTGCACGAAGTGGGCCTCGAATTCATCCCACTCGGCGGCGGTAGGTTCGCGGTATTCCTCGGTAGGCCGAATGACCCGTCGCTTTTCGATGAACGTTCGGTGATGGCGGATAACATCCTGGGGATAGATCGCCGCGTATCCCTGAGTCGTCGCCAGACTGGCATGCCCCATCAACACCTGAACGATGTGCGGTGGCAGGCCGCTGGCAAGTGCCTCGGTCGCGAATATGCGTCGGAAATCGTGCGGGGTGAACCTGACCTCGGCTCCTCCGACCTTGATATGTGCGCGTTCGGCTATGTCGTTTATTAGCGTGCCGGCAGTGGCTGCGGAGATGACACGGGGCGGCCCCGCGCCGTAGCGACGGACGAACAGGTGCGGAAGGGGAGCGCTGAGCACTTTCTCGTTTGGGTCCCAGCGCTGAGTGAGAGGTGCGCTGCCGGTGGTCTTGGTGACTCGAGAGAGCACGCGATAGAGCACGTGCACGAGCTCGGGGCCCGCGACCATCAGACGCTCGGTGTCGGTCTTGCTCGGCGCGAAGTGCAGCAGCGGTATGGTCTCTCCGGTGGCCGGAACTTTGTGGGGCTGGATGCTCATGTGCACGAGCTCGAGGACTTCCTCAATCCGTGCACCGGTGTGCCGAAGGGTCTCGACAAGTGCCCAGCCCCAGAAGGCGTTGTCCTCTTCGAGGGACAGATCCCGGTCCTTTCCGTTGCGCCGTATCCGTATAGGCGCATGTTCACTGCGGCGGAAGACTTCCCAGGTTTCACCGTCCATGTCGATGGTGTTGCCGACACCGGCCACCGTGGCATCCGTCAGCGCCCTCTCCGCGGCGTGCAGCTCCTGCTCGGCAGCCTCGACCAGACGGGGCAACACGGGAGCCAGTTCGCGCGTGCGTTGCTGCATCGTTGCGGTGGTGGCGCGGCGGTGCTTCAGATAACCGCGGGTTTCGGCGAAGGTTATGGGGGTTGGGGCAGCCCACTGTGCCCAGAAGGCGTCTTCGAGTGCCCACTGGCTGATGTCGAGATAGAACGCTCGGACCGCAAAGTAGACGCCGTGCGTATCACGGCGCGGAGCGCCATCGGCCCTGAATTTAACCCTGGCCTTCCAGTCGGCCGATTGCTGCGCAGTGAGCGCGAAAGTGCACTGGCCCGGGTGATGCTTGAGGATGTCGGCGAAGAAGACGCCCACCAGATTCCCGCCCAAACCAGAAAGTGACGCATAGTCGAGACCGGCCGACCGGACTTTCAGGTAGTGGATGAGTGGTTCCCGGCATGGGCCGGTGACGTTGTAGTAGTCGACCATCTCCTCTGCGGTTCGCTGTCCGACGCGGCGACGTGAGGGCATGGCCCCGGAGTCGTGACTGATCCAGCCAAGGCCGTGCAGCACCGGCCATATGGCGTTCAGCCCACTCCGGCTGAAGTTGATCAACCTCCCGGGCAGCTGTGTGGTTAGTTCGAGGATGTCTTCGGCCATGAGCTGGCGGATCGACTTGCCAGTATGCCCCTGGATGCGCCCCAGAGTAAGGAGCCCGTTATTGGCTTGGACCGGTGAAGCCTTTGCCTCGATGAGCGCCTTTTCGAGTTCGGCGGTGTAGATGGGATCCCGGAAGTGGCTGAGCGCTTTCCAGAAAGCGAAGCGTTGGCCTGCGAGCCAGCGGTGTGAAGGACGCATGACGTCCAAAGCCAGCAGCGGTCCCATCGCGGCGTTGAGCGCTTCGATCTCGTTCCGGTTCTCGGCGTTTTTTCTTGAACTGCCGGCTATCCTGGTTCGCCACGTCAGAGTGCCAGGTCCGACCTGGCTCTCGAACAGCACCCAGCGGTCCTGCCACGTCTCACCCGGAAACTGCCCGAGATGACCGAGGATGCGCCTAATGCGCGCCCTGTGCCTATCAACTCGTGGCCAGTACGGACTGCACTCCTCGAGCCGACTGATGATGTCTTCAATGCCGGCACTGGTCAGCGGTCCAGGCGGGATGGGCGGCGGCGCAGGGGGCTGTTGTTCCTGTAGTGGCGGCGGTGTTAGGTCATTCCAGCTTCGTCGTCCGGTCTGGACGCCACCAGAGGCCGGGGTGTTCACTGATTTCCCCAAAGCACGCGCAACTCATCGGGGTCATACCGTTGACCGGCCGGTGAACTGTCGTCAGTAGGGCCTGGCTTGTGGCTGAGATTGGTCCGGTAATGCTCGATGACGTCGTTCATATGTGGGGCCGTATAAACCGTCGTCGTATTCAGCGATTGGTGACCCAGCAATTCTTGGACCTCGTGAAGGCCCATCCCTCCCTCGAGCGCGCGGATTGCAAACGTGTGCCGCAGGTCGTGAAGCGTCCAGTTCGAACCGAGCAGGTCGTTGCAGCGTTTCAGGACTGCCCGCATGGCTTCGTAAGTCAGAGGACGTGGCTCACCTCGAAGAGTGAGCCACACCGGCTCGTCCGGACCGGCAACGCCTCCTTCGAGCTGATAGAGCCGAAGCCATACGAACGCATCAGGTGCAGCGGGCAGCCACTGAAGCTGGCCGCCCTTACGATAGACACCGATCAGCTGGTCACCGACATTGACCCTGTCGCCGGTGAGCCCGAGCAGCTCGCTGGCCCGCGCACCGCTGCTGACATAGAAGGCCACCAACGCCCGATCGCGGTTGGACCGCAAACGGCGGAACAAATCGTTGAATTTTTCATCGGGGATCGATCTGGGCACCCGGTGCCCTTCGCGCTGACGCAAAGGTTGTCGTCGCCCCACCTTGAACTCCTGCTCAGGATCATGATGCGCGTGGGCCCGCGCACCACGCAGATCGAAGGGGTTCACAATAGGCCCTTGACCCACCCGAAGCTGGTAAGCGTAAAACTCCTTACATACCGTTGTTGTGTGGTTGATCGTCGAGGGTGAGTAGCGCGTCCCGAGATGCTTCTTGCCCGTGACGAGGTTCCGGCTCCCGCGCTGCTGCGGTACGTTCCGATTCCCGACGAACTTTTCGGCCTGCCGCGCCCACAACACGAAGTCGCGCGCTTCAAAGGACGTTGCCTGCTCCCAGCTGACCCGAACCGCCCACAAGAACCGAAGGAACCGCAGCAACGACAAGGCATAGGTTCGCACCGTTTGAGGGGAGCGGTCCGTCGCTGCCAGCTCAAGCAGATAGTCCGTTGCAGGAACGAATTCCTCGCCCATTGCGTCGACGATCACGAACCCGGGAACACCGGAACGAGGAATCACCTGCCCGACGCTGGCGACGGTCAGTCCTTCCACTCGATGCATATCCCAACTGCGATCCGAGAGATCCATGACCAAAGCATGACGCTGACGGCCTCGTCCCAGGCCGGCGACACGCGCTGTGAACCGTGGACTTAGTCCGGTAAACATACCTGCAGCGGAATCGCATCATTGCGGCGCTGGCAGGTGTGACCTGCGTAGTGGAAGCCCGCTGGCGCTCCGGTGCGCTGAACACCGCCTACCACGCCGAGACCATCGCCAGGCATGTCGCAGCAGTCCCCGGAAGCGTGCACAGCGCTAATTCCGCAGGCTGCCACCGTCTTCTAAAGGAAGGTGGCGCGGCCCTGGTCACCGACGCGGCGGAACTGACCGAACTGCTCGCCAGCTAACCCCCTGTGGTGGCCGGTCTTTCGGGGCCGGTCACCGCCGGGCGGTCCGCCGTCGTGGCCGGCTTTCGCTGGTGGTCGCCGGCGGCGGACCGCGAATCCCGCAGCAGCCCGGTGCCGGGCAGCGGCCGCCGGCGGCAAGCCGGAGCTGCCAGTGTCGTTGGGTTGTCCCGGGGCGAGGCAGTGAAGGGCAGGCTCGCTGGGCTCGCCCTGGTTTCCGCTGCGCTCCAACCAGTTGAAGGGCGTCCGCTGGCGCGGCCGGCTGTTGGGTCCAGGGCGTGCCGTCGCAGAGCTCCGGACCCCCTGGCCCTGTGTGTCTACGACGTTTTTTGGCTGCTGTCCTTCGGATTGTACGTGCCCGTTCCGGCCCTTCTAGCCCCTCCGTTCCTCCGGGGCCTGCGCCCCGAAAAAGTCTTCTCCGGCGCTCCTTCGTCGCTTATTTCCTCCGAAGATTTTCCGGGTCTTGCCCTGCGGGTAGACGGGTCTCCACGGGCACAGCTCCGCAAGCTTCGCCAGCAGCCAAAAAACAACGGGGGAGAGGGAAGCTGGCCGGTCACCATTGATCGCCCGACCCCCCACGTCTCTGCAAAGGCAAAAAACCATGAACGCAACACCCACGCTCGAAATGCTCGACCCCACGGCCTTGATCGTGGACATCAATGTCCGCAAGGACGCAGCTCTGACGCCGGAGTTCGTAGCCAGCATCAAAGAGCACGGCGTGATTGAACCGGTCATCGCGCACCGCAACGACGACGGCACCGTGCATGTGCGTATGGGACAGCGGCGTACCCTTGGGGCCATCGAAGCCTGGCTGTGACAGGTTTGGATGGCCCCGGTAGGACGGTTATGTCTGGCCCCACTTCATGACTCGCCGGGCACTTGTGACGGTTATTTGTGGCCCCACCTTCAACGTTGGATTCATCAGTGGATGGATG
>Ga0308158_10001235_pt1 | contig 28502 bp, 30 predicted proteins | sample PhyBR2_FD_201038 | JGI IMG/M metagenome (GOLD analysis project Ga0308158, IMG submission 201038) | Phyllosphere microbial communities from UC Gill Tract Community Farm, Albany, California, United States - DLSLB.R2 | ecosystem: Host-associated > Plants > Phyllosphere > Unclassified | place: USA... | reverse complement strand
CGCTGCGTCGTTTCATGGATTTCAGCGCGTCAGCCGCGCTTGAAGCCGGCCTGCCCGCGCAGCAGCACCAGGCGCTGCTCGCCATCAAGGGGCACCGCGCCCCCGATCCGATGACCGTCGGCCTGCTCGCCGAACGGCTGATCATTGCGCCGCATACCGCGACCGAATTGGTGGGCCGTCTCGAGGCAGCCGGCTACGTCAGCCGCCGCCCCGACCCCAACGACCGCCGCCGCCAGACGCTCATCCTGACGGACCAGGCCGAGGCCGTCCTGAAACAGCTGACGACCATCCACCTCAAGGAAATCCGCGAAATGGCGCCGCGCCTGATCGCTATCCTCCAGAGCATCCAGCAGGAAACGCCACTGCCGGATGATCCGTGGTCGGCATAAGATATCCACGAGGCTGCGGACGGCCCCTCAGGGCGCTCCGTTGATCTCAACGATATTGAGATCAGGGTCACGAAGATAAAGCTGCGGGAACCCGGCCAGACCGGTGCGGAAAACCAGCATGTGCTTGGGATCGCCTTCGGGCAAATCCCCGCTGAAGCCGAGCGCGGCGAGGCGTTCGAGAACGCCCTCGAAGTCATCGGTCCGAAACGCGAAGTGCCAGTCGTTGCGGTCGATGACCGGCCGTTGCCGGAAGGTGCCCTCGGGATGCACGACGAGATGGACCTGCAGACTGCCGCAGGCGAGCCACGCCCCGCCCACTGGAAAGTCCGGCCGAGGGATTTCGGAAAGGCCAAAGACATCGCGGTAAAACGGAAGAGATTTATCCAGGTCATCAGTGATGATCGACACGTGATGCAGGGCAAGCATGTCCTCTCCCCCCAAGAAGCGTCCAAGCAACCATCACAATAGCCGAAACAGCAGCCTGACACCATCTGAGGGTCACCCTCTTCCCGCGACCGGCGTCTCTACAACCAATTGCGCTTAAACAAACAGATCCCGCCCAAGCAGTGCAACCGCCCATATCGCGAAGGCAAATAGCGCGATCTTCCAGAAATCCGCACGCTTTCTGAGGCCCGGCAGACCGAGCGGCTTGATCAGGTGCACCACCATCGCAAGCATCAGGAGAAGCGCGATCAGCTTCGTCATGTCTTTATTTTTCCATATGTTCTTGATGTCACAGGACGGACATTATTTCGCGCAACCACTGCTTCTAAACATGCCGTAAAGGCATTCGGGGAGACAATCAACATTGCAAAGACTGGGCAGCATCGTGTGCTGCCATATGTCTTTGTGCATGTAAGCTGAGTTGCATGGGGGGCCAATGAAACGAAATCTTCTATCCGTCGCCGCACTTCTGTTCGGCACGCTCTTTCTGTTCATGGGCAATGGCCTGCAGGGCATCCTCCTCCCCGTCCGCGGCAATCTCGAAGGTTATGCGACCACCACGCTCGGCCTGCTCGGCACATCCTGGGCCGCCGGCTTCGTCATCGGCTGCCTGGTTGCGCCGAAGATGGTCAGCCGCGTCGGCCATGTGCGCGCCTTCTCCGGCTTCATCTCGATCATCGCCATCATCGCGCTGGTAAGCGGCATCGCCGTTCATCCGGTCTGGTGGGTGCTGCTGCGCGCCGTCACCGGCTTTGCGACGGCCGGCACCTCGATGATTATCGAGAGCTGGCTGAACGAGCGCGCCACCAATGAAAGCCGCGGCGCGATCTTCTCGCTCTATATCGCCATCACCCTGATCGGCGTCGTTGCCGGCCAGATGATGATCCCGCTCGAGGACGTCCGCACACCCATCCTCTTCATGATCTGCGGCATCTTCTATTGCATCGCCATGCTGCCGACGCTGCTGTCGACCGCCGCCTCTCCGCAGCCGCTGAAGGCCGTGAAGCTCGATCTCAAGGCGCTCTATCGCAATTCGCCGGTCTCCTGCCTCGGCATTCTCCTGGTCGGCATCGCCAATGGCGCCTATGGCACGCTTGGCGCCGTCTTCGGCGCCGGCGCCGGTCTCTCGGATACCTCGATCGCCATCATGATGAGCTCGACCATCTTTGCCGGCGCCGTCATGCAGCTCCCGGCCGGCCGCTTGTCCGACCGCATCGACCGCCGCTACGTGCTGGCCGCCATGTCGGCGATCGCGGCCCTTGCCGGTCTGATGCTCGTCGTCCTCCACCCCTCTTCGCCCGCCTTCATCATCACGCTCGTGGTGCTCTATGGCGCGGTCGCCAACACGCTCTATCCGATCGCCGTCGCCCACGCCAACGACTACGCCTCCTCGGAAGACTTCGTGAAGGTCTCCGGCGGCCTGCTGCTGCTTTACGGTATCGGCACCATCATCGGCCCGACGATCGGCGGCCCGGTCATGTCGATGGCAAGCCCGCACGCGCTGTTCCTGGTGACCGCACTCGCCCATGTGCTGATCACCGCTTACGCGATCATCCGCAGCCGCGCGCGCGCCGCCATCCCGGCAAGCGACCGCGACGCCTTCACCACCATTCCGACGGCCACCTCGCAGATGATGACGCCCGAGGGCATGACGCTTGCCGATCGCGGGCAGAACAAAACGCCGGAGCCGCCGATGGATCCGGCAACCCGATAGACTTGGAATGCGGAGACGGCCGGGCGCTTGCCCGCCGACACGAGGACGGAGGACCGAACATGAGCGTGGATGACGACCGGCCGCAGAAGAAACCGAATCACGAGATCGGCATGGACCTCTCGATGATGTCGGTGGACGAGCTGAACGCGCGTATCGACATGCTCAAGGCCGAGATTTCGCGCATCGAGCAGGAAGCGGCGCGCAAGGCATCGGGAAGATTGGCCGCAGAAAACCTCTTCAAATCGTGAGCCGGCAAAACCCCGGATTTGATTTATAGCCGCCGCGCAAGTGTTAATTCGGCACACACTTAATGAGGCGTTAAGCTTTCTAATGTATTGATGTGCTCATCCGGACTTGCTCTGGATCTCAGACAGTTTCCCATGCGGTGAATTGGTCTGATTTTTCTCCCTGTTTTACCTTGAGAGCCGCTTTTGCGGCTCTCCTTTTTCGCATTGGCTGGGGACGAAAACCACGAAACTGTGGAAGTTAACCCTTTATTAAGAAACGCCTTGCGCTATTAGGCTAAAACTACCATCTTTAAAGTCATTAAGGCCGACCGGTGAAACCTTTTGGGACCGGCCTGCGTTACCTGATCAATAAGTAGATGCGTGCAACAGGGACCCTTTAAATGTCAGAGCTTGGATTGAACACGATCAGTTTTGCAGGACGCGCTGCCGCATCGTCGCAGTTTAAGACATTGTACTCCGAGGGCATGTCGCTGGTCGAAGAGACCGCCGCCTATCTGGATGGCAATGGCCGCACCGCATCCAAGGTTCTGCCGCGCATGGCATCGGTTCTCTACGCAGCGGAATCCATGCGCCTCACCACCCGCCTGATGCAGATGGCCTCCTGGCTCCTCCTGCAGCGCGCCGTCAACAATGGCGAAATGTCGCGCGATCAGGTTCTGGCTGAAAAGAACAAGGTTCGCCTCGACGGCTTCAACGTCGACCGCAACGCACCGGGCTGGGGCGACCTGCCGGAAGCCTTCCGCGACCTGATCGAACGCTCGCTGCGCCTGCAGAACCGTGTGGCCCTGCTCGACCGCGAAATCTATCGCCCGAACGAAGCAGCGATCGTTCCCGACAACCAGAACAGCGTACAGGCCCAGCTCAGCCTGCTGCAGACGGCCTTCGGCAACAACTGATCCATTCAAAGTAGACTGCATAAACCGGCTGCGTTCCCTGCGCGGCCGGTTTTTTGTTGTCTGGACCGCGGCCGATGACAAGCTTTCAGCTCAAGCATGGCCCAAACGCAAAAAAGCCCCGCTTTCGCAGGGCTCCTTCGAAATCAGTGCAACAGCAACGATTAGAGGCCGAGGCCGCCGAAACGCTTGTTGAACTTGGAAACGCGGCCACCGCGGTCCATGAGCTGCTGGTTGCCGCCCGTCCAGGCCGGGTGCGACTTGGAATCGATTTCGAGGTTCATCACGGCGCCTTCCGAACCCCAGGTCGAGCGGGTTTCGTATTCGGTGCCGTCGGTCATGACTACCTTGATGGTGTGGTAGTCGGGATGGATTTCAGCCTTCATAACAATCTTCCTGCGATGTCACGTCCATTTGACGCACCACGTTGCGACAAGAGGACCGATTGAATAAATGAAGCCGCAGTCGCTACTGGCTACGGCTTCCCATTAGGATGCGGTGCCTATACATGAAGGCCATTAGGATAACAAGAGCCATCGACCGTGTTGCACGGTGTTGAAGGCTGCTGGAGATTGAATTGACAGACGCAATGCAGACCGAGAAGAAAAAGTCCCGCTCGCTGAAACCTCTCGGCAGGCTGACGCCTTACGTCATGCGTTATCGCGGCCTCGTCACCGGCGCGCTCTTCTCACTGGCGCTCGCCGCCGTCACCTCGCTGGCGCTTCCTCTTGCCGTGCGCCGCATGATCGACCATGGCTTCAGCCATTCCGACGGCCGCTTCATCAACAGCTACTTCATCATGCTCATGGTCATGGCGGTCGTTCTCGCCATATCGAGCGCGCTGCGCTACTTCTTCGTCATCACGCTCGGCGAGCGCATCGTCTCGGATCTCCGCCGCGACGTCTTCGCGCATGTGACGCGGCTGTCCGCCTCCTTCTTCGACGTCAACCAGTCCGGCGAGATCGTGTCGCGGTTGACGGCGGATACAACGCAGATCAAGTCCGCCGTCGGCGCCACCGCCTCGGTCGCGCTACGCAACATGATCCTGTGTCTCGGCGCCATCGTGATGATGGTCGTCACCTCGCCGAAGCTCGCCAGCCTCGTACTCTTGGCGATACCCCTCATCGTCTTCCCGCTGGTCGCCTTCGGCCGCTCGGTGCGCAAGCGTTCGCGCGCGGCACAGGACACGCTGGCCGAAGCCTCGGCCTTCGCCAACGAAACCATCGCCGCCACCCGCACGGTCCAGGCCTTCGGTGGCGAGACCACCGCGGCAAACCGCTATGGCGCAGCCGTTGAAGCCGCCTTCGCCGCTGCCCGCGCCGCCATTCGCTCGCGCTCGCTGCTGACGGGCATCGCCATCACGCTGATCTTCGGCAGCGTCGTCGCCGTCCTCTGGGTCGGCGCGCACAATGTGCTTGAGGGTACGCTGTCTGCCGGCACGCTCGGCCAGTTCCTGCTCTATTCCGTCATCGCCGCCGGCTCGCTCGGCGCGCTCTCGGAAGTCTGGGGCGAGCTGTCGCAGGCAGCCGGCGCGGCCGACCGCCTGACGGAACTGCTCGACGAAGTCTCCCCGATCGTAACGCCGGCCAACCCGACCTCCCTGCCCGACCCGAGCCTCGGCCGCGTCGAGTTCGCCGACGTGCACTTCGCCTACCCCTCGCGCCCCGACACATCTGCGCTGCATGGGCTGAGCTTCGCGGTCAAGCCGGGCGAGACCGTCGCCATCGTCGGCCCCTCAGGCGCCGGCAAGACCACCATCTTCTCGCTGCTGCTGCGCTTCTACGATCCGCAGCAAGGCGCCGTCATGATCGATGGCGTCGATGCCCGCCAGACCGACACCGACGGCCTGCGCAAGCGCATCGCCATCGTCCCCCAGGACGTCACCATCTTCGCCGCCTCTATCCATGACAACATCGCCTTCGGCCGCCCGAGCGCCACGCGCGAGGAAGTCCGCGCCGCCGCCATCGCCGCCCAGGCCGACGAGTTCATCGCGAGGTTGGATCAGGGCTATGACACAACGGTCGGCGAACGCGGCATCATGCTGTCGGGCGGCCAGCGCCAGCGCATCGCCATTGCCCGCGCCATCCTGAAGAACGCCCCGATCCTGCTGCTCGACGAAGCCACCTCGGCGCTGGATGCCGAAAGCGAAACGCTGGTGCAGCGGGCATTGGACGGCCTGATGGAAGGCCGCACCACCCTGATCATCGCCCACCGCCTCGCAACAGTCCTCAAGGCCGACCGCATCCTGGTCCTCGACCAGGGCCGCGTCGTGGAGGAAGGCACCCACCAGAGCCTGGTGCGCCACGGCGGCATCTACGCCAAGCTGGCGCGGCTGCAGTTCGATGCGGGCGCGGAGGAGCTGCTGACTGCGGTGAAGTGACGGCGGAGTGATGTTTCCACTGAGGATTGCAATCGCAAAGGTGCTGCAATAGCGTTGAACCGTATCCAGGGCGCGGGCGATGCGGTTCAACGGTTTCGATTGGGATGATGGCAACTGGCCGAAATGCGGCAGGCATGGTCTGTCCATTCGGACGATCGAATCCGTGTTCGAGCGCCCGGTGAGCATCTTCGACGATCCCTTCGACCCGGGATTGGAGACGAGGATGCGCGCGATCGGCAAGGATGAGCAAGACCGTTACGTCTTCATCGTCTTTTGCCTGCGCGTCAAAAACGGTGTAACTTTGCTGCGTCCCATCAGCGCGCGCTACATGCACGCAAAGGAAGTGAGGCACTATGAACAGCAAAAGTCTTAAGCCGCTTCCGCGCTTCTCCTCCGACCAGCAGGCCGAGGATTTCGTCGCCGATGCCGACCTGAGCGAATTCGATCTCTCCAGCGGTCGTGACATGTTGTTTGAGAAGATCTCGCCAGAACACATGGCGGCGGGCGATTACGTCTTCGTAGTCACGAAGGACGCACAAAGCCGCTTTCATTTTGACGTTAAGCAATCGAGCGGCGAAATCTTGTTCTCGTCCGCGCCCCTGAACTCAAGAGACGCGGCGCTAAAGGCAATCGATGCGTTCAAGGCCGGCATATCCGCAGCTGCGACCAAAGACGCCTCGGACGCCGCCGCCTGAGCGCACCCGCCCAAACATCCCGATGGAATAATTGGATTTTTTGTTTTAGGCTGCGCTTGCAGATTTAAACAACATCCTGATTCCGGGAGACAATCGATGTATAAGTTCGAAGTTTATAAGGACAAGGCAGGCGAATTCCGTTTCCGTTTCAAGGCATCGAACGGCGAAGCGATGTTCGGCTCCGAGGGCTACAAGGCCAAGGCGTCGGCGCTGAGCGCGATCGAATCCATCAAGAAAAACGCTCCCGGAGCCGTCGTCGACGACACCACCAAGGCGGCTGACGCCTGATACATCAAAGGCGGCACCTCAGGGCGCCGCCTTTTTCTTTTGTGCTGTTGGGCCATGAATGGTTGCGGGATGTTGCGCCGTCATTTGCACCCCCACACCCGTCACTTCTCCGTCAGCTTCAACTCGATCCGTCGGTTGGTCGCCCGCGCCTCGGGCGTATCGCCAGGCGCGATCGGCTGATACTCGCCGAAGCCGGCCGCAACCAGCCGGTCGGCAGGAACGCCTTGCGCGATCAGGAACTTGACCACCGAGATCGCGCGCGCCGAAGACAGCTGCCAGTTATCGGCGAAGCGGCCCGTGCCGGCGAGCGGCACGTTGTCGGTATGGCCGTCGACGCGCAGTACCCAGTTGATCTCCGGCGGAATTTCCTTGGCGACGTCGAGCAGCGCTGCCGCAAGCTTGGCCATCTCCGTCTGTCCGTCGGGATTGAGATCGGCGCCGCCGGAAGGGAAGAGCACTTCCGACTGGAACACGAAGCGGTCGCCGACGATGCGGATGTTCTCGCGGTCGGACAGGATCTCGCGCAGCCGTCCGAAAAAGTCCGAGCGATATCGGTTGAGCTCCTGCACGCGCGCGGCAAGCGCCACGTTGAGGCGGCGGCCGAGATCGGCGATCTTCGTCTGCGACTGCTGGTCCTTCTGCTCGGAGGCCTGCAGCGCCACCTCGACGGCGGCGATCTGGTTGCGCAACGCCGCGATCTGCTGGTTGAGCAACTCGACCTGGCTCATCGCCCGGTCGCTCATCTGCTTCTGCTCGTCTAGCTCCTTGGTGAGCGAGCCGATCCGCTGCTGCGCCGCGTCCTGGCCACCGGAGCCGGCCGACAGCAGCGATTGCAGCCGCGAGCGTTCGCCCTCCGCGGTCGCAAGCGAGGCCTGCAGGTTGGCGACGCTGTCCTCGAGATCCTGCTTGCTGCCCTTTTCGAGCGCGAGCAGCTGCGTCAGCTCGTTGATCTGGCTGTTCAGCCGGTTCATCACCTCGTCGCGGCCGGATATTTCGCGGCTGAGAATAAACTGCCCGACGACGAACACCGTGAGCAGGAACATCACCGCGATCAGAAGCGTCGACAGCGCATCGACGAAGCCGGGCCAGTAGTCGACCGTGCGTTCGCGGCGACGGTTGCGGGCAAGAGCCATGGCTTACTTGCCCTCGCTCTTTTCGGTCTGCGGCACACGCGGGCGCTCGGAAGAAGCATGCTTTTCCTGCGCGCCGATCCGTTCGGCCAGCCGGTCGAGCGTGCGGCGCATGGCCTTGGCCTCGTCCTGCTGCGCCTCGATCCAGTCGCGCAGCATCTGCTGCTCATTGCGCATGTTCTTGACCAGTCCCTGGATGCCCTCGGCGAGATTGGCCATGGCCGCGACAGAGCGCTGGCTGCCGCCGCCCTCTTCCGAAACCTTCTGCATGTAATCAGACAGCGCCCGGATCTCTTCCGGCGAAACGCCGCCCTTGGTGTCGATGACGGGTGCCGCGAGGTCGGAGCCGACATCGGTCACCGACGACAGCCAGTTTTCCAGCTCCGTATAGAAACGGTTCTGCGCGCGGCCTGCCTGCAGGTCGAGGAAGCCGAGGATGAGCGAGCCCGAGAGACCGAGCAGCGACGAGGAGAACGCCTGCCCCATGCCCGAAAGCGGCTGCGACAGCCCCTCCTTCAGCGCCGACAGCACATCCGAGGAGCCGTTGGTTCCGGCGTCGAGCGACTGGATGACGTTGCTGATCGAGCCAATCGTGCCGATCAGGCCCCAGAAGGTGCCGAGCAGGCCAAGGAAGACCAGGAGACCGATCAGATAGCGCGAGACGTCGCGGGATTCGTCGAGCCGGTTGGCGATGGAATCGAGAATGGAGCGGAAGGCCGTGGTCGAGATGCCGCTTGCCGAGGCATTGCGACTGCCGATCAGCGTGCGCATGGGCGCCAAGAGCTTCGGGTTGCGGTTCACCTTGTCGGCGCTGCCGGCGGCGCGGAACGAATTGAACCAGCGCACCTCGGGCCGAAGCGACAGCACATGGCTGAAGACAAGGATGATGCCGATGCCGAGAACGCCGAGAATGAGGCCGTTCAGCCCCGGATTGTGCATGAAGGCCGTCTGCGCCTGGCGGAACAGGATGGATGCTATGAACCCGACGATGACGAGGAACAGCACCATCGTCCACAGAAAGGGCATTGGACTGGATAGCTTATAGCTGTAATTTCCCGTGGTTTTTTCGGTCGAGCCGAACTCCGCCACATTCACATTTTCCATAGATTCCGCAGCCTCCGGCCTCATCACAGCCGGAGACTAGATCATCATTGTGCCGAATTGAAGTATGCGGAACGAAAAAGCCTGTCTTTATAACAAAGACTTACCGGCTGGGCACCGGGCGCTTGGCAACTTCCATCAGCGCCTTCTGGATGTATTCGTTGCCGGCCACGACGCTGCCGGTCTCGAGAATCGAGTTGCCGCCATCCCAATCGCTGACATAGCCGCCGGCTTCGCGGATGAGCAGGATACCGGCCGCGATATCCCAAACCGAAAGGCCGGTTTCCCAGAAGCCGTCGAAACGACCAGCCGCGACATAAGCGAGATCGAGCGAGGCCGAGCCCATGCGGCGGACACCGGCGACTTCGCCCATGACGTGTCGGAGTTCGACGAGGAATTTGCCGTGGTTGCCACGGCCAAGATGCGGAACGCCGCAGGCGACGACCGAGTCAGAGAGCACGCGACGCGCGCCGACGCGCAGGCGACGATCGTTGAGGAATGCGCCGCCACCACGCTCGGTGGTGTAGAGCTCATCGGTCGCCGGGTTGAAGATGACGCCGGCGACGATCTCGTTGTTGCGCTCGAGCGCGATCGAGACCGCGAACATCGGAATGCCGTGCAGGAAGTTGGTGGTGCCGTCGAGCGGATCGACGATCCAGCGATGCGCGCCGTCCGTACCCTTGATCTCGTCGCCTTCCTCGCCGAGGAAGCCATAGGTCGGGCGTGCCTTCAGAAGCTCTTCGCGCACGATCTTCTCGGCCTTGCGGTCGGCGGACGAGACGAAATCGCCCGGTCCCTTGACCGAGACCTGCAGGTTCTGCACTTCGCCGAAATCACGCCCCAGCGATTTTCCTGCCTTGAGGGCAGCCTGAACCATGACATTGAGAAGAGCTGAACGGGCCATGTGGGCGGTTTTCCTTGGGCTAAATAGGTGCGCGTTGTCAGGGCGGGGATGGTCCCTGATCGCCGGTAGAAGCTGCGCTTTATAAGATTGGCGGCTTCAAGACCACAAAATCGGGGAAATTTCAAGAGCGGCGCCGCATGGCTGCATTGAATCGCCGGAAGGCCGCAAATTAATTCTGGACAGATCAGTCTGCAATTCCTATATCTCCCCCATGGCAAGACACAAGGAATTCGATCGCGACCTGGCGCTTGGCGCCGCCATCAATGTGTTCTCCGAGCACGGCTATGAAGGCACGTCGACGGATCAGTTGCTGACGGCAATGAAGATCAGCCGCCAGAGCATGTACGATACCTTCGGCGACAAGCGCGGCCTCTACCTGGAAGCCTTGCAGCGCTACAACACCGACAGTACCGCGCGATTGATCGACGACCTGAAGCGTCAGGCATCGCCCGTCGAAGCCCTCGAAGGCGCGCTCGTCGCCTTCGCCTCGCGGCCGGCGTCGGAAGCCAGCCGCGGCTGCCTCGGCGTCAGCGCCGTCTGCGAGTTCGGGCGCACCGACTTTGAGATCGCTACACTGACCGATAGCGCGTCCCGCACCCTATCCACGGCGCTGAAGACGATCGTCGAAGACGGCAGCAAGAGCGGCGGTATCGCATCCGACATCGACCCCGACGAGGCCGTCCATTTCCTCGGCGCGACCCTGTCAGGCATGAAAGTCAGCGCCCGAAACGGCGCCTCCCCCGAAACCCTTCGCGGCATCGCCCGCATGGCCATCCGCAGCCTGCGCTAAGCGCACCACAAGGCCGCACCGTCTTTTCGCGCCCAATTCTAGACTGAATGATCCAGAAACCAGAAAGGAAATTTGAAATGTCTCACTCTCTCACCAATAAGGTCGCACTGATAACCGGCGGCTCGCGCGGCATCGGCGCGGCGATCGTCCGCAGGCTGGCGCAAGACGACACGGCCGTGGCCTTCACCTATGCCAGCAGCGATGACCGGGCGAAGGCGCTGACCACGGAGATCGAAGCCAAGGGTGGCAAGGCGCTGGCGATCAAGGCGGACAGCGCCGATCCCGAGGCTGTGCGCAATGCCGTCGCCACGACAATCAACCACTTCGGCGCGCTCGACATCCTCGTCAACAATGCCGGCATCCTGATGCTCGCCCCACTCGATGAATTCGCGCTGGAAGATTTTGACCGCATGTTCGCCGTCAACGTCCGCGCCGTCTTCGTCGGCACCCAGGCAGCGGCCAAGCACATGCAGGCAGGCGGTCGTATCATCAATATCGGCAGCGTCGTTGCCGACCGCAGCGGCTTTCCGACATCCTCGGTCTACAGCATGACCAAGGGCGCCATCGCCTCCATGACCCGAGGCCTGGCGCGCGATCTCGGTCCGCGAGGGATCACCGTCAACACCATCCAGCCGGGCCCGACCGCAACCGACATGAACGGCGCGCCGGGCACAGAGGAGCACCTGTCGCCGCTGATGGCGCTGGGCCGCATGGGCGAGGACAGCGAAATCGCCAGCCTCGTGGCCTATCTCGCCAGCCCCGAGGCATCCTTCGTCACCGGCTCGGCGCTCACCATCGATGGCGGCTACCTCGCCTGAACGCAAAAAGCCGGCGGTGCTCGCACGCCGCCGGCCTTTATCTGTTTATTGTCGCGCCTCAGAACTTCTGCTGCGTGATCAGAACCTCGCGGGCGATCTGCTCCAATGGCAGGATGCGGTCCACCCCGCCCTTGGCGATCGCTTCCTTCGGCATGCCGAAGACAACGGAGGTCGCCTCGTCCTGCGCCACCGTGTAGGCGCCGGCCTGGTGCATCTCGAGCATGCCCTTGGCGCCATCGTCGCCCATGCCGGTCATGATGATGCCCATGGCGTTGGAGCCTGCCGAACGCGCCGCCGAGCGGAACAACACATCGACGGATGGCCTGTGACGCGAGACCAGCGGGCCGCTCTTGACCGCAACGTGATAGCGCGCGCCGCGCCGCTCGAGCAGCATATGGCTGTCGCCGGGCGCGATCAGCACATGGCCGCGCAGCACGGGATCGCCATCGACGGCTTCCTTGACCTCGACTTCGCACAGGCTGTTCAGCCGCTTGGCAAAGGCTGCGGTGAATTTTTCCGGCATGTGCTGGACGATGACGATGCCAGGCGCGTTGGCCGGCAGCGCCTCCAGAAATTCGCGCAGCGCCTCCGTTCCACCGGTCGACGCGCCGACGCAGACCACCATCTCGGTCGTCTTCGCCATCGCCTTGCCTGATGGCGGCGGCAGCATCGCATCCGCAGTCAGCTTCTGCGCCGGCATCGGCGCGCCGGGCCGCAGGCTGTTGACATTACGCCTGACATTGCCGAGGCGCGCATGCGAAGCGCTCTTCACCGCCTCGCGGATGCGGACCGCATCGTCGGCCAGACTGTCGGCCGCGCCGATCTTCGACTTCAGGATCACGTCGACGGCGCCGGCCTCCAGCGCCTGCATCAGCGTTTCCGAGCCCGCCTCCGTCAGCGACGAGCACATGACGACGGGGATCGGCCGCTGCGACATCAGCTTGCGCAGGAAGGTGATGCCATCCATGCGCGGCATCTCGACATCGAGCGTGATGACATCGGGAATCTCTTCCTGAATCTTCTTCGCCGCCATGAAGGGATCGGTCGCGACCCCCATGATCTCGATATCCGGATCTTCCTGCAGCACGCGAACGAGCGTCTGGCGAACGCTTGCGGAATCGTCGATGACGAGAACGCGGATCTTCTTGCCCATATGCTCTTTGACCTAGATGCGCTGGAACACGGTGTTGGAAACCTGCTTCAGGGGCAGGTCGATACCGGTGATGGATTCGGAGTGGCCGATGAACATGTAGCCACCCGGCAGAAGCCGCGCGCACAAGCGCTTCAACACGCCCGATTGCGTCGGCTTGTCGAAGTAGATCAGCACGTTGCGGCAGAAGATCATGTGCATCCCCTCGCCGACGGGATAATTCTCGTCCATCAGGTTCATGCGGGCGAAGCCGACGCGGCTGCGCAGATCGGCCGAGATGCGGACCTCACGACGATCCTTCTGCTTGGCGACCATCACATATTTCCGCTGCAGCTCGCGCGGCACCGGATGCACCAGATCCTCGGAATAGATGCCGCGCCGCGCCGTCGCCAGCACGTCGGTGCTGAGATCGGTTGCGAGAATGCTGTAGTTGAGGTCGCGCCGGTCGGCGACGAACTCTTCGAGCACCATGGCCATCGTATAGGGCTCGGCCCCCGTCGAGCAGGCCGAGCTCCAGGTGCGGATCGTGCGCACGCCGCTCGAGACGAGTGCCGGGAGCGCCACCTGCTGCATGTATTCGAAGTGGCGCGCCTCGCGGAAGAAGTCGGTCTTGTTCGTCGTCACCGCGTCGATCAGATAGACCGTCTCCTGCTCCAGCCCGTCATCATGAAACAGGAAGTCGCAATAGTCGTCAAAGGTCGCGTGCTGCGTTGCCCGCAGCCGGCGGCGAAGCCGGCCCTCGAGCATCGTCAGCTTGGTCGGCGGCATCTTGATGCCGCTGTAGTCATAGATGAACTGTGCAAGCTTCTCGAAATTCCGCTTGCTGATCCTGTCGCCCACCATCTGGGTCTCAACGGCAGCCATGCTCATAAATCAAAATACTCCAGCGTGTCCGCTCAGGCGGCCGATTGCAGGGCGGAGGCATCCTCGCGCGACAGAAGCCGCGCGAGATCGACGATGACGACGAAGCCGGTTTCCCGGCGCACGACGCCGGAAATGTAATCCGAGCGCCAGCGCACACCGATATCAGGCGCCGCCTCGATCTGGTCGCGCCTGAACGGCGTGACCTCGAAGACCCGGTCGGCGACGAGGCCGAGCGTGAGAAGCCGGCTCTCCATCGGGATATCGAGCACGAGCACCCGCGTATGCGAGGTCGGAACCGTCTTCGACATGCCGAGCTTCAGCCTGAGATCGATGGTCGGCACGCCCTGGCCGCGCACGTCGCGCAGGCCAAGGAGATAGTCGGGACCGTTCGGGATCTTGAAGGCCTCGGCATAGTCGAGGATTTCGCGAACCACCTCCACCGGCACGGCGAAGATTTCCTCGCCGAGGCTGAAGGTGACGAACTGCGCTTCCTGGGAGGTGGTTGCCATATTATGCGCTTTCCTTGAAATCGGCGTCGCCGTCATCGGGTCCGCCCATGGCCATGTCGAGTGCGAAGCCCTTGGCGCGGGCCTGCTGCGCCGAGACCGAATTGGCGGCGGGCTTGGATGCAGGCTTGCGGCTGGCTGCGGGCGCGGGGCTGCGAACGCTGATGCGGGCGGCAGGCTTGCGGTTCTCGCGGCTGCCGGCCATGTCGACCTTGAAGAAGGCGATCGAGGTCTGCAGTTCTTCCGCCTGGCTCGCCAGTTCTTCCGAAGTCGCCGACATCTCTTCCGATGCGCCGGCATTCTGCTGCGTCACCTTGTCGAGCTGCTGGATCGCTTCGTTGATCTGCGAGGCACCGATATCCTGCTCGCGGCAAGCGGCGCTGATCTCGGAGACGAGCTCGGCGGTCTTGCGGATATCGGGAACGAGGCGACCAAGCATGTCGCCGGCTTCGCTGGCGGCCTTGACCGTATCACCAGACATGGCGCTGATTTCAGCGGCGGCAGACTGGCTGCGCTCCGCAAGCTTGCGAACTTCGGAAGCCACGACCGCAAAGCCCTTGCCATGCTCGCCGGCGCGCGCGGCCTCAACGGCGGCGTTCAGCGCCAGGAGGTCCGTCTGTCGAGCGATTTCCTGGACGATGCCGATCTTCTCGGCGATCGTACGCATGGCTTCGACGGCGCGGGTTACAGCGTCACCGGAAGCCTCGGCATCCTTGGCGGACTGGCGCGCGATCTTTTCGGTCTGGGCTGCGTTATCGGCGTTCTGCTTGATGTTGGCGGCCATTTCTTCCATCGAGGCAGACGCTTCTTCGGCGGATGCTGCCTGTTCGGTGGCGCCCTGCGAGACCTGCTCAGAGCTAGCCGACAGTTCCTGGCTGCCAGCAGAGACATTCTCAGCGGCTGCGATCGCGTCGGCGACGACGCCACGCAGGCGCTCGACCATCTGCTCCAGCGCGAGACCAAGCGTATCCTTGTCCGACAGCGGCTTCGGCGCGACGGTCAGGTCGCCGTTCGAAATCTGCGTGGCGATGTTGGCCGTGTTGCGCAGGTTTGCGGTCATGATGTTCAGCGTGTCGACCAGATCCTTGATCTCGTCATTTGTCTTGACGAGGACGTCCTGGTCGAGATCACCGATGGCAACCGCGCTAACGGCGGCCTTCGCCTTGTTGAGACCGGCGCTGATGCCGAGCGCGATCCAGAGAGCGGCGGCGATGGCGATCAGCAGCGCAACGGCAGCAACGGCAAAGATGAAATTGCGCGTGGTAGCATACTGTGCGCTGGTATCTTCATCGGCCTGCTGCATGGCGGCGCGGTTTACATCGATCCGGGCTTGGATCAATTCTTCGATGCCATCGACAATCGCCCGGCCCTCGCCCGTCGCCAGACGAACGGCTTCGGCGCCGTTGCCATCCTGGGCAAGCTGATGAATGCGATCATCAAGCGTGTAGAGCTTGCTTTCCTGGTCTGCGACATCCTGCCAGCCTTTTTTGCCCGCTTCGGTCGTGCTGTTGTCGTACAGCCACTGGCGCGTCTCGGAAAACTGCTTGCGGTTGCTGTTGCTGGCGTCGATGTACTTGGCGACGTCCTCAGGCTTCGTGGCGGTCGCCATGTTCATCTGCGCGCGAACGATGCGCAGCTGGAAGTTTCCGAGGTTCTGTGCCTGCTCGAGACGCTTGGCCGGTCCGGCGATCACATCGCTGATCGCGGTATTGAGGTTGGAGAGGCTGTAGATGCCGTAGCCGGCAGTCGCCAACAGCAGGACGATCATCAGGCCAAAGGCAATGGCCAGTTTCAATTTTATGGTGAACCGCATTTCTTCATATCCTTGAAATCGCAGTATTAAAGACGCCGCCATTGGGGAAATGGTGGTATGACAGGCGCAGGAAGACTGTACATCCACCCTTCTGCGATCTCCGGGATCCGGATATTTCAACCGACGTATTCACACTTCGGGTGTCGCACCGCGCCAAAGACCCGGTGCGACGAAACTTAGATCAAGCGCTTTCGAGAAAATCGTCGTCGCCGGCGTCAGGGCCACCCATCGACATGTCGAGAGCAAACCCCTTGGCACGCGCCTGCTGGGCCGAGACCGAGCGGGCACTGAAATTCTTGTTGCCGGCCGCCGTCGGGCGGGTGGCGCCGGCTTGAGCGGACCGTGTCGCGGCGGGCTTGGCCGCAACGGTCCGGACGCCTGCGCGCATGCCCGACATGTCGACCTTGAAGAAGGCGATCGAGGCCTGAAGCTCCTCGGCCTGCGCCGCAAGCTCTTCGGAGGTCGCCGACATCTGCTCGGAAGCGCCGGCATTCTGCTGGGTCACCTTGTCGAGCTGCTGGATCGCCTCATTGATCTGCGAGGCGCCGATATCCTGTTCGCGGCAGGCGGCACTGATCTCGGAAACGAGTTCGGCCGTCTTGCGGATATCAGGCACCAGGCGGCCAAGCATGTCGCCCGCTTCGCTCGCCACCTTCACCGTATCGCCAGACATAGCGCTGATTTCGGCCGCGGCCGACTGGCTGCGTTCTGCAAGCTTGCGGACTTCGGAAGCGACCACCGCAAAACCCTTGCCATGCTCGCCGGCACGCGCGGCCTCGACGGCGGCGTTGAGCGCCAGGAGGTCCGTCTGTCGAGCGATTTCCTGCACGATGACGATCTTGTCGGCGATCGTGCGCATGGCGATCACGGCGCGGGTAACCGCTGCACCGCTCTCCTCGGCATCCTTGGCCGACTGGCGAGCGATCTTCTCGGTCTGCGCGGCGTTGTCGGCATTCTGCTTGATGTTGGCCGCCATCTCTTCCATCGAAGCAGACGCTTCCTCGGCCGATGCTGCCTGTTCGCTGGCGCCCTGCGACACCTGCTCGGAGCTGGCGGACAGTTCCTGACTGCCTGCGGAGACATTCTCGGAAGCCGAGAGCGCATCGGCGACGACGCCGCGCAGGCGCTCGACCATCTGCTCCAGCGCGATGCCGAGCGTATCCTTGTCCGACAGCGGCTTCGGCGAAACGGTCAGGTCGCCATTGGCGATGCGGTCGGCGATAACAGACGTGGCGCGCAGGTTGACGACCATGTCCTTCATGGCGATACCGAGCACGTCCTTCTCCGAAAGCGGGCGCGGATCGATGGAAAGATCGCCCTGCGCGACCTGATCGGCAATTCCGGCCGTCTGGCGCAGGTTGGCGGTCATCACGTTGATCGTGTCGACAAGGTCCTTGATCTCGTCATTGCTCTTGATCTCAATGTTCTGGTCGAGATCACCGATAGCCACCGCGTCCGCTACCGTCTTCACCTTGCGCAGACCCGAGCTGATCGTCGTCGCGATCCAGATGGTCGCGCCGATGGCGATGACGAGCGCGGCGCCCGCGACAATCAAGAGCATCATGAAGGTCGTGTCATAGGTCTTGTCGCCCACCGCATCGGCGTCAGCAACAGCTTGCTTGGTCAGCGCCGTCAGGGCGGCGGTCATGCCGTCAAGCTTCTGGCGTGCGGCGACACCGTCGGTCTCGTTCAGCTGCAGGCCCATCTCTTTCTGGCCCGAGGTGATGAGGCCGCGAATGCGGTCGTTCAGAGCAACATAGCCGGTCCAGAATTCGCGAATCTGGTTCCATTCATCCTTGAATTCCGGCGGTGCGTCATGCTCGCCCTCGTCGAGCGTCTTTTCGAAAGCCTTGCGTTCGGCATCGATCGCGGCGTTTGCCCTGGATACGAATTCGGGCCTGTCAGCGACAAGCAGGTCACCCACCGCAAGGCCGAGACCATCGAACGCAGACGTCAGGCCGCTAGCATAGTGATCCTGCTCGACCGGACCTTCCAGGAGCTCATTGCGCAGCGTGTTCATCGTTTGCAGGCCATGGATACCCAGTCCAACGGCGCCGATGATCAGCAAGATCAAGAGTGAAAAAGCAAATGACAGTTTGAGCTTGAGCGTAATGCGCATGTGAAAACTCCGGCCTTTAAAAAATCGCTGGGTGAAACCGCGATGGCGATCCTGGGTGTCCGATCATCCAGGCGATTTCGGACCACGCGATTTCGGAAATGAGATGGGAGCTTTCATTCGCTCATGGCCGGCGGCTGTCGCGCGCCCTGCCTCCAACGATCCATTCGTTGGCAGTCTTGATGTCGTGGCCGGTCATCCGGCCACGACATGTTTCTGGATCACGCGCTTTCGCGGAAATCGTCGTCGCTGGCGTCAGGACCGCCCATCGACATGTCGAGAGCGAAACCCTTGGCACGTGCCTGCTGGGCGGCGACCGAGCGAGTATTGACGTTCTTGTTGCTCGCCACGGTCGGCCGTGCGGCAGGAGCCTTGGCGGCTGGCTTGGCAGCCGGCTTCTTGAAGGCGGCCTTGCTGCCCGCGCCGTCGACCTTGAAGAAGGCGATCGAGGCCTGAAGTTCCTCGGCCTGTGCCGCGAGTTCTTCAGAGGTCGCCGACATCTGCTCGGAGGCGCCGGCGTTCTGCTGGGTCACCTTGTCGAGCTGCTGGATCGCTTCGTTGATCTGGGCAGCACCGATATCCTGCTCGCGGCAAGCGGCGCTGATCTCGGAGACGAGTTCGGCCGTCTTGCGGATATCGGGAACCAGGCGGCCGAGCATATCGCCGGCGTTGCTGGCGGCCTTGACCGTATCACCAGACATGGCGCTGATCTCGGCGGCTGCCGACTGGCTGCGTTCCGCAAGCTTGCGAACTTCGGAAGCAACAACCGCGAAGCCCTTGCCATGCTCGCCGGCACGCGCTGCCTCGACGGCGGCGTTGAGTGCGAGCAGATCGGTCTGGCGTGCGATTTCCTGCACGATGACGATCTTGTCTGCGATGGTGCGCATGGCTTCGACCGCGCGGCTGACGGCAGCGCCGCTCTCTTCCGCATCCTTTGCCGACTGGCGAGCGATCTTCTCGGTCTGCGCGGCGTTATCGGCGTTCTGCTTGATGTTGGCGGCCATTTCTTCCATCGAAGCCGAAGCTTCTTCAGCGGACGCTGCTTGCTCGGTCGCACCCTGCGACACCTGCTCGGAGCTGGCGGAGAGCTCCTGGCTGCCGGCCGAGACGTTTTCCGAGGCAGAAAGCGCATCACCGACGACACCGCGAAGGCGCTCGATCATCACGTTGACATTGCCAAGCAGTTCGCCGATCTCGTCGCGGTTGGTGATTTCGGCCATCTTCGTGAGGTCACCCTCGGCGACTTCGCGCACCACGTTGTTGGCGCGGTTCAGGCCCTTGGAGATGGTGCTGGCAATCCAAAAGGCGGTGATGGCGGCAAACAGGAAGGCTGCGGCGACGGCGACGATCATCGTCGTGCGCGTTGCGACATAGCTTGCCTCGGCTTCATCGTCTGCAACGCTCATGCGCTCTTTCTCGAGCTTGAGGATTTCAGCGAGCGCGGTATCGATCTGGTTTGCGGCGGTGCGTGCCGTGGTGACCGAGATATTGTTGGCGGCTTCCGCGTTGCCGGCCTTCACGAATGCACGGATCTGGTCGTCAGCCTGGAAGAACTGCTTCGAAAGCTCCGAGACCTGTTCCCAGCGCGGACGGCCCTGTTCGGTGGCGATCTGCAGAACAGATGCCAGCGCCTGGGCGAATTCCTTGCGCCCGACATCGCCCTTGGCGATGGAATTGTTCACTTCGGCTTGATCCTTGGCCATCAGCAGGTTCTTCTGCTGGCGGATCGCTTCCAGCTGGCCGATATTGATGGTCTGCGCCAGTTCCAGGCGCGCCGCCGGGCCGGCCAGCACCGCGCCGATGGAATCATTCAAACCGCTGAGGCTGATGATCGAATAGGTCGATGTGCCCAGCAACATGAGGATGATGAAGGCAAACGCCGACACCAGTTTCGTCTTGATCGTCAATCGCATCTCTAACCCCTTACCCCTAGATGACGCAGCCTAAACGGCGGTCGATGTCTCGTGTCGTGAAGAAAACAGTGCTTGCAGATTGGGCAGGATGATGAACTCGCCCCCGCGTTTCACCAGGCAGTTGATGTAGTCGGCGCGCCAGCGCATGCCGACGCTCGGTGGCGGTTCGCTGGCTGCCCGTGCCAGCGTCGTCACCTCGTTCACTTTGTCGGTACGTAGGCCAACCAGCGTCGCCTCGCCATCGAGATCGACCTCAATGACGATGATGCGGCTGTCGATCGTCGCTTCCGTGCCGTCCATCCCGAAGGCGAGGCGCAGGTCAGCCAGCGGAATAACCTTGCCGCGGAAATTGATGACGCTGGCGACGAATGGCTGCGCGCCCGGCACCGCCGTCTCGGGCAGCAGATCCAGGATTTCCTGGACGATCACTGCCTCGAGCGCGAAGGTCTCGCCGTTCATGTCGAAGGTCAGGACCTCGACTTCGTCGGCATAGTTCCAATGATGGTCGATCTTCTCGGCTGCCGCGCTCATCCTGCCACCCGCATCTGTGTTTCCTGTTGCTGACCGGCGGCCACGAGATGACCGACGTCGAGAATGAGGGCGACGCTGCCGTCGCCGAGAATGGTGGCGCCCGAGAAGGTGGACACGTCGTTGTGCAGCTTCGACATCGACTTGATGACCGTCTGGTGGTCGCCGATGATCTGGTCGACCACCAAGCCGACACGCTCCGTGCCGGTGGAGATGACCACGACCTTCTGATGCACGTCGGGCTTGGTGCCGGTGCGGAAGAGATCGCGGAGCCTCAGGAACGGCACGAGGCTGTCGCGCAGCGAGATGAAGCTGCGGCCGCGCGAACGCAGGTCCTCTTCCAGCGACAGCTCTAGGCATTCCTCGACAGCCGACAGCGGAATGACGTAGCTGCCATTGCCGACCCGCACCAGCAGGCCGTCGATGATGGCAAGCGTCAGCGGAATGCGCAGCGACACTTCCGAGCCCTGGCCATTGAGGCTGGTGATGTCGATCGCGCCACGCAGCGCCTCGACCGTCTTCTTGACCACATCCATGCCGACGCCGCGGCCGGAGAGATTGGTGATCGCCGCAGCCGTCGAAAAGCCTGGCGCGAAGATCAGCTGCAGCAGTTCGGAATCGGTGAGCGGCTGGCCGGGCGCGATGAGACCGGAGGATTCCGCCTTGGCGCGGACCCGATCGCGGTTGATGCCGCGGCCGTCATCCTTGATCGAGATGATCACCTCGCCGCCGGCCTGCCGCGCCGAGAGCGTCACCGTGCCGGCTTCGCTCTTGCCTGCGGCCAGACGCTCGGCCGGCGTTTCCAGCCCGTGGTCGATCGAATTGCGCACCAGATGCACGAGCGGATCAGCGAGACGCTCGATCACGGTCTTGTCGACCTCGGTGCTTTCGCCCTCGGTGACCAGTTCGATCACCTTGCCCGTTTCGCGGGCGAGATCGTGAACGAGGCGACGGAAGCGTGAGAACAGCGTCGCGACCGGCACCATGCGGAGCACCATCATCGTGTCGCGGAGCTCGCCCGACAGGCGCTCGATTTCCTCAGACACCGAGCGAAGCGCGATATCGGCGCTGGCGCTCGCCAGCTGGCTGAGGCGCGACTGGGCGATGACGAGCTCGCCGACGCGGTCCATCAGTTCGTCGAGACGCTCGGCCGGAACGCGAACGTTTTCGGCAGCCTTCGCCTGGCGCTGGTCGGCCTGGGCAGCACTCTCGCGCTTGGCGGGCACTGCCTCGACGGGCTTGAATTCAGGTACGGCGGGGACTGCGGGCGCAGCCGCGACGGGCGCTGCGACGACAGGCTCGGCCTTAACCTCTGCCACGACGGCAACCGGTTCAGCCTTGGCTTCCTGAGCCACCGGACCGGCGATCTCCTCGACCTCAAGCTCCATGTCGTCCATGACGAAGATGAACACGTCGTCGATCGCCGAGCGGTCCTGCGTGCTGGTGAGGATGACGTCCCAGGTGACGTAAAGATCCGTCGGAACCATCTCGTCGAGGACAGGAATGGCGGAGAGGTTGGCCTTGACGCTGCATTCGCCGAGATCGCGCAACTCGTCGAGCAAACCGAGCGGATTGGTGCCGTTCGCCATCGAATTCGAGGGCAGGCTGAAGCGGATGCGCCAGGTGGTGGTCTTGGCGGCAACGGCGGCGGGAGCGGCAACCGGGGCCGGTTGAGCAGCAGGAGCAGCAGCGGCGCCCGAGGTCTCGCCGACGGCGGCCTGAAGCTGGGCCAGCAACCGCTGGCCGGTGTCACCGTGATCGGCATCCGGCCGATCGACGAGAGCACGCATGTGATCCTGAGCGGCAAGCACGGCGGCGACAAGCTCGGCCGTTGCCGGCACCTCGCCCTTGCGAACCCGGTCGAATGCCGTTTCGCAATGATGCGTGAAGGCGGCCAGCGCATCGAAGCCGAACATCGAGCCCGAGCCCTTCAGCGTGTGAAGGCCGCGGAAGACGGCATCGACGACGTCCTTGTCGTCGAGCTTGTGCGTCAGATCGAGAAGACCCGTCTCGATGGCTTCGAGGCATTCGGCCGCCTCTGTGCGAAAGACCGCTACAGGATCGAGAGAGCTCATCTGCCGAGCACCTTCCTGGCGATCTTGACCAGGTTTTCCGGGTCGAACGGCTTGGTCAGCCAACCGGTGGCGCCGGCGGCCTTTGCCCGGGCCTTGAGGTCGGCGTCGGATTCGGTCGTCAGGAAGATGATCGGCACGCCGGTATGTTCAGGAAGCTTACGCAGCTCCTCGATCATCGTCAGGCCATCCATGACGGGCATGTTGAGATCGGTGATGATCAGGTCGTAATTGCCGGCCTTCGCGGCCGCCAGGCCCTGCGCGCCATCGGCCGCTTCGCTGACGGTGTAGCCCGCATTGGTCAGCGTGACCTTGGTCGTCAGTCGAATGCTTGCGGAATCGTCGACGGTGAGAATGTTGGCGCTCATGGCTTTACCTCTTCATGCAACCAGAATTTTGTATCTTCGCTGTTGAAGGCTTCCACGAAGCCGGCGCGCTCCAGCACCTTCAGGACTTGGCCGCGGGCGGGAGCCGCGAGTGCGAGCGCTTTGTCGTTGGTTTCAGCGTGCCGGCGAACAGCTTCGATCAGCTGCACAAAACTCAAGTCGGCCTCAGCTTTTTCGGGAATATCGAGAACAACGGAACCGCTATTCTTAAATAAAGACGCAATTTTCGAGAAGATATCCGAGATATTCCTGATCGTTAGAACTTCCGGCAGAGATATAGACTCGGAATACTGTTCACGCACACTCACTTCGGCCTCCTAGGGCGGAGAAATACTTTTTCAACCCTTTGAGGAATCTCACGGCACGCTTAACAACACGTAAAAGTAGGTTGCAACGAAATGCAATTGAGGCGAGTCCCGACTCCCTGAAATATCACCTGACAAAAATAATAATTAGCACTCAAACATGTTTATAAAAACAAACAAATTCATATGATTATTAAAATTATGAGCGTTTGTCGGCAACGGGCGTCGTGCAATTCACGCTATGTTAAGCACAACGCTGACGAGTCTGGCGTGTTTACTCCCCGTTTCCATGATGCCCGTAAAAATAGTCCCGAACCTTGCTGAGGTTTTAAGTAAAGGACAATAAAATGACGAACGGGGCGACATCGGCACTGACTGCATTCCAGGCATCTGGATCAGCCATCAGCCAAACACTGGAAGCGGCACGCAGCAAGGTCGAGGAGCGCTTTCTCGAAGGCGGCACCGTCCTGCTTTCGGTCATGGACGTCCTCAACCGACTGTTGAGCTCGCTCGATAACATCACCAAGGCGCTTGATGCCGGCGAGAATGGTGATGCCGGCGCGGAACTGCGCGCAACGGTGAAGAGCCTCAGCGATCTCCCGACCGCCGAAAAGTCCCGCCGCGACGCGCTTTCGTCGCTCGCCGAAGCAGGATATTCGCTGCGCCGGCACGTCTCGGACATGCAAGAAACCATGCGCTACCTGCGCACCTTCGCCGTCACCGTGAAGATCACCGGCGCCGGCCTTGCCGAGTTCGCGGGCTTCGCGCAGGAAATTCTCGAGCGCATCTATTCCGGCACCGATGAGGTCAACCGCTTCGCCGGCCAAATCGAGGAGCTGGAAAAGGAAGTCAAGCTCGCGCTGACCTTCGGCACCGACGTCTCCAAGAGCTACGCCGACACGGTTCCCGCCGTGGCGAGCGCCCTTGATGGCGACGCGCGCAAAATCGCCGAGCACCGCCAGAACCTGAGCGCCATTGCCCGCGACGTCGGCGCGGTCGCCAGAGGCGTGCAGAGCAAGGTCGCCTCGACCCTGTCGGCACTGCAGATCGGCGACATCACCCGCCAGCGCATCGAGCATGTGCAGAGCACCTTCACCCTGCTCGACGAATTCCTCGACAGCGAGGACGGTCGCGGTCTGAACGCCGACGCCCGCGCGCGCCTGCAAAACGTCATCCAGCACCTGACGGCGGCGCAGATGAACGAAATGTGCCGCGATTTTCACCGCGATTCCCAGAACGTCATCAAAACGATCGCCAGCTTCGGCCACGACACGCAGGAGATCTTGCGGCTGCGTGATCAGATGAGTGGCGGCGGCCAGGGCAACTTCATTCGCGCATTGGAATCCAGCGTCTCGGCCGCCCACGAGATCGTCAAGCAGGTCGACGCCGTCACCCTCAAGGCCGATCAGGTCAGCCAGTCGACCCGCGACACCACCGCCAAGCTTCTGGAAGCGATCGGCAACATCAAGGCGGTGAAGACCGACATCCATTACATGGCGCTGAACACCAATCTGCGCTGCAGCCGGCTCGGCGAAGCGGGCAAGTCGATCAACGTCGTCACGGCCGAGCTGCGGATCTTCGCCGGCAAGCTGGATGACAGCGCCGACGCCATCGTCAACGGCCTGCCGGCGCTGGAGGAAGCAGCCGGTCGCGTGGCCCCATCAAGCGAGACGGCATCAGGCGGCCTTGCCGAGAACCTGACCACCGCCGTCGCCGATATCCGCACCGCCGCCGATACGATGGAAGCAGAGCTGAAGACGCTCTCCGAACACGGCCGCGAGGTCGCGGGCAAGATCAACCTGTTGATCGGCACGCTCGATTTCCAGAAGGACCTCGGCGATGTGCTGGCGGGCTGCGCCGATACGCTGGAAGATGCGGCCGGCGCCGAGATCGCCGATATCTCGGACTTGGCCGAGGCCATCGCCCCGCTCGATCGCAAGATCTTCAAGCTCTATACGATGGTGCAGGAGCGCAACGTCCACCGCGACATCATCGCGGCTGTCGAAGAGACGGCAGCAGTCGAGCCGGAGCCGGCAAGTGCTGTGACAAGCGACGAAGACCTTTTCGAGGACGCACTCTTCTAAAACGTTAGAGCGCGGTCAGCGCAGGCGGCGGAATTTGTTGGCGGCTTCGATCCCCGCCTTCTGCTGCTCTTCCTCGATACCGAGGTAGAAATCCTCAAGCGCCGGGTCGGGCAGACCGGCACGGCGCGAGAGCACATACCACTTGGCGGCCTCGACAGGATCCGGCTTTGTGCCGAGCGCGTTGATATAGAGATGCGCCAGCTTGTTCTGCGCCACGACGTTGCCGTCATTGGCCGCGATTCTCAGCCACTGGAAGCCCTTCTCGAAATCGCGCGGCCCGTTGGTTCCGTTGACGAACCAGACGCCGAGATCGAGCTGCGCGGTGTCGAAACCGGCATGCGCGGCGCGCGCCATCCATTCGCGGGCAAGCTGCTTCTTCTCGGGAGGAAGGTCGGGCAGCGACGAGTAGATCTCCGCCACCGCGTATTGCGCGTCGGCGACACCCTTCTCGGCCGATTTTTCGTAGAACGGCAGCGCCAGCTTCAGACCCTTGTCGCCGGGATTGTCGGCCACCAGGATCTGCCCCCAGTTGAACTCGGCCGATGCATTGCCGGCTTCCGCCGCCTTGCGCATGTAGTTGTCGGCAAGCGTCTTGTCGCGCTTGACGATGCGGCCTTCCATCAGGATGAGCGCGTATTTGAACATCGCCGCCGGGTCACCGCCCTCGGCCGCCTTTCCGTACCAGAAGGCAGCGGCCTTTGCATCGCGCTTGACACCAAGGCCATCCGCCAGAAGCTCGCCCATCAGCGTCTGCGCCGCCGGATCGCCGAGCTGCGCACGAGGCAGCGCAATCCCCATCGCCGTCAGATAGTAGCCGCGCTGATAGGCGCCATAGGCATCGTCGACCTTGCCCTTGTAGTCCTTCTCAGGCGGCAGGTCGGGAAGCTTCGCGCCCATGCGGTCGAACACGCCGACACCGGTGGACGGTGTTACCCCGTCCGGTTGGGCGCGACCAGATTTCAGCGTCTCGGGCGCGCCGGTGAGCGGTCGCGTGACCATATTGTCGACCTGCTGGGCCGATGCGCCATGCGCGAAAACCGCCACACATGTGGCGGCGGCAAGAAGAGAAAGGCGCAAATGGCGTGTCAGCATGGGCATGAGGGCGATATCAACCCTCAAACCGTGGCGCTTTTTCGTCAAGAAGTGCGTTGATTTCGGCAACCACCAGGGCGGCGCGCGCCGGCTCGCCGAAAACGGCAAGACGCATGGCCACGAATTCCGCCCCACTCTCGGCAACGGCAAGCGCTGACGCCGGATCGGTGCCGCCCATGACGATGCACGGGATCTCGATCATCGAGGCCCACCATTCGGCAAGCGCAAGGTTCTTCGGATGCGCCTCCGGCTTGATGTCGCCTTCGAGCTTGCCGAAGAAGACATATTCGGGACGCTCCTCGCCGATCTCGAGCGCATGATGCCGGTCGGCCGCATTGCCGCCGCCGACGATCAGCTTGTCGGCATATTTCTCGACCGCCTCGGAAATCTCCGCGGCACCGCCGGTGATATGCAGGCCATCCGCCTTGGTGCGGCCGACGACACGGCTGTCGCCGGCAAGAAGCGCCGCGGCACCCGCGTTCTGCGCCAGCGGCACGATCTTTTCGGCATGTTTCTGAAACTCGCCGTCACCAAGCCCGTATTGCGGCAGGATGATCGAGGCGACATCGCCGCCCTTCAGCGCATCGCCGACGATTTTCGCCTGCTCATCGGCATCGGCGATATCGGGCACGATCAGCACCAGGCGGCAGCGGTTTTCAGGTTCGCTCATGAACTCTTTCCATTTCCAGCGGATTTCGCCGTTTGCCGGCCGATCCGCACTCGTTTTGTGTGAGTAATTCCGTTAGACCGGGCTGGCAAGGGGAGGACTTCAAAAGCATGCCGATGGACGTGTCATTTTACTACGCCGCCATTCCCGCCGTCATTCTGGTCGGCCTCGCGAAGGGCGGTATGGGCGACGCCTTGTCGCTGATCGGATTGCCTTTTCTGGCTCTCGTCGTCTCCCCCGTGCAAGCGGCCGCCATCCTGCTGCCGATCCTGATCTTCATGGACATGATATCCCTCGTCATCTGGCGCAAGCACGGCGATTGGACGACGCTGAAGATCATGCTCCCGGGCGCGCTGGCCGGCATCGCGCTCGGCTGGGCGACCTCCGCGCTCGTTCCCGGCAGTGTGTTACGCGTCGTCATCGGCGTCGTCACCATCCTCTTTTGCCTGCGCTATTTCTGGAACAACTTCGGCCCCGGCAGAGGAAAAATCGTGCCTCCGCACGGTCAACGGCCGGTTCGCGCCACGCTTTGGGGCGCCTTTTCCGGTTACGGCAGCTTCGTCGCACACGCCGGCGGCGCGCCGTTCCAGATCTACGTGCTGCCGCTGCAGATGCCACCGCGCGAATATACCGGCACCAGCGCCCGCTTCTTCGCCATCCTCAACGCCGTCAAGCTGATCCCCTATTTCGCGCTCGGCCAGCTCGACACCCAGAACCTCGCCGCCTCCGCCACGCTGCTCCCATTCGCGCCCCTTGCCACCATTGCCGGCGCCTGGTGCGTGAAGCGCATGCAGCCGAAAATCTTCTATCCCTTCATGTATGCGATGGCGCTGATCGCAGCCGTCCTGATCGCCCGCGAAGGCCTTGGATTTTAGGCCTTAAGGGCCTTGCTGCGGCGCACAATTCGCTTGCCCAAATTCTCCGATTGACGTAGCTTTTCGCCATGTCGAACGTGGACCCTTTCACTGCGATTGCCGACCCTCACCGGCGCTTCCTGCTGGAGGAGTTGCGACGCTCGCCGCGCACCGTCAACGAGCTCGCCGAAGGTCTTCCGATCAGTCGTCCGGCCGTCTCCCAGCACCTCAAGGCCCTGCTCGATTGCGACCTCGTCTCGGTCACCGCCGATGGCACGAAGCGCATCTACGCGGTCAACAATCGCGGCTTCGACAGGCTCAATCTCTGGCTGGATCAGTTCTGGGCATAACGCTATCC
>Ga0308158_10001234_pt1 | contig 28510 bp, 27 predicted proteins | sample PhyBR2_FD_201038 | JGI IMG/M metagenome (GOLD analysis project Ga0308158, IMG submission 201038) | Phyllosphere microbial communities from UC Gill Tract Community Farm, Albany, California, United States - DLSLB.R2 | ecosystem: Host-associated > Plants > Phyllosphere > Unclassified | place: USA... | reverse complement strand
CGGGTGAGGCCACGCTCGGCTACACCGTGCAGTTCGCCGCCCTCACGGTGCAGAACTTCGTGTCGGCCGCCGTCGGCATCACGGTCGCCGTGGCCCTCGTGCGCGGCTTCGCGTACCGCCGCAGCGGCGTGATCGGCAACTTCTGGGTCGACCTCGTGCGCGGCACCTACCGCCTGCTGCTGCCCTTCGCGATCATCGCGGCGATCGTGCTGCTCGCCGGTGGCGTCATCCAGAACCTCTCGGGATTCACGGATGCCACGACCGTCGCCGGTGCCGCCCAGTCGATCCCCGGCGGACCGGTCGCCTCGCAGGAGGCCATCAAGCTGCTCGGCACCAACGGTGGCGGCATCTTCAACACGAACTCCGCGCACCCGTTCGAGAACCCCACGCCGTGGACGAACCTCTTCGAGATCTTCCTCATGCTGGTGATCCCGTTCTCGCTCCCCCGCGCCTTCGGCCGGATCGTGAACGACGACCGTCAGGGCTACACGATCCTGGGCGTCATGGGTGCGATCTTCGTGGCATCCGCCGCCCTGCTCACCTGGGCCGAGACGGCCGGCAACGGCACGGCCCCGATGCTCGCGGGCGGCGCGATGGAGGGCAAGGAGGTGCGCTTCGGCATCTTCGGCTCGACGCTCTTCGGCACCACCAGCACGCTGACCTCGACCGGTGCCGTCAACTCGATGCACGACAGCTACACGGCTCTCGGCGGCATGATGCCGATGATCAACATGATGCTCGGCGAGATCGCCCCCGGCGGTGTCGGATCGGGCCTGTACGGCATGCTGATCCTCGCCGTGATCGCGGTCTTCGTCGGCGGTCTGCTGATCGGCCGCACGCCCGAGTACCTCGGCAAGAAGATCGGGCCCAAGGAGATCAAGCTCGCGAGCCTGTACATCCTCGTCACGCCCACCCTCGTGCTCGCCGGGACGGCGCTGAGCTTCGGTATCCCCGCGATCCGTTCCGACGTCGAGACCACCTCGATCTGGAACCCGGGCGTCCACGGCCTGAGCGAGGTGCTCTACGCCTTCACCTCGGCCGCGAACAACAACGGCTCGGCCTTCGCGGGCCTCACCGCCAACACCCCGTGGTTCAACACCGCGCTCGGTGTGGCGATGCTGCTCGGCCGGTTCCTGCCGATCGTGTTCGTGCTGGCCCTCGCCGGTTCTCTCGCGGCTCAGGATGCCGTGCCCTCCACCGCCGGCACCCTGCCGACGCACCGCCCGCAGTTCGCCGGCCTTCTGGGCGGCGTGGCTGTGATCGTGACGGCTCTCACCTATTTCCCGGTCCTCACCCTCGGACCCCTCGCTGAAGGACTGACCCGCTGATGTCCACCCTTACCCACGCCCCGGCCCCCGAAGCCGAACCGGCGGCGACCGCCCCGCGCCGCGCGTTCAGCGCCGCGCAGGTCGTGGCCGCCCTGCCGGGCGCGGCCAAGAAGCTCAACCCCGCCGCGCAGTGGCGCAACCCCGTGATGTTCCTCGTCTGGGTGGGTGCCGCGCTGACGACCCTCATCGCGATCGCCGAGCCGTTCCTCGGCGGTACCGACGACAGCCTCCCCTTCGGCTTCACCTGGGGCATCGCCATCTGGCTGTGGCTCACCGTGTTCTTCGCGAACATCGCCGAGTCGGTCGCCGAGGGCCGCGGCAAGGCCCAGGCCGCGACCCTGCGCAAGACGCGCACGACGACCTCGGCCCGCCGCGTCGTCTCGTACGACGAGAAGGCCGACCCCTCGGCATCCGGTGCCGCCACCGAAGACGTCCCCTCGGGCGACCTCCGCGTCGGCGACATCGTGCTGGTCGAGACCGGAGAGCTCATCCCCGGCGATGGCGACATCGTGTCGGGTATCGCGACGGTCGACGAGTCGGCCATCACGGGCGAGTCAGCCCCGGTGGTGCGCGAATCCGGGGGTGACCGCAGCGCGGTCACCGGCGGCACGCGCGTGCTCAGCGACCGCATCGTGGTGAGGATCACCTCGAAGCCGGGTGAGACCTTCGTCGACCGCATGATCGCCCTGGTCGAGGGCGCGTCGCGTCAGCGCACGCCCAACGAGATCGCGCTGAACATCCTGCTCGCGAGCCTGTCGATCGTCTTCGTCATCGTGGTGCTCGTGCTGAACCCGATCGCCTCGTACGCGGCGTCGCCCGTGTCGATCCCGGTGCTCGTGGCGCTTCTCGTCTGCCTGATCCCCACGACCATCGGTGCACTGCTGAGCGCGATCGGCATCGCGGGCATGGACCGCCTCGTGCAGCGCAACGTGCTCGCGATGTCGGGCCGCGCGGTCGAGGCCGCGGGCGACGTCACCACCCTGCTGCTGGATAAGACCGGCACCATCACCTACGGCAACCGTCGCGCCTCGGCCTTCGTGCCGATGAAGGGCATCGGCAGCCCCGAGCTCGCCGAGTACGCCTCGCTGTCGTCGCAGGCCGACCCCACGCCCGAGGGCGTCTCGGTGGTCGAGCTGGCCGCGGCCCAGGGCATCGTCGCCGACATGCCCCGCGGCGCCGAGCCCGTGCCGTTCACCGCCCAGACCCGCATGAGCGGCCTCGACCTCGTCGACGGCACGCAGGTGCGCAAGGGCGCGAGCTCGGCCGTGCTCGCGTGGCTCGAGGCCTCGGGCAGTCCGGTCGCCCCGGCGCTGCGCGCCCAGCTGATGAGCGAGACGGATGCCATCGCCCAGTCCGGCGGCACGCCCCTGGTGGTCGCGACCCTGTCGAAGGGTGCGGGCCAGGTGCTCGGCGTCATCCACCTCAAGGACGTCGTGAAAGACGGACTGCGCGAGCGCTTCGGCGAGCTGCGCGCGATGGGCATCCGCACCGTGATGATCACGGGCGACAACCCGCTCACCGCGAAGGCGATCGCGGCCGAGGCGGGCGTCGACGACTTCCTCGCCGAGGCCACGCCCGAAGACAAGCTCGCCCTCATCCAGCGCGAGCAGGAGGGCGGCAACCTCGTCGCGATGACCGGTGACGGCACGAACGACGCCCCCGCTCTGGCGCAGGCCGACGTGGGTGTCGCGATGAACACGGGCACCTCGGCCGCGAAAGAGGCCGGCAACATGGTCGACCTCGATTCCGACCCGACCAAGCTCATCGACATCGTCCGCATCGGAAAGCAGCTGCTCATCACGCGCGGCGCCCTGACCACGTTCTCGCTCGCCAACGACATCGCGAAGTACTTCGCGATCATCCCGGCGATGTTCATGGGCGTGTTCCCGGGCCTCGCCGCGTTGAACATCATGGGTCTGCACTCCCCGGCGTCCGCCGTCACGAGCGCGATCATCTTCAACGCGATCGTGATCATCGTGCTCATCCCCCTCGCGCTGCGCGGTGTGAAGTACCGCGCCGCGAGCGCGTCGAGCATCCTCAGCCGCAACCTGCTCGTCTACGGGCTCGGCGGCGTCATCGTCCCCTTCATCGGCATCAAGCTCATCGACCTCGTCGTGAGCCTGCTCCCCGGTTTCTGAAAGGCCCCGTCATGCGCACCACCCTGCGTACCACCGCCGTCGCCGTCCGCGCGATGGTCGTCTTCACCCTGCTCCTCGGCGTGGCCTACATGCTGCTGATCACCGCGGTCGGCCAGGTCGCCCTGCCGTTCCAGGCGAACGGTTCGCTCATCACGACCGCCGACGGACGGGTTTCGGGCTCGCAGCTGATTGGGCAGTCCTTCACGGATGCCGATGGCAACGCCCTCCCGCAGTACTTCCAGTCCCGCCCCTCGGCCGCGGGCGACGGCTACGACTCGACCGCCTCGAGCGGGTCGAACTGGGGGCCTGAGAACGAAGACCTCATCGCCGCGATCGAGGAGCGAAAGGCCGCCTCGGTCGAGCTCGACGGGCCGGGACAGATCCCCGCCGATGCCCTGACCGCCTCGGCCTCCGGACTCGACCCCGACATCTCGGTCGCTAATGCCGAACGACAGGTCGCCCGCGTCGCCGAGGCCCGCGGCCTCTCGGCATCCGAGGTCGAATCCCTCGTCAGCGCGCACACGATCCCGCGCGACCTGGGATACCTCGGCGACCCGCGCGTGAACGTGGTCGAACTCAATCGCGCGCTCGACGCCCTCTGAGAGACGAGAATCAGGGACATGCCTCTGTCACCCGCCGCCGTCGCGCCTCTCGCGCGGCGGCGGCGCCGTGCGTTCGAGCGAGCGGTCGCTGAGACGCGAGCGGTCCCGAGGAGCGCCTCGTGAAGCGCGGACGCCTGCGCGTGCTGCTGGGCATGGCACCCGGTGTCGGCAAGACGTACGAGATGCTCGAAGAGGGCCGGCGCCTGCGCGACGAGGGCCAGGACGTCGTCATCGCGATCGTCGAGACCCACGGCCGCGTCGCGACCGCAGCGCGAGCCGAGGGCCTCGAGGTGATCCCCCGCCGCGCCGTCGCCCACCGCGGGGTCGCGCTCGACGAGATGGACCTCGATGCGGTGCTCGAACGGCATCCGCGCATCGCCCTCGTCGACGAACTGGCGCACACGAACGTCCCGGGCTCGCGCAACCAGAAGCGCTGGACCGATGTCGAAGAGTTGCTCGACGCCGGCATCGACGTGATCACGACCGTGAACGTCCAGCACATCGAATCTCTCAACGACGTGGTCGAGAAGATCACGGGGGTCGTTCAGCGGGAGACGGTTCCGGATGCCGTCGTCCGCGCCGCCGATCAGATCGAGGTCGTCGACCTGGCACCGCAGTCTCTGCGCGATCGCCTCGCCGCAGGTTCGGTGTACCCCGCCGAGCGCATCGACGCCGCCCTGTCGAACTACTTCCGCCTCGGCAACCTGACGGCGCTGCGCGAACTCGCTCTGCTGTGGCTGGCCGACGAGGTCGACTCGGCCCTGCAGCGCTACCGCACCGAGCACGGCATCGAGGGTTCGTGGCAGGCGCGCGAGCGCGTGGTCGTGGCCCTCACCGGCGGCCCCGAGGGCGAGACGCTCCTGCGCCGCGGAGCCCGGATCGCGGCCCGCTCGGCCGGCGGCGAGCTGCTCGCCGTGCACGTGTCGAGCCAGGACGGCCTGCGCACGAGCGCCCCGGCCACCCTCGCCGAGCAGCGCGCCCTCGTCGAGTCGCTGGGCGGCTCGTACCACCAGGTGGTGGGCGACGATCCCGCCACCGCCCTCGTCGACTTCGCGCGATCGGTCAACGCCTCGCAGCTGGTCATCGGCGTGAGCCGCCGCGGCCGCCTGGCCGCCGCCCTCACCGGCCCCGGCATCGGCGCGACCGTCATCCGCCTCTCGGGCGACATCGACGTGCACATCGTCAGCCACGCGCGCGCGGGCGGACGCTTCGCCCTCCCTCGCCTCAGCGGCCCCGCGCTGAGCGCGAAGCGCCGCCTCCTGGGCTTCGTCGTCGCCGTCCTCGGGGGACCGCTGATCTCGCTGCTGCTGATCTCGACGGGCTCCGACGACTCCATCGCCGCCGACGTGCTCGTGTACCAGCTGCTCGTCGTGGTCGTGGCGCTGATCGGTGGGATCTGGCCGGCCCTGTTCGCTGCGGTGCTGTCGGGCTTCACGCTCAACTTCCTCTTCATCGAACCGCTGTACACCGTGACCATCAGCAACCCCGCGAACACGATCGCGCTGGTGTTGTACGTGGTCATCGCGATGCTCGTGAGCACCGTCGTCGACCAGGCAGCCCGTCGGGCCCGCTCCGCCCGCCGCGCCACGGCCGAGGCCGAGCTGCTCGCCACGGTCGCGGGCAGCGTGCTCCGCGGCGAGAGCACGGTGCCCGCCCTGGTCACCCGTGCCCGAGAGGCCTTCGGCCTGGCCGGGGTGCGTCTCGTCGCCGCGGACGGCGCGGTTCTCGCCACCGACGGCGAGCCCGTGCGCGACGGTCGCGCGGTCTCGGTCCCGGTCGGCGACGGTCGCGCGACCCTCGAGCTGCACGGCGGCGATCTCGACGCCTCCGAGCGTCGCCTGCTCGACGTCGTCGTCGCGCAGCTCGCGGCCGCCCTCGAGCGCACCGATCTCGCCGAGACGGCCGCCGAGGCCGGAGCCCTCGCCGAGACCGACCAGGTGCGCAGCGCCCTGCTCTCGGCGGTCAGCCACGACCTGCGCCGTCCCTTGGCCGCCGCCGTCGCCTCGCTCGGGGGCCTTCGCGCCGCGGGCGACCAGCTCTCCGACGATGACCGCCGCGAGCTGCTCGAGACCGCCGACGAGAGCCTCGCGACCCTGTCGGTGCTCGTCACCGACCTGCTCGACGTGAGCCGCGTGCAGGCGGGGGTGCTCGCCGTCTCGCTCACGCCGACCGATGCCGCGGGCGTCGTGCTCATGGCCCTCGACGAGCTCGACCTGGGGCCGGACGACGTCGAGCTCGCCCTCGACCCCGACCTGCCGATGCTCAACGCCGACCCGGTGCTGCTGCAGCGCGTGCTCGTCAACGTGCTCACCAACGCCCAGCGGTACACACCCGACGGCGAGCGCGTGCGCATCGCCACGAGCCGCCTCGGCGGCACCGCCGAGATCCGCGTGATCGACCACGGGCCGGGCATCGCCGCCGAGCGTCGCGAAGACATGTTCTCGCCATTCCAACGCCTCGGCGACACCGACAACACCGCTGGTCTCGGCCTCGGGCTCGCGCTCTCGCGCGGCTTCGCCGAGGGCATGGGCGGCACTCTCACCCCCGAAGACACCCCCGGCGGCGGGCTCACCATGGTCGTGGCGCTTCCCGTCGCGGGCGCGGATGCCGTGGCATCCGGAATCTCCAGGAGGACGCCGTGAAGGTACTCATCGCCGACGACGACCCGCAGCTGGTGCGCGCTCTGCGGATCACGCTCGCCGCCCACGGCTACGACGTGGTGGCCGCGGCCGACGGCGCCGCAGCGATCACGCTCGCCGCCCAAGCGCACCCCGACATCGTGCTGCTGGATCTCGGGATGCCGCACCTCGACGGCGTGCAAGTGATCCACGCGTTGCGCGGGTGGACGACCGCGCCGATCATCGTCGTCTCGGGCCGCACGGGCTCGGCCGACAAGGTCGAGGCGCTCGATGCCGGCGCCGACGACTTCGTGACCAAGCCCTTCCAGATCGACGAGCTGCTCGCGCGTCTGCGCGTGCACGCCCGCCGTTCGGTGCCCTCGGCGGGTGACGCCGTCGTGCGCTTCGGCGAGATCGAGGTCGACCTGTCGGCCAAGGCGGTACTGCGCGCGGGCACCCGCGTGCACCTCACCCCGACCGAGTGGCGGATGCTCGAGTTCCTCGCCCGCAACCCCGGCTCGCTCGTCACGCGCCAGACGCTGCTGAAGGAGATCTGGGCCAGCGAGCAGGTCGCCGACAGCGGCTACCTGCGGCTGTACATGTCGCAGCTACGCAAGAAGCTCGAGGCCGACCCGTCGAACCCCGTGCACCTGCTGACGGAGCAGGGGATGGGGTATCGGCTGGTCGTGTGATCGGCGCTCGGCGTGCAGAGTCCCCGGCACGGCGGCCCGACGGTCCGCGGGCGAGCGGGCGAAACTCCTGTGATTTCGCACGGCCTCGGCTTGCCCGCCGGCCGCGTGCCCGCGGGGACGCCGGGAGCAAGGGAGCACGCCCCCGAAAGTCAGGAGTTTCGTACGTCCCGGCCGTCCGCCGGCTCATCCTCGGCCTCCGCCGCCAGGAACTCCGTCTGCACGCGGGCGCAGCGCGACGCGAAGACGATCGAGTGAAGCAGCATCAGCGGACCTCCCCGACCGTGTGGCATCCGTGGCAGGGGAAGGCGATGCGGTCGCCCGCGTGGACGTCGCCGGGGAGCACGACGGTTGCGCACGACTCCTCCCCGTGGGCGTCGACGACGGTGAACGGTTCGTCGTACGCGCGCGAGACGCGGCCGATGAGCCGCGCCTCGCGCCAGACGGCCTCGAGTCCGGCGACGCAGGCGTCGAGGCGCAAGGTGTCGGGCGTGGCCTCGGTCACCGTCGCGATCACCACTGTCGTCGACAGCGTCGCGGATGCCATCCCACCCGACGCCGGGATCACCGCGGGGCCCGTGCAGACGCAGGGCGTGCCGCAGAGGTCGGCGTAGCGACCGACCGACATCGCCCGCACCGTGACGTCGTCGAGCGTCGGCGCGGAGCCGGCGGGCCACGCCGCGGCGTCGAAGGGCGCCGGAATGCTGGCGCGGAGGGTGGGGAGCAGGGCCGTGAGGGTCATGGCATCCGGTCTACGGGGCATCGGGCGGCGGATCCGCGGCCCTGACGATTCGCGAACAGGGGCGGGCGATTTCCTCACTCTTCGCTCGCGACGGGGCTGGCGCGTCGAGACCGCACGGTACCCACTCACCCGGCGCGACGTAGCCTGGAGGGGTGAGCCTCCCCTTCGACGTCGCCGCCGTGCGCGCCGACTTCCCGATCCTCGAGACCAAGATCGACGGTCGCCCCCTCGTGTACCTCGACTCCGGAGCGACGAGCCAGAAGCCTCGTGCCGTGCTCGACGCCGAACGTGAGTTCCTCGAGCGGGCGAACTCCGCCGTGCACCGCGGTGCCCACACCCTCGCGGCCGAGGCCACCGAGCTGTTCGAAGACGCGCGAGTCACCGTCGCGGAGTACGTGGGCGCCGAGCCCGAGCAGCTCGTGTGGACAAGCGGCGCGACGGCCGGCCTCAACCTCGTGGCGGGTTCGCTCGGCTACGCCGGGCGCCTCCGCGCGGGCGACGAGATCGTCGTGACCGAGGCCGAGCACCACGCGAACCTCATCCCCTGGCAGGAGCTCGCCGCCCGCACCGGGGCGCGCCTGCGCCACATCCCCGTGCTCGACGACGGCATGCTCGACCTGCACGCCGCAGCCGACCTCATCGGCGAGCGCACCAAGGTCGTCGCCTTCCCGCACGTGTCGAACGTGCTCGGCATCGTGAACCCCGTCGCGAAGCTCGTCACCCTCGCCCGCGGCGTGGGCGCGCTGACCGTGCTCGACGCGTGCCAGTCGGCACCTCATCTGCGCCTCGACCTGCCGGCATCCGGAGTCGATCTCGCCGTCTTCTCGGGCCACAAGGTCTACGGACCTTACGGCATCGGAGCGCTCTGGGGCCGCGACGAGGTGCTCGAGGCGCTGCCGCCCTTCACCACGGGCGGGTCGATGATCACCACCGTCACGCTCGACACGGCCGATTACCTGCCCCCGCCGCAGCGCTTCGAGCCCGGCACGCAGCCGGTGTCGCAGGCCGTCGCCCTCGCTGCCGCCGTCCGCTGGCTCGGCGAGCACGACCTCGATGCCGCGCACGCGCACGAAGCCGCGCTCGAGAAGCGCATGCGCGAGGGTCTCCGCTCGATCGACGGCATCCGTGTTCTCGGAGACACGGATGCCGCGGAGCGCGTCGCTCTGCAGGCCTTCGAGGTGCAGGGCGTGCACGCGCACGACGTGGGCCAGTTCCTCGACTCGCGCGGCGTCGCCGTGCGCGTCGGACACCACTGCGCACAGCCCCTGCACCGCCGACTCGGGATGACGGCGTCGGTGCGCGCGAGCGCCGCGATCCACACCACGGAGGACGAGATCGACACCTTCCTCGACGCCGTCTCGGGCGTGCGCGGCTTCTTCGGTGCCGGCGCATGAGCGGGCTCGAGTCGCTGTACCAGGAGCTCATCCTCGACCACGCGAAGAACCGCCGCGGCTTCGGCCTGGCCGCCCCCGGCGCGCGCAGCGCCACCGTGCACCAGCGCAACCCCATCTGCGGCGACGAGATCACCCTGCGGGTCGAGCTGTCGGACGACGGCGAGCGCGTGGCATCCGTCACCTGGGAGGGAGCGGGCTGCTCGATCTCGCAGTCGTCCGCGTCGATGCTCGTCGCCCTGCTGCAGGAAGACGGCGGCGACGAGGGCATGGCGAAGGCCGACGTTGAGGCGCTGATCGCGCAGTTCCGCGAGGCGCTACGCTCCCGCGGCAAGATCCCCCTCGACGAGGAGACCTTCGCCGACGCCGCCGCCCTCTCCGGGGTCTCGAAGTTCACCGCGCGCGTGAAGTGCGCGATGCTCGCGTGGGTCGCCCTCGAAGAGGGACTGCGGCAGGCCTGAGCGCCTCGGCGCGCAAGCTCGGCGATACGCGCAAGCTCAGTCGGCATCCGCCGGTTCTGGCTGAAGGTGTGCGGATCGCGGAGGATACGACCGGGACGACGCGCGCTACCCTTCCGTCAGACGAATGAGAGGGCGGATGCCATGGCCACCGGCGGAGCAGGATTCAGCGACGAGGAACGCGCGGCGATGAAGCAGCGCGCCGAAGAGCTCAAGGCCATGAAGGGCCTGAAGGGCGCGGCGAAGCTCCAGAAGGAGAACGAGGCCTGCCTCGAAGCGATCGACAAGCTCGAGGGCGTCGACCGCGCGGTCGCCGAGCGCCTGCACGTCATCGTGCTCGAAGAGGCCGCGCACCTGAACCCGAAGACGTTCTACGGCTTCCCGGCGTACGCGAAGGACGGCAAGGTCGTCGTCTTCTACCAGCCGGCGTCGAAGTTCAAGACGCGCTACGGCACGGTGAGCTTCGACGACAGCGCGCAGCTCGACGACGGCCCCATGTGGCCGGTGTCGTTCGCGGTCGTCGAGGTGACGGACGCGGTCGAGCAGCGCATTCGCGAGGCCGTGCGCCGGGCGGCGCCCGCCGCCTGAGCGCGATGGCGCCCGCTGCTCGCCCGCATCGACCCCGCCGCTGCGCACAGCCCCTGCACAACCCGCGCGAAAGCGATGTTCCGGCTTGCGCAGGGCGTCAGGTGCAGGAGTTATGCATCGCACGTGCCCGGAACCCAGAGCGACGCTCCGACCACGAGTGGGCTCCCCGCTCCGCGCGCGCCACCCGCCCCCTCAGCCGAGGACGACCCGCTCCATCCGCCGGAAGCTCTGCTCCATCCCCTCGACCATCCCCGTGGCGAGCACGGCGTCGCGGGTCTCGGCATCCGGATACTCGATCAGCAGGGTGACCAGCGTCGCCCCGTCCTCTTCGTAGAGGGACAGGTCGTTGATCGTCGAGGGGTAGTCGGTGCCGGTCATGTGCTCGGTCTGCACCATGCGGCGCGGCTCGTCGAGCAGCACGATCTCGCCGTCGAATCCGAAGGGCTCCCCCTCGGTGCCGGGTTCGGGCTCCCACGCGATGCGGTACGCGCCGCCCTCGCGCCGGTCGACCTCGCGGTGGGTCATGCGCCATCCGTCGGGCCCGAGCATCCACTGCCGCATCAGCTCGGGGTCGACGTGGGCCCGCCAGACGAGCTCGCGCGGCCCGTCGATGAGCCGCGTGATGCGCACGTGCTGGTTGTCGAGGATCTCGAGCTGCGTGCCCTTGCCCTGCGCGAACTCCCGTAGCCCCTGCAGCACCGCGTCGAGCTGGTTGATGGCGAGGGTCGACCCCTCGACGGCGCCCATGGCGAGCACCGTTTCGAGACCCTCGAGGGAGTCGAAGTACGTCACGTTCGTCAGCCGCGAGCCGCCCTCGGTCTCGTCGAACGCGAAGGTCATGCGCATCGCGGGCATGCCGGGGATCGCCTCGCCGTCCTCGTCGACGAACGAGTCGACGACCTCGAAGCCGCGCGGAGCGTCGATGCCGAGGAACTCCCAGCTCCCGCGTGCGATCTCGCCGCTCGCGCTGGTCATCGAGTATCGGGCGCGACCGCCGACCTCGAACGCGAACGATGCGAACGTCGCCGGCCATCCGGGGGGACCCCAGAAGCGTTCGAGCTGCCGCGGGTCGGTGAAGACCGTCCATAACCGTTCGGCGCCCACGGGGAAGTCGGCGACCAGGGTCATGGTGAGCGCTTCGGCGTCGCTCTCGACGGATGTGACGGGCATGACGGCTCCTTCGTCGGTTCAGTTCTCGGTGGGTTCGGAGGGCGGGAGGGATGCCGGCACCCCGGCGTCTTCGAGCAGGATCGCGTCGAGTCGGTCGATGCGTCCCCGCCAGAGCTCTTCGTACGAGCGCAGCAGGTCCTGCGCCCGGGCGAGCGCGGTGGCGTCGGCGGACACGAGTCGCACCCTCCCCTCCGCGCGTTTGGTGATGAGCCGCGCGTCGGCGAGCACGGCGATGTGTTTCGACACGGCGGCGAACGACATCGCGTAGGCCGCGGCGAGCTGCGTCACCGACTGCTCGGAGACGAGCGTGCGCCGCACGATGTCGCGACGGGTCGCGTCGGCGAGGGCGTGGAAGACCCGGTCGATGTCGGCGTCGCTTTGTTGTTCAACCATTTGGTTGCACGTTAGCGCGGAGGGCCGTGGCCCGCAAGGGCGTCAGCCGCGCAACGCCTGCAACAACGCGCCGACCGGGTGGTCGCTCTCGATCGGGTGACGCAGCGGCAGGTCTTCGACGCACTCGTAGCGGTTGCGTCGACCCTCCTTCTCGCGCTTGAGATAGCCGGCATCGACGAGATCGGCCAGAATGCCGTGCGCCGTGCGCTCGGTGATGCCCACGGCATCCGCGATCTCGCGGACGCGGGCCCCGGGGTCGCGGGAGACGTAGATGAACACGTGGGCGTGATTCGTGAGGAACGTCCAGGTGGTCATCGCCACAGCATAGTGACCCGAGGTACCGGAATCCAAGTACCGGTTATTTGTTACCTGCGTTTTGACACACGCAATTTGTTGCATGTAACGTGCTGCGCATGTCGCTTCTCGCCCCGCTCACGATCGCCGCGCTGCTCGCCGCGGTCGTCGCCGCCCTCCTCCCGGATGTCGCGCGTCGGCGCACCCCGGGCTCTCTCGCCGTGTGGCCCGCCGGCGCCGCCACGGTCGTCGCCACGATCGGTCTGGCCGCGGCCCTCGCCGCCGACGACGACGTGGCCGGTGCCGCGCTGTCGCTGCTCGTGGTCGCCCTCACCGTGGTCGTGCAGTCCTACGCCAGCCGCAACCTGCGCGGCGACCCGCGTTCGCGCAGCTTCTTCGCGTTGTCGTCGCTCGCGGCCGTCGGGACGACCACCGCCATCGCGGCCGGAGACGTCGTCTTCCTCGCCGCGGGGTGGACGCTCGGCACGGTCAGCATGATCGCGCTCATCGGCACGGGCGGCGCAGGTCCGCAGACCCGCGTCGCCGTCTCGCGGAGCGCGGTGGCCCTGCTGCTCGGAGACGCGGCGCTCTGGACGGCCGTCATCGTCGCGGTCGCCTCGACCGGATCAGCGTCGCTGGCCGCTCTCGGGAGCATCGACGCGACCTCGGCGGCCGTAGTGAGCGCGCTCGTCGCCCTCGCGGCGGTCGCCCGCGCCGGCGCCTTCCCCCTCCACGGGTGGCTCCCCGCCACCGCGGCCACGACCACTCCCGTGTCCGCCCTGCTGCACGCGGGCTTCGTGAACGCCGGCGCCCTGCTCCTCCTCCGTTACGCGGCCGCCCCCTCCGTCGTCGGCCCCTGGATCGTGGCCGCCGCCGGTGCGATCACGATGATCGTCGCGGGCCTCGCGATGCTCACGCGCCCCGACGTGAAGGGCCGCCTCGTGCAGTCCACGGCCGCGCAGATGGGCTTCCTCCTCCTGGCCTGCGGTCTCGGCGCCTTCGGCGTCGCCCTGGTCCACGCGATCGGTCACGCGCTCTACAAGGCGAGCCTCTTCCTCGGCGCCGGCTCCGCGGTCGAGCACGCGCTGAAGGCGCGGGGCGTCGCGCACCCGGCTCGGTCGACCACGAGAGCGATCGTGGGCGCGGTGATCGTTCTCCTGACCGGGGTCGCGGCGATCGCGGCATCCGGCGCGTGGGAGCACAGCGCGGCAGTACTCCTGCTCTTCGCCGGGGCCACCGCGGTGGTCGCCGGGGCGCGGATCGGCGCAAGCTCCCGGTCGGTCGCCGCGCGCGCGGCCCAGCTCGCGGGCCTGGCCGCCCTCACGGCCGCCTACCTCGCGGTGGTCTTCCCTGCGGCCGAGGCCCTCGCGCCGGTCACGGCGGCAGACCCGGTCCCCGCCGTGTTCGCGGTGGCCGTCTTCGTCCTCGCCGCCGCCTCGGGCCTGGCCGCCCGCGGCTCCGGTCCCCTCGCGGATCGACTGTTCGCCTCCGCCTTCTCGTGGGGCCGACCGCCCCTCCCTCCGACCGCATCCCGCATCGACACGCCCTGGACCCCAGCACCCGCCGACGGCCCCCTCGAGTACCGGAGATTCTGATGACCACCCCCGCCTCCCCTCCCTCTCCCGCCGTCATCCGGGGCTGGATCGCCGCCGCCGGCCGCGCCATCTCGCCCCACTTCCCCCTCGAGACCTTCATCGCCCGCAACCCCGTCGCCGGGTACGAGAACCTCGACTGGGAAGAGGCGATCGGACTGATCGCCCGGGATCACGGCGTCCTGCTCTCCCTTCCGGAACAGCGCTTCCGCGACCTGTACGCGCAGGGGCGGATCAGCCCCGCCGACCTGCAGGCGGCCCTGCGGTTCACCGTGCCCGAGGCGGGCGCCCCGCGCTCTCTCGACATCGGCGGCACGCGCGTCACCGTGGGCGAGATCCTCGGCCACGACCTGCTCGTCGCTCCCCCGCTGACCGCGGCCGCGCCCGAACCCACCCCCGCCGCACGGCTGTCGCCGCGGATCCACGCGCGCATCGACGACCTCACCGCACGCTGGATCGCCGCATCGCTCGGGACCGCCCCGTGGTCGCCGACGAACGACGAGAGCATGTGGGTGGCGTGGCGGCGCCTGACCGCGCTCGACTCGACCCTGTCGCGGAAGGTGCGCAGCGGCATCCGGCATTCCTCCGACGACCCGGCCGCGGCCATCGGCGACGCGCTCGCCCGGTGGGAGCTCGACGGGCCGGCCGCGGAATCGTTCCTCCGCGCCCACGTGCTCGCGTTGCCGGGGTGGGCGGCGCTCGTCCGGTACACGGCCGCGAGCGGCGTCGATATGACCTCGCTCGTCGCGATCCGTGCGACGCTCGAACGGCTCCTGCTGCCCGCCGACGTCGCCCTGCCGGCAGCGTCCCCGACCGAGAAGAGCCCGACAGATGAGGCCGCGCGGATCGGCACGGTCGCCCTCGCTCTCGGCGTCGACCCCGCCGACGCGGCGGTGCGGACCGCCCTTCGCCCCGTCCTCTCGCTGATCGACCCGGCCGCACGCCTCGCGGTCTGGCAGGAGGCGTACGAACGGGGGATCGCGCGCGAGCTCGCCCCCGCGACCGCCCCGGTGGTCCGCGAGAGCACGGCGCCGCAGCGGCCACTCGCGCAGGCGGTGTTCTGCATCGACACGCGGTCCGAGAGCTTCCGGCGGCACCTCGAGGCCGCCGGAGCCGTCGAGACCCTCGGTTTCGCGGGATTCTTCGCGGCGCCCATCTCGTTCCGGCCCGCCGACGGGTCTGCCGAGGTCGCCTCGTGCCCGGTGCTGCTCACGCCCCGCGTGGCGATCACCGAGTCGTCCGTGGAGCGCGACGCGATCGCGCGCTGGAAGCGGCAGCGCGAGACGAGTGTGGAGCGGGATGCCACCATCGATTCCCTCAAAGAGTCCGCCGTGGCCCCCTACGCCTTCGCCGAGACCGCCGGGTGGGTGCTGGGCGCGGTGAGCGCCGCGCGTACGCTCGCGCCGGAGGGCTGGCGGGCGATGGTGTCGCGCATGCGGCCCAGCAAGCCGTCCACGCACGTCGATGCGAACGTCGTCTTCACGCTCGAGGAGCGTGTGCTGTACGCCGAGACCGCGCTGCGCATGATGGGCCTGGTCGAGGGATTCGCCCCGATCGTGCTGCTGTGCGGTCACGGCGCCACCGTCGCCAACAACCCCTTCGCATCGTCGCTGCAGTGCGGCGCATGCGGCGGCCACGAGGGCGAACCGAACGCGCGGGCGGCGGCGATGATCTTCAACGACCCCGAGACGCGCGACGCCCTGGCCGGGCGGGGGATCTCGATCCCGGCCGACACGCTCTTCGTCGCGGCGCAGATGGACACCGTCACCGACGAGGTCACCCTGCTCGAGCCCTGGGCCATTCCGGCGACGCACGAAACCGTCGCGCTCGAGGTGACCCGGCTGCTCGAGACCGCGCGCGCGGCGAACGCCGCCGAGCGCAGCGCGAGCCTGCCCGGGTCGCGAGGGCGGCACGGCGCCGTCCGCGACACCGAGCGCCGGTCCGCGGACTGGGCCGAGGCGTACGCGGAGTGGGGTCTCGTGGGCAACGCCGCGTTCATCGTGGGGCCGCGCTCGATCACCGCGGGCGCCGACCTCGGTCGCCGCGCCTTCCTGCACAGCTACGACGCCGCCGCCGACCCCGACGGCGCGGGCCTCGAGACGATCCTCACCGCGCCGATGATCGTGGCGCAGTGGATCAACGCGCAGTACTCGGCCTCGACCGTCGCCCCCGACCGGTTCGGCGCCGGCCCCAAGCCCCTGCACAACGTGGTCGGCACCGTCGGCGTGCTGTCGGGCTACAGCGGCGACCTGCGGCTCGGCCTGCCCTGGCAGTCGGTGGGCGTCGGCCGCGCGAGTCGGCACGAACCGATCCGGCTGCAGGTGTTCGTCCAGGCCCCGCTCGCGCGGGTGAACGACATCATCGACGCCTCCGAGGCCGTCCGCACCCTGGTCGCCAACCGGTGGATCACCTTCCGCGTCCGCGAGCACGACAGCGACCGCTGGATGCGGTGGGGCCGCTACGGCTGGCAGGCCGACGACCTGGACACCCCCACCCCCACCGGCATCCCCGCCGCCACCGAAGAATCCACCACGAAGGAGATCCGCTGATGAGCCTGTCCGAACTGACCCCGATGACCAAGATCGAGGTGGTCGTCGCGAGCGACGACGTCGCCGAGGTGTCCGCCCTCATGCAATCGCTCGGCGCGCGCGGGTACACCGCGATCACCGGCGTGGCCGGGGTGGGCCACCACGGACCCCGCGGCGGCCGCCTGCTCTTCAACGACCACGACACCCTGACTCTCCTCGTCACGGTCGTGGCGCCTGAGAAGGCCGATGCGATCATCGCCGGCATCCGTCCGGTTCTCGACCACGCCTCGGGCGTGATGTTCGTCTCGCCGACCTCGGTCAGCCGCGCGGACTACTTCGCCTGATGAACGCCCCGACGAGTCACCCGGGGTCGCCGTACGCCGGCGAGACGACCTCCGTCGGCACCCTGCACGGCAAGGAGGCCGCGTTCGCCCCGGCCTTCGCCCGGTGGCTCGGCGCGGGCGTCATCCCGACGGTCCAGCTCGACACCGACGCCCTCGGCACGTTCACCCGCGACGTGTCGAGGGCGGGCACCGCCGAGCAGGCGGCCACGGCCAAGGCCCGAGGGGCGGCGCTCGAGTGGGGGACGGCCACCGGTCTGGCCACCGAAGCGTCGTACGCCCCGGCGCTGGGCGGCTTCGGCCCCATGGTGCACGAGGAACTCGCTGTCTTCATCGACCTCGAGCGCGGCATCCGCGTGCGTCACGGCATCCGCCAGTACACGCACGTCGCCCCGCCCCGCACCGTGCGCACGTCGGCAGAAGCGCGGCGCTACCTCGCCCGCGCCGGATTTCCGCACCACGGCGTCGTCGCCCGCACCGCCGACGGTGTGCAGAAGGGCATCCAGGATGCCGCGGTCATCGACGCCCTGCTACGCCGCGGCCCCGTCGAGCTCGAGCCCGACCTCCGCGCGCACATGAACCCCACCCGGCGGCGGGTGCTGCGCCGCCTGTCGTGGCTGCTCGCCGCCCGACTCACCCAGCTGTGCCCGGGGTGCGGGTGTCCGGGCTTCGGAGCGGTGGGCGTGGTGCGCGGTCTCCCGTGCGCAGCGTGCGGCAACGCGACCTCGCAGGTGCGTCTCGACGTCGACGGCTGCCCCGCCTGCGACGAGCAGCGCGAGCGCCCGCGGCCCGAGCGGCAGGCCGACCCGGCGACGTGTGACGCCTGCAATCCGTAGCGGATGTCGCGAGGCCGGCGGGAGGGGAAAGGGATGCAGCGCGGTTGTGTCGCCGTCTCAGCCGACCGTGACGTGTCGGCCTCAGCCGCGACGGGACCCCCCCTAGCCGGCTTCTCCCGTGGAGGCGGGACGGGTGATTTACGGGCGGCGTCGGGGTGAAAAAACCCCTGAAGTCCGCTTCGGCAGGGCAAGCTGGCGACTGCTCACGGACCGTCACCGAGGGGGGTAGTCATGTCGACGTTCTGCGTGGAACCCGAAGCACTGCGCGTCGCGGCGGCACAGCTGAGGGGCGCTCGGCAGGCTGAGCCGCCGCCACGGTGGCCGACGCTGCCGAATTTCGGGGAGCAGGTCCTCCAGGCTGCCGCCCGAGCCTTCGCTCAGAATGTCGCCGCGGTGTGGTCAGCCCGAGCGGAAGAGTTCGACGAACTTGTGGAGCGATTGCGGGCGTCTGCCGACGCCTACGAACAAGCGGATCTCGACGGGGTTCCTCGATGACGGAACTCGGCTCGACGCACGACCCCGTCGCATTGATTCCAGGCTCGCCCGATGGCATCGCAGATGCGGCGGTGGCGTGGCGCGCTGCCGGTCAGAGCGCCTCGCGGCTCAGCGAGTCGGTGTTCGGGGTCTCCCCCGCGGACTCTTGGACGGGGTCGTCAGCGGAAGCGTTCGAACACCGCCGGACGACCATCGCCGACAACTGGTCTGCGATGGGGGAAGCACTCACTCTGAGCGCCGCGGCGTGCGATGCCTACGAGGCCACGCTGCGGTGGGCGCAAGAACAGGCGGCCGAGGCGATACGTCTCTGGAACGACGGCCAGGCCTCCACGCGGAACGCGCAGATCGCTCATCGCGAGCAGGAGAGAAGTGCGGGCGGGCTGTCCATCGTGCCGACCTTCGTCGACCCGGGCGACGCCGCTCGGATCGCAGCCGCCGAGGTCTTGGAGACGGCGCGCGCGGCGGTGGAAGAGGCCGCGGCCGAGGCGACGATGCAGCTGCGTGTCGCATACGAGGCGACTCCGGAGAAAGGGCTCTGGGGAGTCTTGCTGACCGGAGGACCAGCGCTTTCTCTCACCGATCAGACGCCACGAGCCGCATCCGACCGACTGATCTTGTCGATCCTCGAGCGCTTGTCGCGCTCCGACGAGGAACAAGTCGCAGAACTCATGAAGCTCCACCCCGAATGGGTCTCACTGCTCAAAGATCATCAACCCGCCTCCGAGGTCCTTGCGACGTGGTGGAGCGAGCAGGACCCAACCGTGCAGCACGCTTTGCTGTCCTCCGCCCCCGGAATACTGGGCTCGCTCGGCGGCCTCCCTCCTGCTATCCGCGTGGCAGCGAACAGAGCGAATGCGGCCGCTCGAATCGACGTCATCGACAGCGCTCTCGAGGCCTCGGACGTCACCGGCGACGACCGTGCCGCGCTGGAACGGGAGCGCCGCTACCTCAGGGCCGCCGTCGATGGAGAGGTGCAGCTATACCTGTACGACCCCGAACGCGGAGACATCATCGAGATGGTCGGTCAGCCCTCGGACACGACATCAGCCACCGTGACGTACGTCCCGGGGACCTTCACCACCACGGACAGTTTCTACGGGAATGACGTGCAATCGGTGGCCCGGTGGCTGCACGGACGCGATCCGAACATCGTGGCATTCGTGTGGAAGGAGGGCACATTCCCTGGGGAGGTCGACAAGTCGCCCTATGGATCGGGAGTCCTCATTGAAGTTCCTGCGGCGACCGGGTTCATGGAGGCGAACGATCCGAAGCTCGCGGATGCGCAGGCCGAGCTGCTCGCCGGTTTCGAGAAGGAGATGAGGGCCTCTGACCCACGACTTTCCGCCGCTGAACAGATCGGCATGGGGCACTCGTGGGGGCTCGTCCCGATCACCGGGTCCGAAACTGACGGTGTTCACTACGATCAGGTGCACTCATTGGCCGGTGCCGGAATGCCTCCGGGCTGGGCACCCGCTCCCGGCACTTCCTACAACCACTGGAGCTATACGGACGCGCTGAGTATGGCGCAGCAGCTGGGCGTGGTGTGGGATGGGCAGAACCCGAATACGCACGCAGCATTCGACTCCCACGTGTACGCGAGAGAAGGGGACTTCGTGGTGCCGATCGGAGACCCGGAAGTCCCGCGGGTAGAAGGAATGGGAATAGAACAACCGACGTTCCGCGGCTCTCTTTCGCCGGTGGAGAATCACAATCTCATCGCGAGCGGCAGGGCAGAAAATCTGCAGGCCCTCGAAGAAATCCTCCGAAAGGTGAATCAGTGAAGCGAGGACTCTGCGCAGTGCTCGGGGCCACGGCCCTCATCGGAGCGCTCGGTGGCTGCTCGACGACGACGAATGGGTTCACGGTGGACGAGACTTTGGACGTGCGCGGCGCGAAGGCGGTTGCACAATCGATGGAGAACGAATTGGCCGACTACGTGCCTGCCAGCGGTGTGTCTTCAGTGGAGCAGCTCGACAAAGGCGTCCTCATCACCTGTGGACTTGACGGCGTGTTCCAGTGGACGGGACACAAGTATTTGACCCTTTCCCGTCCGGTGGATGTGCGGCAGACGGTCGACGAGATCGAGCAAAGGTTCGCCAATAGATCGCCTTTCGCGTCGCGAGTCGAGATGACGCAGGACGGTGTACCTCGGGCACGGGTAATCGGGCCAGCGGGCTCTTCGTATTCGCTCACTCTCAGCGTCGATCGCTCGCGCATCGAGATCTTCTCCTTCTCACCGTGCTTCCGGCTGCCCGACGACATGAGCCCGTTCGCGGAGTATTGAAAGCAGAGAACGCTCATGCAGATCAAGCTCGACCCCGCGAAGCACCTGTTATTTCTCGACGAGATCAACGCGAGCATCTCGGCGATAGACGGTGAGTTGAACCGCCTCGATGCTTCCGTGAAGACGCTTCAATCGGCCTGGTCCGGAGAAGCGCGCGACGCCTATCGCGTCGCGCAATCGGAGTGGTCCCGTTCGATGCGCGAGCTTCGTGCGTTCCTCGATCATGCACGCGAGGGGGCAGCGGACGCGGGACGTAAGCTGCGGGCCGCCGACGAGGGTGTTCGAGGACTCTGGGACTGACGCCTCAGCCAAAAGGCCCCGAAAGACGCGCTTCGAAAGGTGATTCAGTGAGACGAGGACTCAGCCCCCTGATCCTGACTCTGGTCCTCATCGGCGCGCTCAGCGGGTGCGCGACAGCGGGGAGCGGAGCCGCGGTGGACGAGACCTTGGACGTCTACGGCGCGAAGGCGGTCGCGCAGTCGATGGAGAACGAGCTAGCGAGCTACGTCCCTACGAGCAGCGTGGCCTCGACAGAGCAACTCGACAAGGGCATCCTCTTGAGCTGCGGCGCCGATGGCATCTATCAGTGGACCGGACACAACTACCTGACTCTCTCCGGTCCGGTCGACGACCGAGAGTTGGTGGACGAAATCGCACAGGCATTCGCGCGCAGACCGTCTTTCGCAGCGCGCCTCGAGATGACGCCAGACGGTGCCCCTCGGGCGCGGGTAGTCGGACCAGCGGGCTCGTCCTACTCCCTCACTACCAGCGTTGATCGGGCCCGCATCGAGATTTTCTCCTTCTCGCCGTGCTTCCGACTGCCCGATGACATGAGCCGGCGCGCAGACTACTGATCAGGAAGAATCCTCAGGGGCTTTGCGATGAGGCCATCAGTGCCGGCACCCTCGCTCCACCCGGCCCCGAGGACCACACACTGACGGCCGCGCAGAGCGCCCACCGGCAGAATCAACCCCCAGATGTCACAGGTGCCGCCAGTACCCCTCGTCATCCGCGGTGACGAGCACCAGGAAGTCGACGACGAGTTGGGCGACCGCGCCCGTCTCATCGAGCCCCCAGTACACCGGGTACTGGCCGTCGCCGTATCCGGATTCCGCGACGATCCCCACGTCGCGGGAACCGAGCGCGACCTCCTGCACGCTCGGTGACGGCGCGTACATGTACTCGGTGAATGCCGCCGCCTTGGCCCGGCGGCTCATCGTCGCGTACGCGGGCAGGTCGACGATGCAGGCGGAGCCGGCGTCGACACCGAAGAAGTGTCCCGGGCCGGACGGCAGATCGGCGGGATGCCAGGTCACCGGCATCCGTTCGCTGAAGCGCACCCGCAGGGCGGCGTTGCGACCGAACCCGGTCACCCGCTCGACGGGGTACGACCCCGGGGCCACGCTGCGGGCGAGGGGGCGCGCGCCGTCGTTGTCGTAGCCGAAGTCGAGCACCGCGAGCACACCCGATGAGGTGACGAGTGTTCCCGCCGGCGAGACGCGCACCTCCGATGATTCCTGGCTGCGCCGGTGGACGACCGTGCGCTCGGTGAAGTTGCGGACCTCGTCGAGGCCGCGCTGCTCGTCGGGCACGTCGTCGAGGCGAGCGTCCGGCATCGCGTCGGCGGCGAGGGCGCGTGCCTGCTCCGCACCCGAGAACGGGGTCCGCGGATCGTCGAAGTGCTGCTCGATCGCGGTGATCCTCCACCCGCGCCCATCGCGCTCGAGAACGTATTCGTGCTTCTTGCGCGTCTGCGATTCGAACACCTCGGTCAGCACGAACGCGCGGTCGCCCTCCACCTCCGACCGCACGATCCGTTCGACGGCCACCCCGTACTGCGGCGGCGTCCCGAACGACGAGTCCAGCCGAACGCGGTCTCCCGCGACGTGATCCCGCATCAGGGGAATCGTGAGATCCCGCCACTCGGCGAACGCATCACGCCTCGTGGCACGGTCCTCGAAAGCGGGCGCCGCCCGCCGCCACTGCGCGTCGTAATCCTCGAGGAAACGCTGCACGCGCTTCTCGGCCGCCTTCGCCCCGCGATCGCCCCACATGCCGCCAGCCTAGGTCGCCGCGAGGGCCTCGAACGGTCCGTCCGGCAACACGACCCAGCCCTCGCGTCGGGCGACGGAGAGCTTCTCGGATGCCGGGCGCGCGAACGACCCGAGAGCTCCGGCGCGCGTGGCGAGAGCGGCGATGACGGCGTCGAAAGCGTCGGCCTTCGCGATGGCGAGGTCGTCGAACCCGCCGAGGTCGAGCCACGGCGCGCGCCGGGTCAGTGCGTCGAGCAGGACGGCCCGGCGGGTGGCATCCACTCGGTATCCGCTCGTGTCGAAGCCCCACAGGCGCAGCGACCCACCGGGATAGACCTCGAACAGGCGCCCCTCGGCGGCGCGGTCGACGGGGAATCCCGCTGCGGCCAGGCGGCGCAGCAGACCCGCGCCACGCAGAGCGGTGACCCCCAACCGGTCGGTCGAGACGCTCAGCGGCCAGCGGCCGATGCGCTCCCGCACGACGTGGTCGGTGTGGCGGTAGACGAGCGTGCGACGCCAGTCGGCTCCCCCGTCGACCGGCCCGAGCCGCGGGTCGACATCGGCGTGGTGGGCCTGCACGAAATCGACGAACGCGTCGGGCCAACCGAGCGGGCAATCGACGCCGAGCCAGGCCTCGCCGGCCGAGACGGACGCCACGATGTCGGCATCCTGCATCCCGATCTCGAGCCGCGTCAGCCGAGCGGAGGCGCCCGCCCACTCGACCTCGGCGAGGGCGGTGCCGGGGGCTCCGGCGGCGAGGTCGACTCCGACGGTTCTCATCCCGTCGAGCCTAGGCGCCGTGGCAGACCGCGCGGCCCGTCAAGACCTCGCCGAAAGCCCACGCGACCTGGGAGGATCGGGACATGGCAGACGACGACCTTCCCGATTCGCTCGAACCGGCCGTCGACATCCCCCCGCGCGAAGAACCGCCGGCACCCCCGACGCCGAAGGGCGATCTCCGCGCCGTGTCGATCGTCGCGATCGTCACCGGCGTGATCGTCATCGCCTGGTACCTCTTCATCGCCACGGCGAGCGCGATCGCCGAGATCGACAACCTGCCGTTCATCCAGATCGGCATGTGGGTGCTCGCGGTGGTCTCGTTCGTGTGCGGAATCCTGAGCCTGAACGCGCGCATGGCGCGCGAGCTCGCCGCCGCGGGGTTCATCGCCGGGGTCGCCGCCGGTCTGCTGTCGGTGACGATCGGTCTGTTCAGCGGTCTCGAGCTGCTGGGCTGAGCGGCCCCGGAATAGCGTCGCCGCGAGCGGGGTTGCCGCTCACATGACTTCCCGCGCTGCGCTGGAACGCGCTCTGTCCGCGATCGACGTCCATCCCGGACGCGCGTGGCAGCAATCGTTGTCGACGGGCGAGAGCGTGACGCTGTCGCGGGGCGAGGCCGCGCTCGTCTACGTGCGATCCGGTGAGCTCACCGGCCTCAGCGCGGCGCGATCGGGCTGCTCCGTCAACGCCTCAGCCGGATCGGCGGCGGCTGTCGAGGGCGAACGCACGCTGCTGGCGGGCGACGCGTTCATCTCTCTCGGATGCCACCCGCTCGGCCTTTCCTCGCAGTCCGGCGCCGAGGTGACCGTCGTCCCTCTCGAGGTGGTTCCGACGGTCGACACGCGCGCTCTGCCCCCGGTCGTCTTCGTCAGCGGCTTCGCCCGCGCCGAACCCGCGGCGGCCGGCCTCGCCGCGCACCTCGGCATCCCTGCTCCCGGCGGGGCCGGCGATCGCCACGGCGACGAGACCATCTGCAAGCTCATGGTCACCACGGTGCTGCTCTCGGCGCTGCGCGCGTGGGCGGCATCCGACCAGGACCTCTCGTGGCCGCCGCGCACCAGCGATCCTTTTCTCGCTCGCGTCGCCGCGGCCATCGACGCCGACCCGGGGAAGGAGTGGACGATCGACCAGCTCGCCTCGCTGGGCGCCATGTCGCGCTCGGTGTTCGCCGCCCGGTTCCGCGAGGTCTTCGGCAGCTCGCCGGCGTCCTACGTGACGGCGGTGCGCATGCGCCGCGCCAAGGACCTACTCGAGGCCGGGACCTCGGTGTCGCAGACGTCCCGCGTCCTGGGATACGCCTCCGACGAGGGATTCCGCCGCGCCTTCCGCCGCCATGCCGGCGTCGCCCCCTCGGCCTGGCGCAACGGCCGGCGCGCGATCACGGCCTGAGGGCGCGCTGTAATTCGGCCCTTCCCGCGTCCGGCCGCGGCACGCGGACTACGACGTTCGGGCTCCTGACGAGCCTCCCGCCACTGCCGAAGCGAGAAGCACGACCGCCCGGCACCAGCGCGACGCCACCCGCCCCGCCAGCACCGCACCCCGCCCGCGTCACCCCGCGACGGACCGACGCCGCAGCGACAGCCCGAACGACACGGCGCCGATCACGAGCAGCAGGATGCCGATGGCATCCACCGTCGTCACCCCGGCGGCGTCGACGAGCAGACCGCCCAGGCCCGCCGCGATCGTGATGGCCAGCTGGAAGCCGGTGACCACGAGGCTGCCGCCCGCCTCGAGACGGTCGGGCATGCGGTGTCCGACCCAGGTGTTGACGATGATGAGCCACGACGAGAAGAAGAAGCCCCACACGAGTACGGCGGCGGCGACGACGGCGATCGCCGACGGGAGAAGGACGAGGGCCGCGACCGCGAGTGCGATCACCAGCGGTCCGACGACCGCGAGCCGCGCGAACGCCCGGTCGACGATGACGCCCACGACGATGTTGCCCACCAGTCCGCCGACGCCGAACAGCGCCAGCAGCAGCACGATGGTGCCCGCGTCGACATCGGGGATGCGCTCAAGCGACAGGCGCACGTACGTGTACGCGAGGAAGTGCCCGAGCACCACGAGCACGTGGCCGACCATGCCGCCCGCGACACCCCGGCGACGCAGGGTGTCGACCAGGATGCCGAGGGTCGACGCCGCGGCCGGGGGCACGGGCGGGAGCACCAGGCGCACGGCGACGCCGACCGCCGCGGTCGCCCCCGCGACGAGGAGGAAGGCCAGTCTCCAGTCGAGGGCTTCGCTCAGCGCCACGCCGAGGGGAACGCCCGCCACCGTCGCGAGCGACAGGCCCGCCGACCCGAACATGACGGCCCGGCCGATGCGTTCGGGGCTCGACAGGCGCGCCGCCACCGTGATCGACATCGACCAGAACGAGCTGATCGCCGCGCCCAGCAGGAACCGCGCGATGAGGATGGCGACCAGGCTCGGCACGATCGCGACGACGAGGCTCGAGATCGCCGCTGCCGCCGCCGCGCCCGTCAGCAGGGTGCGGCGATCGAGACGGGGCAGGAGCAGCCCGACGGTCGGGGCGACCAGAAGCCCCGCGAGGGCGGTGACGGTGACGGTCTGGCCCGCCTGACCCGGGGTGATGCCGAGCGAGGCCGCCATCTCGGTGAGCACGCCGTTGGGGAGGAACTCCGCGGTCACGAGGAGGAAGCTGAGCAGCATCACGACGATGAGACCGCCGTAACGCATCGAGGGCGGGGCGGAGAGCGGAGTCGGAACGGACGCGGTCGTGGTCATGACTCGATGTTCGTCCGGCGCCGCAGCTCGCGCCCGACCGATCGTCCGCGGCATCCCACCATTCGTCCGGCCGTGGAGTCTCGCGCCGCCGGCCGTCCTGCGGAGCCGAGGTGCGACACGCCGAGCCACCGCGGCGAGATCGCGGCGTATCGACCGCCAGCTCCGCAGGACGGCGCGCGCTCACCCCGCCAGGGCACGCCCCACGTACCGCGCCGAGGGGCGGATGATCTTCGGATCCCGGGCCTGCTCGAGCACGTGCGCTGTCCACCCGACCGTGCGGGCGAGGGCGAAGGTCGGGGTGAACATCGCTCGCGGAATGCCGCACTGCTCCATGACCACGGCGGCGTAGAACTCCACGTTCGCGTGGAGCGGGCGCTCGGGTCGCCGCTCCGCGAGCTGTCGCTCGGCCTCTCGCTGGAACGCCAGCGCCTGGGCGACGCGGTTTCCGCCGAGATCGCGCGCGACGGCGCGCAGCAGCTCGGAACGCGGGTCGGCCGTGCGGTACACCGCGTGACCGAAGCCCATGAGTCGGCGTCCGGCGTCGAGTTCCGCCGCAATCCACGCCGCGGGGTCGTCCCCTGCGCGGTCGAGGCTGTCGAGAGCGCGGGCCGGGGCTCCGCCGTGCAGCGGTCCCGAGAGTGCGCCGAGCGCACCGGAGAGACAGGATGCCATGTCCGCCCCCGTCGAGGCGATGACCCGGGCCGTGAACGTCGAGGCGTTGAAGCCGTGGTCCATCGCGGCGACGAGGTAGGCCGACAACGCGCGGACATGGGCGTCGTCGGGGGCGCTCCCGGTGACGCGAGCCAGGTAGTCGCCGACGACTCCGCGACCGGTGCGGGCGCCGGCCGAGGGGCGGGAGGCGGACAGCACGAGGGGGGCCACGGCCGCGAACGCGACGGCGTCGTCGAGGCGGGCACCGTCGTCGAGGTCGTACAGCGGGCGCGCGCCCCGCAGGGTCCAGACCGCGCGCAGCGCCGCGAGGGGGTCCGCGGTGAGGACGTCGACCCGGGCCGCCAGCCGGCCCAGGTCGGGGTCGGCCTGCGCCGCGGCGACGCGGGCGGCGAACGCCGCGCTCTCGGCCGCATCGGGAAGCGCGCCGACCGCCAGCAGGTGCCAGACGTCTTCGAACGACCGCGTGCGGGCCAGTTCCACCGCCGAGAATCCGCGGTAGTGGTAGACACCGGCGTCGCCGTCGACGTCGCTGATGGTCGTCTCGGCCGCGACGACGCCGTTCAGTCCGCGGGGCACATCGATCAGGTCGCTCATGCGCTCAGTGTGCGAACATGACGACGACAGCGTCAACGTTGATCGGATCAAGATGAGCGCGCCTCTCCCCCGTCTTTCCGCCGCTCAGGTGGCCGCCCGGCTCGGCGTCAAACCCGAGACCGTGTACGCCTACGTGTCACGCGGCCTCCTCACCCGCGAGCGCGACGCCCGCGGCTCGACCTTCGACGCACTCGAGGTCGAGGCTTTCGCCGCCGGTCGCCGTCGCGCGGCCGTCCGGACGCCCACCCACCCCACGACCGGCATGCCCCTCGGGGTCGTGCAGACCGACGTGGCCGACATCGAAGACGACGAGCTGCTCTACCGGGGGCGGCGTGCCCGCGACCTGATCCCTCAGCCGTTCGCCGAGGTCGTCGCCTGGCTGTGGAACGCGGAGCGCATCGACGCCCCGGACCCCGCTATCGGCAGCGCCCGCGCGATGGTCGAGGCGCTCCCGCTCCCAGCCGGGGCGATGGACCGCCTACGCGCCGCTCTCACCGGATTCGCCGCCGACGACCCCCTGCGTTACGACGCCTCGGCGGACACCGCCCACCGCATCGGCTGGACCCTTCTCACGGGCCTGCCCGTCGCCCTCGGCGGGCGCCCGCACCCCGATCTCGCGCGTTCGCTCACGAGCACGTGGACCCCCACCGCCGACGACGTGACCATCACCGCCGTCAACGCCGCACTGGTCCTCGCCATCGACCACGACCTGGCGGTCTCGACGTTCGCCGCGCGCGTCGCGGCCTCGGCACGCGCCGACGGCTACGCCGCCGTCAGCGCCGCCCTCGGTGCGGCCGACTCCCCGCTGCACATCTCCGCCGCGACCCGCACAGCGCGACTGCTCGCGCGGGTGAACCGCGGTCAGGAACCCGAGCGGGCACTGACCGACGCGCTTCAGGAGGGCAACGGCATCCCGGGCTTCGGTCATCCGCTCTACACCGGGGGCGACGACCGGGCCGCGGCACTGTTCCCCCTTCTGGCCGGACTGCCCGACGGAGACCGGACGATGGATGCCGTGCACCGGTTGTCCGAGGTCGTCGCCGCCCAGACGGGGTTGCTGCCCAACGTGGACCTTGCGCTGGCGGCGCTCGTCTCGGGCGCCCGCCTGCCCGACGATGCCGCGAGCACGATCTTCGTGCTGGGGCGGATCGCGGGATGGATCGCGCACATCGCCGCGGAGTACGCCGAACCCGCGATGCGAC
>Ga0308158_10001232_pt1 | contig 28528 bp, 25 predicted proteins | sample PhyBR2_FD_201038 | JGI IMG/M metagenome (GOLD analysis project Ga0308158, IMG submission 201038) | Phyllosphere microbial communities from UC Gill Tract Community Farm, Albany, California, United States - DLSLB.R2 | ecosystem: Host-associated > Plants > Phyllosphere > Unclassified | place: USA... | reverse complement strand
TCCTTCACAGCCGGCCACTCGGCTTTCGGTGTCAGCGGCGCGATGACGTGGACACCCTTTCCGCCCGTCACCATTGGAAAGGTCTCAAGGCCCATCTGGGCCAGCACGTCGCGGACATGAAGGGCCGCGGAAATGACATCCTTGAAATCGAGGCCTTCATCGGGATCGAGATCGAACACCAGCCGGTCGGCCTTCTCGACGTCTTCGATCCGCGCACCCCAGCCGTGGAACTCGATCGTCCCCATCTGAACGCAGGTGACGAGACCCTCGGCATCGTCAACGAACAAATAGGGTTCGTCATGTCCGTCCTTCTCGGCGATCCCGACATGGTGGACATGATCGCCGAAGCTGCCGGCGTCATGTTTTTGGAAAAAGCACTTCTTCCCTCGGCCCTGCGGACAGCGGACCAAGCTTATCGGGCGACTTCCGCACCAAGGCAGCATGATGCCGGACACAGCCTGGTAATAGTCGGCGAGCTGCCCTTTCGTGATTGCGGACTCGGGAAAGATCACTCGTTCCCGGTTCGTCACTCGGACGACGGACGGCTCGGGTGCCTCGAGCTTGGCAACGGGCGCAGGCTTCTCGACGACGACCGCCTCGGGTCTCTTGTCCTGGCGCAAGCCAAGGTAGCTGGAATGGCGCAATACCCCATCGCTCGTCACTTCCATGAACGCCACTTCGGCCACCAGCTGCGGCTTGATCCAGCGTGCGCCGCGTACGGCTGCGCGTGGTGCGGTGACGGTCGGCTTCGTGACGGCCAGCGGCGTCATCAGATCCATCAGCTTGTCGATCTCCTCGCCCGTATACCCTGTTCCGACCTTGCCGGCATAGCGGAGATGACCGTCCTCGTTGACGCCCAAGAGGAGCGACTTGAACCCTCGCTGCTTGTCGGACGGCAACCAGCCGACGATGACGAACTCCTGTCTCTGGATACACTTCGTCTTCAGCCAGCTGCCGGACCGCGAGCCAACATAGCGCGCGTCCGCGCGCTTCGAGATGACACCCTCGAGGCCTTCGGCACAAAACGTGTCGAACAGCTCCTCGCCGCGGCCGGCGATATGATCCGAGTAGCGGATTCGGTCAGTGCCACCCCCGATCAGGGTCGCAAGCTTCGCCTTGCGCTCCGATAGCGGTAGTCCGGTCAGATCCTCACCGTCGAGCGCCAGCAGGTCAAACGCGTAGTACAGGATCGCATCCGGGTCTCCTTTTAGCGCAGCTTGCAACGCCTGGAAGTTAGTCTTGCCGTCGGCATCGACGACCACTGCCTCACCATCGATAAGAGCAGACGACGCATTCAGATCTGCAGCGTCAGCTACAATGCCGGCGAACTTGTCCGTCCAGTCCAACCCGGACCGCGTGTAGGCCCTGCCCGTCTCCCCACCGACCGCCACCAGCGTTCGATAGCCGTCATATTTCATTTCTTGCAGCCAGGCGTTGCCAGCGGGCACATGATCGACAAGCGTCGCGAGCTGGACAGGTTGGAATGGCGGGGGTGATCCTGCCTTCTTACGGCTTGTCGCTCGAGATTTTGCAGCTTTCGTCGCAGGCTTTGCGGCAGGCGTTGCCGGCGCCCTCGACTTGCCTTGTTTGCCTGCGGCGATCTGTTCCATAGTCAGGCCGCTGACGACGCCGGTGAGGTATGTTCCGACAAGATCCTCCGATCCGCCGACCTGGTCGTCGGTGACCTTGCGCAGGATCCAGTTCTCGCCTTTTTCCTTCCCGCGGGGCTTTAATCTGAAGAGCATCCATTCGCCTTTGAGGCGGTCCCCATGCAGGAAGAAGTGGAGATGTCCCTCAGGCAGCGTTTTGCTCGGGTCCTTGCCAGCGAGCGGCTCCCACGTTCCCGTGTCCCATAGCATCATGGTCCCGCCGCCATATTCCGACTTCGGAATCGTGCCTTCGAACGTGGCGTACTCGACGGGGTGGTCTTCGGTGCGAACCGCAAGACGTTTGTCGTCGGGATTGCTGCTGGGTCCTCGCGTGACGGCCCAGCTTTTGAGAACGCCATCGAGTTCGAGCCGCAAGTCATAGTGTAGGCGAGACGCGGCATGCTTCTGCACGACGAAGCGGTTGCCCCCTGCTTTGGCGATCCTGCCCTCAGGTTCGGCGGTTTTGGCGAAATCCCGCTTTTCCCGGTATTTCGCCAGGGGATCGCTGGAGGAGGAACCGGTCATGACGCTATACCCAGTTCAGCAGGGCGAAGCTCATGCTCCAGCTGATCCATCGTGCATGCCTCAGGCGCCTTGTCGGGACGCCAGCGCAGGATGCGCGTACCGTGCCGGAACCGGTTCCCGGTCACCTGATCGTACAGGACTTCGACGACCAGTTCTGGCCGCAAGGGAACCCACTCGCTCTCACGACCGTCGTTCCAGCGACTGGGACCGCCGGGAGCTTTGCCGGTGAAGCCCGGGGCTTCGACTAACGGCTCGAGCTTCGCGGTGAGCGCCGCGCGGTCGGCCGCGGCGATACCCGACGTGAAGCCGACATGGTTGAGCTTGCCGCTATCGTCGTAGAGGCCAAGCAGGAGCGATGCTACGTCGCTACCCTCTTTCACCCGTCTGAAGCCGCCTACGACGCAATCCGCGCTCCGATGCTGCTTCACCTTCAGCATGGCGCGTTCCCCGCCACGGTAAGGCTCGTCCAGCCGTTTTGCCACGACGCCGTCCAGAGTCCCGCCGCTCGTTGCCAACCAGGCCGTAGCGTCGTTGATATCGTCGCTACAGGGTGAGAGCAGAAGACCAGGCCGGGCATGTCGGGCATGGAACGTCCCCAACGCTTCTCGGCGAGTCGAGAGCGGCGCACTGCTGAGGTCGGTATCATCGACGCCCAGGCAATCGAATAGCATCAGCTGCGCAGGCGTCTCCTTGACCAGACGATCGATCCGGCTTTGCGCCGGATGCAGCCGTGCTTGAAGCGCATCGAACGAGAGGATGTCCGCGATGGGTAGGATGATCTCGCCGTCGAGCACGAAACGCTCCTGCGGGACCGATGCGACAAGCGCGACGATCTCGGGAAAGTAGCGACCGAGCGGTTTTCCCGATTTGGAAAGGATGTCGACGGCCTCGCCATCACGGAAGACCAGCGCTCTGAAACCGTCCCATTTGGGCTCATATTGCCAGCCCGGTTCGACCGGCAGCTCATTTACGAGCTTGGCTTCCATTGGCGAAGGCCGGTCTGCGACCATCAGTTCTGGTCCGGGGCGCAGCACGCACAGTGTTTGGGAGCCAGTCGTTTTGCCTTTGCTGCCTCGCGACGTCGTTCCTGCCGACTTGGCAGCGGAGCAACGCCAACCGAACTGGGAAAACCGTTAAGCTCAATCGATTTGGTCACGGCATCTTTGAACATAAGATCACTCCAGACGGCTTTCAGTTATAAAGCCCCCCAGTCGCCATCTGTTCCTGCTACTGCGACGCGGGCGTCGGTAGTCGCGCTCAGGACAGTAAATCCGTGCCCCCTACCCCTGATAAGGGGCGCAACCGCTGACCTGGTAGGGCCAGTTTTAATGCTCGTTGGAGTGCCGGTCTTCGACCGGCGTGTAGTAGCGCGCTATATCCGCTTCGGTGAGCGCCTGACCGCTCGATTCTTTGACAAGCGCGGCGATTTCGCCATCGCTCCTGCCAGCGTCGCGCAGCTGCTCGATCTCGTCGCTTACCATGTTGATGAAGGCGGGCACCGGGAACCGTTCCTCGCCCAGGCCTAGCGCATCGCGCATGTGCTATTGCGCACGCAAGGCTTCGGGAAGCGTGAATGCGATATCGTCGGCTATCGAACGTGCCTTTCATGAAAAGCTGGAAACTGGTCGGGGGGCATCGGCCCCCCGACACTGAAACGCTTATGCGGTAACTGCTTCCGCCTTTGCGTTCACGCTCGACGTTGCCATCGCCGTCAGCTTGTCGTCGGTCGCATATTCCTCGTCGAGCGTCTCTTTCAGGATCGCTGCGATATCGGCGCGGCCGAGCTGGTTCGCCCAGGCGATCAGCGTGCCGTACCGCGTAATCTCGTAATGCTCGACCGCCTGTGCCGACGCGATCAGCGCAGCGTCGAGCACGGCCTTGTCCTCGATCTCGCCAGCGACTTCGTTGGCTTCCTTGATGATGCCGTCGATCGCCGGACAGGTCACTGCCTTTGCCTTCTCGCCAAGCAGGTCGAAGATACTCTCGAGGCGTGCGATCTGCCCTTCCGTCTCACGCAGATGGGTTTCGAAACCTTGCTTCAGGGCTGGTGCCGTCGCCTTGTCGACCATCTTAGGCAAGGCCTTGGTGATCTGGTTTTCCGCGTAATAAACGTCCTGCAGCTGGTGCAGGAACAGGTCGTCGAACGTCACGATGTCTTTGGAAAACAGGCCCATGATAGTGTCCTCGCTGAGCGGATAGCCGCGAAGCAAACTGCTCCGGCACCGCCGCAACGCGCCGACTCCAGGGTAAGTTTCGCTCGGTTTCGCGCAGCCGCAGCGGGCTATAGATTTGCCTGCTCGTCGACTGGCACCTTTGCGTCCGGACCATAATAGAGCTTGGCGCAGTCGTCGCGAAGGCACCCTCCCTCAATGACGATGTCGTCGCGGTAGGCGTCGCCGATGAACGCGAGCGTATCCACGTGCTTCGCTTCGAAATACATCTCGTGGACATCATCGCGGCCCGCCCCGTAAACGACGCGGCTGACCTTCGACCAGATCGACGCCATCGTGCACATGCCGCAGGGCTGCAGCGTGGAGTAGAGCGTTGCACCGCGCAGTTCCAATTCCCCCGTGCTTTCACACGCCCGTCGGATTGCCATCATCTCGGCATGCGCTGTCGCGTCCGGCAATTCCCTCGTCTGGTTGCGCTCGCCTGCGATAACCTTGCCGTCGAGAACGATCACACACCCCAGCGGCGACGTGGAGGGATCGGAACCCTTCGATCGTGCGATCGCAATCGCTTCGCGCATCCAGCGTTCGTCATCTTGCGTCATCGTTTCGGCTCCCTGTTACGGTCGCACAACGCATAGCGGACACAATGGATCGTTCGGCGCAGTCGTGTTTGCTTGCCGAGGATGGCCGAACGCTACCGTTCCTTGCTGCGGGTTGCGAAGACAGGCTCTCAGACGGTCATCTTGCAGGGTCATAGGGTTTGTGCAGGCGGACGATGTCGTCATACGATCCGCGCAGCCAGGTATCGATGTCTGCCGGATCCAGAATCGTGATGATCGCTTTCGGGTGGATCGGCGCACCAGCATGGTGGGATCGCACGTGACGCGGCGTGCGCCGGGCCGCCTAGCCTTACGTTGCCATAGAAACGATCGAAGCAGCCCCCCATCTAACGGCTCATGACCAATAGCATTCTTCATCTCGGGCTGATGGAAGACGGGGAAATCGAGCTTGATCTGGCCGCCCTGGAACTCGCAGCGCTCGATCATCCCGGTATCGATCTCGACGAATATATCGACGAGCTCACGGACATAGAAATAGCCCTGCGCGCTGCTGACGGCGACGCAGCAAGCAGCGTCGCTCAGGCTCAGGCTCTGAGTAGCGTGATGGTTGAAGAATTCGGATTTTCCGGCGACCGCACGCACTACGACGATCCCCAGAATGCGGACCTGATCGCGGTCGTCGATCGCCGGCTCGGCCTGCCGATCAGCCTTTCGATCCTTTATGTGGCGATGGCACGTCGCCTTGGATGGTCGGCGATGCCGCTCAATACCCCCGGCCACGTCCTGGTCCGCCTCGGCGAAGCATCGGATGCGCTGATCATCGATCCCTTCAACGATGGTCGCATCGTCGCCCCTGCACAGGTGGAAGCCTTGTTGGAGCAGATGACGGGCCAGGCCCGGTTTTCCGACGGGATGCTTCCCCTGTCGAACCGGTCGGCGCTCGTCCGCCTGCTGCTCAACCAGGCGACCCGTGCCGAGCAGGCGGGGGATCCCGCACGCGCGCTGGTCCTGTACGACCGTATGACGATCGTGGCGCCTACGCATGCCCATGGTTGGTGGGAGCGCGCCAGACTTCAGCTGGTCGCAGGTGATGTGGCCGGCGCCCGCAGCAGCCTCAGTGCGATGCTGGAAATTACCCGGGACGACGATCTGCGCCTGCAGGTATCGGCAGCGCTCGATGCCCTTCCCCGGCCAACGCCGTCATGAATATTGCGGTGGATCGAGCCTTGCCGTGATGCCTTATCCTAAACGCGTCCATCGGCGCTCATGCCAGGCCCGGGACTGAACCATGTCTCCGAACCGCCAGAACCGGGTTTCCCGCGTGTGGGGACCTGCACGAACAAGGGTCCAGCATTCACCCGTCGGCAGCTCGACGATGCGGTGAATGTGCGCAGCGTCGACATGGTAGGTTTCGCCAGGGAGTCGGTGGACGAGCTCGCTGTGCCAACCGCCGTTTGGATCCAGGTGGAACACCTCTTCGACATAGCCGCCATCAAGGATCTCAGTGTCGAAGCTCCAGGGGTGATCATGCGGGGTCGCATGCGGCTCTTCCATCTTGAACCGGTGCAGTGCGCGTCCGTCATCCAGATGGTATTTGGTAAAAGCCCGCGACATCCGCTCGACGTTGACGATCCGCGTGCCGTCGGGAACGCGGGCAATAGCTGCTCGCGGTAGTCGCATACTCACGGTTCGGTTACCTCTTCATAACAGCCGGCGCGCCGCAGCTGGCGGACAATACCGTTGAACGCCGCGGTCACGCCCTGTGCCCTGCCGATCTCGTTTTCCTGCCGGGCGGCATCCCAGTAGAGTTCGAGCGGCCAGCGTTCCGGGCAGTGCGGCAGCAGGCAGCGCAGCGCCAACCGGACCTCGACGACGTCGACACGAGCATTCGAGCAGCGCGCCACGCCGCCCCGCAAGATATGGACCGATAGCGCGATGACAACGCGTTGATGACGGACGAGCTTGGCCATCAGTGGAAGTCGTGAGATTTGAACTTCACGACAGCTTCCGGATCCATGCCGTCCGCATGGGGTGGCCAGTAGGAGTTGCGTGGGTTGGGGCTCCAGAGGTCGCCGACATCTTCCGTACTGCCGGTCCTGCGTACCGGACCGCCCAGGCCGGGCATCTGAGCCTCGACCAGCTGAAGGTCATGTCGGCTGTCGAACATTGCCGCACCGCTGCGCTCGGCGGCCACACCGAGGCATGCACCGACTGCGGACACTGGCGGGTCGCCTATAACTCCTGCCGCAACCGGCATTGTCCCCGGTGCCAGGGGGCAGCCGCGCGCGCATGGCTTGCCGAGCGCGAAGCCGACCTGCTTCCGGTCGGCTATTTCCACGTCGTCTTCACCCTGCCGGCCGAGGTCGCCGACATCGCCTACCAGAACAAGGCTGCAGTCTACGGCCTGCTGTTCCAGGCGGCGTCCGAGACGATGACGACCATCGCCGCTGACCCGAAGCATCTCGGCGCCCGCATCGGCATCACCGCGGTCCTTCACACCTGGGGGTCGGCGATGACCCACCACCCCCACATCCATATGATTGTACCGGGCGGTGGACTGTCGCCGGACGGCAGCCGCTGGGTGTCGTCACGCCCCGCGTTCCTGCTGCCGGTGCGCGTGCTCGGCAAGCTGTTCCGCCGCCTGTTCTTGACCCGGCTGATGGCGCTGTACGAGACGGGACGGCTCGGCTTGGCGACCGATCGGCTGTCATAGACGTCCTGGCTGGAGGGATAACGGACCGTCCGCCGCTGGCAGGCGGACGGCGTTAGTCAACATCGCGTAACGCCGTCGGCTTCAAGAAACAGACGGTTGTTCAATAACCTGCTGCAACCATGCCGAGCATCTTTAAGGCGCTGGACACGGTTCTGGTGAGCGTCCAAGTTCTCGTAGTACTTAGCAATTATCATGGGACTCTAGATGACCCTTCGTTCCATCACCGCGCTCGGATTTGCCGTATTCTTGGGGTCGACGGTGCTGGCGAAGCCGGTACCGATCGGGCCTGCGGCGGTGCCGTTCAGCATCGGCTCGGTGCGCGCCGTGGCCTTGCGAGACATGATCAACCGCGTTCCGAACGACGGCAGCGTGTTCGGCAAGAAGGAAGGCCCGGCAGCTGTCGCGGAGATATTGCGGAAAGCAGGCGCGCCGACCGAGGCGTTATCGCTCGGCGTCGATGCGCTGCTCGTCCGCATGCCGGGCCGTATGGTCCTTATCGACACTGGCCTTGGCCCCAAGGTTGGTGGCGTCCTGATGCAGAGCCTGGCGCTTGCTAAAGTATCGCCGGCGGACATCACTGACGTCCTCATCACGCATTCGCACGGCGATCATGTCGGCGGGCTGTCGAGCGCGGACGGCAAACTGGCGTTTCCCAACGCGACGATCCGTATGACGCGCGCCGAATGGGCGTTCATGCAGAGCCAGCCCGACAATGCAGCGGTAGTCGCGACGATCACGCCGAAGGTCACGCCATTTGATCCTGGCGCGGTGGTGGTGCCGGGTATCCGCGCGGTACCACTGTCGGGGCATACGCCCGGCCATAGCGGCTACGAAATCACGTCAGACAGCCAGAAGCTACTCGACATGGGCGACACTGCTCATAGCGCTATTGTTTCTCTCGCCAGGCCCGCCTGGATTATCGGCTACGACACCGACGGCGAGCAGGGCCGCCAGCGGCGGACGGCTGAGTTGGCCAAGTTGGCAGCGAGCGGCGAACATGTGTTCAGCCCACACTTTCCGTTCCCAGGGCTCGGCCAGATCATCAAGGCCGGCACGGCGTATCGCTGGCAACCGGTGAGACGCTGAGGACGACGAGACGCCGTCTTCATAGAACGCCGATGTTATGCAGCCACTGCTTAACCTGTCCCGGCCATTCCCTCGAAATCGGATCGACCGTGGGCCGCATTCCGAAAGCATGGCCGCCCTTGGCGTACAGGCGCATATCGACAGGCACGCCCGCATCACTGAGCGCCAAGGCATAGGCCATCGGCTGCCGAATGGGGTCCGTCGGGTCGTTCATGGCATGAAGGATCAGCGTCGGCGGTGCCTTGGGACTGATGGTCACCCATGGCTTGAGCTCAAGACTGTTCCGGCCCTTGCTGTTGTCCAGCATACGTGCCGTGTAGGCGACGATTGCAAAGTCCGGCCGGGGCGATTGGCGGTCAGCCGCGTCCGTGAGTGGATAGCTGCGCGCCACGGTGTTGCTCATGTTCGCTGCCAGAAATGCGCCCGCAGAAAAGCCGATGACGCCGATCTTGTGCGGGTCGATCCCGTAGGACGCAGCCTGCTGGCGCATCATCCCGATCGCTCGCTGCGCGTCTTCCAAGCCCAATAGCACCTTCGGCCGCTGGCCCTGCGGCCAGTCTTGCGGCACCCGATATTTCAGCACCGCACAGGTCATACCCTGCTGCACCACCCAATCGCAGATCTCCGTACCCTCAAGATCGGTCGCTATGACTTCAAACCCGCCGCCCGGCAGCACCAGCATGGCGGCTCCGCCATTGCGCCCCTTCGCACGATACAAGGTCATGGTCGGTCGGGTGACGTAGCTCGCCCAATGCCATTTTCGCCCGCCGACGAGCCCGGTCCCGTTCCCGGTGGCCTCCGGCCGATCACCCGAGTCGGGCTTTGCGAGAGGCGTGCTCGCTGGCCAGAGCGGGATTTGAACCCCATTTTTGGCAGGCAGCCAGGTGCCTGCCCTTTCATTCTTGGGGAGGACAACCTTTGAAGGCGAGTTGCCGTTCTTGCTGATCTGCCCGTAGGCTGCGCCAGTGATACCAATTGCAATGACAGAGGGCACGACGAACCGGAACCGCGACAAACCGTATCTCCTGCTTTGAGGGCGCAACCTTCCTTCGGGATCAGGCAGATTGCAGAAACTGTGATTAGCGGCCCAAGATCATCAGACAACTGGTAGCTCCTCGCATAGGAACGGCCAGCGATATCTTCGGCGTCTCGCCGCTCCGCGGCACCTGCAGGATCGACGGACGTTCCGTAGACTATAACTAGGGGGATGCACGTGCGCGGTCTGGATTTCACTTCTTGGCAGAGCCTGCTCGCCACCATCTTGGGACTGACGCTGGTTACGCTCTTGGGAGTTGGCATCCGTCTGCTCACCCAAATGACGTTCCAGCAGCGCCGTGAACGGATGAACCGGCAGATCAATGAGCGCCTGAAGACGCTTATCGCTGCCTACAAGATCCTTGGCGGCTCGTTCACAGGGGACCTGACTGTCGATCCGGCCCACCGTCGCGACCTGCGGCGGCGGGAGCAGGGCGGAGTCGCAGAGGAGCCGATGGCTGCGCTGGACCTCAGTGCGGAAGGCGCGGCACGGTCGGACCGCACGCGCCGGATCCGCGACGCGGTCGAGGCCGCGCTGTCCGATATCATCTTGCTCGGTACGGAGGAACACGTCCGCCTCGCGGACAGGGCGGTTCGCGAACTGGTTGCGGGCCACCCGGTCCATACGCACGAACTGGTTGTATCGCTGCGTGCGTTCGTGCGCGATGCGCTCGATCTCGACCCGATCCCAGCCGACCTGATCATCGCTATGCAAGGACCCACGCGTCCGGCGTCGTCCGGCGGCGGCAGAGGTGGTAGCAACAAAGACGATGCTGGCCGGAGCAGCGGCCGCGGCAGTGGTGGTATGGGCGGCGGGGTTGGAGGCGGCGGCACGGGTAACGATGTCCTTGGCGACGATCCACACCACGTCGCGGCGCAGACCGCGGAGCGATAGGCTAAGCCTACCTGAGCGAAGCCTTGGCTGACCCATGCGTGGACGTTCATGGCGCCCTCAGAGCTCGACGAAACCGGCCCTTCGTTCACGTCTGACTCCGGCGCGGCCTCGCAAGGGGCGTGCACACCGTTGGCAGCGTCGGCGTCAGAGCCTTTTGACTTTAACAGTTCAGGGCAGCTGCCGGGCCGCGGGCGTCCGGCCAGACATCGGCTGCCCTGTCTTGTCCGAGTGTCAACGGCGTACGGAAAGTCAGCCACTTCCATCAGCGCGCCTGCTGTATTATGTCACTAGCACGGTTGTAGTCTAAGGGACGATATATGGCGCGTTCATGGAGGTTGGCGGCGATGATCGCCTCGGTCGCAGGCGCGTCGATTGGAACGGCGCAAGCCTATCGTCCGTTTGACACGAGCCGGCTAAAAGGGCCGCACTCCGGAACAAGCAACCAGTTGCTAGTGCTCGGTAGCACGCATCTATCGGGTATGCCCGCGGCGTTCCGGCCCGAGCAACTAGACCCGGTACTCGACAAACTTACAGGCTGGCGCCCCCAGGCAATCGCCATTGAGGCGGTGTCCGGCTCGCAGTGCGATTTCATGCGGCACTACCCCGAACACTACAAGGACAGCGTAGAAAGCTACTGCTGGGACCCCGCTCCCGCTGCCAAGGCGACGGGGCTCGACGTGCCGTCGGCGACGGCCGCCTGGAGCCGCCTGCTTGCCACATGGCCCGCGACGCCTTCGGCTGCCGACCGTCGACGCCTCGCCGCACTGTTTCTCGCCGGCGGCGAAGGCGCTAGCGCGCTAGTCCAATGGCTGCGGCTCCCTGAGAACGAACGCCATGTCGGCGAGGGGCTCGACTCGACCCTGGTCACGCGGCTTGAGCGGCTACGCACGCGCAACGATGAAAGCCTGTTGATTGCAGCCGCATTGGCCGCCCGGCTCGGACTCGAACGCGTTTATGCGATGGACGACCACACCGCCGACGCACCTGTTATCAATGAAAAGGGCTACGAAGCCGTGATCTCCAAGGTGTGGGACAATCCCGCCGCAGCCAAGCGCAAGGCAATGGATGCAGCGCTGGCCGCCAGGCTCGGGCAACCGGGCACCATGCTTGCATTGTACCGCGCCCTCAATCGCGCCGACCAGGCGAGCCTAATTTTTGCCAGCGACTTTGGTGCCGCGCTTGAAGAACCTTCGACTGAGCGCTTCGGCCGCGGCTATGTTGGTTATTGGGAGACGCGCAACTTGCGTATGGCGTCGAACATCCGCGATATGTTCGCCATGCAGCCAGGCATCCGCGGCCTCGTGGTCGTCGGCGTCTCGCACAAGCCGTATCTTGAAAACTACCTAAACCAGATGCACGACATGACGGTAGTCAATGCGGAGGCCGTGCTCCGCTGATCTTGAACGCTTCAGCACACTAGCCGACATCTGCGCCCGACACCTCAAAAGCCGGGAACGCCGCCGAAGTGTCGGCTGGGACCCAGTTGCGGACGTTCGCGCTCCCCAATGCGCTTCCCAACTTCAGACACTCGTTCAGATGGATCGTTCTTCGACAGCATCAGCACAAACTTATCTCGGCGCGTCGCGGCGCGTCGATTGGAAGATGGGGTGCTCAGCGCACGATAATCAGACGAGGACGTTATACACGTCCTCGGGCGTCTTACCCGGGCTGGCCTCGTTTGAGCCTGGTCATGTAGGCGTTATCGCGAAGCTGGCTAACGCTATGCGCTACAATAGAGAAGATAGCGGCAGCTCGAGAAACGAGCCGCCGCTATCATCCCGTTATTAGAACTTGAAGTTCGCACCCGCGCGGAACGTCCGGCCGATCAGACCGGCATAATGCCATGTGGTCAGATAGTTTGGTGAGCTCGCGTAGGAGGCCGGTGCGATCGGTGCCCGTGCGCCGAGGATGTTGCCCACGTTACCGAAGAACGAGAAGTCGTCATTCACCGCGACCGTCGCGTTCAGGTCAACATTGATGAAGCTGTTGACGTAGCAGAACCGATCGACAGGTACACCGGCCTGCGACGACTTGTACAGGCTGTTGGCGCACGACGTGTCGAGGCTACCCTGGTCAGTTGCGACCGCCTTAATCTTGCCGACGTAATAGGCGGTTGCAGTCAGTGAGAACTTGCCTGCGGCGATCGTGTTCTGCCAGTTGCCGCGCCAGTTCGGCGTGCCGTTGCCCGACGACAGGTCATACGGACCCATCGTGCCAGCGAACTTCTGGACGCCCTGCGCCGTGTGGCGATCATACTGGATGATGTAGGTCGCCTCGACCCGGCTGGTGAAGCGAATGCCCTCACCAAGCGGGATACGCGCGGTCCCCGAGAAGTCGAGGCCCGACGTCTTGTCGGAGTTCACGTTCACGAACGGCGCGTTGATGATCAGCAGGCGGGGCAGCGCGTTCGGGAAGGCCGGATCGACGCCGTCGACCGTGTTGACCGAATAGCCCTGCCCAACCGCTGCCACCGCGGCGGTTGCGGCGGCCAGGTTCGACTGCCGGTAGTAGGCGACGATCGCATCGCCCGCGAGCGGACCGTTGGCGATCAGGTTCGACTTCTTGACGTTGTAATAGTCGACCGTCGCGCTGAACCACGATGTCGGCTCGACGATGATACCGCCGGTGAAGCTGCGCGACGTCTCCGGCTTCAGATCCGGATTGCCGACGAAACCGCGACCAACCGAATAGTTGAGGTTGTACGGGTTGCCGCCCGTGACGCAGGTGTTGGTGGCCGTCGCCGAACCGCCGTGCGCTGCGCAGAAATTGCCCGGAGGCTGGGTGTTGACGAAGCCGGCATATTGCGACCGCGGACCGGACTCGGCGAACGTCGGCGCACGGAAGCCCTGCGAGTACGTCCCGCGAACCGCGAACTGGCGGATCGGCGTGAACTTGAAGCCGACCTTCGGCGAGAAGCGGCCAAAGCCTTCCGAATAGTGATCGTAACGACCCGAACCGTTGATCTCGAGGATGTCGAGCACGGGTGCCTGGATCTCGAAATAGCCAGCCGAGACGGTGTGCTTGCCGAACGCCGACGAGGTCGTGAGGCCGTAGGTGTCAAGCAAGGCATTCTGGTTGTTGTTGACCAGCGATTCACGCCGCACCTGGCCGCCGACCGCGACCATCAGCGGACCACCGGGCAGGTCGAACAGCTTCTTGCTGATTGCCGCGTCGAGCGAGTACATTTCGGAATTCGACGGGGTGATCTTGTCGGGCGAAACGAAGTCGCGGACCGCCTGCGAGTTCAGCGTCGGATCGACGAAGTTATACGCACCGGTGTTGATCGCGTTGAGCGTGTTGGCGATGTTCAGATAGCCACGCTGGACGATCTCTAGATTGTCGCGGGCGTAAACGCCGTCGACCTTCCAGGTCCAATCATCGCCGACCGTGCCGTGCAGACCACCGGCGAAGCGGTACACTTCGTTGGTACGGTCGCTGCCGGCGTCGATGTCGCCGAACGAGTAATAGATGCGTGCCGCACCCGCTGCAGGCGTGTTAGCGTTGGCAACGGCATAGGGATTGTTGGGGTTGAGCTGGCGACCCGGCGCTCCGGGAACTGCGCAATTGATGCCCGCCGTGCAGATGTAAACCGGCAGGACTATGCCGGGATTGCTCGACGCCAGCGACGGTGCGCCGCCATAAGGCTGGGTGTTGCGCAACGCACGTGGCGCGTTGTTGATGCTGACATAGCTGTTGGAATAGCTGCCAGTCAGGTAGCCCTCGACGTTGTCAGCCAGACGAACGCTGATGCGTCCGTTGATCGAATATTTGCGCTGGAACGGAGCGAGCTGGAAATACTCGTCTTCGAGGTTGTGCTTGCAACCCACGCCGTTGGCGACACCGCTCTGGGTGAAGGTGCCGCGCGCACAGTTACCGAGATTTAGCGTTGTGTAGTTGGCGTTCGCAATCGCCGTACCGCCGGTCAACGGATTGTTGAGGTCGGATTGCGTGGTGCGTACGACGACCGCATTCGGCGTCGCGGTGGTCAGGGAATTGTCAGCGCCGTTATTGTCGTTGCCGCCGATCGAGGTCAGATCCCGGTTGTTGTACGGGAAGCCCCGGCTGTGGTTGCTGACGCGACCGTCCTGCTGGAATTCGCCATTCAGATAGACGTTGAAGCCCTTGTCGGCGTAATCGCCGTAGCCGATCGTGAGGTTGGCACGCTGGCGCGCTGCGTCGCCGTGACTGCTGGCGCCGGCCTCGAACGTGCCGGCGATGCCGGTGAACTGCTTCTTGAGGATCAGGTTGACCACGCCGCCGATCGCGTCCGCACCATAGGTCGACGAGGCGCCGTCCTTCAGGACTTCGACGCGGTCGATCAGGCTGAACGGGATCGAGTTGAGATCGACGTAGGAATTATGCCCATCGTCGTTGATCGGGAAATTGGCCGAGCGCAGCCCGTCGACCAGCACCAGCGTCGACGAGACGCCGAGGCCGCGCAGCGACACGGCAACACCGCCGGCGGAAAAGCCGCTCTGGAAGCCGACGCCGATCGAACCACCGCTATCGGCCGAAACCGAGCGGATCGCTTCAGCGGCAGTCGTGATACCAGCCTTTGCGAGACTGTCCGCAGTCAGCACCGTGACGGGCGACGGCGTTTCGGTGTTGGTCCGGCGGAACAACGATCCGGTGACAACAATGTCGCTCACTGCAGGCTCAGCGGCTTGCTCGGTAGGCGCGACGCCAGGCTCTGCCGGTACGGTCTGCGCGAAGGCGGCATTGCTCAGGCTTACCAGGATGGCAAGCGGCGCAGCGCCAGCACACAGACGGCTAACGTTAACGCGATTGAACGAGCGCATGCAGTTCTTTCCCCTACTTTTACGATTGTCGTGACCGGCTCTATTGAGCCGCGACGCCCCCCCCGGGTGCCTGACACGACGTCACCTGCCTGACGGCATTGGCATTGTAAAACGGGTTCGGCGGCGGTTGAAACTTTGTTGTGCAGTGTCGCAATTGCGCAACAAATTGCAAATGAGCACGCGAAGGGACTGCCATGAAATGTCGAAACCGAAGTTCGCGGCTTCAAGACCGGTGGCTTAGGATCACCGCCGATGCATTGATAGACGTGTTGACGATGGTTCTCGAACGATGGCCTCTGTTGATAACCAAGTCCTCCAATGCCAGGAGAGACCCATTACCCGCCGATCGAATGCAGTTGAGTGCTACCCGACCGCCGCCGGTCGCTCAGGCGAACTGCGCGAAGCAATTTTGGTCCGGTGGGTGCACCTAGACGACACGGTCCCTTGGCAACGACGGATCCAGTCTCCAAACTTGTGGCATGACGCAAGAGACTATCGCGCGCGTGCGCATCTGCCTTAACGACATCGAGCCCGAGATCTGGCGGCTGGTCGAGATACCGGTCACGGGCAGCCTAAAAATGCTCCACGACGTAATCCAGGCCGCAATGGGGTGGCAGGATTATCATCTCTGGCATTTCGAAGTCGATGAACGCCGCTACGGCGTACCAAACCCCGAATGGCCAGACCGCAACCTGGCCGCAGCCCGAAACATGAAGCTTGGTACGCTCATCGATCGCGACGTCCGCCAGTTCACCTATACTTACGACATGGGCGATGACTGGCGGCACACTGTCGTCGTCGAGACAGTCGAACTAGGTGAGCACGGAATCAAATATCCCCGCTTCGTTACCGGAGGGGGACGATGCCCACCTGAGGATATCGGTGGCCTTCCCGGCTTCGAGCGCTTCCTGCACGCCATGACCGACGTGGCTCACGAGGAACATCAACATCTACGCGACTGGTACGGCGGCCCTTTTGACCCGCTTGAAATTGATGAACTCGCAGCGAAACGAAAAGTCGCGCTGATTGCGATCCGCCGACATGCCGGCAAGGTCGCTTACGAAAAGAGCCGCATCCTTGATCAACGGGGTTGATGGACGGAGTTCCCCGCGCAGGAGACCCACAACCGGTCATTCCCCCGCGAATCTCTGCCTCCCAACTTCCGCCATTCGTTAATGTCCGCTGCGACCTGAAGCCAGTCTTTACGGCGATAGCGTAACTGACCAATCATCGCGGGGCCGCCGCCCACTCCCCGGTTTCGATGAGCATGTGGCACACATTTTCAGGCCAGACCTGTTCGTCGGTTACCTCAAGTTCCGCCTGGCTCCACCACCGGTGAACGGACATCACGGTATGCTCCATCTTGGTCCAGTTGGCGGTCGACACGCTACTTTGATGGACCCGAACAACGAAATATCGCTCGTCGGCCTCAACTGTCTCGCCAGTAGGTAGGACAAAGGATGCGAGCCGCTGTGCGACTTGGTAGCCCGCTGTTTCGACCACGACACCTGTTTCCTCAAACAGCTCACGGATAGCCGCCTGTTCAAAGGCCTCCCCTTCGGCAAGGCCGCCTCCGGGTGTAGCCCAGAAGGTTTGCCCGATCAGGGCGCCCTTCTTATGCTCGAAGCGAAACAGCAAAACGTGATCGTCTGGATCAAGAACCAACAATCGGGAGGACGGTCGTCGAAGCACATCATCTTCTAAAGCCGCAGGAACCGATCCGACAAGCTGGAGCCGCGTCAAACACCCACCGTTTGCAGCACCCGCGAGGCTCACGTCTTAGAAGAGCTTGCGCAGGCCGAGCCTGACGGAGCGACCTAACGGATCGATGTACGCGGCTTGGAAACGGTTTGGGACCCGCCCGAGCCGGTCGCGCACATCGATCCGATCGTTCAACAGGTTCTCTACCGTGAACTGCAGCATCATGGTTTTCGCCCAGGGACGTTTGACGATCTGATCGAGCTTGAGCGATGCGTAGGGCACGAGCCACGTCCGGCCCGAAAAGCGAAGGTCCGACGCCGCCAGATCGCTGCGGATCCAGGTCGGCCCCTGCAACCGGCCGTACAGCCCGATGTTCGCGGCCCCGAGCGATCCGCTGAGGTTCAGTTCGGTTTCCCAACGGGGCCGCCCGCCAGTGCCGGTCAGCGTGTCGCCATCCAGCAAGTCCAGCGCCGGTAGATCGCTGCGCAACGACAGGCGATCGTCGAGCCGCCACGTCGTGGTCATCGACACGTAGATTTGCGGCCTGGGCTTGGGCGCCGCGGGCGGCGGGCTGTCCTTCGCGGCGGTGCCGATGGGCGGCGTCTGCGGCGGAAGGGTACGACCGATCGGCGTCGACAGGCTGAGCGTGACCTGCATCTTCTTTTCGCGTTCGCTCGCGATGTTGACCGGCCTCAGGTCGGCACTCACGAGTTGGCCTGCGGCATTGCGCTGAAACGCGTCGGCAAACGCGGTCTGGAATGCCGCGGTGGCGCTGCCCAACGTCGCCGTCTGATTGCCGATGCGCGTTTCGAGATAATTGGCGGTAAGCCGCAGATCCTTTGCCTTGATCGGTGATACCGCCACGCCCAGCGTGACGATCCGTCGTCGCTCCGGGGCCAAGGCAGGGTTGCCACCGGCGATCGTCGTGACGAGCACGCTCGTGGCGGTGGTGAAGTCGAAAAAGGGCGTGTTCGGCGTGGTGACCGTCGGATTGGTCAACAGCGCGATCGCCGGTGGGGTCTGCGCGTCGTTGACCGATGCGATCAGCTGGATCGGTCGCACCGGCGACCATGTCAGGCCATAGTTGGAACTGACCAGCCGACCGTAGTCGGATACGTCCGAGACACCGATCATGCCGTTGACCGACAGTTGCCCAAGGAACGCGAGGACGTTCTGGTTGGCGGAGGCGATCGGAATATCCGCGTTGACGCTTGCCCCCTTCGTCGTGCGCGTGAGATCCAGTGTCGATTGCTGCAAACCCGGCAGGCTGCCCGAACTGCTCGATCGTGCGTAATCGCCCGACAGCGTGATCTGCGCGTCGCCGGCCGGCAGCTTGACCAGCGGACCGTTCGCGACCGCCTTCGTCAGCAATGTGCCCGTCACGGTCCGGCTGCGATAGTCCTGACGCAGCGCGGCCGCCGCAGGGCTTAGCATCGCCAGCGGATCGCCGCCCGCATCGATCGAAGCCTGCAAGCCGTCGATCGGGACGCCTTGTTGCGACCGTGCCAGCCCCCGCACCCGGTCGTAGCTGGTGGTAACGTTCCACCCCCAGCGTCGGATACTGCCCTGTACCAGGCCCGAACCGTGCAGGGTAAGGCTCGTGTTCCGCTGCCGGAGCACCGTGTCGGGCAGATAGCGGTAGAGCAGGACATCGTCGGCAAAGGGCAGCGCGCCGCTCCCCCCTGGTACGCTCAGCAGGGCGGACGCCAGACCGTTCAAGCCAGTGCTCCGCTGCGCTTCCATCGACAAGTTGAGCGACCCACTCATCGACTTGCCGATCGGTGCAGCGACGGTGCCGTCGATGGAGATCCTGTCGCTACGCTGCTGGAGCGAGCGATATCGCCCGATATCGGTAACCGCAGGCGCGCCTGCGCTGGCGACATATCCGGCCAGCGCCCGCCGACTTGTCGGGTCGTTCGGCACCGCGGCGATCGTAACCGGATTACCGACCAGCGCATCCAGTGCGGGATCGATACTCCCCCCGCCTACCCCCGTAACGTTGCCGTCAAGCGCATACAGCATGTCCGGATCGGGCACGATCGCACGTTCGCTTTGCAGGATCGGATTGAGCCGCAGATGCGACATGGTCAGCGTTGCCCGACGCGGGCCGTCGATACGGGCGGCGGTTACCTCGACATAGTTCGTCTCGCCCCCACCTTCTGTAGTGGTGCCGGTGGCCTGCTGATACTTGACCGCGCGAAACGTCTTTTTGGTGATGAAGTTCATCACGCGAACGGTGGCGGGGAAACCGAAGCGTGCAGCTTCGGACTCCGGCAAGACCTCGATCTTCTCCATCGCCTCCTGCGGCAGGCTGTAGAGCTCGTTCATGCTCGACATCCGTCGGCCGTTGAGCAGATAGACCGGATCCCCGCCGCTTGCCGACGTCGTGAGGGTCTTCAGGCGTTCGAGCAAAGTCTTCAGATCGGTCGCGCCCAGCGCCTGGATCGCCGCCTGATCCAGCGTCGCGGTGGGATCTACAGCACCAACCGCGCTACCGGCGGTCCGCTGGCCCGTGATGACGATCTCGTCCTTGCTGGAAGACGGTGCCTCCAGAGGTATCTCCTGAGCCGATCCAGCGCCTGGAAATGCCACGCTCCCCGCAAGGCAGGTGAGCATTGTTCGAAAAGGGTGAACCTCCAACCGATACCTCACGAGCCGCAGATCACGATGGCAGGGGTGTCGATCATCGTCACGGTCTCGCGAGTGGGTCGATCAGCAGTGGAGCGAGCTATGGTGGCCGGAATGCGGCGCTTTCTGGCAACAGGAGAGGCATGAGCCTAGTTTGGTTCGTTCTCGATGCATTCGCAGACGAGATATCGATCTAGCGGCTGTCCTGTAACGCTTATTGACCAGGCCATCTTCACGAGATGTCGTTCTTTTGCGAACACATGACCGGTCCTATCAAGATCGGCGCAAAGTTTTCGACCGCCAAAAGCGACCCTAGAAACGCCATTTGAACGTCACGGCGGCAGCGGGCGTCGTAGCGACGGGGCTCTGGTGTTGAATGACGTGAATAGCCGTCTCGGCGTTCAGCGGCCCCTTGAATTCCGCGACCGAGGGCTTGGTAACGAATCCGCTTACGTCACCCAGCCAGATGTCCATTCCCTTCGGAGCGCACACGATGATCTCGTCTGACTGTCCTCGGTCCAGGCACGTCGGTTCTTTGGGGCGCACCTTGGCAAGGTCGAAATTCACGACATCGGGAACGACCGTCATAGGTCCGGTCTGTGATGCTAGGGCGGCGGCGATGAGAACAACTTCCATCCGTATCTCCCCTGTTCTTGAACGCCTGTCGTTGGAGGCGGCCGAAACTGGCCCTTGCCGATGCTGCATCTAGCACTGTTGTATCGCCCCATCGGGGTCCGTCACCTTGGCGAGTTCCTGCTTGTCCACCCCAACATGTTCGACGCCGCTTCTCCCTTGCCGACGCCACCGGACTAATGGGCGGTCGGGGGAGCAAAGATAGTGGGATCGATCGGCCCACATTGGAACGAGGCAACGGTCCCTCTGTCCATGACGGAACCATCCGGTGCAAAAACGTCCAGCCGATATGCGACCATGAGCCCGCCCGTGCCACGCCGGTAGTCACTGGCCTCAACCCTGACGGCAGGCGCACCCTGGGTGTCGACGACGCGCTGGATGAGGTGGGTGCGGCTATCGAACCAGACCTCAAGAGGTCGGCCGCCCTTTGGTGTGATTTCGACAATTTCGAACCGCCTGCCACCTTCTGCTGCTGCACGGACAAACCTGAGGGTGGCCGGGAAACGATCAGGGAAAAAGAAGCCGTTGATGCTGAGATAGTTGGTTGCGATCGCTTCTCGCAGCGACGCTGGATCGGAGCCGATGTCCGTTTTACCGGAACCGTCCGCCTGCCATCTTACCTTTCCATCGAACCCCATTGAACGGACTTTACCGCCTCGATCGCCATCGGTTCGCATGCCGTATTCTCGCAGACTGAAACGGGTCAGATAGGTAATGGCACCATCGCCATGCGTTCCTCGTTCGATGCAGCCCTGCGGCTTGTCCCACGCCGCGCCGCCCGTCGCGCGCTTCGACGCCGCAACGATCGTTTCGGCTTTTGGCGTGGGTGTACGGGCCTCGCTCATCCCGGCAATGGCAGGGCAGAGCAGCATCGCGATTGCAGTACGTACCGAAGACATCGTTACCACTCCTGAAATTGCCGTTGCCGGCGATGAAGCCAGATAAGCAGCGCTGGTACTGCGACCGCTTGCATCAGCAGTGCATGGAACTCGAATGGCACGCCCGCGCCATTCGGAACGATCGATAGTTGGATGGCAACGGCCATGCCCGCGATCACGAGAGCGATGCACCAGGCTGAGGCGAACAGGCGGACCTGCCCGCGGCTAAGAAACCAGGCCGTCGCGAGTTGAGCGGCGCCAAGCGCGAGAAAACACCCGACGACGATTGGGCGGGCGACATCGTAGTTCGCCATAACAGTCGATGATGCTCCGTGGCGTAGGAGTGCGTCCCGCATCCCGTCACGAGCACCGAAGAGGACGGCCACCCCGTGAGCCGCACAGACCAGCTGGATGACGGCATAGAACGCCGTTGTCACGGCAATCGTCCATAAACAGACTATGCTATGCGTATGGGCGTCGCGCACGCGCTCACGCAGGGCAGCCAGAAGGCATCCGCTCGCGAAGGCCAACGCTGCCCGATCATCATCCGCATGCCACAGCTCGGCGATCATGCCATCGGCCCATGATCGCCTGCTCCTGGGAAGAAGACGGAGTGCGACGTTGCACAGGATATGTGGAAGGCGCTGCATCATGCCGGCATCGGCTTGTTCCCACCCTCCGCTCGAGGCATGGCATCGGTGCTGATCAAGGCGAAGGCGACGCCCGCCGAGGTAAGTCTGTAAGCATGCCGCGCCGGCGCGCCGGCGCGATCGGATTCACGCCATTCCGCCTCGAGCAATCCCTTATCCGCCAGTCGAATTAGCACGGGATACAGCGTGCCCGATTGCAGGCCGATTTCCTTGGTCAGATCGTAGCCATACCGCCACTCGCCTGAGCGGAGTAAAAGCGCCCGAAGAACGAGAATAGTCTGTGGAGAGGGGCGACGCTGGCGCATCTCGTAACTCTACATATATGGATAAGTACGTCAACTGTGGGTTGCTTGCTCTCGATCTGGGTTCCCAACTTCCCGTTCGGACGGATTACAAAAGGCTATCTCGTTCTCTTTTATCGATCCCTCGCGAATAAGCTCCGTTCCACAAATTGACCTTCACCCTTGGCAGGCCCCTACCAAAGAACGGCGCAGAGAGAGATGACTATCAGGCAACCCGTCCTGGAGGGGAGACCCATTTTCGGCCATTCACGCGCCCTTCCCCGTTTCCCGACTCCAGACACTCATTCATCCGCCAAGTGCGACCACAGCTCAACCCGACATCCCGGCTGGCAACGTTGAGGCGAAACCGCGAGTACCCCTGATACCACTGACTGTGTATCGGGGCTCATGCAGCTGACCTCACGACCACCAGCCCTCAGGTCCGAAACGGGCAACAGCCTGTCACCTCGGAGCAGCTGAATGGCAGACGGCGTGAGACAAGGGCGCGGCAGCGTACCCGTCCGTCCTACCACTTGGCGTGAGCGGCTGGGCGCTCTGCGCAATCTACCACCCTTCCTCGCCATGGTATGGGGTAGCAGCCGGAGTCTTACCGCCATGACGGTCGCCGTGCGGCTGGTGCGAGCGCTTTTGCCCGTTGCGACGCTGTTCGTGGGCAAGCTCATCATCGACGAGGTCGTACACCTTACCCACTTAACGGCTCGTCCGGCTGGGCTCACGGGATGGCTGGGCTCCGGCCTGCTCGATCGGCTGGAGGCACTGCTACTGGCCGAGTTCGCTCTGGCGGTCGCTTCCGACCTCCTCGGCCGGATCGTGTCGCTCGTCGACGGACTCCTCTCCGACCGTGTCAGCAACGACGCGAGCGTAAGGCTGATGGAGCACGCTGCCACCCTGGATCTTGCCGACTTCGAAGACGCCGCCTTCCAGGACCGCATGGATCGCGCGCGCATGCAGGCCAGCGGCCGCATGTCGCTGATGGGGCAGCTATTCGGCCAGGCCCAGGACATCATTACTGTTGTGACCTTCGCCGCGGGCCTGGTCGTTTACGCCCCATGGCTGATCGTGCTGCTCGCCGTCGCCCTGGTGCCCTCGTTCCTCGGCGAAGCGCACTTCAACGCGCTGAGCTACGCGCTCAGCTACATGCGCACACCACAGCGGCGCGAGCTCGATTACGTGCGTCAGGTCGCCGCCAGTGCGGATACGGCCAAGGAGGTCAAGATCTTCGGCCTTAGCCCTTTTCTCATCGACCGCTATCGCACCATCTCACGCGACACCTACAGCGCGAGCCGACGGTTGGCGCTGCGCCGGGCGGTTTGGGGCTCGGGCTTCGCCGCTCTTGGCACGATCGCCTATTACGCGGCCTACGCCTACATTGCTTGGCGCGCGGTAACCGGATCGATCTCCATCGGCGACCTCACCTTCCTCGCGGCCTCGTTCCTGCGACTCCGCGGGCTGCTGGAAGGATTGCTCACCGGCTTTTCTTCGACCGCCGGCCAGGCATTGTACATCGACGACCTGTTCTCCTTCTTTCGGACCGAGCCCGGCATCCGCTCGCCCGAGGCAGCGCTGCCATTCCCCGATCCCGTTCGCCAAGGCTTTGTCTTCGAGGATGTTGGCTTCCGCTATCCGGGCGCCGAGCGATGGGCGGTGCGACACCTGTCCTTCGCGTTGGGATCAGGCGAAGTGGTCGCACTGGTCGGCGAGAACGGCGCAGGCAAGACCACGCTCGTGAAGCTGCTGGCCCGACTGTACGATCCGGTAGAGGGCCGTGTCCTGCTAGATGGACGCGACCTGCGCGAATACGATCTCGACGCCCTGCGCGCCGCGATCGGCGTGATCTTCCAGGATTTCGTGCGCTACAACCTGCCGGCCGCGGACAACATCGCGGTCGGTCGTATCGAGGCGCGCGACGATCGCGAGCGGATCGAGGCGGCAGCGTCCGCCGCGCTGGCCGACGGCGTTGTTGCCAAACTGCCCGACGGTTACGACCAGATGATCGGCAAGCGGTTTCGGAACGGTGTCGACCTTTCCGGTGGTGAATGGCAGAAGATGGCGATCGCTCGCGCCTACATGCGCGATGCCCAGGTGCTGATCCTCGACGAACCTACCGCAGCGCTGGACGCGCGCGCCGAGTACGAGGTGTTCCAGCGCTTCCGGGAACTGAGCGCGGGACGCTCTGCGGTGCTGATCTCGCACCGCTTCTCCAGCGTGCGCATGGCGGACCGCATCCTGGTCCTCAGCGACGGCAAGGTGGAGGCATCAGGTACCCACGACGACCTGCTTGCCGCCGGGGGCCGCTATGCCGAACTGTTCGAGCTTCAGGCCGCGGGCTATCGATGATCCGCTACAGCCCCAAAAAGGCCGCACAAACCGACATTGACGCTTTCGATAAGCGGGCGGCCAATCATGTGGTTCCGCGCCCCTGCCAATCCATCTGACAAATCGCATCGCATGAGCTGCCCGAGGAAGCCACCGATTGCCAATAGCTGCTTGACCGACTGGAGTGCGGGGTCGACGCAGTCTGGATGACGGATCCAAAGGTAGCCACACTTTCCCTCCTCGAGCACCGCGCACCAGGTGCGACGATATGCCCAAGCGAAGTGGCCCGTTCAATTGCACAGGATTGGCGCTACGCAATGCCTGCAGTTCACGAAGCGATAGACGAGCTGGTCAGCGACCGTTTGGTACAGCTTAGCTGGAAGGGACAGATTCTTGCAGAGCGATCAGGACCGTACAGGATCGCAATATTGGCGGCGATTGAAGTTACCGCTTAGCTTGCGTGCTTTGCCCGTTCCAGTAGCAGACGTCCGCTCAAGAACGTGATGTTCAGAAGCTGAGGCTGCGGCGATCCACATTTGAACGCTCATGTCCCTTCCCCCGCTTCCTAAATTTGGACGCTGGTTCAGTTTCGCGAATGACCGATTTAGAATTTCACTAGCCGGAAAATTTGTCTCCCGATTGGAAGGAAACGCACCGGCTGCTTTGAAAGATCGGCAGCGATAACCGGCATGCTTTTGTACGTTCAAATCGCCCAGAGTCCGCCGCGCCTTGACGCTGGGTTGCGCAATTGCCGATGCAGTACGGGCGGTACAAAATAGTTCGCCTCCAATCTCCGGATTGATGTATATTAGGATTTTCCGGAACTCGACCGGAGCCTCAATCCGGGTGCTTTGAATTTTGATAAACAGCCACGAAGCGCTTGTCCGACAGTTAAGCTCACAGGGTGAACTTTCACCCGACGATCAGAGAGCGATTTCTTCGATCCCTATGACCTCACGAACTTTCTCGTCCGGCGACTTTATTGGAAGGGAGGGGCGGTCCGCCTCTACATGCGCGATACTCATTCGTGGATTCGCAGTCCGGCAAAAAACTACGAGCTTGGGTGATCGCCAAATTGTCTCGTTGCACGGTCCTGGCGACGCGCTCAATTTTCAGAACGCGTTTCTCGACGTTCCTGATTACGACATTCGCTCAGTCGAGGATTGTGTAGCTTCACTTGTTGATGCGTCAGCTATCAGAGCCTTGGCGTCCGAACGACCAGCGGTAGCCCAATCGTTGTTGATAGGAGCCTTTACCGAAGCATCGACCGCTCGGGAATGGATGCTCAACATTGGACGCCGAAGTGCTCGAACTAGATTGGCTCACTTCCTTTGCGAGTATCTAGACCGAATAAGTCTGCGGCGGCATCCTGCAGACAGAAAATACGAGCTTAGGCTAACACAGGAGCAGATCGGCGATGCAACCGGGATGACCGCCGTTCATGTAAATCGTATGCTAAAGGCTCTGCAATCAGATCAACTGATCAAGCAAGTGGGCCGTTCCCTTATCGTACCAAACATGGTCGCCTTGATGGACGCTGGAGAATACAATCCCCGATACCTCCATCTACCGCAAGCTAACTTTTAGGACGTCGCGATGTGCTCCCCGTTTTCAGGCCGCTTATAACTTGGCTTGGGTTTCCATACGCCCCTGCCGGGTGCGGTCTGTAAATTCGGCGGTCTTCACGCCTGCCTCATGCTCGCGCGGCACGCCAAATGATCTGATCCTCGGTAAATCGGCCTCGCCGTATCACTCGCTGCCATCTTACGAGCTAACTTACCAATGGCATGAATTCTGGCAGCAGGTCAGCCTAGGCGCCCCCCCACTGCCGCGCTGGTGGATCGAACCACATCATGCGGCCGACTCGCCTGGCAAGCTACTCTTGCCCAGCGGCCTTCAGCGCTGCCCCGGGCGTGCGCAAACAGCACCAAGAGTACTCCTCATTTGCCGCGTTGTTTTAGCCGCTCTGTCACAAAAACTCTCCGCTGGCGGTACACTGCTCGTGCGCGTCCCTGCGTAAATGGTCTGCGGGTGCCCCCGGTATTAGCAAACCAGGGACACCAAAAATCCTATTGGAATGGGCCCGGTTCGTGGATTTAGGCAACCGCCAGCGGCTCAGGCGCTAATGTCGCGAAAAACAGGCGCTCAAGCCTTAGAAGTCCGTCCTGGCTTAGCTGGATATATCCCAAATTATTGACTGGCATTTCTACAAGGCCACGCTGCACCAATGCGTTTACCCATCGATCGATCGATTGTTCCGGGATGCTAATCAATTTGGCGACTTGTGAAGCCGTCACCACACGACCTTCTGCTTCTGCCAAATACATGTGAAGTAGAATTAGTCCCACATGGTCGCTAAAAAGATCTTTTCCAAACTCGATGAGCCGCGCGTCATAAACATGCTTGACCCGAAGGGCAGCTTTCCAAAGCCGGGACGGTGACGATTCCTGCTTCCCCTCAATCCAAGATAATGTCGTTATCAAACGTCCTTCGTTGCCGAACTTGGATACCAGCAGATCCGCTTTGATAAGACTGCCATCCGGCCGTACATATGATTTGCGCAGATGGGTTGGAGAGGCCTTGTCTATAAGTCCCATCAGCATTTTACCGCTTTTGAAAAGATCGGCAGGAGCAGTAATAGTTTTGTACGACTTGCCAATCAACTGATCAGGCCGACGCTGAACTAGTCGACAGAATCCCTCGTCGAAATCCAGAATGATCCCTGTCATGCTGGATACACAATGAGCGACGGGCATTTAGCGCCTTTCGAATGATTTACGTTAACTTTCTCGAGGTTTGCGAGAACGATCTACTTTGTCTGCTTGGCATGTGACTGCTACCGGTTGCTATTCCCCTAGCACAACCCAGAGACGATCGAAAACGCACAAAGACGCCGTGGTTTGATGCTGCTGGCAATCAACCGCGCTCAAAACCTCTGCCGCTCTGATCGAAGCGGGGGCGGCAGTGAACGCGCGGTTGTTCGATAGCATGGGAATTCAGCGTTTGCGGTGAGCGACCGAGCGGCTATAACTGCCACCCGCCCAGTCGGAGTTTCATGTGAGCCATATCAGTGCGGCAGTTGAGTATGCGCTTCATACCCTGCTCTACATCATAGACTTGCCTGAGGACTCAGCGGCGCCAAGTTCCAAGGATCTGGCTACGCTGCGCGCACTGCCAGTGAAGTTCATGGCAGGCGTCACGACCAAGCTTAATAAGGCGGGGATAGTCGTCGCGACCGAGGGTATGCGGGGCGGCATTCGCCTCGCTCGGCCAGCTGAAGAGATATCGTTTTATGACGTCGTGATCGCAGTCGACGGCCAAAAGCCGCTATTCGACTGCCGCAACGTCAGACATGCCTGCGCCTTGTACGGTCAAACGCCCCCTGCTTGGGCAACATCCGGGGTATGCGGGATCCACGCCGTGATGCTGGAAGCCGACGCGCGGATGAAGGACGTTCTGAAAGCGAGAACACTTCGCGACATGGCTGATCAAGCCGCCGCGCGGGTTCCCGTCGAGTTTCGGACAGAGACCCGAACATGGCTAGAAAACAGGGCTCAAACGAGACGGCGAGCATCGCGTCAGTCAGAGGGCATCGCGAAATCTGCTGAGATGACGGAGGTACATATATGCCAGAAGTGAAAGCCCGCTTGCAGCAGCTGGCCTTGATCGAGCAAGCCGCCCAGAACGCTGTTGATATTGCTGATCAGTGCAACGAGCCTTTGGTTGCTATTCGAGCGGACGAATGCCTTCAGACTGTTCGCAATCGCATCTCTGAAATATCTGAACAAGGTAGACTGTAGGCAGACGTTCTGGCGCTACATTAGCTTGAAGACCCAAAACCAGACGCTCTGTGCACCTCTTGCGACGCCCAACTTCTGCCGTTCATTCATATCGGCGTTCACGCCTAGATGCAGAGGTCTTCGTGCTATAAACGCTGACCCAGATTGACCGAAATTTAACCCCGAAACGGCATTTACCTCGTGAGCT
>Ga0308158_10001230_pt1 | contig 28564 bp, 15 predicted proteins | sample PhyBR2_FD_201038 | JGI IMG/M metagenome (GOLD analysis project Ga0308158, IMG submission 201038) | Phyllosphere microbial communities from UC Gill Tract Community Farm, Albany, California, United States - DLSLB.R2 | ecosystem: Host-associated > Plants > Phyllosphere > Unclassified | place: USA... | reverse complement strand
GCTCGCTGCCGGTCGGGTTTATGGCCTACCCCATCAGCCAGGCGGCGGACATCACCGCGTTTAAGGCCGAGTGCGTGCCCGTCGGCGACGACCAGCTGCCGATGATTGAGCAGACCAACGAGATTGTTCACAAGATGAACAGCCTGCTGCCCGCCCCGGTGCTGCGCCACTGCAAGGCGATGCTGAGCGACACCAGCCGCCTGCCCGGCATCGACGGCAGCGCCAAGATGTCGAAATCGCTGGGCAACACGCTGCACCTTTCTGCCAGCGAAGAGACGATTCATCGTGCGGTCAGCGCCATGTACACCGACCCGAACCACCTGAAGGTGAGCGACCCGGGGCAGATTGAGGGGAACGTGGTGTTTACCTACCTCGACGCGTTTCATCCGGACAAGGACAAAGTGGCAGCAATGAAGGCGCACTATCAGGCGGGCGGGCTGGGGGATCGGGCGTGCAAGAACGAGCTGGAGGCGTGTTTGCAGGAGTTGATTGCGCCGATGCGGGAGCGGAGGGCGATGTATATGCGTGACAAGGGCGAGTTGATGGCGATGCTAGAGCGCGGAACAGAACGGGCGCAGGGAGTGACGCAGGCGACGTTGAGGGAGGTGAAGGTTGGGCTGGGGGTGCCGGTGTTTTGAGAACGATATAAATAATAATCCCGGCACAGGGCCGGGATATTTATCAGGCGTTGCGCTTAATCACCGGAATATCACCGGTGTCATTTAACGCGCCCGGAAATGTTTTTAACCATTGTGCGACTTTCTTTTTATTAATATTCACCACACTCATACCTTCCAGGCATCCCCATAATTCTCTTGTATGCTGTGGCGTAATCACAATGCAGTCTTTCATGGCGCGGATTTTTACGGGCATACCGTTGATAAAGCCCGCGCGGGTTAACCAGTCGCCACCCAGCAGCAGGTATTTCATGTCTATGCGTGCATAGAGTTCGCAGCAGGCTGCACTGTCCTGCGGCGTTTCCGCGCGGGGATGGACGGGCGCCGCGTTGGGCTGGTTGCCGTGCAGACGGCGGGCGCTGTTTTTGCGTACCAGCTCGCGGTTTTCAATCATGCCGGTGAAAGCGTCTGATTCTGTTTTGCAAACAGTAAACTCTGGCTTAAAATTCGTCGCAGCCATTTTCAACTCCGTTCTAGTTGGTTGTGGTTAGCGGTATGGGGGTGTTGCAGCACCTTCATATCGCGAATTCTTCTTTAAATATTCTTTGATACTTCCTTTGCCGTTCGGCGTAATTTCTGGTGCTCATTATACAGGACTGAATATAAATACAGGGGTTTGGTGTGGGGTAAATTTAGAATTTGCGAGGGGGATTCAGGAAATAAGGTTGGGTGCGGTAAGGTCATGTTTTTGTTAGTTGCGGGTTGATTGGTCTGGGTTTTGCGAGCATCATCGCAAAACTACTAGCTCCTGTAACCGAACTATGACCATCGCAAAATCTCTTAGTCAAAAAATTGCCGGGATGAAAACAGCCTGGTACAACAAAGCACCAGCGTTGAATAAACCCTTACTTGTTCTGTACGTTCTTTCCCAGTACAAGAAAGGCCATGAGCGACTTTTCCAGTTTCAGGATGAAATACAAGATCAACTACGGGATTTGCTAAAACGCTACGGGCCAAAACGCAGCAACTATGAAGTTCTTATGCCATTCTGGCGGTTAAAGCATGATGGCTTCTGGGCACTGGAAGGAACAGACCCTTCTTTACTTAAAAGCCCTGAGGAACCGAGGCTGCAGACGGTCTTAGATAACAACGTGCGCGGTGGCTTTGATGTTATCTCCTTTTTTCTATTACAAAATCAGAAACTCCTGATCGATTCGCTCGCAAAACAGGTAGTTGAACAATATTTACCTATAAAATTTCACTCTGAGTTGTTCAAGGAACTGGGATTTGAAACACCTGAGCCATTTGAGGTAAATGAAAGCCCCAATGACCGTATCGCTCTCGTTCAACCAGACATTGATATTATCACTCAGGATCTCTCGATAGACGAAACAACCCGAACAGCATTGATTCAGGCCAGAATCGGACAGGGTAATTTCCGGGCAGAATGCCTCAGACTGTATCCCGCCTGTCCTGTAACAGGTATTACATTTCAGCCATTATTGAGAGCGAGCCATATTAAGCCTTGGTCTGCATGCCAAACTGCGAAAGAAAGATTAGATCCGCATAACGGTCTCATGCTGGCGGCTCATATAGATACTTTATTTGACTATGGCTGGATTTCATTCGCTAACGAAGGTGACGTTCTGATAAGCAATCATCTTGATTTTGGTACATGCGACAAGCTGAGTTTGCCCGAGAGAATCATTGCGTTGCCGAAACCTTCATACAACTATTTACAATGGCATAGGCAAAATGTTTTTAAGGGTTAATTGATGTGATCGTATTAAATATCCTGAGCACCCTATGGTTTATACGGGTGCTCAGGTAATTCAAATCATTTTATAACTGCCGCTGCTCAAGGCTGGAATAAATCGTTTTGATCTCAGCTCTTAAGCTATCGCCATGGTAGACCATGGATGTGTCATATCGCTGGTATCTTTCCTCCCGCGCAGCGCTGAACCAGTTAAAGGAGCCGACGCAGAGTAGTCCCTCATCGCCAATTACAATCTTACTGTGAACACGGTTGACCAACTTCGTCGTGATGCCCATTTCAGTTAACTTTTCCACGGCCTCATTAAGACGCTGATTTTTCTCTTTGCGTTTTTCAAAATCCACATCTGCAGTATTATATGATTTGTCCGTTACTAAAGTGATATCAATACCACGTGCACGCGCTTGCGTCATCGACGCAAGAAAACCGGTCTGTTCCAACTTTTCCCAGGTAAGCCACGGCGAAACGATAGTAATGCTCTGATTGATTGAGTTAAAAGTCTGATTCAGAAACGCATCATGTTGCTCCACACCGTGCAGGATAGAGGTCTGCGTTTGCGAGGAATTTAAATCCTGCCGCTCCAGAAAATCAAACTGCAACGCATTATCGGTGGAAGCAAACAGGTATTTCGCCAGCAGTCCCCGAGGTGAAGAACCGGATTGGATCTCAAACAAGTCCATGTCGCCAAAGACCAGGAAGCTATCTTTAGGACGTGAAACGGCAACGTTCAGTATGCTGCTGTCGTTGTCTATAAATTCGCCATCCTCATGCTTCGAATACACAGAAGAAAACAGCACAATCTCCCTTTCCGCGCCCTGCAAGGAGTGGACCGTCCCCACTGTCAGCCCGTTTTTATCATCATTACAGTTGATATCTACCTTACGCAATGACGATTCAATTGCGCTGACCTGCGCAGAAAATGGGGTCACAATCCCTACGACTTCATGGAGCAGCTTATTGTAATGACGCTCAATATCTTGTTTGTGCGCCGCAAGCCATGCAGCTACTGTCTCAGCTTCAAAGACGTTATAGCGGCTTCCGCCGCTTGCCTGCACACATTTACCATCTATGTGCAAATAACCCATTGCAGGATATAACGTGCCTTTTGCTATACCCCGCTTGGGAAATAATTTGCCGTCATAGCACAACTCATTACAGAAGCCAATGATGTTATCGAAGCAACGACGATGCTCGTACAAATACATGCCACGCGCAAAGTTTGGGTCGTAATGATAGCGGGAATTAAACTGGGCGATCTTCATGACACTTCCAGATGCCGCGCTTTTACCTGAATCACCTATTACGGCATAAGCGTCGTGAAGCTCTTCCTGAGTATCGCCGGTAAGAAGTTTTTCCTCTAACAGATTCCCTATATCAATGGTAGGGCAACTATTCCAGATTGGCGCAATCTGCGCTGTATCACCAATAACTAACGCTTTTTTTGCCAAAGCAAAGGAGGCGGCAGCCACTTCCGGAAGTACTTGGCCTGCTTCATCGACAATGAGCAGATCGGCTAAATTATAAAAATAGCTATCCGCATACTTTTTCAATTTTTTATCCCGGATACCAATCTTCATATGATGCGGCAACATATAACAGGTCATCACCACACAAGGGGTAAGTTTCATTCTGCGCTGCCAGCGAGCCTGAACATAATTTATTCTGTTGCGTTTTTTTTCATCCTGAAGATCCTTAATGGCAGCCATATCCATTAACCACCGGCCTTCCCAGTAATGCGTCGCCAGCAGAAATGCAGGAAAACGGAGCCACGTATCAGCGAGCTGATCGGCTTCATTCAGACTCAGCTCCGATTCACTTGGACTTCCCAGCGAATGAGTGATCTCGCGCCAGCGTACGGCTGCTTCGCTTTCACGTTGAGAAATGTCCTCGGCAAGACCAATCTGCTGCTGGTACTCGGCCTGCTCTTTAAGTGCTTTTGCAATAAGGCCTTCGATAAAGGCATCAATTCCATTAGGTAGATCCCCCTGGAATGCTGTCATTATTTCGCCAAACGTAGCCTCCAAAAACAGCTTCATTTGATAGTGACGCTTAGTACGAACGGCAGGAAGCCAGGAGAAGAGAGCGAACATGATCGACTCACCAGCTCGATATTGTTCCCACTGTTTTTTGCCCTGCGTTAATAGCGATATTTCATTTGTGCTATTGAGCAGTAACGTTCTCTTGGCCTGAATATACTGTTCAAGATCGTCGCTGATGGCGCCCCGCTCCTGACGGATTGCGTTCAGGTTTTCCCACGCAGGCTCGATTTGCTCAAGCTCTGCAGAGAGTTCAACTAAACGCTGATGTAAGAGATCCACAACGTGTTCAAGTGAATGACATTCCTGAGTCGAAAAAGCCAACCTTGCCTTTTCAAGGAAGAAGAGCCGTGCATCTTCTACATATTCAAGGGATTCAACGCGGTTAAAAAATTCTTCTGTCTGGTATTTTTTTGCTGCCTCGGCTTTTCGGCGCGAAGAAGGGAAATAAGCCCCAAAGCTTGTTACTTCCGGCAGCCAACGCCCAGCCATAGGCCCGGTGCCGGTAGCAAAATCTTTTCCAAAGGCCTCAATAATGTTGGTAACCGCCTGGTTGTTGGTTGATGTCGCAATGACAACCGGTGGTTCGGTTTTGTTTAAAGCCGCCCTCGTCCACTCCGTAGCTATGATGGAGAGCACAAGAGTAGTTTTTCCTGTTCCCGGAGGACCGTTCACGGCAAGAATATCACCTGGCCGTTGAGTGAGATAATGGCTCAGGGCATCACGCTGTGCAGTAGCTAGAGGGAATTTGTCGCCAGAATGGCCCAGACGCTCACTGAACATGGCATTGCTGGCAAGAGGCGGCTCAACAGGAGATTGATCTTTTGAAGCAAAACGCGCCAGCAATGGCACCTTTTTTTTGCACGACAGCAGATGGTCATACATGGGCAAAATATGAATGCTGGCGCCGCCGGGCTGGTTGGCTTTGATAATAAAGCCATAACCAGCTGACTCATATTGCTCTGGTGAATCGAGCCATTTCCCGGCCACATTGTTTAAAAGCTCATCTGCCTGTTTAAGGTATTTTTGCCACAACAGCTTATAGCGAGCATGTCGCTCAGTCCGTAGTTCGTCTGTTTCCTCACGCCACTCATCCTCGTCGCCAGGACCAAAAGTTAATGAATTATGGGAGGTTTTGTATTTGTCATATTCCGCCATCTCACCAATAGAAAAGGTACCTTTGGGGAGTGGTTCAAGCAGGTCACGGGGAATGGTGGCAGGAGATGTAGGGAACAGAAAGCCTTCGCGGTTCAACAGTGCGGAAGTAACCAAAGGCGTAACTATACCTGGTGCGCCAGCCGTGCGCTCCTTGCCATGCTTTAACAAGTGGATCCATACATGCGGCCGTAACAGCACTTTTACAGTCTGAACCTTCTCGTTTTCACCTTCGAAGAACGATTGCACGACCTCTTCATCCAGGCGCCCCTTATCGATATTCATCCATTGAGTGAATGACTCTTCATCTTTACGCTCAAATGTCCCTTTTCCAGACTCGGCATCAGCTAGGGTATTACGCCAGTATGAAGTGAATCCCTGAGTATTACTGTCCATTCTCCATCCCGTGACTTAAATGAAATTATTGATTTCGTTGATATTAATTCATCACATGATTAAGTATTGTCCACGTTGCGAGCGCGATCGCAATAATTATTTGGTATGCACGAAGAAATTGATTTCAAAGACACAATATATTCATTGAATGAGTTCGAACTGTTACGATTAACAGTAGCGATTCGTCCTGGTGGGCGGCATAATGCACTATTAACTTCTCGTAAGGAGTAAGAGATGCAATCGGTACAGACTTGGCTTGAAAAATTCGTCGAACAAGCCGATCAGAAAATCTCGCAATCAACTAAAGACTACCCAGAAACACTTCATGGACTTAAGGTGAAGGTTAGTTTCGGCTTTGGTAATTACAGTTCTGTTCCCTGGATTGCATTTCTTGCTGAGGGTCAAGAAGTGTCTCATGGTATCTATCCAGTCATACTTTATTATAAAGATTATGACGAACTTATACTTGCTTATGGGATAAGTGATACAAAGACACCTCAACTTCAATGGCACTTTAAGTCTGATATACCAGTGACGATTAGAGAGTATTTACATACTAACCTTGGGATATATCCAAAGAAATATGGTCAATCTTACTATGCGTTCTCACAAAAAGTTTCCAATGGCATCGATTATGCAAAATTTGATGAAGAAATAGAACAAACAATAAATGTATATAAAAAATTATTCTCCAGTTCCAAAACATTGCCCCATCCAGATCCTCACTCCCTAACTAAGGTCAAAAAACCATATGATATAAACGATGCATTGAATGACCTCTTTATTCCTCAATCAACAATAGAAACGATTATTAAACGTTTGATTGTGAAGAAAAATGTTATTCTGCAAGGTCCACCGGGAGTAGGCAAGACCTTCGTAGCCCGCCGCCTGGCTTATCTGCTAATGGAAGAAAGGGATTCCCATAGAGTTGGTATGGTCCAGTTTCATCCATCTTATAGTTATGAAGATTTCGTACAAGGTTATCGCCCAAATGGTGATGGCTTCCAACGGAAAGATGGAATTTTTTATAGTTTCTGTCAGCAGGCTCTGAAAGAACCAGATAAAAAACATATTTTTATCATCGATGAAATAAATCGAGCGAATTTAAGCAAAGTTTTTGGCGAAGTCATGATGCTTATTGAACATGATAAGCGTAATGCGAACTGGGCAGTACCTCTTACCTACTCGGAAAATTACAGTGACCGATTTTATATACCTGCTAACGTCTATATTATTGGTTTAATGAATACAGCAGACCGTTCTCTTGCAGTCGTCGACTACGCTCTCCGCAGACGCTTTTCATTTATTGATATTGAACCCGGATTTGGAACAGAGCAATTTCGTAGTTTTTTACTGGATAACAAAGCCAAGCCTGGATTTGTCGAATCATTATGTTTCAAAATGATGCAGTTAAATAACGAAATCAGTAATGACTCAGAAATACTCGGAAAGGGTTACAGGATCGGTCACAGCTATTTTTGCAATGGTTTAGATGATGGCAATCAACCAGATGTTGAATGGTTCAGAACAATCGTTTTTTCAGATATAGCGCCATTGCTTGAAGAGTATTGGTTTGATAATCCTGGTAAAAAACAAAACTGGCTTGACCTGTTACTTGAGCACATATAATGAATCAGCCAGTGATTCCAATACGTAACATCTACTATATGCTGACTTACGCATGGAATCATTTACAAGATGCTAAAATAGTTAACCTTGATGCGATACCGGCCAATAACTTACTAGATATACTCGGGCATGCTTTAAATAAATGTGCTCTTTATCTTTGTCGTCGGGGATTCGAGCTGAATTATCAGTCAAATACAGAGTTAATCACAGGAGTAAAAGGGCGGGTGAATCTCACTCAAACACTCCGCGGTTTACATATGACACAAGGAAAAACAGTCAGTACTTTTGATGATTTAAATCCGGATACGCTTGCAAATAAAATCATTAAAAGTTCTCTGACTGTATTAATCAAAAATGAAAATTTAAATAAAGCCATCCGAGAAGAATCGCGCTCTATCCGAGCAAGAATGTCAGAAGTGAAAGAAATCAACCTCACTCCTCTTCACTTCAATAAAGTGAAAGTTAGGGCTAGTAGTCGTCACTACAAATTCGCAATCAGTTTATGCAAGTTTATTGCAGACAATTCGATAAGTAATCAAAACAATGGTAGTTATCGTTTTTATGATTTTGAACGTGACGAACGCAAAATGTCACTTCTTTATCAGGAATTTTTATATTGTTTTTGCAAGCGAGAATTAAAAAATGCTAACGTAAAACGCTCATATTTGAAATGGGATGCATATAGCGACACTGATAAAAGTTTATCTTTTCTACCACGAATGGAAACAGACATAACGATAAGCAGTAATAACAAAACTTTAATCGTTGATGCAAAATATTATAAGAGTATATTTTCCAGCCGTAACGAAACATCGAAGTTTCACTCGTCTAACCTATACCAGCTGATGAATTATTTATTGGCTTGTAAATCGACTCCAGCCCAAAAAATCAGTGGGTTGCTGATCTATCCTCATGTAACGAAGGCTGTAAAGCATCGTTATAATGTTAGCGGTTTCGATATCGGATTATGTACTATAAACTTGGATCAAGAATGGACACTGATTCATCATGATTTACTGTCTATCTTTACCGAGTTTATGGAATGAACAACCCTGCTTAAATTAAGCATCAGGATATTAAGTTTCAATTTGAAAATATAATATGTAAATTAAGCTGCACTATTATTTTTGGAAATGAGATTACCAGTAACACAACTCATACATCACTGGTAATCATTGCATTTAATTTACCCCGAGAGCCTTGTACACCGCATCTACAGGATCAGCATAAAAGCTTACCTGGAACTTGGTAAACAATTCAGTCGGTACGGTCGGGATATCCATAGCTGAAGCCATAGGGAGTAAAACTCTTTTCGCGCCGCTATCGAATGCAACCTGCAGACATGCAGCCAGATCCTGAACGGGATTCGTTACCCCTCCCAATGTCATACTGCCTAAAACGACCATTTGTTCCTGAACCGGTTTTGCCAGCAATATGGAACAGAACGCGATTAACGCGGCCAGACTGGTGGTTGTACTCGGTCCTGTGCTGTGCAGCTCCACCACATGAAGATGATATTCATGTTCAGAGAATTTTGCCGCAGCACTGATACGACCTAAGTTACCTTTGAAGTAGTCAAAACCTACGCGGATCGCTTCTTTCGCTGCTGTATTCGACCCTAAACCTGATACCGCATGTTTGCCATTACCGGCAGTCATCTGCGTTTCAAAACGATAGAGGCCCGTCATACCTGAATCAGCCTGCGTGACCAAATGCACTACGCCAGGTTTCGGCATTCCGGCAGGAATCAATTCACTGCCACCCTGCTCCGGTACGCTCACAAAGAATTCTTCCAGGCTCTCATTATCGATATAACTGAAGTTCACATCGAAAAACTCCAGGCCACCGAGTTTCTTAAGCTGCTCTTTAACGCGACGACGGACCTCCAGCGCATAAGTCAGGCAAACCCGGACATCTTCTTTGTCGTAAGCGCCATCCGGGTGCATTAGCTTCAACAGACCGGATACCGTGCGGCGTACGGCAATCACGTCACGCTGATTGAGGTTATTTCCCAGCTTGAAGAATTTATCAATTGCATCGGAGAAGCTACGTTTACGCATCTCGCGCATGTATTCAGCGAGGTAATCCGTAATCAAACCATAGCGATTGGTGAAAAACTCCGGACGCATCTTTGGAATTTCCCAACCAGGAATATAAGCATGGAAGCGGTCAAAAAAGGCAGTATCAATCATCGCATCCGGAAACGGTGCAAGCAGATGACTGGTTTTGACCAGCGTGTCCACGCTCTGGTTAATGTTGCCGACAAACACCATGGAGGCTTTACCTTCGATGGAGTCACGACCACGAGAGAACGAACCTGATGCCATGTAGTCCTTCATGATCTGCACGCCATCTTTGTCTTTGAAAGTGATCCCTGCCACTTCATCAAACGCGACGACGTCCCACATACCCACAAGACCAATCTGCCGGCTGGCCATGTTGTAAAACAGATTCGCAACTGTGGTTTGCCCTCCAGAAACTAACAATGAGTTAGGAGAGCACTCTTTATAAACATGACTCTTACCAGTACCACGTGGACCAAGCTCACAGACGTTATAGTTGTTTTCCACAAAGGGAATCATGCGAGTAATCAGATGCCACTTGGTACGCTGCTCAATATTTGCAGGCTCCATCCCGACAGAACGTAACAGCACGTCAATCCACTGGTCACGATCAAACTGCTTGCGGGCCTCAAATACCTCGTCCATATCCATATTTGGCATCTGGATCGGCTTCAGGGTGAACAGCGAGAAAGGAGACGTTTTTTGTCCTTCTTCATAAAAGTAGTTCACGGTGATCATGCACCAGATGCCGCCCGTCAACAGTTTCTCGTTGTCTTTCACCATCTGAGACGGCACCAGGGCATCTTTAATACCGAGGTTAGAGAGCTGGGCTTCGTAAACATCTTTCTTCTGATTTAGCTTTACCGTGACCTTATCGATAATCTTGTAAGAACCACGCTCGCGAATCAGTGATTTCACTTTTTCTGCTTCATCCGGACGGACGTAGTTATCAGAAAGAATACGCTTAACCGACTGTAGCCCCTGCTCAACAACCTCATCGTCATCAGAGGCACAGTACATGCCAAGTAAATATTCCAGAACATAGACCGGAACATTCGCCCCTTCTTTAAGTTGCTTAGTCAGATCCTTACGCACCACGCGACCACGAAAATGCTGATTCAACATTGAATCCAGGTCCTGAGCCAACGCAGAGGCCGCTTCCATGTTACTAGCTGAGTTATCCTGCTGTTGCATAACGCCTCACTTAAAAGAAGTCATCCTGGAATGCCAGGTCGATCGTGATCGGATAGCGACCATACTCTGTTGCGCTGTCTGCATTCTCCAGGATCAGAACATACTTGTTTTTGCGATTGAATGCAGTCCCCATGAGTTTCATGGTTACATCGCGGGTGCGTTTACCCATATCGTCGTTATCACTGTCGAAGCAAACCGTTTCCGTGCCGGAGACGACCTGGTTGTTTTCATCTACGATAAAAATATTCAGCGTGCGCGGCTCATTCAGCTCATTAACTGCCGTAGTCTGAATAAAACCAATTTTATCAATGCTGTTAACTAGCTTGATTACCTGATCTCGCGCAACAACTGCCACGGGTTGTCGCTGGGGTTGCTTCTCAGCCGCTTTCTTTTCAAGCGCGCGAATCTTCAACACGGGAACACACACTTCCTGCAGCATAGCTCCGCCATGAACGAAACGCGCGCCCCCTACGAAGTGAAAACGCTGTACTCCTTTGGGTAACAGGAATTCACTCTCATCGCTTGCGCCTGCAGTATCAGCAAGTTTGCCGTGCCAGCAAAATTCACTTTCAGGCAGCTGATGACCCACAATAAAGCGCTTATTCGCTTCAATCGTGTCTTTGGCTTTACTTTCCAGCTTCGTTTTATCCTGCTCCACCAGCGCTTGTTGCTGGAACAGGAACCCATGATCGGCTGTCACAAAAATTCGGCTGGCATTAAATCGGCTACGCAGGCGCGAGACCAAATCTTTTAGCTCGGTAATAGCGCTTCGGCAAGCCTCGAATGTTTTATCTTCGGTAGCCGCCTTATCACCCATGGCATCTATAGTGTCGTGCCAGATATAAACCACGGAAGCGTTGCGGATTTGCTCGTTCACTTCTTGGTTATTGGCGTTCTGCAAATCCTTTGCTTTCAGCGCCACACCATTCACCTTCGCCAGAATAGCGGCGCGTTTATCGAACCCGGAAGTGGACATCCCATCGGCGTAAACTACGCCAGAATTATCAGGAAGGTAGCTCAACGACTCATGAGGCAACAGTGCGGCCATGCCCAGTTGGGTATAGCTTGGGAGCACTCCGGTCTGGGAGCGCAGCTCTGCGCTGAAGTGCTTCTCATGGTTGATATGCCTGCCCAGCTCTTCCGCCACTTCATAGCGCAGTGCATCCGAGATCACGACAAAAACGCGTTTGACCTGCGAGGTGTCAAACTGACGTTTAACATTCTCTTTATAGAAATTACGCTGCAGGGGGATTCCACTAAACTGCCAGGTCTGCATGCGTTTTTCCGCTTCCAGCAGTTTGTTCCAGCCACGACTTATCTCGGCCAGATACCAGTTGCTGTATAACTCTTCGATGAACTTATCCAGTTCATGCAGGATCATCGCCCCTTTGCTGTGCACCGGCGCGGCATATTCATTGAACAAACGATAGGTCTGATCGAAGCGATAAATTTCATCGCAGTAGGCCTTCCAGAACGCGCCCGTATTGGGGAAATTAAACCCATCGGTGTAACGGTTACGCAAATTCAGCAAGCGTTCCGCCTGACGAATGGCATTCCAGATAGAAAGATACTCTGGACGTGTCTGGCTCCAGTATTTCGCACTGCGCTCAGATACCAGTGCTTTAAAGGCATCTCTGTCCAGAGTGGTGCTCTCTTCCTGCAGCTGGGTCACCAGACCACGGATAATAAGTTGTTCAATGGCCTCGAAGGTTTCACATTTTGCCAAGGCGTACGGTGAGCTGTAGTTGTAGTGCTCTTTTGGCTGCAGTGTTTATTGCAAATCCTCTGCACAATAATCGTATTCAGCTTTATAGCGACGGTCGTTGCGCCACGCTCCCATAAAGGCCAGTGAAGATGCTCGGCCAGCAGCGGTAGCCAGCACATTTTTACTCAACCAGTCACGATGCGCTTCATCCCCTTGCGCCCAGAGATCGGTACAGAACAGTTTCAGAAGCAGGTTATCCAGGGAAGGAGATTCAGATTGGTACCCGAGCTCAATGCGAAGAATCTCCCAGAGTACCTCATCCAGGCCAAGTTTCTTCAGTATGGCGAAGGTGTTCTCCAGCTCGCTGTCATCCTGCTGCCGTGCCGCGACAAATTGCTGAACCAAAGCAAACAGAATCTCTTTGGTTTCAAAAGTACTGGCCCCGACTACCACCGCCAGCATTTTCTTATCGAGAGAGTTTTCCGTTTCGCGCTCGGTAACCCATCCCTTCAGGAGCTGAGTTCGCTTAACGGTAAAGAAGGCTTTGCGGATCTGAATATGTTCGCGTAAACCAAGCTGCGGGATACCCAGCGAATTCAGAGTGATCGCCGCATAATCAGCGTGGAATTCAGTGCTATAAAGGCGGATGTCTAGCAGCCAGTCCTGTTCGCGAGCGGGAACTTCACTGGTGAAATAGAGTAAAAATTTCTGTTCAGGCTCGTCGATTTCGAGTCGTTTTTTTGTTGCGAGCACAGAAACGCCGCGCATATCCAGCAACGTGACATTGTCGAGATCCAGCTCATTGAGTGAATCAGTGAAGCGTTGTTCCGGGTCGTGCCAGAAGACGATACGGTGATTTAAGAACTTGTCAGTAAGTCCAGCAACTAATTCTTTACTTTGCAATTTATAATCCCATTCTCACCCAAATCGGGGATAAATCATTCGGAACCGGAAGTGTCCTAAATAGATCCTTTTGACGCAGTTCCCTGCCACGCTGCCCCAAGAAACTCGTCAGGAGTGGATCAACAAACTTTTCAAAGAAGAGTTTGCCATGAATACAGATGGTCAGTTGTTCAGATAGAGAAAGACTCTCGACCTGCGCCTTGCGCCGCTGTATTTCTTGGGCAAGGTTTTCTGGATTAATTAAAGCACCCCAAGAGCGCAAAATTCTCTCAACCTCTGCATCTTGCTGAACGGTATCAACATCAAGCAGTGCTGAGTTAAACCCAGCAGTACGAAGGCGTTCCCAAAGTGGGTTTACGACATACCAGATAGCGGAATGGTTAAGCCAACGTTGAGCTTCCTGCACAAACAGGCTGGTGAAAGCGGGCTCTCCACCTTCAATACGAGCCTGATGTTTTGGCTGTAACGCCTCCCAGATTTCAGAAGGATTGACCAGATAACTCTCAATACAGAACCTTGGTAGAAACATAAGGCGAGGATGTTCTTGCTCTAGCTGCATTATCTTATCTTCAGACCATTCATCGCGATCGATAAGGCCATACCAGGTGTTTTCTAATGCGAGAATATCCAGGACATTCTGTTTTTTATTAGCTTTAACTAATACCCATTGCTGTTCCCAACCAGGATTATGTTTGGACAACAGTTGCCGGAATGCTGCTATGTCATCCACTCCTTCCAGTACGAGGACTTGTTTATCAGCAAAGGCAGCAAGATCACGGTCTTTGATATCTTGAATTAATTTATCAATCTTTGCCATGATGTACTTCCTTGAGTCGACTCAAATCTGTCCTGATTCCTAGGTTCTCGTACCTTTCCCAGATATCAGTGGCGTGGGAAGTCAAAATGAGTTGGCCACGTTTTTTCTGGATAATGTTTTCTAATGTCGCAAGCAGAGGCGAAACAAGAGAAGGATGAAGATGCAGATCTGGCTCGTCGATTAATACAACGCCACCCGGCTGAAGCCAGCGTTGAACCATAAAGAGCATGATCAAGACCTGATGCTCACCAGAACTCAGTTCATCCAGCGTATGAGTATCGCCGTTAGCAAGTTTGACCTGCTGACGCTGTCCAGGCTGAATCTCTTCTTCAATGATTTTCCCTGAGAAGAACTGATTCAGCGTTTTCATCATCTCTGGATACAGCTCAGGGAGCGTCGCTTTCATATTGAACAGCGAGGCTTCCAGCTGATCTTTCCAGTCAGTGGAGGGAGAGTAAGTAGCTAACCAATTTTTACTTAGATCATCAGGCGCTAACGAAGAAAGATTGTTCTTTGGAGTAATCCAGCGGCGTTCTTCTGCATCCAGATAGATGATATTTGGAACGGTCAGAGTCATACCTGAATTGAGCCTTCCAAGTACAACTTGTGCACGAGTGATTGAAAGTGTCTGTAACCACTCATCAAGCACGTAATCTGTGACAAATCCATTTTGAGTCATCAGGCTGGTTTTCTTTTTCCCCCCAGTAACTTCCCCAATCCAGGTTGTACTAGACGGTTGTTTCGTAATGAGTTGATCAACAACGTCCTCATTTCCGAAGAATAAACCAACACGAATAGGGGACTGGTTAGAACATTTGAGATCGGAGAAAACCACGGCAAAAGTGCCCCAGCGCTCTAACCACTTTCTTGCCGAATGGCTCGCAGGCATTGGCTTTTTGTGATCAAGCCAATACCCTAATGCATCCCACAGCATAGCTGCGCCACGCAGCAGCGTCGATTTACCGCAGCCGTTCGGGCCGGTGAGGAGGACATTCTCCTCCACCTCTCCCGTCCAGTCGTTTTTGAAGCTAATTTCCGCATCGCCCAATGGGCCAACACTCTGCGTATAAATCGCCGCTATTTTCATCAAATCTCCTCAGGTGCGCTACCGGTAATGGCTTTTACATCCGCCAGCAGATCGCCAAATTTGCCGTAGTTAACCTTAACGCCGTCATCCAGATCAATAGTGATACGTCTATCAGCGTAGTGACGCAAGCGATCGTCAAAATTGCGTAGCTCGTTGAATTTTTTGGTCAACCCATCCAGTTCTTTTTTCAGACGCGTAGTGGCCGCACCGGACTCAGAATTCTTAAGCTGATCGTTAACCAAATCGATATTGCCCTGGTAGCGTGCCAACAGCGGAACCACGTATTCGGTACGCATGCGCGACAACGTGCCTTCATTATAACGGTGCAGATACACCAGGCACTCAAATGCTTTCTCTTTACCAGAGCTGAATAGCCAGTAAATTGGGCGTTTTTTGTACATCTTCATATGATCTTTCCAGAACTGAGTGGAAAGATAGCGACGGATAGTATCAAGTGAAGATTCGCCTTTTTTCGGCTTGATTGCGTACAAACAGAGACTTTCGGCAATAAAATCGAGGTTTTCCTGCAAATACTCTTCGCCCCAGACGGTGCGAACGAATTCTTTCACGCGGGCGGTAACGTCGTCGTCGAACCAGTCAGAATCCATCAGCGGCAGAATGCCGTCTTCGTCGGCAGGGAAGCTTTTGTAGGCACGTTCATCTACGAGGTTAGAAAAACCTTTATTGCCTTCGTGAGCATAAACTAAACCTTCGCGATCTAAGGAGTAGCGACCTATTTGGCATCCAATATTAAATGATATCAACTCAGATATTACATCAGACTGATATCTATGTTTATTTTCATCATCATCACTACCATATCTATACATTAAATTTAAATTTAGCGTGGTGTCATAACCATTCCCTTGCACCTCATCATCTAAATTCAAATCATAATCGCCACACATGACCTCTTCAATTTTTCTCTCACACTGATTATAGATAAGCAATTCATTCTTCGCTATCTCAATATGAGAGAAATATACATCTCGTATAAGTGAGTTCTTCCCACCAAATTTAACAAGAATATTACTATCAAAGGATGGGGAATTCTCTGAGTTACTCCAATCTTTATTGGCGACGTCAAGGCATTTTTTTATGTTTAATACAACATTAATTTTATCATCATGACTTAGCGTAGGCATTGGCAATGAAAGAACATTGCTTACAGTTGTATTTATTGTTGGGCTAATCGCTGTCAAATAGTATTGACCGACAACCGAATTTAAAAAAGCAAGTGTGACGTAGGTTGTGATTTCATCTTCACAAAAAATAACCGGTGAACCCGAACTATATTGAAGCTCATCGGGTTTTAACCGGAATGCACAACCCTTAGTTCCAATAAGGGACCAAGTTATTCCTGTTTGATCCCAGAACTTTTTATTTGAAAGCCCACCATGAGAATCATAAACTGCTTTTGCCTCATCGCTCCAGTCAATGACATACTCATCATTTCCATTGTATTTCCTAGACTCACCACCATTAGCATAACCAATCCATTTTTTTTCGCTTAGCGAAACCTCCCAAAAATATCTCACGAACTTATCATTATTATGGGTTTTATTTCTACCTCCGGAGACAAAATAAGCTGACAGTTTCTCTCTTTTGAAATTATCCAAACCCTTTAACCAATAGATAATTGGTGAGCTGGGTATTTTTTTAAAATCATGCTGAAAAACATGATCAAACCTATTAGTACGTTTTAGTAAGGCGTTTTTTTTCTGTGCTTCATTACCATTAGTTAAATAGAAAAATGCAGGCTGGTAAAATTTACTCTGGTTGTTACTAATTACCCATGCTGCAGTTTGAACAACTTCGCCTGAGATCTGCCCAAATGCCCGTGCACCTAAATGTGCCATAGTGATAAATGTTTTATTATCCAAAAGCCAGCCTCGAAGCTCTTCATAGCTCGATAAAAACATCCACGACTGCATATTTACTTGTGCATTAAAACCATTTTCTTTGAGCAAAGAAAACGCATGCTGCATAAACATCGCAAACAAATCCGATTTACTGTCCGGGAATTGTTTCTTAGCGAACTCTTTTAGTTCACCGTTCATTCCTTTCCCACCCATATACGGCGGGTTTGCCACCACCGCATCATAACGCTGCGCCAGGATCCACGCCTGCTGGATATACGGGATCAGTTCTCCCGCCGCCTCTTTCTGCTGAATATCACCTTCAACCACCAGACGATACAATCCATCCAGAAACACTTTCAACGCCGCTTCATCTTCCTGCGGCACCTGAATTAACGACCCCAGCGTTTTTGCACGGGTGAACAACGCCAGCGTACGCATCAGTAGCTTATATTCTGCGCTATCGGTGTTAGCCAGTGCCGGCCCTTCAGCAAACATATCTCCCATACCACCGCGCTGCAACTGCTGATGAAAGTTAAGCTTGGTCCACAGCTCAGCGATATCCAGCTTACTTTCCTGCAGGGATACAATATTCAGACGCACATCACGGCCCAGAATACGCCGGTCATCCTGACGCGCCAGCATCAGCATCGCAAAACCGGAGAGCTGTGCGGCACGGTCATCGATGTCCAGGCCGAAAATATTGTTTTCCAGTATCAGCTGCGGGATATCCCGTGTACGGTAGCCACGCTCTTCGTAAATGGCCTTCAGCACGTTATAAGCTTCAGTCAGGATATGGCCGGAGCCGCAAGCAGGATCCAGCACCTTAATACTTTCGGGTTCAATGCTGGATGGGGTGATAGCTGCCAGCTGTGCCTGCACTTCCGGAATTTGTGCTGCTGGCTCAATGTAGTACGGCATTTTGCCTTTAAGGCTGGAGTCCGGATAGGTTTGCAGCCACTGGCGACCCACCGAGTTCTGCACCAGGTACTGCACAATCCAGTTCGGAGTAAACAGCTGGGTAGCAGCAGGAATATCTTCGCTCTTCACCACCTTACCGATCACATCGTCTTTTTTCTCGGAGATGTAGAACTGATACAGCCAGCCGATCACTTCGATCTGGTCCCAGTCCACTTTCGGTATCGCTTTCTCGTCCACCAGCCCACGCAGAATAGAGTCGGTGCGGGTCAGGTTATCCGGCAGCACTAGCTCAATTTCATCATTAACTGCTTCGAACAGGAAAGGCATCGCGCCATGAAGTGCATGGCACTGCGCAAGCAACAGTTCACGGTACAGCTCTTCATCGCGATCGCCCGCCAGCTTCATCTCTACCAGGCGTGATTTGTCCAGACCCAGAGCATCAGCCACTTCCGGCACATGCTCCAGCACCTCAAAACCACCTTCCAGCGTCGGGTGAGACAGCATACGGAAACCGTGATCAAGATAGCCGTGCAGCTCCATATAGCGAATAGCGCAGAAGCGGTTAAACCAGGTGTAAGCGATGTGCTCCACCAGCACGTCGTAGCCCTGCTTTTCTGCTCGCTTGACCAGACGCTCACGGCGTGACGCCAGTGATTTATCCAGCGAGAACTGACCATAACGCACGCTGTCGCCAAGATCGGTTGCTTGCGCAATTTGCAGGTTGCCTTTTTTATCGGTCTCAATACCCAGTGTGGTCAGTTTTTGCATAACTGCATCACGGAACTGTTTACGTGCCACCGGGGCATATTTTTTGATGTTGGACGTATTCATATTCAATCCCATTAAATTTAATAAACATACTGACGTTCAAATAACGGACATATTTTAAAATAATTTATTTTAAAATAATTAAAAGCCAGAACTATTGGAGAACTGGCTTGTTGACTAATTTAAATTCCTTCAGGTGCACTGCCAGTAATGGCTTTCACATCCGCCAGCAGATCGCCAAATTTGCCGTAGTTAACCTTAACGCCGTCATCCAGATCAATAGTGATACGTCTATCAGCATAGTGGCGCAAGCGGTCATCGAAATTGCGCAGCTCATTGAATTTTTTGGTCAACCCATCCAGCTCTTTTTTCAGGCGTGTGGTGGCCGCACCAGATTCCGCATTCTTAAGCTGATCGTTAAGCAGATCGATATTGCCCTGGTAGCGTGCCAACAGCGGAACTACGTATTCGGTACGCATACGCGACAGCGTGCCTTCATTATAACGGTGCAGATAGACCAGACACTCAAACGCTTTCTCTTTACCGGAGCTGAACAGCCAGTAAATTGGGCGTTTCTTGTACATCTTCATATGATCTTTCCAGAACTGGGTGGAAAGATAGCGACGAATTGTATCTAGCGAAGATTCGCCTTTTTTCGGCTTAATTGCGTACAAACAGAGGCTTTCGGCGATGAAATTGAGATTGTCCCGCAGATGCTCTTCGCCCCAGACGGTGCGAACGAATTCTTTCACGCGGGCTGTAACGTCATCGTCAAACCAGTCGGAGTCCATTAATGGCAGGATGCCATCTTCATCGGCGGGGAAGGTTTTATAGGCACCTTCTTCCGCAAGATCAGAAAAACCTTTGTTGCCTTCGTGGGCGTAGACTAGGCCTTCTCGATCGAGGGAGTAGCGGCCCACCATGCAGCCGACAGAATAAGATATTAGGGCAATAAAAATATCACAACGGTACCGTTCAAAATCACCCTCACTGCTTTTGTATAAATAATGAGGATTATTTTCTAATGTAATATCAGATAACGGAACATCAGGGGAGATAAGATTGTCAGCACCGTATTCTTTTATAGTAAAAGAATTTAATTTTTGTTCGATTTCTTGAAGTAATATAGTGTTGTTATCGCTTGTTTCTTTGAATGCTGACCAGGATGTTGATACTTTCCCATTATTATCAAGAGACGTTATTGCCAATCTCTTAAAGCCTTTAGCAATTTCTTGCCCGTTCCAATCTTTTTTTGCAATGTCAATGGCGCGAGAAATATCGTCATTATTACAAGACATTTTTTCTAGATCTAAAATAGGCAGGCGTTTCATATCTCCGACCTGAAAATTAAGTGTCGGATTGATGGTTTTTAACAAAAAGGAGGTTACCTTAGTATTCAATAAACCAAGAATGGGAAGTAAATTCTCTGATGATGGCATAGCTTTTGAGCCACCAACATCAAAAACTGCCCCGTAGTCAGCATATCGAGCACTAAATTCGGAACTAGTAATAAGACCCCATGTTATGCCTTTTTTAAAATAATGTTCCTCCGAGCGAGGGATGTTAGGATTCATTCCTTTCAGCGCCAATCTTATTTCTGCTCCATCATTTTCCCAATTGACTATATCAAGATCATTTCCATACCATTTTTTAAAACCGCCACCTTTTGTGTATGGGAACCATTTGCAGCCAGAAGAATAAGCATCGTTTTTATTCCTTGCGGAATTATGAATTTTCTTGTTTGAGACCTCAAACCAAAACCTTACAAATTGAGCGTTATTGCCAGTGCCTAAGCCTTGCCTGGCTGGAGCTATTGACTCAAGGGGGATCATTTTCGCAAAATTATCACGAATCGCTTCATTTACCCAATAAGCAATCGGCGAACCGGGGATTTTTTTGAAGTCATCGGCAGCGGCAGTCTTTAAACGATCGTTTTTAACCGGAAATTCTTTTGGATATCCTTCATCATTGATATCGTCATTCTCAGTATAAGAGAATGCCCCTTGATAAGAAGGAATGTGAACATTTCTAAACACTGTTGCATTGGTACCAAAGGCAATTTTCATAACGCCATTGCCCATATGTACCATCGTCTCAATAGTGTATTTATCCAATATATTCGCACGCATATTTTCGTAGCTAGACAAAAACATCCATGATTGCATAGTCACCATTGAGTTGTACGCAGCATCTTTGAGCCAGGAAAAACCCCGCTCAATAAACATCGCAAACAAATCTGACTTACTGTCCGGGAATTGTTTCTTAGCGAACTCTTTCAGTTCACCGTTCATCCCTTTCCCACCCATATACGGCGGGTTCGCCACAACCGCATCGTAACGCTGCGCCAAAATCCACGCCTGCTGAATATACGGAATCAGCTCTGCTGCCGCTTCTTTCTGCGGGATATCACCCTCGACAGCCAGACGATATAGTCCACCCAGGAATGTCTTCAGCGCCGTTTCATCTTCCTGCGGCACCTGAATCAGCGACCCCAGAGTTTTCGCACTGGTGAACAATGCCAACGTGCGCATCAGCAGCTTATATTCCGCGCTGTCGGTATTGGCCAGTGCCGTCCCTTCAGCAAACATATCTCCCATGCTGCCGCGCTGCACTTGCTGGTGAAAATTCAGCTTGGTCCACAGCTCAGCGATATCCAGCTTACTTTCCTGCAGGGAAACAATATTCAGACGTACACCACGGCCCAGAATACGACGGTCATCCTGGCGGGCCAGCATCAGCATCGCAAAGCCAGAGAGTTGTGCGGCGCGGTCGTCGATATCCAGGCCGAAAATATTGTTTTCCAGAATCAGCTGCGGGATATCCCGTGTACGGTAGCCACGCTCTTCGTAAATGGCCTTCAATACGTTATAGGCTTCAGTCAGGATATGGCCGGAACCGCAGGCCGGATCCAGCACTTTAATGCTTTCGGGTTCAATACTCGAGGGGGTAATAGCAGCCAGCTGCGACTGCACTTCCGGCGTTTGCTCCGCTGGCTCAATGTAGTACAGCATTTTGCCTTTCAGGCTGGAGTTCGGGTAGGTTTGCAACCACTGGCGACCCACCGAGTTCTGCACCAGGTACTGCACAATCCAGTTTGGCGTAAACAACTGAGTGGCGGCGGGAATATCTTCGCTCTTCACCACCTTGCCGATCACATCATCTTTTTTCTCGGAAATATAAAACTGATACAGCCAGCCAATCACTTCGACCTGTTCCCAGTCCTCCTCAGGAATAATATCCACCAGCCCGCGCAGAATGGAATCAGTGCGGGTCAGGTTATCCGGGAGTACCAGTTCGATATCATCATTGACCGCTTCGAACAGGAAAGGCATCGCGCCATGAAGTGCATGGCACTGCGCAAGCAACAGTTCACGGTACAGCTCTTCATCGCGATCGCCCGCCAGCTTCATCTCCACCAGGCGTGATTTGTCCAGCCCCAGAGCATCAGCCACTTCCGGCACATGATCCAGAACCTCAAATCCCCCTTCCAGCTTCGGGTGAGACAGCATGCGGAAACCGTGATCAAGATAGCCGTGCAGCTCCATATAGCGAATAGCGCAGAAGCGGTTAAACCAGGTGTAAGCGATGTGCTCCACCAGCACGTCGTAGCCCTGCTTTTCTGAACGCTTGACCAGACGCTCACGGCGTGACGCCAGTGACTTGTCCAGCGAAAACTGACCATAACGAATGCTGTCGCCAAGATCGGTTGCTTGCGCAATTTGCAGGTTGCCTTTTTTATCGGCTTCAATGCCCAGCGTGGTCAGTTTTTGCATGACCGCATCACGGAACTGTTTACGTGCCACCGGGGCGTATTTTTTGATATTTGACGTATTCATGTGAAGTCCTGAAACGGGCAGACATCGTCTGCCCTGAAATGGGGAATATTACTGAAGCTGTACGCGTTCGCCTGCGTTAATAGCATCCATTAGCGTTTTACGAAGTTGTTCCAGCGCCTTGTCTACCTGTTCGGCGTTATCCAGCGTTGTCACACCCGCAGCTCGTTCCATCGTTTTACGCGTGTTCACGTAGATGGTCTTTTTCAGCTTGGGTTCAGGCTTATCTACGGGGTCGATAATCCCAGGCTGAGGGGCTGGTTTTGGATCAGGGACTTTCTTGCGCTGTTCTTCAACCCAGCCGTTCAGTCGTTCGTTTGCTTTGAATTGTAGCGCCCGAACCTCAGCCTCCTCTTCCATAATCTGAGGGATCAGACCGTTCTGCTCTACTTTCTTACGCGATTGCTGCATCGGGTGTAAAAGCGAGTGCTGCAAGTCAGCAGGGACGTGCATCTCCAGCATGCTTTGCTTCAGTTCATTGATATGACCATCGATCTGCAGCAGCGCTTGGCTTCGGTATTCTTCCACCAGACGCTGGTTGACGGTTTCAACGGTTTCAATCAGCGGGATAATCCGGTGTAGCTCTTCGTAAGGTCGTGCCTTACTGTAGATGCTTTCCAACTCCTGCAACGCCTTTTGAGCCGTTTCGTCTTTTTCCAACGCATTACGGTTAGCTTTAAAACTACCATTCAACGCCACACTCAAGCGCTGCCAGGTGGCGTATTGGTTTTTGTAGAAGCTGACCAAATCGTCCCAGTCTTCCGAGAAATCTTTAAGATCGTCAGTCGCTGCGGTGATTTTTTCAATGACAGCGTACTCTTCTTTCTCGTTGAGGATCCCGTTCAGCAATACTAGGCCTTCTTCTATCTCTTTACGGCCGGGGTTTTGTCCACTCTCTGCACGAGTTTTAAAAACGGTCAACTCGCTCTTCCAGCGGCCAAAGAGTTCGCGAATATGAGAAACCAGCGGCTGCTCCTCACGCTCGTTAAACGGTTCTCCAGCAATCTCAGCCATCAGCTGCGCAGCTTTAGTCAACTGCGCTTCGTCATGGCGACGTACTTTATGCAAACGCAAATCGCTGTAACGACGTGAATTATTAAACGCGTCCCATGCCTGCTTCAGTGCGATTTCACTGCCCTGCAGAGTGAAGCTGTATTTTCCGCTGCGCGCCAGGCGCGCCACCAGCAGTTTGACTTCATCTTCCGGCCAGCCAAATGGACGACGGCCAAAAGTGGTAAGGATATCCCGCAGGTAAACTGGCTTATGAGTCTCAATACTCATACTGATCCAGTTATCCACTTCGCGCATCGCCTCTGGATTGGACTCTTCCATTTCCCCGAGGTCGAGCTGTGTATCATTTTCTACAGTCAACAGCGCGTGAGTTTCACGATTTACGTCTCCGGTACTAAGACGCAGCAATTTTAGTTTAGAGAAACTGTTCTCAATAACGTAACCGCAGGCTGCATCAACGATAGCTAAAGGCGAAGAGGATTTCTTATCCAGCCGTTCGCCCAGCGCCCAGACATCAGCCTGAGCCAGCAAGCCTTCAATCTGCGTCTTCAGCGTTTTTTCGCGCATGCCATTTTCACGGCCTTTTTCCGCCAACAGCGTTGCCTGTTCCGGGCGCTGGCCGCTTTGCTTACTAAGGAAGGCTTTGGTCTGTGCGTACATGGTCAGGTCTTGCCAGGTACGAGCCTCATCAGGCAGGCAAATTAAGATGCAGTCTTTACTGTCCGTCATCAGCAGACTGTTGGAATGCGCCCCTTTGTAGCTTTCGTAGTTCGAGTCCAGTGGCGTGAGCACCTTAACCACCAGATCGTTAAGATTTGCGCCATCCAGTGGGTGTCCATTACAGAAGCGACTGATATCAAAATCCTGCTTATTGGCTGGATAGCGATATCTTTTGTTTTTTAGGATCTCTTCGAAAATGATGGTTGAGAGCTGCTTATTGATGGTGGTGAATTCCACGTCAATATTACGGATTTCATTTTCGATCTCTTTTTCTTCGTTAGTGAGGAAAACGAATTTGTCATCAATACGTGAGATCAGCATCTCAGCCTGCAGACGATTAAGACTGGCTTCAATCTGTCGACGGAGTTCCACTTTGTCAGTATCAATACGCTCAATAGAGAGCGTGACGAGATTGTCTAGCGTACTTTTCAGCACATCAACGTAGCGGATCAGGAACAGCGTCTTTAGCAGTTTGCCGTCAAATTCAGTCAGTGACGGAGACTGGCAGGCCTGAATGATAGTGCGGCTAACCGCAGGTTCCAGGAAGCTTTCAATCGCTGAATAGAAGCGCCAGAACGGGACCAGACTATCCAGACCCTCTGCAGAGATTTGTACAGCTGCCGACTGGAAGGCATCCAGAAGAGAACGCTCCCCCATTGCCAGCTGCTTACCAGCGGCCCCTTTGGTTCGGATTGATTCAAAGACCTTTTGCAGGATCTGGTAATGCCACGGTACAAACGGATAGTTATCCACGAACTCGCGGCTGTTAGTGTAGGCACGCAGCGTAGCCGTGGTTGTCGTGTCAAACGCCAGCTGGTTGCGCAGAATATCGCCTTTTTCCTGCCAGACAGCTTCCAGCGCCGGTATTGCCGCTTCTGTTTTCACCAGCAGACGTTTCTGGATAACTTCTGAAGTATTCGAGCTGGAGAGTTGTAAACGCGTTGAGAAACGCCCCTGGATCTTGGAGAAGTCACGACCATCTCCACTGCTCATACCGCCGATCGCAGCATTAATGTCTGCCTGGGATGTAACAATTACCCACGCGCGGCCACCGCAAATAACGCCCAGATCTTCTGTGATGGTTTGCAACTTCAGCATCATCTGCCCATCTTTACCAATGAATTGACCTACTTCATCGACCATAAACAGAATGTTGCGGTTGCCTTGACTATCCAGCCACTCTTTCACCCACGTACAGAAATTTTTGATATCCAGAGGGAAGTTCTTATCAAGTTGCTCGATCCACTGGCGAGAAGACTCTTCACTCTGGCCTGTAGCAACACTCAGCGCCTGCGCCATCTGATCGTTTATCATCAGATAAACATCACGCTCATCTTCCCAACGAGAGCCGGTGATGTCCGCAAAAGCGGCTTTAAAGGTATCAAACTGTCCACGCTTATCGAGCTCACGTTCCAGGTGTGCAATATGCGGGAAGTCCCCACAATAACCGGCCAGTTCGTTAAAGACTTTCAGAAATACTTTGAGAATGGCATCAACGCCATCTTCGACATTAGCGCGTGAGTCAATATTGAATAGTACGACATCAGTCGGATGCTGAACCGATTTCCGAATATCGGCCAACAGCAGTGCATCATCAATTTTCTCTTCAAAGAAGGAGAGCGCATTACGCGTGACGCCATTGTGGCTAACTTCGCGGTTCGCCAGCAGATAGGAAAGGATCTTAATGAAGTGTGATTTACCGGACCCAAAGAAGCCTGAAACCCAAACGCCCATTTTATCGGCAAGCTGTAATCTGCCTGGTCCAGTAGCTGGGGCATAGACTTCAAAGAACTGACGCAGGTGGCCATCGAGCTCCCGAGTGATGACGTACTCATCCAGTTCTATCCAGGCGCTTTCGTCGTCGGTCTGCTCGGCTTTAACTACGCCGTTAATATTACGTTTTAGCGGTTTCTCAAAAATTTTTTCTATATTCATTGCTGTCGTCTTTTAACGAGGAGTCAAAGTCGCCGCAGGTCCGGTTTCTGGTACCAGTCTGAAGGCGCGGTAATAGTTACGCGAGTTAATGCCTGAGAGTGGAGAAAGATCATATCCACTGTAGGTGCCTGGATAGAACATCAGCAGTGGTGTAAACCCCATCACGTCCTGAAGTGCGCTCATAAGCTCATGACCGCGAACCAATGGCCAGGCGTTACCGAGGCTCGTCAGAATGACAAATTGCTGTGCCGGAAGATCGACCGTACGCGCAATATATTCCGCGATTTTTTTTTGGCTCAGCGGGGCTGCCAGATGCTTTTTCAGTGTCTCAAGGCCAAGCTCAGGCTCTCGCTGGCAGATACGGTCAAAGAGCTTACGTTCTTCAAGCATATCGATGATGACCTGGAAGATATTGAGTGTTTTATACGTATATTTTTTATCCAGTTTTTTGAATAAAAAGTGTAAATACTCGCGGACCTGAAGCTCCTGCTTCGCCGGATAGTCAAAGATCCAGAAGCCAATCTCGTTGCCGGAGCCTTGGTTTTTCAAAAAACGGTCGTCGCCGATACGTTCTTCTAACTGTTTTAAACGATATTCAAGGATCGGATCATTCATGCTTTACCCTCCAGAACAGGAAGCAATTCGGCTTTGTTTAAACGATGCAAGGCCGTTGCAACATCTGGTAGAAGGAAAACGTTTTGTAAGTTCCGGCGGCGTGGGCTATCCAGGTAACCTGCTTCTGCAAGCGCCTTAATCAGATTGTTACCCATTTTTTGGATAGATGAATCAGAGAATGCAGCCAGCTCCGGGTGCAAACGAAGATTCTCATCCACAAAATCACCCCAGCAATTTAAACCAAGCTTTTCTTTAAACTGTTGGCGAGCCGGATTTACGACATCAGCAATAAACTCCGCAACAACTGGCGACTGTATCATCAACGCAACCAACAGCATTTGCAGACGTTCGCTTTCACTGCCATTAGCAATCAGTTGCCAACACTCACGATCCAGGGTCATTAATCGCAGCCTTAAGGTTCTGGCATAACGATTTGCGGTACTGGTGGAGGATGCCTGAAGAATATTTTCATTGATTATTTGCTGCTGCCAGGTCGTTTCATCTGGCTCAGATAGCAACAGCTCAGCAATGATTCGGCTCTCTCGGACCATCAACGAACCGCCCAGCAGATCGCCAATCCAGCGTTTGTCATTTTTTTTCATGGTGTTTGTCATCAAAAATCCGGAATGCTGCTCGCAAAAAATCAAGTAATGATTGTAATCGGCCCGCAGGTGATATGCCATGGTTAAGACCCGAACAATGATGTGATTTATTGATGCAGATTATCGACTGATCCTGATCATAGATTTAGAGCGTAATTTCCAGTTTGATGCCTTCACGAAAGTCTCGTATTGAGTGAGTTTATGGATCGTAACCAGAGGTAAACTACAATGTCGAAAGTAAATAATCCGGGATTTGTCTTGTCACCTTACTCGCAGAAGAAAATCCTCAAGGCACTAGGAAGTCGCCAAGAAAAGACGGACGCTACAGCTAAACGGCATGGAAAACCGACCCGCTATAATATTGCAACCAGCGATTATGATAATCTTGTCAGCGGTGAGCACGGTCCGCTGATCCTGAAAGTCAGAAGGGGGAAAATCGTTACAGAAAAACATTACTGTGCCGAATGCCACAGTTACATCAGCCCAATAAGAGCATATGCCGACAGCAACTATGGGAAAGTGCATCTTTGTACACCTTGTCATCTTGCAGCGTTCAACCGTAGCTTTGGACACGCGGATGCTATGCCGCTCAAGCTGGACCATGCTCATGCACATAGGGGAAAGTGGTAACGATAATATTGCCAGGGATTGCTAAGCATCCTGTTTAACATTCTGCTTTTCAAACTCAGCCGGGAAAGGACTAGTATATGCAGCATGTTCAAGCAATATCGATTGTTATTTATCACCCATAAATTTGATTTTATTACGTTTGGAGATGAGTAAATTTAGATGAATATAGACACAAAAAAAGCCGCCCTTAAGCGACTTTGATTTGCATCTTTTGGTGCCGAAGGCCGGACTCGAACCGGCACGTATTTCTACGGTTGATTTTGAATCAACTGCGTCTACCGATTTCGCCACTTC
>Ga0308158_10001228_pt1 | contig 28570 bp, 26 predicted proteins | sample PhyBR2_FD_201038 | JGI IMG/M metagenome (GOLD analysis project Ga0308158, IMG submission 201038) | Phyllosphere microbial communities from UC Gill Tract Community Farm, Albany, California, United States - DLSLB.R2 | ecosystem: Host-associated > Plants > Phyllosphere > Unclassified | place: USA... | reverse complement strand
CAAAAAAGCACCGAAACCAGGAATGGTAACGCACTGATAACGATATAATAATTGGCCTATGTAGTGTTCTATATTCATACATACAAAGTTATACATCCAATATAGTTATCAAAATTTTATTCACAATTTTTATTAACAATTCAGAAGAAAATTTATACATTTCAATTTCAAATATTTAGCATGGAAGCATCCGAATTATTTTATACACTAGCCTTACTAAAAGTAGAAGGTGTAGGCGATATTATAGCCAAGAAATTAATGAATCATTGTGGTTCGGCCGAGGCAGTTTTTAAAACAAAAACCCAACAGTTGGCAGCCATTGATGGTGTTGGCACCATGCTACTTAAAAATTTGAAAGACCAAAGTGTATTTGACAAAGCCAATAAAGAATTAGAATTTATTCAAAACAACAGCATAAACGTTTCTTATTTTCAGAACGAAAATTACCCGGACAAACTCAAACATTGCGTTGATGCACCGGTACTGCTTTTTACCGCCGGAAATATCGATTTAAATAACCGAAAGATCATCAGCATTGTAGGCACACGCCAAATTACTTCTTACGGAACGGAATTTTGTAAAAAGTTAATTGAAGATTTAATCCCGCTCAATCCGGTTATCGTAAGCGGATTTGCATATGGGGTTGATATTGTTGCGCATCAATTGGCAATGGAAAACAATTTGCAAACCATAGGTGTTTTGGCTCATGGTTTGAACCAAATTTACCCCAAAAACCACAAGAAATACATGGCTAAGATGGAACAAAACGGCGGTTTTATGACCGAATTTTGGAGTTCATCTAATCCTGACAAAGAAAATTTCGTCAAGCGAAACCGCATTGTTGCCGGAATGGCAGAAGCTACCATAGTTATCGAATCGGCGGAAAGAGGCGGTTCTTTAATTACTGCTAATATGGCGAATGATTACAACCGTGATGTTTTTGCCGTTCCGGGACGAACTACTGATAAATACAGCACAGGCTGCAACAACCTTATCAAAACCCAAAAAGCAAATGTACTGACCAGTGCCGCCGATTTGATTTACATGCTCAATTGGGACATCAAAGAAGAAACAAAATCAGTGCAAAAACAATTGTTTGTTTCGCTTGACAATGACGAACAAAAAATTTATGATTACCTGCTAAAAACAGGAAAAGAATTGATGGATATTATCGCATTGGAATGTGAATTCCCTATTTACAGGGTTTCCAGTATTTTATTAAACATGGAACTGAAAGGCGTGATTAGACCGTTACCGGGGAAATTGTTTGAGGCGATTTAAAATCATCAAACAAATTACTTTACAATCTCACCTACTTCTTTCTTATAAGTACTAAAAATATTCTTGAAAAATATAATTATTGATAACATACAAACAATTGTACTAAAAATAAAACACTCTAAATTAAGCAAACCTATTGACATTAGAATTAATCCAAAATGGATAACTGATACTCTAAAACCAGTATATCTATTTAAAATTGCAATTATTAAATAACCAATAAAAAAAAGACATTGAGAAAAACCCAAAAGTATTACGTTATAGAATATTTGGTTTGAAATATCATATGCCCATCCAACAGTTTTATTAATTCCAATTGAATCATTCCCAAATATTGAAGCTAAAGCAAAAATGACTAGAATTATTAAATACATATATTTTGTAAAAACTCTTTTCATATTTGATCTAAAAAATAATTGCTTCAACAATATTACTTTACTCCAAATCCCAATTTCTCCCTCACTCTGCCCAAAACACCATTGGCTACAGCCGAAGCTTTTTCAGCACCAATTTTCAACAAAGCATCTACTTCCTGAAGATTATTAATGTAGTAATGGTACTTTTCTCTTTCTGTTTTGAAAGTTTCACAGATTAATTCAAACAAAGCTTGCTTGGCGTGACCATAACCGTAATTTCCGGCTAAATAATTAGCTCTCATGGTTGCAATTTGCTCTTCATTGGCCAACAACGAATAAATAGCAAAGGCATTACAAGTATCCGGATTTTTAGGTGCTTCCAGTGGCGTACTGTCCGTTTCAATACTCATCACCTGTTTGCGTAAGGCTTTATCTTCAAGGAAAATATTAATAATATTATTAGCTGATTTACTCATTTTTCCTCCATTCGTACCCGGAATCAACATACTATCATCCTGAATTTTAGCTTCAGGAAGCACAAAAGTCTCCCCCATTTGATGATTAAAACGTGAAGCTACGTCACGGGTCATTTCCAGATGTTGCAATTGGTCTTTTCCCACAGGAACAAACTCGGCATCATACAATAAAATATCAGCCGCCATTAACATAGGATACGAAAACAAACCTGCGTTTACATCGTCTAAACGATCGGCTTTATCTTTAAAAGAGTGCGCCAAAGTCAATCGTTGGTATGGAAAAAAACAGCTTAAATACCAGGACAACTCAGCCGTTTGTGGGACATCCGACTGTCTGTAGAAAACTACTGTGTTCACATCTAATCCAAAAGCCAACCAGGCAGCGGCAACGCTATAGGTATTGTTTCTTAAAGTTTCTCCGTTTTTTATTTGAGTAACCGAATGCAAATCGGCGATAAAAAGAAAAGATTCGTTTGCTGAATGATTAGACAATTGAATTGCCGGAATAATTGCTCCAAGTAAGTTTCCTAAATGTGGAGTTCCTGTACTTTGAACTCCCGTAAGTATTTTTGCCATTATGATTTATTGCTGTCGCTAAAATTTTATTGAACCGCAAAGTTCGCAAAGTTTTTTATTTTTTACCGCAAATTCGCAAATTTTAAAAATGATACCATTTGATTCCTTATTTTTGAACATATGAAAGGCATAAAAATAATTTTTTGGATTCTTTGGCGCATCTGGTTTTACATCCTGATGGCAATTCCTATCCTGATTATGTTTCCTTTTTTAGTACTTTCGATTCTTTCTGAAAAAGGCTATCCTTATTTTTTTGTGATGGCTCGAATTTGGGCTAAATTCATTCTTTTCGGAATGGGATTTTATTACAAAGTGGATAGCGAACAAGCCATTGAAGAAAACAAAAGCTATATGATTGTTGCCAATCACACTTCAATGACGGACATCATGTTGATGTTGGCCGTAGTTAGAAATCCTTTCGTATTTGTTGGAAAACAAGAATTAGCCCGAATTCCTCTTTTTGGCTTTTTCTACAAAAGAACCTGTATTTTAGTTGACAGAAGCGATTCACAAAGCCGAATGGCTGTTTTTACAAAGGCCCATAAACGAATTGAACGCGGATTGAGTGTGTGTATTTTCCCAGAAGGTGGCGTTCCCGATGACGAGTCGATACTTTTAGACCATTTTAAAGAAGGGGCTTTTAAATTAGCCATTAAACATCAAATCCCTGTTTTACCGATAAGTTTTGGGGATAACAAAAAACGTTTCCCTTATACTTTTTTTGCCGGAAGTCCGGGGATTATGCGTGTAAAAATCCACAAACAAGTTGAAACCTTAGATAAAACAATCGCAGACAGAAAAGAACTTCGTGAAAACGTAAGAGCTACTATTTACCAGCAATTATTAAAATTTGAAACCGAAAATAAAGCTGAAACTGCTTAAAACAAAAAAAATCACCTGGAAAAACAGATGATTTTTATATTTTAACGCTAAAGTGTTATTCCGTAACAACAACTTCCACATCCTCAAACACATTAGCTCCTGAGCTATCAGGCCCTTTATAGAATTTAAAAATATAAGTTCCTGCTGTTGTTGGCGAGAAAGTAAAAGAAACCTCAGTCAATGGTGGTAATTCTTCCGAACAAACTTCACCAGCTTTCACATTAGCATAAATACCTATTGTTCTGGTATTATTTTCTGCATAATAATATATCCCGCCATAGTTATAACAAGCCGTAGGTTTTTGATATTTCAATTTAACCTCGTAAGATCCTCCTACAACAAAAGTTGTCGGCATAGTATAGCTATCCACGGGCAAGACGTAACTAGTATAAGAATCTGGCTGGTCTACACTACAACTTAACAAAGAGGTTATTAAGACTAAAAACAGTGCGATTTTTTTCATTTTTTGGGGTTTTATAAATTAATAATCTATTAGTTGTTTCTTATATAGACCCCGACAAATCAAAAAGGTTGCTTTATAAAACGTATTTTTTATAAAAAATTTTACTGAAGTTTCATTTAAATAAAAAAATGCCCGATACTACCGGGCATTTTGATTTATGATAAAACGAGCTTTTTAATTCTCTGCCAATTCTTTAATTCTGGATTTGATTTTTTCTTCCAGTTCATCAGCTAATTCAGGATTATCCTTAATTAATGTTTTAACAGCATCACGACCCTGACCTAATTTAGTTTCACCATAGCTAAACCATGACCCTGATTTTTTCACGATTTCGAATTCTACTGCTAAATCCAGAATTTCTCCAGTTTTAGAAACTCCTTCTCCATACATGATATCAAATTCGGCTACTTTAAATGGCGGAGCTACTTTGTTTTTAACGATTTTAACTTTGGTTCTGTTTCCAATAACATTTTCTCCATCTTTAATTTGAGAAGAACGACGAATATCTAAACGTACCGAAGCATAAAACTTCAAAGCATTACCACCCGTAGTGGTTTCAGGATTTCCGAACATAACCCCGATTTTCTCTCTCAACTGGTTGATGAAGAAAACCGTACAATTGGTTTTGCTAATCGTTCCTGTTAATTTTCTCAAAGCCTGAGACATCAAACGCGCATGAAGACCCATTTTAGAATCTCCCATTTCGCCTTCAATTTCGCTTTTTGGAGTCAAAGCCGCAACCGAGTCAATAACTACAATATCAATTGCTCCCGAACGAATCAAATTCTCAGCAATTTCTAAAGCCTGTTCCCCATTATCAGGTTGCGAAATAATTAAGTTTTCGATATCTACATTTAATTTCTCTGCATAATTTCTGTCGAATGCGTGTTCCGCATCAATAAAAGCGGCAATTCCACCTGCTTTTTGCGCTTCGGCAATAGCGTGAAGTGTTAGAGTGGTTTTACCTGAAGATTCCGGACCGTAAATTTCAATAATTCTACCTTTTGGATATCCGCCAACTCCCAGTGCTAAATCCACACCTAAAGATCCCGAAGAAATTACCTCAACTTCTTCAATGGCCTTATCTCCCATTTTCATAACGGTCCCTTTTCCGTAGGTTTTATCCAGTTTATCAAGGGTAAGCTGTAACGCTTTTAATTTGGCTTCTTTCTCTGTACTCATCTTCTCTTTTAGCTTTTCTTTCATTAAGTTAATATTGTTTTTATAGCCAGTAGAAATTTAAAAAAGCCGTCTGCTTTTTCTAATTCCTATTACATATCATTTTTTGTGTTCGTAAAAATACTTCTTTTTTTGATGCAAAATTTTCGTTTAAAAAGATTTCGAACCAAAAAATAAAAATACTTCGTATGAATAAAATTTTTAATTCCGTAGCTTCTTCAGGTTTTTATTCTCCTAACAAAACTTCAACTTCTTTTTGTAAAACAGGCAAATTTTTAATCACAATTCCCCAAATTACATCATCTGAAACAGAATCGTAACCGTGAATTATTCGATTTCGAACATCAACAATCTTTCTGGAATTTGAAATTTCGATAGATTTATCTTCTTTAAGAATGCGGTTCATTGCTTCACCAATAATTTCGATATTTCTTTCTACTGCTCTTTTGGTTCTTAAATCATTTTGATAAACTTCAAACAACTTAGGAGTATCTACAAAATAACTTTCTATTTCATTTATAGAATTCAAAATATCAAAAAGCCAGGTTTTAATAGTATTATCCATAAATCAATATTTTATTTTGATTTAATGTTTTTCTAAAATAAGGATTTTTAATGGCTTTTTCTTCTAATAAATCAACGTTTCTTTTTAGAATATTTTCAAGAGAAAATTTAAGATCATAATAATTGTCGCCATATTCTAAAACATCTATGGGCTCAAAATCAACTATTAAATCTACATCACTTTCAGAGTTAAATTTATCTGTTAAAACAGAACCAAAAGCATACAAAGATTTGACCTTATGCATTTTACACAACGTTAATATCTCTTTATTTAATCTTTCTATCAGGTTCATTTTGAAAAAATATAGTATCAAAATTACATAAAATAAAAACAGAATCTATTTTATTTCAATAATTTTCATAAGAACAACGCTTTCAACTCTGTAGCCTCTTCGGGTTTCATTTTTCCTGCCAATACCAAACTCAGCTGTTTGCGTCTTAAGGCGGCATCATAACGTTGTTTTTCCAACTCCGTTTCAGGAATGATTTGGGCAACTTCTACCGGCGTTCCTTTTTCGTCAACAGCAACAAAAGTATAAATAGCCTCATTAGCCTTGGTTTTAACTCCCGAGTTCCTGTCTTCAACCCAAACATCAATATAAACCTCCATCGAAGTTTTAAACGCTCTGGAAACTTTGGCTTCAATAGTTACCACACTTCCCAGCAAAATCGCTTTGGTAAAAGCCACATGATTCACCGAAGCCGTAACCGAAATATTTCTCGAATGCCTTTGCGCCGCAATGCTGGCCGCACGATCCATTCGGGCCAATAATTCACCCCCAAAAAGATTATTGATATGATTGGTCTCGCTTGGCAAAACCAAATCAGTCAAAACAGTTAAAGATTCTGAAGGATGTTTCGGAGTCATCTGATTTTAGATTTTATTATTGAGATTGATTTTTGCTATTGTCATGGACATTGCCTAACTCAACCAATACACCGCCATTACTGCCGGAATAAAATAAATAACAATGGTTCTGGCACCGTCATAATCTTTGGCTAATCGTTGACCAAAAAGCATCATCAACAAAGTAATCGCCGAAAACAATGCCCCGTAATAACCAAAAAGTCTTCCCTTATTTACTAATAATTCGATGCAACCCACAAAACACAAAATAGTCGAAATCAACTCCATTACAACCAAATTGATTAAGGCTAATTTTACGTGATTTTTCAATCTGGTTTTAGCAAAATGTTCTTTTAACCAGTTGACATTATCTTCCCAATAAAACAGTTTTTCATAACTGGATTGCAAAAAGGTAATTCCGAAAAATACCAAAAGTAAAAGCGAAGCCGGGTTATTCATAATCGTTATTTTTTGTGAATTAAACGTGTGAGTTTGATTGATAAATCGGTTAAAATTATTTTAGCATTTCCGTTGCGCTCAATATGATACATGGCATCCGAAAGTTCTTTAAAGATATCCTGAATGTTGTTACCGTTTACAAATGGCGCAAAATTTTCCAGTTTAAACTTATCGACTTTTGGTTCGAAATAAACCAAGCTTGGTGTTTCGTAATTAATCAACAAAGCCTGACGGAACATTTCCATGCAAAACTGCAGGAATTTCTTTTGGGCTTCTCTTCCCAAAGCCGCAATTTTTTCGCTCCAAAGAATCAAATCCTGAATGGCTGCCGCATCTTTTTTGGCTTTAAAAGCAGCACGAACCCAGGTCACAAACCACTGCTCAAACGGATGCTCCTCGTCATTATCATGCAATAAATGCAAAGCCGCATTAAAATTCCCCTGTGCCTGATGCGCTAATTTTGTTGCTAATTTTAAATCAATTTGCTCACGGGCAACCAGAGCTTCGGCAATAACCGCTTCGCTCAGTCCATTAAAATGCAATATTTGGCATCGGGAACGAATGGTTTGGATTATATCTTCTTCATTTTCAGAAATCAGAATAAATATTGTTTTTTCAGGTGGTTCTTCGAGTAGTTTCAGTAATTTATTGGAAGCAGCAATATTCAATTTATCAGCCATCCAGACAATCATGATTTTATAACCGCCTTCATACGCTTTTAACGAAAGTGATTTCAGGATTTCCTGAGCATCATCAACACGAATTTCTCCCTGCTTGTTTTGAACACCTAAAACGGCATACCAGTCAAACAAGCCTCCATAAGGATTTTGGGTTACAAACTCTCTCCAGTCGGCAATGAAGTCAATACTCTTAGGGTTTTTCTTTACCTCATCGGTGGTAACGGTAGGATAAGCAAAATGCAAATCGGGATGAGACAGTTTTTGGAATTTTATGTTACAGGCGTGATTTTCACCATTATTTTCCCCGTTTTGATTACCACACAAAATGTATTGTGCATAAGCAATTGCCATGGCTAAAGTCCCGCTACCTTCAGAACCTACAAACAGTTGTGCGTGTGGAATTCGACCCAAATCAGCACTTCTGCTAAGATGGTTTTTAATGTGTTCCTGCCCTAAAATTTCTGAAAACTGCATAAGGCAAAGATAGCAGAAAATGGATAAGTCTAAAATTTTAGATTACAAAGTTTCTTATTGCATTCATCTAAGAAAACCTTGAACTTTCAACTGAAAAATATCAACTAAACTAACCCAATTTGCAATTGGAGACATTTCTACTGAAATGCACAAACAAGCAATCACAAGAAAGATTCAGATTGATGCAAAACCTATTATCTCTTTACAATATTTATTAGAATTACAAACTGGTCTGATAGAAATTTACAAAGCTGTTATCGATTTAGCTGTAAAATACCGTGGACCTTATGGTATTACGACCCAATACGCAAGAGAAATGTTAAAAACACTAATGCACATAATCAAATTAATAACTCGTTATAATTTTTCTATTAGATAGGTCTTACCTTTAGTAGTTTTAAACGAAATTTGATATCCGTTATCTGCTTTTTGTGAAACGATATTTGATTTTTTTATTTTTACCGGAACGTTAGTTCTGATAATACATTCGGTTCCGTTTAATGATTTTACAGTTGCATTGTTTAACTGTTGTTTGGCCCAATTCATATCTATTTCAAATCCACCTCTGGCAACAAGTCCTTTTACTTGGCCTTCGCTCCAGGCTTTAGGTAAGGCAGGCAATAATTGAATGAAATTAGATTGACTTTGCAAAAGCATCTCAGCCATACCAGCAGTTCCTGCAAAATTTCCGTCAATTTGAAATGGAGGATGTGCATCAAAAAAATTAGGATATGTACCTCCCGCACGTGAATTGCCGCTTGAAGCATCAACATAATTTAAAAGTTGTCTTATCAGAGTGTAAGCATGATCGCCGTCCTGCAAACGAGCCCACCAGTTAATTTTCCATCCTTTGCTCCAGCCGGTTCCTTCATCTCCACGAACTTCAAGCGATTTTTTAGCAGCATTAAAAAAGTTGGTTGTTAAAGGAGTTATTTCTCTTCCCGGATGCAAACCAAACAGATGAGAGGCATGACGATGATGAATATCTGTTTCTTCAAAATCTTTATACCATTCCATCAATGTTCCGTTTTTACCAATTTGCAAAGGATATAGCTTCGCTCGTTTTGCAATTAAAAGTTCTCTAAAAGATTTATCAGTTCCTAAAGTTTCAGATGCTTCAATCAGATTATCGAATAAATCCCTGATTATAGACATATCCATCGTAGTAGCAACAGATACTGATTGTTCTTTGCCTTGCTTGTCTTTAAATTTATTTTCCGGAGAAGTCGAAGGTGCAGTAACCAAATAGCCATTTTTGCCCTCAACCAACCAGTCTAAAGAAAATAATGCAGCTTCTTTCATAACCGGATATGCTTTTTCAGCAAGAAACTTTTTGTCTCCTGTAAAACGGTAATGTTCGTAAAGATGCTGTGAAAGCCAGTTTCCGCCCATCCACCAGTTCGCCCAAACAGGATCTCCATCGCCTTTATCACCAACAGGATTACTCAATGCCCAAAGGTCAGAATTGTGATGTGCTACCCAACCATTGGCATTATAAAATTCACATGCAGTAACTTTTCCGGTTTTAGCCAGATTTTGAATCCAGTCTAAAAGTGGTTGGTGCATTTCAGACAGGTTCGTTACTTCTGCCGGCCAATAATTCATTTGAGTGTTGATGTTTATTGTATAATTTGAACTCCATGGCGCACGAAGTTTTTGGTTCCAAATTCCTTGTAAGTTAGCCGGAGGTCCACCGGGACGGGAAGAAGAAATAAGCAAATATCTTCCGTACTGGAAATACAAAGTTTCTATTTCAGGATCATAAGCGCCATCAGAATAGGCTTTCAATCGTTCGTCAGAGGGTAATTTTGCTTTAGCAGCATTGTTTACCGTATCTTTTACAGTAAAAGAAACTCGGTCAAAATACTTTTTATAATCAGCTGTATGTTTGCTAAATAACTGAGCATACTTTTTTTTGATTGCTTTATTAATTCTTTCTGAAGCAATTTTATTTTCGTCTTTTCCGTCTTTATCCGGACATTTATCATATCCGTTAAAACTGGTTGCTGCAGCGATATAAAGTACCACTTCGCTGGCATTTTTAATTGTAATTTCCGAATTATTTACTGAAACATTTCCGTCCTGATTAATTGCTTTAATACGGTATTGATAACGCATTCCATCGCATCCTGTAGGATCTTCGTATGTAATTGGTTCTTTTCCTTTCGGATTATAATAATTAGGATTTACATTAGCAGGCGCTTTTCCACTAATGATTAGTTCGTTGTTGTCTTTGACTGAAGTAGTATATTTCAATACGCTTTTCGAAGAAATAGAAAAATTAAGAGCTGCTTTTTGGTTGGCCGAAATTCGAACCAACATTACATTATCCGGTGCAGAAGTAAAAATTTCACGGATGTATTCAACACCATTAATGGTGAATTTTGTGGTTGTAATTGCGTTCTGAATATCTAAATCACGATAGTAAGCAGTAGCTTTTGCATTATTGAAATCCTGTTTGATGATAATATCGCCCAAAGGCAAATACGACTGCGAATACAATCCTTGCATTTTTCGGGTAAGCTGATTGGCTTTCGAATAATCTTCGTTTTGAAGTAAAGCTTCTCTGATTTTGGGTAAAAAACTACTGGATTCCGGATTGACATTCTTTTTTACTGGGCCGCCACTCCACAATGTACTTTCGTTGAGTTGTAACAATTCTTCTTCGACACCGCCAAAGACCATAGCTCCAATTTTACCATTCCCTACAGGCAAAGCTTCCACCCATTTTTCAGATGGTTTGTCGTACCATAATTTTAGGTTTTGTGTATTAGAATTGGTTTTGTTTTGTGCATCAGAAAAGGGAATAAATAAAATCTGGATAGCAATTAACGAAACAATTTTTAATTGGTTTGGTTTGGTTTTTTGAAAAATACACATAAAAAACTTGGTTTAAAATAGAGAAATTTAATAAAAAATTAGGAATTATTAATTTAAGGCAACTTATAAATCTGCTCCATAGGAAGCCATTTTTCACCATCCTTGGCTCCCGGAGGTGCCTGCTGAAATTGCCACATCAGTTTTTCCCATTCCTGCACTTTTGGATTCACAGCATCCATCATTTGTTTGCGTTCCGGAGTAAATGTTTCATCCACTTCCATAATCATAAACAAGCGGTTAGCCAATATGTAAATTTCCAAATCAATAATTCCGGAATCCCTGATGCTTTTAGTAATTTCAGGCCAGGCATTTTCCTTAACATGATAACGCTTATATTCTTCTATCAGTTTTGGATCATCAACTAAATCACAGGCGTAACATAATTTTTTTGAAACCATAAATCAAGTTTTTTGTAAGGATGAATTAATCTCTATTATGTATTTTTAATTATTATTTCTTTTGAACATCAATACTATTTCCATTATATTTCACCGAAACATTTGTTTTTCCGTTTTCGATACCAACACCGTTTGATCCGTCAACCCAAACAATATTAAACACACGGTTTTTAATTAATCCATTAAAAATTCCACCTTTTCGTTTTCCAATTGTCAGGGTTTGTTTTTGTTCGTTCCATTCAAAAGGTATTATAGAAAAAGCTCCTTTCTCATAGTTGTAATTTATTCCCTCATCCTCATAAAGTTCAAACTTGCCATTAGCGCCTTTATACACTCTAATTTCGAGGGTTTCAGCAGGCTTTTCGTTTGTGTACTGTATTTTCTCTCCCATTGGAACAATAGAACCCGATTTTACATACAAAGGAATAGTTGAAAGAGAAGCAGCTTTTTTTACTGTTTGTCCTCCATTATACTGTTTTCCTGTCCAGAAATCAAACCATCCCGATTGATTTTCTGGCAAATAAACATCCCAGTTCTCCACACCTTCTGAAACTACAGGAGCGACAAGAAAGGCTGACCCAAACATATACTCGTATTTTTGCTCCAGTGCTTTTGTATCTTTTGCAAAATCCATTATCAGTGGACGCATCAAGGTTCCGTTTTTAAACGTTATATCTGCTGCTTGTGAATAAATGTAGGGCATCAGACGATAACGGAAGTTTAAGTATTTTAAAGATTCGGCTTCTACTTTTTCTCCGAATCTCCAGAATTCAGTATCCGTTTTATATCCGTGTACCCTTTGCAAAGGAGAGAATGTAGCCAACTGAAACCATCTTAAAAAACGTTCGTGAAATTTAGCATCGGTGTACTGACTTTCGCCGGGACGGAAAAACCCTCCTGCATCAAAAGTCCACCAAGGTAATCCTGTTATGGAATAATTCAATCCAGCCGTGAGTTGTCTGCGTAGAGTTTCCCAGTCATTGCCTATATCCCCCGTCCAAACGGCTGCTGCGTAACGTTGTTGACCTGAAAATCCGCTTCTAGTAAGAATAAAAACTCTTTTGTCGGGAGCATCTTTTCGAAAACCTTCATATACTGTTTTTGTTACGTACATCGGATAAACATTTCGCATTTGCTCTCCAGAAATGGTTCCGTTATTTATTTTTCTATTTACTAAATCATCATTTTCCGGTTCAGTAGCATCCTGCCACCAGGCATCTATAGCATAAGGCTTTAAAAGCTTTTCACTAAAATTCTTCCAATAATAATTTGCTGCATCAGGATTAAAAAAATCAACCCATTCGGTATTTGGGATGTAGTAATTTTTTTTGCCAAATTCTTTACCAAGTTCGCTTCCTTTATCAATTTTAGACCAAACGGAAAGCATCAGTCGCATATTCATTTGATGCAATTCTTTTACCATTGCAGCCGGATCAGGATACATTTTTTCATCAAATTTCATCGCATTCCAACCGTATTTCCCCCAATATTGCCAATCCTGAACAATTAAATCCATAGGTAATTTTTTTGTTCTAAAAGCTCTGGCATTCTCCAATAAATCATCCTGAGTGGTAAAGCGTTCACGGCAATGAATATACCCTAACGACCATATAGGCATAAGCGGAGCCTGTCCTGTCAGATTGCGATAGCTTGAAATAACCTCATCTGAATTTCCGGCAAAAACAACATAATCTAACCTATTAGCAACAGGAGATCTAAAGACTGTTTCATTCGTCACTTTACGATAATACACTACAGGGAGATCATTTTTTTCTCCCGTGACCACAATGTTGTGTTCCCCTGCTGATAGTTTAACCAATGTACTGGTTGTGGGCGGCAGCCAATGGTTTTTAAAATTAAGAATTTCTTTACCATCAATTGTTAATTGCCATTTTCTGGCCATTTTTTGACCAACATCGAGAAGAACAGCATATTCACCATTGTCTTTAACCGTGAAATTTCCTGTAAAAATACCGTCCTGACGGGTTTCCTTTTGTGTTCCGTTAGTGGTAGTAACATCAACAGTAATGGCTTCACCATTTGTACCGACAGGCTTTAAGTTCACAACGTTATCAGCTGGATTAAAATCAGTAAGCCCATAATTGTGCCAAAGCAAACCATATCCTTTGCTTGACATCACAAATGGAATAGCGATTTGTGTATTTACCTGGGTTAATCTTCTGGGTAATCCTTTAATATTCAGATGCCCATCCTGAAACTGACCTGTACCAAACTGATATTCATCTGGTAAAGAATTAAAACCTTGTTCCACAATATAACAGGGTTCTCCTTGTACTACACTTGGTTTAAAAATACGACCTCCTGATTTTTCGCTAAGAAACACCTTGCCCTCATGGTTTCGATAAGACAAAGCTCCAGTCATTTTATCTACTACAACAGTCATTTTTGATGTAGCAATTTCAATGAATGCCTTGGACTCCGAAACCTTAAAATCAGGCAGATTAACTTTTGAAGTAAAAACTAATTCAGGCATTTGACTTTTCATTTCCAAACCATACTGAACTCTTACGGTATTTTCGGTTAGAGGACTTAAATGCAGTTCTCCTTTATCAAGAGTTATAACTACCTTATCGTTATTTTTTTTATAGCCCTTAACCACTTGTCCAATACAAAACGTTGGAATAAGTAAGACAAACAGAATCGTTATTTGCTTCATTTTTTTCATTTAACCTTTTACACGGAATTAACTTAAATCTTATATAATCTCCAAAACATTAGCATAAGAAGCTTCCGGTTTTTGATTTGGAAAATAGACTTCAAGAGCTTCTTCAGTTTGTTTAAACTTCAATTTTTCTCCTGTACTCACTAATTTTATCTGTCTTATTTTCTCAGTATGATTTGGATTTGATTTTGCTAAACTTTTTATAACAGCAACGCCATTCTCCGGCCATGCCATTACCGTAGCATACAGTTTTTTGTCTTTTTGAGCAAATCGAATATCTTCAGCTGTATAAGGTTTCCCTTTCCCTTCGTTGAATCCCTGAGCAGTTAAAGCTCCGGCACTTGCTTGTTGTGGGCCTTCGCCAAATATTTTCCAGGGACGTGTACCATAAATACTTTTGCTGTTCAGTTTCATCCAAACACCGATTTCTTTTACGATTTCTCGTTCTAACTCATCGATGCTTCCATCACCTCGCACCGGAATATTCAACATTAAATTTCCATTTTTACTCACCACATCTACCAGCGTATGAATAACCGTTTTAGCCGATTTGTATCGTTTGTTATTGTAAACGCCTCGATCATAATGCCAGTTTCCAATGCAGGTATCGGTTTGCCAAGGCAAAGGCTCGATGTCGTTACTTTGCCCTTTTTCGATATCCCAAACCATGGTTTTACGTTGTTGTTCGGTTAGAATTTTACCTGTAATAACTGCCTGAACCGTTTTATTCTTCTGCAAACTTTTATTATACATATGCGCTGCAATACGCAAACCTGCATCACTAACAGGCCACAATGGCAATGCTGTATCGTCAAAATAAATCATATCAGGATTGTATTTCTCAATCAGATCAATTGTTCTGTCGTGGAATTTTTCACAATAAGCTGATGAAGGTACCGAAGCTCCGTCTGCCCAGTCCCACTGACTATGCACAGATGCTCTATCTGAAGTTTTTACACTTAAGGAGTGATTTTGCGCATATAAATCCTGAGGATCTAAGCCTTCCCACCAGGTTCCTTTTCCATCCGCTTTAGTTAATTTTCCATCATAAGGCACTCCTGCCAAAGGACCGTTTTTATCAGCACCCTGAGAAGTATCAAACCAATTCCAGGCATGAGCAGCGTGAACGCTCACGGCAAAAGGTAATCCCGCTTTTCGGGCTGCTTTCTCCCATCCGGCAATGATATCTTTTTTAGGACCAACTTTAGTCGAATTCCATTGTGGTTGGTATTTGCTGTCATACAAATCCAAATTATCATGATGATTGGCCATTGCCATAAAATACTTGGCTCCGGAGTCTTTATATAAATTCACCAATTCTTCCGGATTCCATTTATCGGCCTTCCAAACATTGATTACATCTTTGAATCCAAATTTTGATGGGTGTCCATATTTTTCCACATGGTATTTATACTGCCTTGAACCTTCTTCATACATGCCTCGTCCGTACCAATCTCCCGCTTCAGGTTCGCACTGAGGCCCCCAATGTGCCCACATTCCGAATTTAGCATCACGAAACCAATCGGGAACCTGATATTTTTCGAGCGAATCCCAAGTGGGTTCAAAAGGTCCTTTGAAAGCAGGAGAATTAAGTATATGTGATTGCCCCAATAAAGGAGATAAGTAAAGTCCAGCCAGAGCTGACACACCTAGCTTTAAAGCATTTCTTCTATTCATCTGTATTTGGTTTCGAAAGTTATCCTTATCTATTTCCGACTTTGTGGTTTTATTTACTCTAATAAACTGATAAATTGAAATCAATATTTAAATCCATCAACACTAACAATTTCATCAATAGATAAGCATTATGTAAATATTTATTATATAAATTTGATAATTATTATTTTTTCAAAATTTATTTCAACATATCAATAACAAATATAACAACGTCTTAAGATTCTATTTTTACCTAAAAACGATTTTTTATTATACAAAACCGACTTAACTCCAAATAACGTTCATGCCTAAAAACACTTTCAAATACTCGTTCTCCTTATTGCATATTGATTATGTGAAGCTCAACCACAATTGGAATTTCAATAATGTAATCAGTCCCTATTACCGTTTGTATTATATCGATGAAGGTTTGGGTTCCATTTCTGATAATTCCACCACTCTAATTTTAGAACCCGGATTCATTTATCTGATACCGAGTTTTACGCTCTGCAATTTGAATTGTGACAGTTATCTAAGTCAATATTTTATTCAGTTTTTCGAAGAATCTCCTGATGGAATCAATTTATTTAACAACAATCGAAAAGTAATGAAAATGGAAGCCACAGAGATTGACATTCTGCTTATCAAAAAAATGTACCAAACCAATCCCGGAAGGGGAATTAACCGCTCTAACAATCCGAGTGTCTACGAAAAAGAAGCCTATTACAAAGAATACCGTTCGTTAAATGACGAGACAAAAACCCATTTGAAATTTGAGAATCAAGGTATTTTACTGCAATTAATTTCCAGATTTCTCGGTGCCAATTATTTCAAATCAGACAATAACAACACTATTCCGTCTAAAATTCTGGACAGTATGAGTTACATCCAGCTCAACTTAAGCAACAATCTTAGCGTCGAAGAATTAGCAGCAAGAGCCAATCAAAACAAAGATTATTTTTCGAAACAATTCCTTGCCCACACCGGATTAAGACCATTAAACTATATTCACGAAAAGAAAATTGAACGCGCACAATATCTTATTACAACAACCGACAAGAGTTTTTTAGAAATCGCCATGGATACCGGTTTTTCAAATTTACCTCATTTTTCAAAAATTTTCAAACAAATAGTAAGCCTGACTCCGGGAGAATACCGTCGCGAAAATGCCCAATTGAAATAACGTTCACCGCAACAAAAAGCAATTTCGCCTTATTAATTTGAATACTTACTGTTAGAATCTTAAATTTGAAAAGACTTCGTTTACTTTATGTTATGAAAAAAAAGATTTCTTTTTATGCCTGGCACATCTTAGTATGCATCACTTTTATGCTGCTGCCTTATGCTTTTACATCAACAGGAAGTATTTTTAACTTACCCAATTTATCATATAACGGTCACGACAGAATCTACTTTTTAATCTATTTTCTGCTGCTCCTTTTTTTCTATTTCAATTATTACTGTTTAATTCCCAGATTTTATTTTTCCAACAAAATGGTTTCCTATTTTGGAATTATCATTGTGTTTCTATTGTTCTTTCTTTGGATTTCAACTCATTTTGACAATCCTGAACGCAATTTTTTAGATTTTGGAAAAAGAATGCCTTTTCACAACAAAATGCCCCACAATTTCCCTCCGCATTTTGACAAAAGAGCCGGTGGCCCTCCTACCCAATACAGCCACACTATTTTAGTGTATTTAATTGGTGTTATTTCCAGCTTACTATTTGCAATCAATAATCGGTTACGAAAAGTTGAAAAAGAAAAAATGCAATCGGAATTGTCTTTTCTAAAAGCCCAAATCAACCCGCATTTTCTGTTTAACACCCTAAACAGCATTTATGCTTTGGCCATAAAAAAATCAGACAAAACTGCCGATGCAGTAGTACAATTGTCTGAATTGATGCGTTACATTATTACCAATGCTAATGACGATGTAATTTCCTTAGACAAAGAAATTAACTATATCAGTAATTTTGTTGAACTTCAAAAAACCCGTTTGGGCAACACGGTAATCATCGACTACAAAGTTGAAGGCAACCAATATGGAAAATGCATTACGCCCTTAATCCTGATTTCTTTTATTGAAAATGCTTTTAAACACGGTGTTAATCCCAATCAAAATTCAGAAATTAAAATCCACATCAACATCGGAGAAAAAATTTTGAGTTTATTTGTTTCCAATAACAAAGTAAAATCCAATTCGTCCGAAAGTGGTATCGGACTACAAAACACCATAGAAAGACTGACGCATTTGTATCCCGACACACATGATTTGGTAATTAATGACAATCAGGAAACATATAGCGTAACACTACAAATAAAAGTATCATGTTAAAAGCAATTGCACTGGATGACGAGCCACTGGCACTGGAAATTTTGCAAAGTTTTTGTAATCAGACCGATGTGGTTGAACTGGAAAAAACATTCACCAAATCAGATGATGCTTTTAAATATTTAAAAAAATATCCCGTTGATTTACTATTTCTGGACATCAATATGCCATCGATTTCCGGGATTGATTTTTACAAAAAACTACCCCACAAAACGATGGTGATTTTCACCACCGCTTATTCAGAATATGCTGTTGAAGGTTTTACATTAAGCGCCACCGATTATATTTTGAAACCTTTTACTTTTTCAAGATTTCAACAAGCTGTAGAAAAAGCCTATTCCCAATGGAAGTTACAAAATCAGAATCCGGAACAACAATATCTATTTATTCGTGCCGATTACAGTTTGATTAAAATAGCCTTTTCAGATATTTTATTTATCGAAGGTTTGGATGATTATTTAAAAATCCACATTCAGAATCAAAAAACCATTGTAGCCCGAATGACCTTAAAAGCAATTTTAGAAAAACTTCCTCAAACGGAATTCACCAGAGTGCATCGCTCCTTTATTGTTGCCATTTCGAAAATAGAAAAAGTACGAAACAAAATCATCTCTATCAACGAAGAAGAAATTCCGATAAGCAGCAGTTATGAAACTGCGTTTTTTGAATTATTAAACCGGAAATAATTGTTAAAACATTACAAATTAACACTATAAACCAACATATTTACCGCACAAATCCTCTCAAACACCTCAATTTTTTCATCGTCAAAAGAGCTTTGAATACCTTTAAAATCTAAAACCTCTAAATCAAAAAGATTATGGAAAGAAAAGATTTTTTAAAAGGATTAGGATTAGTAGGATTAGGATCTTTGGCAATCCCAATTATAAGCTCTTGCGGCAGTGATGACGATTCATCTAATGATTCAGGCACAACCGACACTACCGAAGCCACTGATACCGGAAGCTCTTCGGGTTCATCAACTTGCAGTGTTTCCCCAACTGAGACAGAGGGACCATTTCCTACCAAAAGCCCATCATCATTAGTAAAATCGGATATTACCAGTGACAGAACCGGAATTCCGTTAACCATAAATATTACTATAAAAAATAAAAATGCCAGTTGCGCCGCCCTTCAAGGCGCTTTAGTTGACATCTGGCATTGCGATAAAGACGGTTATTATTCAGAATACGGAGGAACCGGAATGCAATCGGCTGATTTTACTTCTGTGCATTTTTTAAGAGGAAGACAAACCACCAATGCTAATGGGTTGGTAAGTTTCACTTCCATTTTCCCTGGTTGGTACAGCGGAAGAGCCACACACATTCACGTACATATTTACAATTCGACAGGAACTTCTTTATTGGTTACCCAAATTGCCTTTCCGGAAGGTTCCGGCAGTGCTGTAGTTCTAGTAAATGCATCCACAGCTAATGGATATACCAAAGGCATGAGCGGTTATACTTATAATGCCAACGACAATGTTTTTTCAGATGGGGTAAGCACTGAACTATCCACCGTTACAGGAAGTGTGGCTGCGGGTTTTGTGTTAACACATTCTATCAACGTAGCAGGCTAATCAATTTTCAATCCATGATAAAGCAAAATCCAGCTCAAATTTACCTCGCCACAGCAAGAGTTAAACAGCAAAATCTTGGCTATAATTGTTGGTCAACTTTTAATTTTGGAAATAATCAGGAAGAATTTAAAAAGTCTTTCGGTTCGTTATTTCTTTTTAATTATTACATTTTAGCGCCAAAACAAAGCATAACAATTGTAGCCCAAAAAGACAACTTACACTATGTTTTACCGCTTTATGGCGGAATTGAATATAATGATGACCAACAAAATGATAATCTGGTTGTAACCGAACAAATACAGCAAATTGTTTGCACCGAAGAAACCAACTTTGAAATTTCGAATCCTTTTGACAAAAATGTGAGCTTTTTGCAAATGGGTTTCAATACAAAAACCACCGCATTCACAACTACCTTTTTAGGATTTGATTTTAAAGAAAAAAACAAACTCATTTCGTTATTCGAAAACAATACAGCTACTGCTTTTATAGCACAATTTGGCGGCAGAGAAGAATTGCATTACCAGCTAAAAAACAAAGAAAATGGTATTTTTGTTTTTATAATCAATGGCGCATTCGAATTTGAAAACAGACTTCTGGAAGCCGGTGACTCCCTAAGTTTAAAAGAAATCGAATCTGTAGAATGGGAAGCACTTTCTGAAAATGCTATGCTATTACTCATCGAAATACCATTAGTATGAACTACAAATCCAAGATAAGACTGGCTTACCGCCTGGTTATTGACAATAGTTCCACTTTTGTCTGGGATAAATATGTTTTTGAAGACAGCTTTCAGGAATATTTACTGCAACACCAACAGTTTAATTCCAAAGAAAACCCTAAAAACACTTTTAGGGAATTACTGGCTGAAAATGAAAAATCCGTACAATTGCATTATCTCGTAGGCATTTCTGCCAATAATTATGTTGAGCAACTAAAAGGAAATTTATACCGAATTACAGATATTTTGGGCAACAATTATTTCCCCTTTACCAATTACCGATTCGATATCATCAACACCGACATTACTGATATCACAAAACACAAAATAGGAATTACTTTCTATTCTCCGCTACTTACTTATTTAGGGATGGTTGACAATCATTTTTTACTTTCTAAAAACACCGATGACAGCGATGAATTTGAAACTTTTATGCTGGCTGCACAAGCTAATTTATCAGTTTGTTATTTAAAAGAATAAGAAAAACTATAAGCTTCAAATATCGAAAGCCTTTTTTAATCTCGCTTTGAGATAAAAAAGGCTTTTTTTATTCATACTAATCAAACTACAACCATTTGATTTTTAATACGTTTTTAAAAACCCAATTAACTTATCAACATAAAATCTTACTTTTTCAGGATTTAAAAATCAAGCTTAAAAACCAAAAAACATCGTTATAATGCTTATTTTATCGATGTTTTACTTTTTTTTTGAAAAAACGTAATCATTTTATTAAAAATAAATTGTTAATAAATAAGGAAATCAATTTTTATTCTATAATTTTGTCTGTAACAAGTTTAATTATTACAACATGAAAACGAGAGTTTTACTTTTAAGCATTTTTATACTATCTACTGCTGCGACCTTTTCGCAAACCAAAACTGTTCCTAAAAGCATTATAAGCACAGATGCGGTAATAAAAAAATACCATGATTTAGACGAATTAAAGTCTAAACAAAAAGGAGAACTTTTAGAGTTATACATTGAACGTATAAAAGTTCTGGTAAAAACACTGCCTTATGTTGCATTTGCAACAAAACCGGGAGTTACAACTACTGACATAGGAATTCCAAATGATTCAGACAATAAAAAAGTGATCGATACACAAACAGAAAACACAGCTAGTTATCTGGAATCAACCATTGAATTTCAAAAAAAATTATTGCCTTATTCAGACAAGGACAACCTAATTGCAGCAATTTTATTTTATGAAAACATAATGAAATCATTACATGAATTTGAAGGCTTAAACTAAGCCTTAGTTCGTTTTTTGATTCGACAATAACAATAATTTAATCTTTCAGCTTATGAAAAACTTTACTCAAATTATAGGAATGTTTCTTTTGGTAGTTTTCAGTGTAAGTGCACAGCAGGAAAAAGGAATAACAGGATTAAATAATTGGCTGAATAATTGGACCGAATTCAAATCCAATAAAGCCGATTATGGTGAAGCGAATCAAATATTATCAGGAAATATTACTGTAAATACAAAATTATTAAAGAAGAACATTTACTTGTTACAAGGAAGCGTTTATGTAACCAATAACGCTACCCTTACCATCGAACCTGGAACCGTAATACTCTGTGATTCAGAATCTAAAGCTTCTTTGATTATTACCAAAGGCGCCACTATAATTGCCGATGGTTTAGAAACAGATCCAATTGTTTTTACTTCTAACAAAAGTTTCAAAAAAGCAGGTGACTGGGGAGGAATAATTATACTGGGTGACGCTCCTATTAACAAATTCGGAAGCGTTTCTTCGGTTAATTTTGATTTAAATCCTTTGCAAACCTCATACGGTGGAACAAACTCAAGCGGTAATTCAGGAATTTTACGATATGTAAGAATTGAATTTGCCGGAGCAAAAATAAAAGCGGAAGGAAATTTTAACTCCTTGTTATTAGCCGGAATAGGTAACAAAACTATTATTGAAAACATTATGGTGAGTTATTCTGGAGGGGATTCATTTGAGATTTATGGAGGCGAACTTAACTTAACGAAGTTAGTTTCTTTTAAATCAAGTAGTGATGATTACAAATTCAACTACGGCGCCCAATGCAACATAAGTAATTCATTAGCTATTCGTTCCTCTTTTTTATCAAGTAAATTAGGCTCCAGATGTTTAGACATTGCTTCCTATAACAAGAAAGAAGAAGTTGATTTTTCAAAAAAACAAACTGCTGTAGTAGCAACGAACTTAACCTTAGTTAACAATAGCGACAACATTAATGCTGACATTGAATCGGGCTTAATTAAAGAAGCTATTTATGTAGGTGAAAATTCATCTCTAGAGTGTAGAAAAACGGTAGTTTCAGGCTTTAATCCTGCCGTTTTATTGTCTGAAAAAATAGATATTAATGATACCAATCTAAACAAAATCAAATTCGAACAGATGTATTTTAACTTCTGTAAAGGAAACATTTTCACCGAATTTAATTCCAACAATGAAGATTTAGAAAACTGGTATGGTAACAGCATTTTTGCCAATGTTTATGCTAAAAGCGACAACAAGGAAACTTTTATTGATTGCTTTAACGAAAAAAGACCTGATTACAGATTGCGAATAGGTAAAATCATTGCCTCTAACAATGATTAAATAACCTAATCCAATAGAATTTTGCATTTTTCAACAGAAAGGGAAAGGAAGTAATTAATACAAATGGTGTCTCCAAGTTATATTTTTAATTATGCTAAAAAAGAGTCTTTTAAGGGATGAACACTACTTTGAAAAAGAAAATATTTTGTTTTTTTTATTTTGCTCTCTTTTTAGCAACGACTTCTTATGCTCAAATTACAATAGGAATTCCTACTTTAGGTTTTAGCCAAATCTGTACAGATGCTACTTATAATGCTACAAAACCTTTCACGGCAACGTTTACTTTCACACCTGTTTCAGGACTAAATGCCTCAAATCAATTTATAGTAGAATTATCAGATGCCAGTGGAAGCTTTACAACTCCCACTACTCTGGTTAGTTCTAATCAAGGTGCAATAAGCAGTTCTCCTGCAACCTTAAACTTTTCAGTACCTACAACCCTGGCTGGAGAGCAGTACAAAATTAGAGTCAGAAGTACCAGTCCGGCTGCAACCAGTCCGGTTTCAGTTTCTTTTGCCGGCTATTACAAAGTTCAGGACTCACCGTTTTCTATCAACAATTTTGTCTCCACAGCCACTTATTGCCCTGGAGGAAATTATGTTTTAAAAATTGATAATCCGGGAACAGGGGTAAATGATTCACCGTTAAAATACCCTTCATTAACCTATAAATGGTTTAAAGAACCCAGTTTAACACCCATCGCTACTACTTCGAGCTTAACTGTTAACCAACCTGGAACCTATTATGTTGAAACCAATTATGGCAGCTGTACCTCAAATTCATATTCTAACAGAGTAACCGTTTCTGAAGCTTCAGGTCAATCGGCAACTATTACTTCCAGTCTTGGAAATCCTTTTTGTTCTAATGGAACAGCTACAACACTCACAACCCAAACAGGAAACAGCTATAAATGGTATAAAAACAATGTTCTAATTTCGGGGGCCAACAACAATACTTATCAGGCCAATGAGGAAGCTGTATATTCAGTTAATGTTGATTTTGGGAGTTGTATCTCCACAGCAAGTATCGACTTAAAGAAAATTCAATTTACAAGTTCGATAAATGTTCCCGAATCCAACACTATAAATGAAGGGGATACAAAAACAATTATTGTAACAACAGATGCAGTAAGTCCCAGCTACAAATGGTATTTAAACAATACTCTGATAAGCAGTGCTACCGCAGCTACTTTTAATGCAGCATTAGAAGGAGATTACGAAGTTATAATTACCCAAAATTCAGGATGTATTACTTCAAATACAATTCCTTTCAGCATCAATTATGCAATGGTTAGCAATACTCTTACCATACCCAATTTAATAAGTCCAAATGGTGATGGGATAAACGATACCTGGATAATCCCCCAGGAATATACCAGCGGTACAAATACCGAAATAACTTTAATGAGTTCTTCAGGCGAATTAGTCTTTAAAACCGATAGTTACCAAAACAATTGGCCTGAAAGTATTTTAAATTTTAAAAATATTAATCCTGTATACTATTACATCATCCGCACAAAAGACGGAAAAGTAAAAAAAGGATCCATAACTGTTGTGAAATAAGGTAGATGAGAAATTTTTTTTTAGTTATATTCTTTTTTGTCTGTTCTACACAGCTATTCTATTCGCAAGAAGACGGAGTAGTTTCATTTGCTTTGCCTATTCGAAATTCTTTAAAATTCAACAGATACCTCATCAATCCTACTTTCAGCTTTGTTAGAGAACAAGGTTCTTATATCAGTTTTTATAATAAAAAACAATGGATACAATTTGATGATGCCCCACAGACTTATTTGGTTGGTTATTCAGGCCGATTCAAAGAAAACGAAGGAATTGCAATAGGATTATTTCAGCAAAATTATGGTGTTCTAACCACCTTTGGTGCAGTGACTAACTTTGCTCATAACGTTCCTTTAGACAGAGACAGTAATTTAACCTTTGGGCTTAACGTAGGATTCTACAAAAGCGGTATAAATAGTGGTAAAGTAATCACAACCAATGCTGACCCTTCATTAGAAAACATTCCTTCGAGCTTTCTAGCAACGATAAATCCCGGAATCAATTACGGAACTTCATTCCTGGATTTTGGTTTATCAGTGAATAATTTGATTTTATACAATTTTAAAACATCTGAAATAATCCAGGATAATCCTGAAAGAAGCATCGAATTGCATGCCATGCATACAGGCTATTTAGATACTTACGGTTTCTTCGATAAAAGTAAATTCTCAGCACTGTTAAAAACCGAACTTAAAAAAGACAAAACCGTTGTTTCCGGCTTAATGATGTTTGCTACTCCAAAAGGAATATGGGCACAGGCAGGCTACAACACTTTATACGGGATGTCGGCAGGTTTGGGATTAAACATCAATTCGCATATTTCAATTGAATACAACTTTGAAAAAGCTACGGGAAATTTATCCAACTTTGGATCTTCGCACGAAATTACGCTTGCCTACAGATTTAAAGGAGACAACTATTACAATGATGATGAGGATAATGAAGGCGCTCTAATTACCCCAAAAGTGACCCATCGATATGTAGCAGCAAAACCTAAAACGACTAGTGCAAAACCAAATCCTGCTAACAACACAACTCAAAATAATCAGGCTGTTGTTGACGCAAAAAGAAAACAAATTGAAGATGCCAAAAATAAAGCTATTGCTGACAGGGCAAAATTAGTTGCAGATGCCAAAGCTAAAAGAGATGCAATTATTCAAAACAGGGCCAATAATCAGGCTGCTTTGGCAAATAAAACTAAAACAGAGACTACTAGCCAAACTAAACCTACATCTGTTGTCCAAAACAAAGCCGTAGTTGAGAACAAAACTAAAACCGATGCTCAGGCTAAATTACTTGCAGATGAAAAAGCCAAAGCAAATGCTATAACACAAGCAAAACTTACTGCTGAAAACAAAGCTAAGGCTGACACTCAGGCTAAATTACTTGCCGATGAAAAAACGAAAGCGGATGCAATAGCACAAGCCAAACTGGCCGCCGAAAACAAAGCTAAGGCGGATGCTCAGGCGAAATTACTTGCAGATGAAAAAGCGAAAGCAGATGCAATAGCTCAAGCAAAACTAGCCGCTGAAAACAAAGCTAAAGCTGATGCCCAGGCTAAATTACTTGCCGATGAAAAAGCGAAAGCAGATGCAATAGCACAAGCAAAACTTGCTGCTGAAAACAAAGCTAAGGCGGATGCTCAGGCTAAATTACTTGCCGACGAAAAAACGAAAGCAGATGCAATAGCACAAGCAAAACTTGCTGCTGAAAACAAAGCTAAGGCGGATGCTCAGGCTAAATTACTTGCCGACGAAAAAGCGAAAGCAGATGCAATAGCGCAAGCAAAACTGGCCGCCGAAAACAAAGCTAAAGCTGATGCTCAGGCTAAATTACTTGCAGAGGCTAAAGTTAAGGCAGATTCACTTGATCAGGCAAAACTCGCTTCAACTGCTAAAGATGATAATGCAAAATCAATGGATAACTTGGCTAAATTAATTAGTGAATCTAAAAACACTCAACAGGAATTATTAAACAGACTTAATACCACAGTTGAAAATAAACAAAAAGAACTTGACGATCTAAAAGAAGAAAACGATTTAAGCGAAAAAGGTATTTTCAAAACGCCAAAACCATTCAAAAGTGTTTCTGCTGAAAATGCTGCCTTACTTTCTTTAAAATCAGAAATTGATGCGTTGAACAAAAATCAGAATGAAAAAATTGCCCAATTAGAAACTTTATACAACGAAAGAATTAAAAAGGGAGCGAATAAAAATGATGCGACAGCCCAATCTTATTTAAAAATGATTGAAGCTTTAAAAGCAAGCCAGATAAAAGTCCTTCAAACCAATACCAATTTACTGTCATCATTAGAAGAAATCAAAACCAAAACAGAAATCGAGAAAAAACGAAGAATAAAACGTGCCTCATTTGAAAATGATGACAGCCGATATTTAAAAGACCTTGAAGCATTAAAACGCATAAAAGAAACAACTCCTGTCACTAAAACCAATTTCAAACCGGAAGATTTTGATTATGGGGATGAACAGGCTAACATGCAAATTTTAAAGAAAATTAAAAACACTGATGCAGGTTATTATCTGGTAATTGCCGTGCATAATGACCAATCCAAAAGAGACGAATTTTTAACCAAAACAGTCTCGGCAGGACAAAGAGATATTAACTTCTTTTATGATGTCAATAGCAGTAAGTATTTTATTTACTACAATAAATTTGACAATATCGAAGAAGCCAAAAAAGCCTTAGAATCAAAAGGAAGCACTCCTTATAACGGTAAAATGGCTATAGTTAAAGTTGAAAATTAATTCAAAAAACACAAAATGGACTATAAACAATAAACCGAAAGGTATCAAAATAGAAAACTAAAATACATTTTATCGATTTAATAGATTATCCCCAAAGGTCTGTTTAAGTCGATAAAATTGTCAGACATCTTTTTGAAAAAAAATTTGCGCCAATGAAATTAAAAAACTACCTACTAACTATTATGTTCTTTTTCATAAATATAACTGCCTTCTTTAAACAAAAGGTAAAAAGTTATAAGCTTCCCTATGTTCATCTATTCCTTTTTGTAATATTGATGAGCACAACTACACATGCCCAGACTTTTAAAACTTTTACCATTAGGTATAATACAGAATTAAAAGGAGACATGCTTTCCATAGGAAATAACATTTTGGGTAAGGACAATAATGCTCTAAATGACAACACTCTTTTAAATGAAAATGTATCAATGCAATACATCGATATTGACAGCGATGCCAGTACTTTTAGTTCCAGCAGTGCTAATTTGTCGGTACCAAGTACTGTTTCCTGTTTTAAAATTGCTTTTGCAGGCTTGTATTGGGGAGCCTTAATCAAAACCGGAGATAGTAGAACGGATATTGAGAAGATAAAATTAAAATTACCGGGAAATTCAACTTACACAGATATTACAGGAGAAATTATTTACGATGCCAATGTAGCTCCAATTGTACCAGATTCCAATAAACCTTATGCCTGTTATGCTAATGTAACCTCATTGCTTTCCGGCTTGACTAGCCCACAAGGAACCTACACAGCAGCCAATATTAAATCGAGTATAGGATCTAACGGAACAACAGGATTAGCGGCCGGATGGACGCTTTTTGTAATTTATGAAGACCCTTCAACAACTTCCAAATACATGGTTGCCTACGATGGTTTTGCAGCACTTTATGACGGTAGAACACTTGATATTCCTATTAGCGGATTTCAAACACCAGCATCAGGAACTATTAATTTAAAATATGCATTTGCGGCTTTAAACGGTGATAAAAACGCATCAAAATCAAAGGTCGAAATCAGTAACGGAACATCAAACGGTTCCGCACTAACCACCACACAAAGACCTTCAAATGATTTTTTTAATGCTGCTATAACTAACCTAAATTCTTATGCAACTTCCAGAACTCCTAATGGCACGAACAGTTTAGGATACGATACCGGAA
>Ga0308158_10001227_pt1 | contig 28585 bp, 27 predicted proteins | sample PhyBR2_FD_201038 | JGI IMG/M metagenome (GOLD analysis project Ga0308158, IMG submission 201038) | Phyllosphere microbial communities from UC Gill Tract Community Farm, Albany, California, United States - DLSLB.R2 | ecosystem: Host-associated > Plants > Phyllosphere > Unclassified | place: USA... | reverse complement strand
GCTCGCGCAGACGCTGCTTCTCACGCAGACGGACGGCGTAGTCGCTGTCGGCCTTGCGCTTGGTGCGGCCGTGCTCGCCCGGAGCGTAGGGACGCTTCTCGAGGTAGCGGGCGGCCTTCGGGGTGAGAGCGACGCCGAGGGCGCGGCTGAGACGCACCTTGCGGCGGTCCTGGGACTTCGTGGTCACGAAGCTGTCCTTCCGATGACGCGGTCGCGACTTTCGCGACTCGCGGACGTATCACCGCGTTCTGCCTTGGAGCGCACGCCGGGGCGCCAGCAAGGTGGGGTGTGAACGAGGAGATGCCCGAAAACTCGGTTTCGAGCCGATCAAGTCTAACAGATCGGGAATCACTCCCGCGGGATGCCGCGGACGCCGGCGTCTTCGAGCATCCGCTCGCCCTGCGTGGCGCCGGGCCCGCCGATCGTGAGCCAGACGATCGCCGCGGTCAGAGCGCCCATCGCGAGGGCCGTCCACGGGGTCAGATAGCCCTGCGTCAGCACGCAGCCGACCGCTCCGACCAGCAGCAGGGTGCACAGGACCGCCGCCCACAGCGGCATGACGCGCGGGCGCTCGACGGGCCAGCGCTTCTCGATCGGGGGGATGATGACGCAGAACACCGCGATCACCGCGAAGATCGCTAGCAGCCACGGGATGCGAGTGATCCACCACTCGGCGCTCAGCACGATGGGGAACGGCAGCCCGAGCGCGAGCTGGACGCCGACGACCACTGCCATCGCGACCGTGTGCCAGAGATACACGACCATGCCGTAGATCCCCAGCGCTCCGATCGCGACGAGCACTGCTCGCCGCCGCATGAGCGCGCGGATCGCCGGCTGCAGCAGCGTGAACAGGTACACCTGAGCGAGTCCGAGGAGCAGCAGCACGACGGTCGGCGGATTCAGGTTCGCGATCATGTCGGGGTCGTACCCCATGCCGAACACGGCCACGCCGATCAGGCCGTAGGCGACGAGCGCGAGCACGAGAAGCAGCCATGCGGGCCGACGCGAGTACCACTGGTCCCGGACGCCGAAGCCGAGCTGCTGCACGAACAGCCAGAGGAACAACCAGTTCAGCGCGCCCAGCGGTACGCCCAGATACCGGCCGGTCAGGTCGACCGCGACCACGAGACCGGCGAGCGTGAAGTAGGTCGCCCACGCCGCACGATGATGCAGCCAAGCCATCAGCGGCACGAAGGACGTGCAGATCGCGTACACGGCGATGAACCACAGCGGCTCGGCGAGACGGAACGCGAAGCTGCGCAGGAACACCGGATCCGCTCCGAGTGCGGCCATCGCGCCGACCGCCACGAGCACGCCGACCATGGCGAACAGCACAGGGCGGGCGAGTCGGAGCGCGCGCACCCTGATGTACTCCCCCGCAGTCTCCCCGCGATTGCGCAGCCGTCGCCACGTCGTGATGCCGGCGAAGCCGCCTGCGATGAAGAACGTCGGCATGATCATGCCGACCCAGGTGATCCCGGCCAGCGGCTTCCAGTCGGCCAGCGCGTTGAACGCCCGCAGCGGATCGCCGTCGATGCCCATCTGGAACGCGTGCAGCAGCACGACGATCGGCAGGCAGATCGCACGAACGAAGTCGATCGAGAGGTCGCGGTCGGGCGGGATCCGGATCGGACTGCGTGACATGTGCCCACTGTAGGGGCTGGCCCGTACCCTTCCGCGGATCAGCGGTCGTCGAGGATGCGGCGGATCTTCTCGAGTCGCGCGGTGATGTCGCGTTCGGCGCCGAGGTTCTTCGGCTCGTAGTACCGGCGGCCCTCGAGCTCGTCCGGGAGGTACTGCTGAGGAAGGATGCCGAACTCGCTGTCGTGGGGGTACACGTACCCCCGGCCGTGCCCGAGTCGCTTCGCGCCGGGGTAGTGCGCATCGCGCAGGTGCACGGGCACCCGTCCGAACCCACCCGCGCGGATGTCGGCGATCGCCGCGTTGATGCCCGCGTAGGCCGCGTTCGACTTCGCCGTTGTCGCGAGGTAGACCGTCGCCTCGGCGAGCGGGATCCGCCCCTCTGGCATGCCGATGAAGGCCACAGCGTCGGCTGCGGCGACGGCGATCGCCAGCGCCTGCGGATCGGCGAGCCCCACGTCCTCCGACGCGGAGATGACCAGTCGCCGGGCGATGAAGCGCGGATCCTCCCCCGCCTCGATCATGCGCGCCAGATAGTGCAGGGCCGCGTCGGGGTCGGATCCGCGGATCGACTTGATGAAGGCGCTGATCACGTCGTAGTGCTCGTCGCCCTGCCGGTCGTAGCGCAGCAGCGCCTTGTCGACGGCCTGCGCGACGTCGTCGGCGGTGACGACGGGGGCCTTCTCGTCCTCCGCGTTCGACAGCGCGACGGCCGCTGCCGCCTCGAGGCCGGTGAGCGCGCGTCGCGCGTCGCCGGATGCGAGGCGGACGAGCGAGGAACGGGCGTCGTCGGCGAGTGTGACCGCGCCGTTCAATCCGCGCGCATCGGCGACGGCCCTGTCGACGAGGAGACCGATGTCGTCGTCGGTGAGTGGCTGCAGCGTCAGCAGCAGTGACCGCGACAGCAGAGGTGAGATCACCGAGAACGAGGGGTTCTCGGTCGTCGCCGCGATGAGGAGCACCCAGCCGTTCTCGACGCCAGGGAGCAGTGCGTCCTGCTGAGCCTTCGTGAACCGGTGGATCTCGTCGAGGAAGAGGATCGTCGTCTGCCCGTACAGGTCGCGCTGGGTGATCGCCTCCTGCATGACCTCGCGCACGTCCTTCACCCCCGCCGTGATCGCCGAGAGCTCGACGAACCGCCGACCGGAGGAACGGGCGATCGCCTGGGCGAGAGTCGTCTTGCCTGTGCCGGGCGGGCCCCACAGGATGATCGACACCGCGCCGGGCGATGCGGCTGCCGGGTCGGCCAGCGCCACGATCGGCGATCCGGCGCGCAGCAGATGCTTCTGCCCGGCGACCTCGGCCAGCGAGATCGGCCGCATGCGCACAGCGAGCGGCGTCTGCCCGGAGAGGAGTGCGGCGGCGGAGGTCATGCTGTCAAGGCTAATGCCGGCCTCGGACGCCGGCGACGATAGGCTCTCAGGCGACGTCGTCGTTTCACGTCCAGTAAGGGAGCACACGGCATGGCCGCACGCGGTTCGAAGAGCGCACAGCAGGCGCGCACGGAGGCGGAGCGTGCTCGGCTGCACGCAGCGCGCACGTCCTGGCATGACGGTCGGATCCGTCGCCGCGTGCGCGACAACACGATCGCCGGCGTCGTGGGCGGCCTCATCGTCGCCGGCGCCGTCGCCAGCCAGTTCGTGCATGCTCAGGTGACCGCCCCCGAGCCGACGCCCACGCCGACCTCGACGGTCGCGCCCACGGACGCCCCGACACCCGAACCGACGTCGGTCGAGACGCCCGCGGAGTGATCCGCCTCTCACAGGGCGCCATCCGCCCCTGTGAGCGAATGGCCCCACAGCTGTAACCGCAGGCGCGATCGGCTGAAATCCGCGTGCACGACTCTGGGCGGAGCGAGCGGAGAGCTCGCCTCTGATTCCCATGGAGGCCCGCCCATGTCGTACACCAAACCCGCCGAGCTCGTCACCCTTATGGTCGACGCCGGCGCCTACAAGATGCAGCTGTCCACCAGGGACACCCTGATCCGGGCGTTCATGGGCGCGGCGATGCTCACGCTCGGCGCCGCGTTCGCCGTCACCGTGTCGACTCAGACCGGCCAGCCGCTGCTGGGCGCCCTGCTCTTCCCGATCGGGTTCGTCCTGCTCTACCTGCTCGGCTACGACCTGCTCACAGGCGTGTTCACGCTGGGCCCGCTGGCAGTGCTCGACAAGCGGCCGGGCGCGACGGTCGGCGCGATGCTGCGCAACTGGGGCCTCGTGTTCGTCGGCAACTTCGGTGGCGCGCTGCTCGTGGCAGTGCTGATGGCGATCTACTTCACGTACGGGTTCTCGGCGGACGCCAGCCCGGTCGGGATCGCGATCGGCGAGATCGGCCACGGCAGGACGGTCGGCTACGCCGAGCACGGCGCCGCCGGCATGCTCACCCTGTTCATCCGCGGCGTGCTGTGCAACTGGATGGTCTCGACCGGAGTGATCCTGTCGATGGTGTCCACGAACGTGATCGGCAAGATCGTCGCCATGTGGCTGCCGATCAGCCTGTTCTTCTACATGGGCTTCGAGCACTCGATCGTCAACATGTTCCTGTTCCCGTCGGGCCTTCTGCTCGGCGCCGACTTCACGATCATGGACTACCTGATCTGGAACGAGATCCCGACCGTCGTCGGCAACCTCGTCGGCGGGCTGCTGCTCGCGGGTCTCCCGCTGTATCTGACCTACGGACGCACCGCCGCACGCAAGGTGCGCGCACCGCGCCAGGGACGAGCCACGGCAGGAGTCTCCGCACCGGCCGAGGTCTTCGGCGCCGTCTGATCACCACGCATGAAGAAGGCCCGGCGGAAGAATCCGCCGGGCCTTCTTCATACGTCAGCGGTCGGAGACCGCGAGCCGGTAGCCGCGCTTCACGACGGTCTGGATGAGGTCCCGTGCACCGAGAGCTTCGCGAGCACGTGCGACCGCGACCTCCACGGCGTGCGCGTTGCGCTCGCCGCCGGGCAGCACGGCGCCGAGCTCCGCCCGCGACAGCACACGGCCCCCGGCATCGACGAGCACCTCGAGCAGGACCGAGCCGGTCCGAGAGAGCGCGACGAATCTGCCGTCGACGATGGCGCCACCGCTGCGGACCTCGACGCGGCCCTCGTCGGTGTACACGGAAGGCGCCTTGCCGCCCCCGAAATAGGCGATCACCGTGCGTGCGAGAGAGCCCAGTCGTCCACGGTCGGCGATGGTCAGGGCGAGGCCCGCCTCCTGCAACGGGGTCGCTGTCACGGGGCCGACGGCGGCGATGAGCAGACGTCCGGACGCCGCACGGCGGCGGATCCCCTCGAGGGCGCCGGCCTCCTCGGCGACGGCGAGCCACGATGCGGCGCCGGGCGCGGACGTGAACAGCACGGCATCCGCTTCGCCCGCGGCCGCCTGCAGAGCAGACCTCCGCACGACGTCGGGGTTCGGCGGCGGCCCCCAGCGATAGACGACGACGCTGAGCACGTCGGCGCCCGCATCGGCGAGCAGCTCGTCAAGGCCGTCCGAGCCCGCACCGTGGTGCTGCACGACGATCCGCTTTCCCGCGACACCGGTCGCGAGCAGATACTCGCCGACCTCCGCCGAGGTCTCGGACTCGGCGACCCAGTCGGCACTGAAGCCCGCCTGCTGGATCGCGCCGTGCGCCTTCGGCCCCCTGGCGATGAACTGGGCGCCGTCGAAGGCCGCGCCGAGCTTCTCGTCGATGCCGTGCTCGTGCACCGCATCCATCCACCCGCGGAAGCCCACCCCCGTCGTGACGATGACGATGTCGGGCGGCGATTCGATCAGCAGCCGCGTGCGACGCAGCAGCTCCGCGTCGTCGACGTTGGGCACGATGCTCAGGGCAGGCGCGCGGTGCACGACGGCGCCACGGCGCTCGAGCGCCGTGGCGAGGTCGACGGAACGACGATCGGCCGCCACGATGATCGTGCAGCCGGCGAGAGCGTGGTCGAGGGTTCGCGGCCGGGTCACGCGCTGCTCACGGCCAGCACGTCAGCGGGGAGCAGCAGTCCTTCTCGAGCCACCTCACCGATGACGATCACGGCGGGATTGATCACGTTGGCCTCCTCTGCATCCGCCACGATAGTGCCCACAGTCGTGCGGATCGTGCGCTGGTGCGGCGTGGAGCCGTTCTCGACGATCGCGACCGGTGTCGACGCGGGGACCCCGGCGTCCAGAGCGGATGCCGCGATCCTGCCGATCGCGGCCACGCCCATAAGCACCACCGTGGTCACGGCGGGGTCGGCCATCGAGGCGAGTGCGCTCGGCGTGATGTCTCCCTGGCCGTTCATGACGTGGATGCCGGCCGACACACCGCGGTGGGTCACCGGGATGCCGGCGGCCTGAGGCACCGAGATGACGCTGCTGATTCCCGGCGTGACGCTCACGGGGATGCCTGCCGCCTGACACGCGAGCACCTCTTCGCCTCCGCGTCCGAACACGAACGGGTCGCCGCCCTTCAACCGCACGACGCGCTTGCCCGCCTTTGCGTGCTCCACCAGCAGGGCGTTGATCCGCTCCTGCGGGACCGGGTGATGGCCCGGTCGCTTGCCCACGTCGATCACGAGCACATCGGCGGCGATCTCGGTGCGCAGTTCGTCGAACGGCCCGAGCCGATCAGCGACGATCACATCCGCCTCCCGGAGCAGCCGGTAGGCGCGGATCGTCATGAGGTCGGCCGGTCCGGGGCCGCCGCCGATCAGATCGACGCGGCCCACGCGCGTCCGCCTCATGATGCGACCTCGACGTACACGTCGCCGTCGATGATCCGCACGGGCCACACGCGCAGCGCGGCATCCGCACCGCCCACCGGCTGCTTGCCCTGCGTGTCCAGGCAGATGCCGGTCGTGAGGTCGAAGACCTGCTTGTGAAGGGGCGAGGCGACCGTCGCTGCGGCGCCCCTGGTGCCGACGATCCCGCGCGAGATCACGTTCGCTCCGCTGAACGGGTCGAAGTTGTCGACCGCGTGCACGCTGCCGTCCGCCAGCCGGAACAGCGCGATCTGCTGCACATCGAGCAGTGCGGCCCTCCCCCGTTCGACCTCCAGGTCGTCGAGGGAGCAGACACGCACCTTCGTGTCCTCGGTGATGAGCGTCATCGGCGTACCTCCAGTGCAGTTCCGGCGATGAGCACACCGCCGCTGCGTCGTTCCTCGGATGTGGCTGGGCGGATCTGCCCGCGCTCGGCGACGTACGCGAGCGACGGGTCGGGTGTGTCTGCGGCGTTCACGAAGGAGTGGAAACGCTGCAGCTTCTCGGGATCGCGCAGCGTCGCCGCCCACTCGTCCTCGTAACGGTCGACATGAGAGGCCATCGCCGCGTCGAGATCGGCGCAGATGCCGAGGCTGTCGTCGAAGATCACGCGACGGAGCTCGTCGAGTCCGCCCTCGAGGTCGTCGAGCCAGGGCGCCGTGCGCTGCAGGCGGTCGGCCGTGCGGATGTAGTACATGAAGAAGCGGTCGATCGCCTGGATGAGAGCGTCGTCGTCGAGGTCGGAGGCGAGCAGCTGAGCGTGTTTGGGCGCGAATCCGCCGTTGCCGCCGACGTACATGTTCCAGCCCGTCTCGGTCGCGATCACGCCCACGTCCTTGCCCCGCGCCTCCGCGCATTCGCGTGCGCAGCCCGAGACGCCGAGCTTGAGCTTGTGCGGCGCCCGCAGCCCGCGGTAGCGCAGCTCGAGCTTCACCGCCATGCCCACCGAGTCCAGGACCCCGTACCGGCACCATGTCGACCCCACGCAGGACTTCACGGTGCGCAGCGACTTGCCGTACGCGTGACCGGATTCGAAGCCCGCATCGACCAGTCGTCCCCAGATCGCGGGGAGCTGCTCGAGCCGCGCGCCGAACATGTCGATCCGCTGTCCGCCGGTGATCTTCGTGTACAGCGCGTAGTCCTTCGCGATCTGTCCGATCGCGAGCAGTCCCTCGGGTGTGACCTCGCCGCCGGGCATGCGCGGCACGACCGAGTAGGTGCCGTCCTTCTGCATGTTGGCCATGACGTGGTCGTTCGTGTCCTGCAGCGTCGCGTTCTCGCCGTCGAGCACGTGGGCTCCCACGAGCACCGAGAGGATGCTGGCGATCGCCGGCTTGCAGATGTCGCAGCCGCGGCCGCGACCGAACCGCTCGACGATCGAGCTGAACGTCGTGAGCTCTGCGACGCGCACCGCGTCGAACAGCTGGCGACGCGACATGTCGAAGTGCTCGCACAGCGCGCTCGAGACGGTCTGGCCGAGCTTGGTGAGCTCCTGCCCCACCACCTTCTTGACCATCAGCACGCACGAGCCGCAGGTCGCCCCTGCCTTCGTGCACCCCTTCACCGCCGCCGCGTCCATGCATCCCTCTTCGTGCACGGCCTGACGGATGCGCCCGGCCGTCACGTTCGAGCACGAGCAGACCACGGCCTCGTCGGGGAGCTCGCCGCCCGGCGCCTCGTTGCCGCCCTCGGGAAGGAGGTACGCGGCGGGGTCCGCCCCGAGTTTCGCCCCGAGCAGCGGACGCAGCGAGCCGTACGCCGAGGCGTCGCCCACGAGGATGCCGCCGAGAAGGGTCTGCGCGTCGTCGGACAGCACGAGCTTCTTGTAGACGCCGGCGACCGCATCGGCGTACACGACGTCGAGCGCGTTCGGGGTCGTCGCCATCGCGTCGCCGAAACTCGCCACGTCGACGCCGGAGAGTTTGAGCTTCGACGAGTCGTCGTATCCGGGGAACGACGCTTCTCCGCCGAGCAGGCGAGTCGCGGCGACCTCGGCCATGGCGTAGCCGGGGGCCACGAGTCCCACGCACCGGCCGTCGAAGTTCGCCACCTCGCCGATCGCGAGGATGTCGGGATCGCTCGTGATGCACCGCTCGTCGATGAGGACGCCTCCGCGCGGATCGACATCGAGGCCCGCGGAGCGGGCGAGCTCGTCGCGGGGTCGCACGCCCACTGTGAACACGACGACGTCGGCTTCGTGCATCGAGCCGTCCTGGAACTCGAGCGCGGCCACCGCGCCCGAGCGGTCTGGGTCGAGACGTGTGGTGCGCGACTCTGTGCGCACCTTGATGCCGCGGTCCTCGAGCAGCCGGCGCAGCATCCCGCCGCCTGCGACGTCGAGCTGCTGAGACATCAGACGATCCGAATACTGCACGACCGTCGCATCGACATCCATGCCCTGCAGGGCGCCTGCCGCTTCGAGGCCCAGCAGTCCGCCGCCGATCACGGCGCCGCGCAGCGGGCGGCCGAGCATCCGTCCGCGCCGCTCGACGAAGTCCTTCAGAGCCTGCACGTCGTCCAGGGTGCGGTAGACGAAGCAGCCGGGCAGATCGGCGCCGTCTACCGCGACCCGCGCGGCGTAGGAACCCGTGGCGAGCACGAGCGTGTCGTAGCGCACGACCCGCCGCGACCTCGTCGTGACCGTCCGGGCCGCACGGTCGATCTGCGTGACGCGGTCGCCGGGATGCAGCAGCACCCGCTCGTCGTCGAAGATCGCCCTGTCGAGGGCGAGATCGTCGCCGGTGGCGCCCGAGAAGAATCCGGTGAGGCCGACGCGGTCGTAGGGGCCGCGGCCTTCATCTCCGAACACGTGAACGCGCACGGCGGCGTCCGTGCGGCTCAGCAGGCTCTCCACGAAACGGTGCGCGACCATGCCGGCGCCGACGACCACGATCTCGGATGCTGTCTGGTTCATGACTGCGACGATAGGAAAGCCGTGTTTCCCGGAGTGGTCGTGGCGTGTTTCCTCGATCGAACGATCTGCTCACAGATCCGTAACGGCGGATGTGAGTTCGACGTCCACGACGGATCGGCCGGCGCGTACTAGGCTGAACCTCGTCCTTTCCGCCTCCCGCGGTCGTCCGCGCAAGGAGATCAATAGTGTCTGCCACCGAGCCCTCGAAGCCGACTCCCCCCGTTCCCGCTCCCCCGACGGCTCCGCTGCCGCGCAAGCTGCCTGCGAAGGCGCCCGCCGCCGCGCAGACGCCTGCGGCGCCGGTCGCGCCCACGTCCTCTCCTGAGGAGGTCGCCAAGTGGGGCCGCGTGTCCGAAGACGGCACCGTCGAGGTTCTCGAGAACGACGAGTGGCGTGTCGTCGGCCAGTACCCCGACGGGACGCCCGAAGAGGCTCTCGCGTACTTCGTTCGCAAGTACGACGACATCGCGTTCAAGGTGCACACGCTCGAGCAGCGTCATCAGGCCGGCGGCGCGTCGGCGAGCGATCTCGCGAAGCAGGCCGCGCACCTCCTGGAGGAGTCGACCGACGCCGCAGCAGTCGGCGACCTCGCAGGTCTCCGCGACCGTCTGAACGCACTCACGGCCTCGCTGTCCGAGGCGACGGCGCAGGAGGCGCAGGCCGCCAAGGAGCTCGTCGACAAGGCGATCGCCGAGCGCACCGCGCTCGTCGAACGCGCCGAGGCCATCGCCGCACGCGATCTGTCCAAGGTGCAGTGGAAGCAGGTCACGGCAGAGCTGGGTGAGCTCTTCGACGAGTGGCAGGCCCACCAGCAGAACGGTCCCCGTCTGTCGAAGAGCGTCTCTCAGCAGCTCTGGAAGCGATTCCGCGACGCCCGCGCCGCGGTGGACAAGCACCGGCGCGCGTTCTACGCCGAGCTCGACGACGCCCACAAGTCCGCCCGCGACGCCAAGACCCGTCTGGTCGAGCGCGCCGAGGCTCTGGCGCCGCGTGGCGTCGACGGCATCCCCGCGTACCGCACCCTGCTCGACGAGTGGAAGACCGCCGGCCGCGCCGGGCGCAAGGCCGACGACGCGCTGTGGGCCCGGTTCAAGGCCGCCGGCGACGCCCTGTACTCGGCTCGCGCCGAGCAGGCCGCAGCCGAGGAAGCCGACTCCGCCCCGAAGATCGAGGCCCGTCAGGCCCTCCTCGAAGAGGCCAAGGCCGTCGCGGACGAACCGAACATCAAGAGCGCCAGGGCTCTGCTCACGCGCATCCAGCGACAGTGGGACGAGATCGGACGCATCTTCCCCCGTGAGAAGGAACGCGCCCTCGACGATCGCCTGCGCGTGATCGAGCAGGCGCTGAAGGCCCGCGAAGAGGTCGACTGGAAGAAGAACAACCCCGAGACCAAGGCCCGCGCGAACGACATGAGCTCGCAGCTCCTCGAGGCGATCGAGAAGCTCGAAGCCGAACTCGCGGTTGCCGAGAAGGCGGGCGACAAGAAGGCGGCGAAGGCCGCGGCCGACGCTCTCGAAGCGCGTCGCACCTGGCTCAGCGCCCTGGGCGGCTGAACTTCTCCACAGATCTCCGCAGAGACGCCCGAACGCGGGATGCGCTGCGCCACACTGGCGTGATGCATCCCGCGTTCCTGTATCTGCCCGGCGGCAGGCTGAGCGTGAGCGAGCTGAGCGCGGCACGTCTCGACGGCCATGTGGTCGAGCTCGGCGAGGGGTACATCCCCGCCGATCTCGTGGAGGGTCCGGCGCTGCGCGCACGGGCCGTCGCCACGCTGATACCCGTCGGCGCGGCCGCCTCCGGCCCGACGGCGGCATGGGTGCATGCGGGCGGCGCCCCGCCACCGGCCAGGCATCACGTCAGCCGGACCACCGCGCAGCGGCAGCGCCTCGACGTCGATCTGCGCGTCACGTTCCACGACCGACGCATCCAGCCATCTGAGCTGTGCCTTCTCGGCGGCGTGCCCGTCACGACGCCGGTGCGGAGCATGGTCGATCTGCTGCTCGGCGCCAGACGCTCGCCCGAGTTCCTCTGGTGGCTCCGTCTGCTCGCCGACGCGCTCCCTGATGCCGTCGAACGGGCCGCACAGGAGATCGAGTCACTCCACCGGGTTCCCGGCCGTCGTCAGGCCCTCGCGGCCCTGTCGGAGCTGGGGCTCAGGAGGACGTGACGCGGTAGACGTCGTAGACGGCGTCGATGCGCCGGACCGCGTTCAGCACGCGGTCGAGGTGCACGGCATCGCCCATCTCGAAGACGAAGCGGCTGAGCGCCAGGCGCTCGTCGGTGGTCGACACCGTGGCGGAGAGGATGTTCACGTGATGCTCGCTGAGCACGCGCGTGACGTCCGAGAGCAGACCGGAACGATCGAGAGCCTCGACCTGGATCTGCACGCGGAACACGCTCTTCGTCGTCGGCGCCCAGGAGACCTCGACGAACCGATCCTGATCGGCGTCGCCGCTGAGTGCCTTGATGTTCACGCAGTCGGCGCGGTGCACCGAGACGCCGCTTCCCCGCGTCACGAACCCGACGATCTGGTCCCCCGGCACAGGCGTGCAGCACTTCGCGAGCTTGACCAGGATGTCGGAGGCGCCGCGGACGAGGATTCCGGAATCGCCGGATCGCGATTCGCGCGTCTGCACGTGCCCCGGAACGTCGATGGGGCCGGTGGCCGGGTCGTTCGCCGCCACCAGGGCGGTGACCTTCTCGAGGACCGACTGGGTCGAGACATGCCCCTCGCCGACCGCGGCGTAGAGCGCGGACACGTCTTCGTAGCGCAGCTGTCTGGCGACCTCGGCGAAGGAGTCCTGGCTCATCAGGCGCTGCAGCGGCAGGTTCTGACGGCGCATCGCTCGCGCGATGGCCTCCTTGCCCTGCTCGATCGCCTCTTCGCGACGCTCCTTCGTGAACCAGCCGCGGATCTTGTTGCGCGCCCGCGTGCTCTTGACGAACCCGAGCCAGTCCTGGCTGGGGCCGGCATCGGGGTTCTTGGAGGTGAACACCTCGACGACGTCGCCGCTCTTGAGCTCGGACTCCAGCGGCACCAGGCGCCCGTTGACCTTGGCCCCCATCGTGCGGTGGCCGATCTCGGTGTGCACTGCGTAAGCGAAGTCGACCGGCGACGCTCCGGCCGGCAGGCCGATCACACGGCCCTTCGGCGTGAAGACGTAGACCTCCTTGGCGCCGATCTCGAAACGCAGCGAGTCGAGGAACTCGCCGGGGTCGGCGGTCTCGGCCTGCCAGTCCGAGATGTGCGCGAGCCACGCCATGTCGGCGTCGGCGGCGCGGACCTCGGTCTTGCCGCCGTTCATCCGCTCCTTATACATCCAATGCGCCGCGACGCCGTACTCGGCCTGGTGATGCATCTCCTGCGTGCGGATCTGGATCTCGACCGTGCGCCCGGCCGGACCGATGACCGTGGTGTGCAGGGACTGATAGAGGTTGAACTTCGGGGTGGCGATGTAGTCCTTGAACCGGCCGGGCAGAGGCGTCCAGCGGGCGTGGATCGCTCCCAGCACGGCGTAGCAGTCGCGCACAGAGGCGACGATCACGCGGATGCCGATGAGGTCGTAGATGTCGTCGAACTCGCGCCCCCGGACCACCATCTTCTGGTACACCGAGTACAGCTGCTTCGGACGCCCGACCACGGTGCCGCGGATGCGGAGGTCGCGCAGGTCCTCGTCGATCTCCTCGACGACCTGGCCGAGGTACTTCTCGCGCTGCGGGGTGCGCTGCGCGATGAGGCTCTGGATCTCGTTGTAGATCTTCGGATGCAGGACGGCGAACGAGAGGTCCTCGAGTTCGGACTTGATGGCCTGGATGCCGAGTCTGTTCGCCAGCGGCGCGTAGATCTCGAGCGTCTCCTTGGCCTTCTTCGCGGCCTTCTCTGGCGGCACGAAGCCCCAGGTGCGGGCGTTGTGCAGGCGATCGGCGAGCTTGATGAGCAGAACCCGGATGTCCTTCGACATCGCGACGATCATCTTGCGGACCGTCTCGGCCTGCGCGCTCTCGCCGTACTTGACCTTGTCGAGCTTGGTGACGCCGTCGACGAGCATCGCGACCTCGTCGCCGAACTCCGCGGTCAGCTCGCTCAGCGCATAGCCGGTGTCCTCCACCGTGTCGTGCAGGAGAGCCGCCGCGACCGCACGCGGACCGAGACCCAGCTCGGCGAGGATCTGGGCGACCGCGAGCGGGTGCGTGATGTACGGCTCGCCGCTCTGGCGCTTCTGACCTTCGTGCTTCTGCTTGGCGACGGCGTACGCACGCTCGATCACCGCGAAATCACCGCGCGGGTGATTCGCTCTGACAGTGCGGATCAGATTGTCGAGGTCGTTGATCCGGGACGCGCGGGAGAAGATGCGGGGAACCAGGCGCCGCAAGCTGGATCCCTGCGACGACGACTGCGGTTCCGCCATCCGCGTACCTCCCGAACTTCTACATCTTACGCGCGTGCTGCGGGGGCGAGCCCCGCAGCACGCGGACGGTCACGCGTCGACGGTCGCCTTGCTGCGCGCTTCGAGGATCTTGGCGTCGTGCGCCTTGATCTTCGGCTCCCCCTCGCGGAACAGCGAGTACAGGGGCGCAGCGACGAACAGGGTCGAGTACGTCGCGACGAGGATGCCGACGAAGATCGACAGCGAGATGTCGGTCAGCGTCTCTGCACCGAGCCAGAAGGCGCCGATGAAGAGGATCGCACCGACCGGAAGGGCCGCGACGATCGACGTGTTGATCGAGCGAACCAGCGTCTGGTTGACGGCGAGGTTCACCGCTTCGCCGAACGTGCGTCCCGACTTGTCGCCGTCTTCCGTGGTGTTCTCGCGGATCTTGTCGAACACCACCGTCGTGTCGTACAGCGAGTACGCGAGGATCGTCAGGAAGCCGATCACAGCGGCCGGAGAGATCTCGAAGCCGGCGAGAGCGTAGATGCCGATCGTGATGACCAGCACGTCGAGCAGGCCGATGATCGCGGCGGCCGACATCTTCCAGGTGCGGAAGTACAGGGCCAGGATCAGGAACGTGAGCGCGAGGAAGATCGCGAGGCCCCACAGAGACTGCTTGGTGACGTTCTCACCCCAGGCCGGGCCGATGAACGACGAGGTGACGCTGTCGGGCTCGACGCCGTAGGCGTCGGCCAGAGCGTTCGAGACCTTCTGCGTCTCGTCATCGCTCATCTGGTCGGTCTGAACGCGGATGTCCTTCTCGTTGACGGTGACGACCTTGGTCGCGGCTCCCGGGACGACCGAGTGCACGGCCTCCGTGGCCTTGGACTGATCGGTGCTCTCGGGCGCCGTGACGGTGAACTGCGAACCGCCGGTGAACTCGATCGAGAACTGCACGGGGCGGAACACCGGCACGAGGACGGAACCGACCACGAGCGCGATCGCGATGATGAACCACAGTCGGCGCCGGCCGACGAACGGGAAGGATGTCTTCCCCGAATAGAGGTTGTTTCCGAAGTCGTTCATGGAAGCCATCAGTTCTCCCCCTCCCCTGCCTTGTTGCGCGGACTCTCGTCGGTGGTGGCGCCGCCCGACACCAGTGCCTCCGCGCGCTTGCGCTCGGCGATGGTCTGGCGGCGATCGGCCTCGGCACGGGAACGGACGTTCTTCGCACCGCGACCGCTGGTGGCGGTGACCACCTCACGGTACTGGGACCGGCTGCGGTACACCGCGCCGAGCGACTCGGGGTCGAGCCCGGACAGCGGGTGGCCGTTGCCGAAGAACCGGCTGCGCACGAGCAGCTGCATGACCGGGTGCGTGAAGATCACGAAGATGAACACGTCGATGATGGTCGTGAGCCCGAGCGTGAACGCGAAGCCCTTCACCGTCGCGTCGGCCAGGATGTAGAGCACGACGGCGGCGAGGATGTTGATCGACTTCGAGATGTAGATCGTGCGCTTCGCGCGGCCCCAGCCGTCTTCCACGGCCGCCGTGATCGACTTGCCGTCGCGGAGCTCGTCTCGGATTCGCTCGAAGTACACGATGAACGAGTCGGCCACGAAACCGATCGACACGATCAGACCGGCCACGCCGGCGAGTGAGAGGCGGAAGCCCATGCGCCACGCCAGGATGCAGATGATGATGTAGGTCAGCACGCCCATCACCGCGATCGACGCGACGATGACCGCGCCCAGGGCCCGGTACACGATCAGCGAGTAGATCGCGACGAGCACGAGGCCGATGAGGCCTGCGATGAGGCCGATCTGCAGCTGCTGCGTTCCGAGGGTGGCCGACACGGTGCCCGAGCTCTGCACCTCGAAGCTCAGCGGAAGTGCGCCGAACTTGAGCTGGTCGGCGAGCGTCTTGGACGACTCCTGCGTGAAGCTGCCCGAGATGCTGGGGCGGCCGTCGAGGATCTGCCCGTTCATCTGCGGCGCGCTGATCACGCTGCCGTCGAGCACGAACGCGAACTGGTCGCGCGGCGAGAGGCTCGCGAGCTTGTTCTGGTACAGGCGCGTGCTGACCTTGCCGAACGCGTCGGCGCCGTCGGCGGTCATGGTCAGCTGCACGAGCCACGCACCCGACTTCGGGTCGCGGCCGGCGGTCGCATCGGTGATCGCGGTGCCGTCGAGCTCCGCCGGACCGAGCAGGTACTTCGCAGCGCCGCTCGGGTCGCACGCGATGAGCGGCTGGTCCTTGGGGGCGCGGGCGGGGTCGGTGGACGGGTTCGCGCAGTCGTAGGCGAGGAACTCCGCCTGCAGCTTCTCGGTCATCCACGCGGTGTCGCTCGCGTCAGTCGGCGTGGCCGTCGGCGTCGCGTTGAGCGAGTCGTCGGGCGTCGGGTACGGCGTGTCCTTGCCGTCCTCGCCCGTGAACGCGGTCGCCGCGGCCGTCGTGGCGAGCACGGCGCGGAACTCGAGCTGCGCGCTCGACTTGATCCGGTTGCGGGTCGCCTCGTCGGCGACACCGGGGATCTGGACGACGATGTTCTGTCCGCCCTCGGTGGTGATGTCCGCCTCGCTGACACCGGACGCATCGACGCGCTGGCGGATGATCGCCGCGGCCTGGTCCATCTGCTCCTGCGAGGGGGCGGCGCCGTCTTCGGTCTGCGCCTGCAGCACGATCTGCGTGCCGCCCTGCAGGTCGAGGGCGAGTTCTGGGGTCCAAGAGCTCTTCTGGAACCCGTACACGCCGAGCGCGTTGATGCCGAAGAGGACGCCTGTCACCAGGAGCAGTCCGAGAAGGACCCTCCAGGCGTGACGGACCGGTGAGGAAGAAGCCACGTGCTCAGCTTTCTGACATGCCGGCGCGCCGCAACGACGCGCTGATCCTGAAGAAGATTACTTGTCGTCCGCGTCGCGCTCGAGACGCGCGCGCGTCTCTTCGGCGGTCTCGATCGACGGAGCCTGCTCGTCCGCTGCGGAATCATCCGCGGCATCCGTCTCGTCGGCGGCTTCCGCATCGGCGTCGACCGTGGGCTCCACGACGCGCAGGATCGCCTGGCTGTGCACCTCGATGATGGTGCCCGGCGCGATCTCGACGAGCGCGGGCTCGTCGAGGTTCTCGGGGTCGTACGCGACGATCGTTCCGTAGAGGCCGCCCTGCAGCAGGACCTTGGCGCCGGGGACCGTCTTGGTCGCCTTCTCCTCCTGGTCGGCCTTCATCTGCTTCTGCCGCTTGCGGCTGTTCACGAACATGAAGACGATCAGGACGCCGAGAACCGGGAGCATGAGGAGTGTGGGATCCATGAAGGATGCCTTTCATTCGCGCACACGCCAACAGCGGCCTGCACTTCGGGGGATGAGACGTAAGTCTCCAGCGATTATAGGTTATCGAAGAGGCCGCCCTGGGCCTCGTGGGCGAGGCCCAGGTGCGCGAAGGCCTCGGGCATCGCGACCCGCCCGCGAGGCGTCCGCCCGAGGAAGCCGATGCGCACGAGATAGGGCTCGACGACACTCTCCACGGTCTCCGCCTCCTCGCCCACCGCGACGGCCAGGGTGCTGAGGCCGACAGGACCGCCCCGAAACCGGCGGACCAGCGCGTCGAGCACGGCCCGGTCCAGACGGTCGAGGCCGATCGGGTCGACGTCGTAGAGCTCGAGAGCTGCGCGGACGCCGGAGAGGGATGCTGCTCCCCCGCCGTGCACGAGCGCGTAGTCGCGCACGCGGCGCAGCAGCCGGTTCGCGATGCGAGGCGTGCCGCGCGAGCGACGGGCGATCTCGGCGAGCGAGTCCGACGGCAGATCGACTCCCAGCACGAGGGCGGATCTCGCGATCACCTGTTCGAGCTCGCCCTCGTCGTAGAACTCGAGGTGTCCGGTGAAGCCGAAACGGTCGCGCAGCGGGTTCGGCAGAAGGCCCGAACGGGTGGTCGCACCGACGAGGGTGAACGGGGCCAGCTCGAGCGGGATGCTCGTGGCCCCGGCGCCCTTTCCGACCATGATGTCGATGCGGAAGTCCTCCATGGCGAGATACAGCATCTCCTCCGCGGAGCGGGCCATGCGGTGGATCTCGTCGATGAAGAGCACTTCGCCCGGCGTGAGGCTCGACAGCAGCGCGGCGAGGTCGCCCGCGTGCTGGATCGCGGGCCCGCTGGACATCCTCAGGGGGCGTCCGCTCTCGTGCGCGACGATCATGGCGAGAGTGGTCTTCCCGAGGCCCGGAGGGCCGGCCAGCAGGATGTGGTCGGCGGAGCGTCCCTGGATCGCCGCGGCGTCGAGCAGGAGCTGCAGCTGCCCTCGCACCTTCATCTGTCCGACGAACTCGTCGAGACTGCTCGGGCGCAGCGCCCCCTCGATCGCGAGTTCCGCCTCGTCGACCGGCTCGGTGGCATCTCGAGCGTCAGACACGCGCCGGCCCCAGTGTCGCGAGCGCACGACGCAGCAGAGCGGATACGGACGCACGCTCCGCCTCGGAGGCGTCGGTTGCGGTCTGCGTAGCCGCCTCGACGGCGACCTTCTCGGACCAGCCGAGGCCGACGAGGGCTGCGGCGACCTGGTCGACCACGTCACCGCGGGATGCCCCGGGGATCTTCGCCGCAGGCGCCGTGGCGTGCACCTTGCCGGCGAGCTGCAGCACGATGAGCTTCGCCGTCTTCGGCCCGATGCCGGAGACACGCCGGAAGGGCGCATCGTCTTCAGCGGTGACGGCCTCGGCGATCTGGTCGACGGTGAGGTGCGAGAGCACTCCGAGAGCGGACTTCGGTCCGACCCCGGTGACACTGATCAGCAGGCCGAAGATCTCCAGCTCGTCGCGGTCGGCGAATCCGTACAACGACAATGCGTCCTCGCGCACGATGAGGCTGGTGTGCAGCAGCATCCGCTCGCCGATCGACGCGGTGTGCGCGACATCGGCGGGCACTGCGACCGAGAAGCCGACGCCGCCCACCTCGATGACGACCTGATCCGACGTCGTGTGCAGCACGGTGCCGTGCAGGGAGGAGATCATGGCTCCAGCTTAGGCGCGGGATCGTACATACGTTCGAGCGACACGCTCCGCGTCAGCCCAGGCCTTCTGCGCCGGAGTGAGCGCATCCTTGCCAGGCGCACCGGCTGCGCCGCGCCGCCAGGCGTGACACAGGGCGATCGCGAGGGCGTCGGCGGCATCGGCGGGCTGCGGAGGCGCGTCGAGGCGCAGGATGCGGGCGATCATCGCCTGCACCTGCTTCTTGTCCGCGGCGCCGTAGCCGGTGACCGCCGCCTTCACCTCGCTCGGCGTGTGCGTGGCGGCGGGCAGGCCCGCCTCGGCGGCGAGCAGCAGGGCGACCCCGCTGGCCTGAGCCGTGCCCATCACGGTGTGGCTGTTCTGCTGCGCGAACACGCGCTCCACCGCGACGGCATCCGGTTCGTGGATCTCGAGGACCTCGCGGATGCCGGCGGCCACGAGCGCGAGCCGCTCGCCGATCGGCGCATCGACGGGCGTGCGGATCACACCCACGTGCACGAGCGTGCCGCGGCGCGACCTGTCGACGTCGACGACGCCCACGCCGCAGCGCGTGAGCCCGGGGTCGATGCCGAGGACACGCAGCGAAGAGGAGGTCACTCCCCCAGGCTATGCGCGGTCATCGGCACAGGGCCGCAGGCACGCAGCAGAGGTCACTCGTCGTTCTCGAGCTCCGCCTGCACCTCTGCGGTCAGGTCGAAGTTGCTGAACACGTTCTGCACGTCTTCGCTGTCTTCGAGGGCGTCGATGAGGCGGAAGACCTTGCGGGCCGTGTCGGCGTCGATCTCGACCTTGAGGTTCGGCACGAACTCGACGTCGGCCGACTCGTAGTCGATGCCCGCGTCCTGGAGGGCGGTGCGGACCGTGACCAGATCGGTCGGCTCGGTGACGATCTCGAAGCCCTCGGCGTGCGGCTCGATCTCCTCGGCCCCCGCCTCGAGCGCGGCCATCATGACGTCGTCTTCGGTCGTGCCCTCGGAGCCGACCACGATGACGCCCTTGCGGCTGAAGTTGTAGGCGACGCTGCCGGGGTCGGCGAGCGTGCCGCCGTTGCGGCTGAGCGCGGTGCGCACCTCGGCGGCCGCACGGTTCTTGTTGTCGGTCAGACACTCGATCATGAGGGCGACGCCGTTCGGTCCGTAGCCTTCGTACATGATCGAGGTGTACTCGACGGCCTCGCCGCCGATGCCCGCACCGCGCTTGACCGCACGGTCGATGTTGTCCTTCGGGACCGACGTCTTCTTCGCCTTCTGCACCGCGTCGAAGAGCGTGGGGTTGCCCGCCAGATCAGGACCGCCGAGCTTGGCCGCGACCTCGATGTTCTTGATGAGCTTCGCCCACGACTTGGCACGACGCGAGTCGATGATCGCCTTCTTGTGCTTGGTCGTGGCCCACTTGGAATGCCCGGACATAAGTCTCCGCTCGTCGTATCCGCCCCGGCGCCTGGCCCAGGGCATCGTCCAGTCTAACGAAATCAGCTCGCGCGCGCCGCGACCCGTCCGAGGAAGCGCTCGTGGAACCGCGTCTCCCCGGTGATCTCCGGGTGGAAGCTCAGACCCAGCAGGTCGCCCTGCTCCACGGCCACCACTCGTCCATCGGGCAGGGCTGCGAGAACGGACGCCGCTGGCCCCACGCTCTCGACCACGGGTCCGCGGATGAAGGCCGCCTTGATCGGCGGCTCCCCGAGTTCCGGCACGTCGAGCTCGGCTTCGAACGACTCCACCTGCCTGCCGAAGGCGTTGCGGCGCACGACGACGTCGAGCCCGCCGAATGACTCCTGCCCCTCGATCGCGTCGGTGATGGTGTCCGCGAGCATGATGAGACCCGCGCACGTGCCGAGGACCGGCATCCCGTCGGCGATCGCCGCCCGGATCGGCTCCTGCATCCCGAAGACGCGGGACAGCTTGTCGATCACGCTCGACTCTCCGCCGGGGATCACGAGGCCGTCGACCGCCCCGAGCTCCTCCGGACGACGGACGAGCACGACCTCGGCGCCGAGCTCTGCGAGCAGGGCGGCGTGCTCGCGCACGTCGCCCTGCAGCGCGAGGACGCCGACTTTCTGATTACCAGCCACGCTCGGCGAGACGGTGCGGGGCAGGAAGGTCGGCGACGTTGATGCCGACCATGGCCTCGCCGAGTCCGCGCGAGACCTCGGCGATCACCTTGGGGTCGTCGAAGAAGGTGGTCGCCTTGACGATCGCCTTGGCGCGCTCGGCGGGGTTGCCCGACTTGAAGATGCCGGAGCCGACGAAAACGCCGTCCGCGCCCAGCTGCATCATCATGGCGGCATCCGCCGGAGTCGCGACGCCTCCGGCGACGAACAGGACGACGGGCAGCTTGCCGGTCTCGGCGATCTCGGCGACCAGTTCGTAGGGCGCCTGCAGCTCCTTCGCGGCCACGTACAGCTCATCCTTGGGCAGAGCCGTGAGCGCGGCGATCTCGCCGCGGATCTTGCGGATGTGCTTCATGGCCTCGGAGACGTCTCCGGTGCCGGCCTCGCCCTTCGAGCGGATCATCGCGGCGCCCTCGTTGATGCGACGCAGCGCCTCGCCGAGGTTGGTGGCGCCGCACACGAACGGCACGGTGAAGTCGTACTTGTCGATGTGGTTGACGTAGTCGGCGGGCGAGAGCACCTCGGACTCGTCGATGTAGTCGACGCCGAGCTCCTGCAGCACCTGCGCCTCGACGAAGTGGCCGATGCGCGCCTTCGCCATGACCGGGATCGAGACGGACGCGATGATGCTGTCGATCATGTCGGGGTCGCTCATGCGCGAGACGCCGCCCTGAGCGCGGATGTCGGCGGGAACCCGCTCGAGCGCCATGACGGCGACGGCGCCGGCGTCTTCAGCGATCTTCGCCTGCTCGGCGGTGACGACGTCCATGATGACGCCGCCCTTGAGCATCTCGGCGAGGCCGCGCTTGACGCGCGAGGATCCGGTGGTGGTCTGTTCGGTCATGGGGAGCTCCTCAGGTGCAACCAATCCAGGTTTTGATCTATGCCAAACAGTAGCACTGGCCGGAACAACCTAGAATCGACAAGAGGACACATGAGCGACGACATCACAGGCACCACCGCGGCGGAGATCGCCGACAGCGTGCGCGGCCTGCGCGATCGCGGCTCTCTCCCGCCGGGAACCGTGCTGCCTTCCGTGCGGGAACTGGCAGCGACCCTGGGCGTCAACCGCAACACGGCGGTCGCCGCCTACCGGCAGCTGGCCCAGGCCGGTCTCGTCGTCTCCCGCGGCCGCGGGGGCACCGTCGTCGCGAGCCACCAGTCCGTGGCCCAGGAGGGTTATGCGGCGGACACCGTCCTCCGTGACGTGGCGACGGGCAACCCCGACCCCCGCCTCATCCCCGACCCGACTCCCGCGCTCGCGACCGTCACGGGCCGTCCCGTCCTGTACGGCGAACCCGTGATCGACGAAGCACTCGACGCCTGGGCGCGCGGCTGGATCGCCGCCGATCTCGACGCCGACTTCCGCATCACCGTCACCAGCGGAGCCGTGGACGCGGTCGAGAGACTGCTCGCTCAGGCTCTCATGCGAGACGATGCGGTGGCCCTCGAGGATCCCTGCTTCCTGGCCAGCATCCACACCGTCCGCCTCGGCGGCTACCGGGCCGTGCCCGTTCCGGTCGACGACGAGGGGATGACCGTCGAGGGTCTCCGCGCGGCGCTGGATGCCGGCGTCCGCGCCGTGATCTGCACTCCGAGGGCGCAGAACCCGACCGGGGCCAGCCTGACGTCGGGCCGCGCCGCAGAGCTGCGGGCGGTGCTCGCCGACCACCCCTACGTCCTGATCATCGAGGACGACCACTTCTCCATGCTGTCGCAGCGTCCGTACGAGTCGCTGATCGGTCCCGGGCATCGGCGGTTCGCGCTCGTGCGCTCGGTGTCGAAGTTCCTCGGACCCGACATGTGCCTCGCGATCGCGGCGACCGACCCGGAGACGGCCGATCGGCTCGCCATGCGGCTCAGCCCCGGAACCACCTGGGTCAGCCACCTGCTGCAGCGGCTCACGCTCGCTCAGCTCACGGACGCTCGAGTCGCCGCAGAGATCGCCGCTGCCGCCGAGCACTACGCCGCTCGCAACGAGGCCTTCTCCGCGCGACTCCGCGCACACGGCATCGACGCTCCGGCATCCGATGGGCTGAGCCTGTGGATCCCGCTCCCCCTGCCCGCTCGCGTCGTCACCGAGCGCCTGATGCGCCGCGGATGGCTGGCCCGCACGGGCGACGAGTTCGCGCTCGGCGACCGCAACGAGCCGTCCAGGCACCTGCGCCTGACCGTGCACGACCTCTCGGACGACGATGCGGAGACGCTCGTCGCAGACCTCGTCGCGGCACTGCGATGACCACAACCCGCGCGGACATCGGCCCGCGCCCTCACGAAGGGATCGAGGAATGAAGGTCCTCTCCATCCAGTCGGCCGTCGCGTACGGCCACGTCGGAAACTCGGCCGCCGTCTTCCCGCTGCAGCGCATCGGCGTGGAGGTGCTGCCCGTGTACACGGTCAACTTCTCGAACCACACCGGCTACGGCGCCTGGCGCGGACCGCTGATCGATCCGTCCGACGTCGCCGAGGTCATCACCGGCATCGAGGAGCGCGGCGTGTTCGGCGAGATCGACGCGATCCTCAGCGGCTATCAGGGCGGCGAGGGCATCGGCGACGTGATCGTCGACGCGGTCGCCAGGGTGAAGGCCGCGAACCCCGACGCGGTCTACGCCTGCGATCCGGTGATGGGCAACGCGAAGAGCGGATGCTTCGTCGCTCCCGCGATCCCGGTGCTGCTCCGCGACAAGGTCGTGCCCGTCGCCGACATCATCACACCGAACCAGTTCGAGCTGGGGTTCCTCACCGAGACCGAGCCCGACACCCTCGAGTCGACACTGGCGTCGGTCGACCTCGCGATGGCGATGGGGCCGAATACCGTGCTCGTGACCAGCGTCGAGCGTCCGGATCGCGAGGAGGGCACGATCGAGATGCTCGTCGCCGACGCGGCGGGTGCCTGGATCGTGCAGACCCCGCGGCTTCCGATGAAGGCGAACGGATCAGGCGACGTCACGGCGGCCCTGTTCACGGCCCACTACGTCGAGACGGGAAGCGCCAGGATCGCCCTCGAGCGCACAGCCTCGAGCGTGTTCGATCTGCTCTCCCTGACCCTCGAATCAGGCGAGCGCGAACTCCAGCTCATCGAGGCGCAGGAGTTCTACGCGAACCCGCGCCTGCAGTTCGAGGCGCGCCAGGTGCGCTGAGACGCTCCCCCGTTCGTCGAGCGATCCCTCCGCCCCCCGGTCGTTGAGCGAGGGAGCGCAGCGACTGAGACGAAACGCGCTGTTGCCGCGGGCAGCTTCAGTCCCGTGCTCGAAACTGCGTTTCGTCTCGCTTCGCTCGCTCAACGACCGGTGGGGCTCAACGGCCGGTCGTCGGCCAGGCGTGTGCGACGGCGTCGCGGACCTCGCCGAGCAGCTGCGGCAGCGCTTTGGTCTTCGCGATGATCGGGAAGAAGTTGGCGTCCGAAGTCCACCGCGGCACCACATGCTGGTGCAGGTGGGCGTCGACGCCGGCGCCGGCGACAGCGCCCTGGTTCATCCCGAGGTTGAACCCGTCGCAGCGCGACACCTCTCTGAGCACGCGCATGGCGGTCTGCGTGAGGGCGCCGATCTCGGCGACCTCCTCGGCCGTCGCCTGATCGTAGGTCGCGATGTGACGATAGGGGCACACGAGCATGTGCCCCGAGTTGTACGGGAACAGGTTCAGCAGCACGTACGCGGTTTCACCTCGCGCGACGATCAGCCGCTCGGCGTCGGGGAACTTCGGCGCCTCGCAGAACGGGCACTCCTCGCGCAGCGGCTCAGGACCCGCCTGGATGTACGCCATCCGGTGCGGGGTCCACAGCCGCTGGAACTCGTCGGGGACGCCGACCAGATGGCCGGCGTCCTCCAACTCCTCAGACATCGGGTCCCTGAGCCCGTCGAAGGGTCACGCCAGATCCCCCGCGGTCTGCACGAGCGTGTGCGAGTCGATGGCCGAGCGGATGCGGGCGACGGCATCCGCGATCGGAACGCCGTTCTCCTGGGTCCCGTCGCGGAACCGGAAGGAGACGGTGCCCGCATTGCGGTCCTGCTCCCCTGCGATCAGCAGCAGCGGCACCTTGCCCGTCGTGTGCGTGCGGATCTTCTTCTGCATCCGATCGTCCGACGTGTCGAGTTCGGCGCGCACGCCGCTCTCGCGCAGCGTCGTCACTACCTCGCCGAGGTAGTCGGCGAAGTCGTCCGCGACGGGGATGCCGACGACCTGAACGGGCGACAGCCAGACCGGGAAGTCCCCCGCGTAGTGCTCGAGCAGGATCGCGAAGAACCGCTCGATCGAGCCGAACAGCGCGCGGTGGATCATGATCGGACGCTTCTTCTGCCCGTCCTTGTCCATGAACTCGAGGTCGAACCGCTCGGGAAGGTTCGGGTCGACCTGCACCGTCGACAGCTGCCAGGTGCGGCCGATCGCGTCGCGCGTCTTCAGGTCGATTTTCGGTCCGTAGAAGGCGGCTTCGCCGGGGACCTCGGTGAGCTTGAGGCCGGAGGCGAGCGCCACGCGGCGCAGCGCGTCCGTCGACGACTCCCAGAACTCGTCGGAGCCGATCCACTTCGACTTCTCGTCGTCCTTCATCGACAGCTCGAGTTCGAAGTCGGTGAGCCCGAAGTCGCGGAGCATCGACAGGATGAACTCGAGGACCTTCGAGACCTCGCCCTCGAGCTGGTCAGGCGTCACGAACAGGTGCGAGTCGTCCTGAGTGAAGCCGCGCACGCGGGTGAGGCCGTGCAGGGCGCCGGAGAGCTCGTTGCGGTAGACCGTGCCGTTCTCTGCGAAGCGCAGCGGCAGGTCGCGGTAGCTGCGAGCACGCTCCTTGTAGATGAGGATGTGCATCGGGCAGTTCATGGGCTTCAGGTAGTAGTCCTGGCCCTGCTTGGTGATGTTGCCCTCTTCGTCGCGCTCCTCGTCCATCACGATCGGCGGGTACATGCCCTCCTTGTACGTGACGAGATGGTTCGAGGTGAGGAAGAGGTCTTCCTTCGAGATGTGCGGCGTGTACACATAGGTGTAGCCGCCGGCGATGTGCCGCTTGCGGGCGTGCTGTTCCATCTCGCCGCGGACGATGCCGCCGCGAGGATGCCAGACCGACAGCCCCGAGCCGATCTCCTCGGGGAACGAGAACAGGTCGAGTTCCTTGCCGAGCCTGCGGTGGTCGCGCTTCGCGGCCTCCTCCAGACGGTGCTGGTACTCGCGCAGCTCGTCCTTGGTCGGCCACGCCGTGCCGTAGATGCGCTGCAGCTGCGGGTTCTTCTCACTGCCGCGCCAGTAGGCGGCGGCGATGCGGGTGAGATCCCAGCCGTTGCCGATCATGCGCGTGTTGGGCAGGTGCGGGCCCCGGCACAGGTCCTTCCAGACGACCTCGCCGTCGCGGGTCGTGTTGTCGTAGATCGTGAGCTCGCCCTCGCCGACCTCGACGGAGGCGCCCTCAGCCGCCTCCTTGCCGCCCTTCAGGCCGATCAGCTCGAGCTTGAACGGCTCGTCGGCCAGTTCGGCGCGCGCCTCGTCATCCGTCACGACACGGCGAACGAAGCGCTGTCCCTCGCGGACGATGCGCTGCATCTCCTTCGTGATCGCCTTGAGATCCTCAGGCGTGAACGGCTGCTCGACACCGAAGTCGTAGTAGAAGCCATCGGTGATGGGCGGGCCGATCCCGAGGTTCGCCTGCGGGTTGATCCGCTGCACCGCCTGCGCGAGCACGTGCGCAGTGGAGTGGCGCAGGATGCCGAGCCCCTCGGGGCTGTCGATCGTGACCGGATCCACCTCGTCGGCATCGGTCACGGTGGCGGCGAGGTCCTTGAGGACGCCGTTGACGCGCATCGCGACGACGGATCGGTCAGAGAACAGGGCGAAGCCGTCTTTCGGCTGGGCATTTTCAGGCACTGAGCACTCCATCTCGGGGTCCTCACCAGGTTACTCGCCTGAGGAGCACCGGCCTCACGCCCGCGCTCGTCCGTGAGCATCCCGATCACGCAGTCGCCGCGATGAAGTCGCGTGACGCGTCGACGATGCGGCGTACGCAGAGAGCCGCGGCGTACGCGTACGCCTGGGCGTGAGGCGGGTCGACGGTCTCCGTGCCGCGGCGTGCGAGTTGGGCGAGTGCGTCATCCAAGGTCCTGACCGCCGACGCGAGCCGGCCCTGCGCCCGAGGGTCAGCGGCCGGCGACTCCACGAGGTAGGCGCTCGCCCTGACGGCCGCGGCGAGCCCACTCCGGGTCCGCCCGTCGGCGAAGAGGTGCTCGGCGGAGCCGCGTGCCAGCAGGTCGGCGAGCTCGGTGGCCGCCGCCGTCGAGCGTTCCAGCGCCGCCATCCGCCGCTCGTTCAGTCTGCGCTCGTCGCGGCGGCGACGGCCTCTCGGGTTCGCCCTGCTGCTCTCCTCTGCGAACCTGACCTCGCCCGACACGTCGTCCAGCATTCCGGCGAGCCTCGTGCCGGCATCGGAGAGCCAGTCGGGATCGATCGTGCCGCGATCGAGCGCATCCGCCACGTCGCGGAGATCCGAGCAGACGGCGTCGCGGAGCGCCGTCAGCCGTTCTGAGGCTCGGCGAAGATACAACGGCGGGACGATCAGGACGTTCGTCAGAAGGCCCACCAGCACGCCGAAGGCCATGGTGAGCAGATAGGAGAGCGAGAATCCGTCGGCGTCGGGCCCGCCGAGCAGCAGCACGAACAACGCGGCGATCCCGACCCAGTCACCTCCGGCGCCCAGCGCGCGGATGCCGCTGATGAGGATTCCCGCGCCGATCACGAGTGCGACGGCGATCACCGCCGGCAGTCCGACGAAGACGAGTCCGAGCATCCCGAGCCCGAGCGCGATGCCGATCCCGAGCCCGGCGAGCGACTGCGCGCCCACGCGTGCGGAGCCCGCGACCGTGGGATACATGCTCACGAGCACTCCGAGCGGCGCGTAGTACGAGTACTCGGCATCGGCGTACGGCACGTACGGTGCGAGGAGCCAGGCGAGGGATGCCGCACCTGCCGCCTTGGCCGCGAGGATCAGCCGCTCGCCGCGAACCGCGTCACGCACGGGCATCGAGTGGCCGGTGGTTACGGCAGATCCTCGACGTCGATGCTGTCGTCTTCGTCCTGATCGTCTTCGTCCGACTCGCTCCGGCCGGACGTCGCGGTCGCATCCGCGTCGACGGGATCGTCGCTCTCCTGCCGAGGCACGAGTTCCTCGGGGATCATCGGACGCTCTTCTTCGGGAATCGCTCGGGGATCTGACATCTCCGCCTCCTCTGGGCCCAGGATCGTGTCGCCCACTCTGGAGCGGCGGCCGCGCATGCGCGAGGGGGTTGACAGCCCGGTCTCAGGCCACGGCATCCGCTTCCTGAGCCGCCGGAGCGAAGATGACGATCGCGGCCCCGATGAGAGCTACGGCCGACCCCACCCAGTCCCACGTCGTCGGCTTGAAGCCATCGACGATGATCCCCCACGCCAGCGACCCCGCGATGAAGATCCCGCCATACGACGCCAGGACGCGCCCGAAGTGCGCGTCGGGCTGCAGGGCGGCGATGAAACCGTAGGCTCCCAGAGCCATCACTCCGAGCACAGCGAACAGCCAGCCTCGGTTCTCCTTCACCGCCTGCCAGATCAGCCAGGCGCCGCCGATCTCGGCGACCGCGGCGAGGAGGAACAGGATGCTGATGCGCAGAACGGTCATGCGATCAGTGTTCCAGGTGGCCGCGGCCGGTCCGTCACATGGAGCGCAAACAAGAGAACCCCCGGCCGAAGCCGGGGGTTCTCGTCTGTGCGCGATACTGGGATCGAACCAGTGACCTCTTCCGTGTCAGGGAAGCGCGCTACCGCTGCGCCAATCGCGCCCAAGTGGGCTATTCAGTT
>Ga0308158_10001226_pt1 | contig 28588 bp, 23 predicted proteins | sample PhyBR2_FD_201038 | JGI IMG/M metagenome (GOLD analysis project Ga0308158, IMG submission 201038) | Phyllosphere microbial communities from UC Gill Tract Community Farm, Albany, California, United States - DLSLB.R2 | ecosystem: Host-associated > Plants > Phyllosphere > Unclassified | place: USA... | reverse complement strand
CGTCGAGTCCGCGGTACTCGCGGTGGCCGTAGGGCTGCACGTCGAGCTCCAGTTCGGCACCCGTCGCCTCGTCGATCGCGTTGGCGACGGCGAACTGCCCGGGCGGGGGAACGTGACGGTCGCGTAAAGCGCATTCCACGCGCACCGGCACGCGGACGAACGTCGCCGCCGTGGACGCATCGAAGAAGCGCAGGACCTCGCGCGACGCAGGGTGGGCCCCGACGTGAGCCCGCACACGCTCGCCACTGCCTTCGCAGGGCAGGCGCAGGCGCAGATCGTACTGGCCGAAACTCGGCACGATCAGCGTCGCCCCCACGAAACGGTCATCCCAGGGAAGAGCGAGCGCCCCGATCCCGCCGCCGAAGCTCTCGCCCACGTAGTACAGCGGGATCGGTCCGGCCAAAGCTCTCAGCGCCGACCCGGCATGCCAGAGATCGACGGCGCATCGGCCGAGAACGTACTCGTCGATCGAGTGGATGCCGTGGAGCACGTGCCCGTCGGCGGGCGTGGGTGCGCCGAGCCCGGCGTTGAGCGACCCCTGTCCTCTCGCGACGGGGAAGAAGACCGCCGCATCGTCCGGGACGCGATCGAAGTCGGGCGCCTCGCGCCCGCCGTAGCCGTGACCGTGGACGATCCCCACCCGCGGCGGCATTCCGCCCACCGCGGTCGCGAACCACCCGCGAACGCGCAGACCGTCGGCGACGGTGTGGTCGACGAGGAAGAGCGACCGGCCGTCCGCGCGCCCGAGGGGTGTCATCCTCGGATCGGGGTCGACCTCGGCTGCCGCCGCCGCCCAGGCTTCCCAGCGCTCGGCGAAACCGACGGGCGGAGCGACCGGGGGCACCGCGCGAAGGGCCGGCAGCTCGAAGCCGTAATCGCCCTCCCCCGCGGGATCGGCGATGACGCCGTTCACGAGCGGGCCGCCGTGGAAGACTGGAGGCCCGAACGAGAGGAGCGATCGTGCTCGCCGCCGAACGCCGATCCCGCCTCCTGGCCGAGGTTCGCCGACAGGGAGCCGCCGCGGTCCCCGATCTGGCCGAGACCCTCGGGGTCAGCGAGATGACCATTCGGCGCGATCTCGACGTGCTGGCGGCCGATGGCCGCGTCGATAAGGTGCGCGGGGGCGCTCGCACGCCGCAGCCCGGAGTCGCGGCATCCCGTGACTTCGCCACGCAGTCCCGCCGCAACGGAGACGGCAAGAGGGCCATCGCCCGCCGCGCGGCCGAGCTCGTCGAGCCGGGCATGTCGGTGGGACTGAGCGGAGGCTCCACGACGTGGGCTCTCGCGCGCGAGCTCCGCGGCATCGACGACCTGACGATCGTGACGAACTCCCTGCCCGTCGCCGACGTGTTCGCCCGCCCCGACAGAGCGGACGAGCCCTACACGCAGACGGTGGTGCTCACCGGCGGCGTCCGCACTCCCGCCGACGCACTGGTCGGTCCGGTCGCCGTCGCGTCCCTCGAGCATCTGCACTGCGACATCGTCTTCCTCGGTGTGCGCGGCCTGGACCTCACAGCGGGGCTGACGACCTCGAACCTGCTCGAGGCCGAGACCAACCGCGCCCTCGTCGCGGCGGGGGGCCGAGCGGTCGTCCTCGCGGACCACACGAAATGGGGAGCCGTGGGACTCACCACCATCGTGGATCTGCACGAGGTCGACCTGGTGGTCACCGACGAGGGACTCGCGCCCGACGCCGAAGAGACGCTGCGCGCGCACGTCACCGAGCTGTGGGTGGCCGCCCACGGCGACGACTGAGACCCGCCCGCCCCCGCGCGGGGAACGGACGGCGAGAGCCGGGCTCACCGCGCGGTACTCGCTCGCGCGATCACCGTGGCATCCACCACGATGTGTCGCACCGGAACGTCCGCGCCGGGCCGAGCCGCCATCTGACGCTCGAGCTCGGTGAACGCCGCTTCGACGATCCCGTGATCGTCGGGCGCCACCGACGAGAGCGCAGGGACCGAGAACTGCGCGGCGTGCACGTTGTCGATGCCGATCACCGCGACGTCGCTCGGCACCGCCCGCCCGCGCTCGTGCAGAGCCGCGAGCACGCCGAAAGCGACGGAGTCGTTGGAGCACACCACGCCGTCGTATGCGACGCCCGAGGAGTGAAGTCGGCCCAGCGCCGCCGCGCCCTCCTCGGAGGTGAACGCATCGACCGAGACGATGAGCTCCGGGTCGTCGGCCAGGCCCAGGCGCGACACGGCGTCGCGGTACCCGGCGAAACGCTGGTCGGCGGCATCCGAGGGGCGTGACACGCGAGGTCCGAGGAACGCGACCCGGCGGCACCCGGCGTCGGCGAGATGCGCGGTCGCCAGGTCAGCCGTGCGGCGGTTGTCGATCGAGACGTGCGTGAAAGGGCTGACCGCGATGTGCTCACCGAGGAGCACGAGCGGTCCCGGATCCGTACGCCGGGTGAGGTCCCCGACCGTCAGAGAACGCGGGATGTGGATGAGGCCGTCGGTCTCGGGGAGCCCCACCCCGTTCGCGACGTCGATCTCCCGCTGATGGTCGCCCTCGGTCTGCTGGATGAGGATCGACAACCCGCGCGCCTCGGCCCCGCGCGCCAGCAGGGTCGTGAGCTCGGCGAAGTAGGGCTCCTCGAGATTGGGCACGGCGAGCGCGATGATCCCGGTGCGCTGTCGGCGCGAGAGCGGCGAGATCCGCCGCGTGGCCGAAGGCGTGTCGGTCATGGCGGGACTCCTCGTCGAGGACCGGGCGGCGCTCGCGCGCACCGCCGAGCGGTCTGTTCTGGGGGCTACGGTATCGCGCGGCATGTCACTCCTGGACACGGAAGGCCACGATGCGGGCCTCCGGAGCGCCGTGGGTCGCCGTCACGACCACGCGGGCGGCGTCGATCGCGCCCATTCCGGGAGGAAGCGGGTGGCTGCGCCGGCGGCTACGGTTGTCCGCCACGGTCGCGACCTCGGTCCACTCCTCGGACCCGGCCACCTGGATCTCGACCCGGTACGTGTCGACGAGCGAGGGCATCACGAGGTGCGGATCGCGGTGATGGTGAAGGGTGTTCAGCTCGATGTCGGGGTCGTCGTCGAAGACCAGCACGATCTCGCGCGCGACGACGGGCCGGTCCCAATCGAGCCGCAGCCACGCCTCTGCCTCGGTCAACGGTGCCGAGGCCCACAGGTTCGGTCCGCCGAAGGGGCGCTGGTATCCACCGACCGCGCGTTCCGGTGCCAACGCCTCCGATGCGGTGGGAACGCGGAACTGGACCGACCGCCCCCGCAGCGGCTTCGTCGGCCACTGCACCAGCAGCTCGTCGAGGCTCACCTGCACGTTCTGATCCTCGGCGTCCGAGGTGTGGACGAGTGTGAGAACGCCGGGGGGCAGCTCGTCCGTCACGAAGAGGGTGACCCCGGGCTGAGCGCGGACGACGATGACGGCGTTCGCCGGAGTCTCGGGTTCCCAGCGCACCGGAGCGTGCACCCACCTTGCATCCCCCGCGGCCACGGCCACCGTGACGGCATGCTCGAGGCGTTCGGGCACGACGTTCTGGGCGAGCCCCGTCGACCACACCTCGACCGCGAGGTCCACGTCCTGCTCGGCGGCGACACGCACCTCGAATCCGTCGAGACACGGGTGAACGGGAACGACGACTCCGACATCTTCGGTGAGCGGATGCGGACGGGCGACCGCGATGTCGCTCGGACCGAGTCCCGCCCGCACGCCCGAAGCCGAGACACGGGCGGAGAGGGCGAGGTTCGCCGGATCGGCATCGACGACGCCGATCAGCGGGGCGTCCTGACGCAGCAGGAGCTGACGGAGCTCCTCGCGGTGGTTCTCGTAGAGCCCCCGCGGGGTCGTTCGACGGGCGAGGCCGAGGGATGCCGCTGTCCCGGCCGCCTCGCCCATCGCCGCGCAGGTGGCCATCACGCGCGCGGCCCCGAAGGCGATGTGCGTGGCGGAGATGTCGCGCCCGGCCATCAGGAGGTTCTCGACGTCTGCGGAGTAGAGCGAGCGGAACGGAATCTCGAAGACTCCGTTCGAGAAACGTTGGACGGCGCCCGCACCGGTCGCGTACATGCCCTCCTTCGGGTGCAGGTCGATCGACCAGCCGCCGAAGGCCACGCCGTCGTCGAATCGCGTCTGTTCGATCACGTCGCGCTGGTGCAGCGTGTAGTCGCCGACGAGGCGGCGGTACTCGCGCTTGCCGGGCACGTTGCCGATCCACTCGAGATCGAGGTTCTCGGCGTCGAACTCGCCCGAGTTCTTGATGTGGTCCCAGATGCCCAGAATCACCGAGCGCAGCTCGTCGCGGATGCGCTCGTTGTCGTGGACGATGTCGAGCTCACCGCCCCACTCGATCCACCAATAGTGCGCACCGCTGTCGCCGCTGCGGATGATGCGCGATGACGGGATCGGGGTCTCGAGGATCGACTTCGCCGAGGCGGGGGCGACGAAGCGCACCGGGTGCCCCACGTCCTTCGTGTAGAACAGCAGCGTCGAGCCGAGAAAAGTGCGCTCGGCCTCTTCCGGCGCCCAGTCCTCGTCGAACTCTCCGCGCGATTCCTTGCCGAGCCGCGCCCGCGCCCCGGCGAGGTGACCGACGAGTCCATCACCGGTGCAGTCGAGGAAGACCGGGGCGACGAAGCGCGTCTCGGTCTCGGCTCCCATGGTCCACCCCGTCACCGACTCGATGCGACGCGCCCCCTCGGGGCCGGTGACGACCACGTCGCGGACATCGGTGTTCAGGTACAGCGAGATGTTCGGCTCGGCGCGCACGGCATCCAGCACGACGTCGTCCCAGTGGATGGGGTTCCCGTCGGGATTGCGGTACTGGTTCTCGAGGTACAGCTCACCGATGATCCCGTTCTCGCGGGCCCAGCGTTGATTGCCGTGCGCGGTCGCCCCGCACACCCAGACCCGGACCTCCGACGAGGAGTTCCCGCCCAGCACCGGTCGGTTGTTGATGAGGGCGACGCGTCGGTCGAGCCGGGCGGCGGCGATGGCGGCGGCGACTCCGGAGAGCCCACCGCCGACGACGACCACGTCGTAGTCGGCCATGTGTGAACGCATACTGCGGGTGTCCTTCCTGGGGACGCGGGGGCGTCCGGCTTGCGAGCGGGGCGAGCGGGGGGCGGCGCCCGGTTGCGAGGCGCCGCCCCCGCGTCAACCGACCAGCTTCTGCGCGGCCTCACCGGCCTGCTTCATGGCGTCCTTCGGCGAGGCGGACCCGATCAGGACGGCCTGCACGCGATCGGCGATCGCCGACTCGATCTGCGAGTACGCGGTGAACTTCCACAGCGGGTTCGAGCTCGCTGTCGCGGTGATGCGCTCGCTGAACTGGGCGCCGAAAGCGTCGGAGGCGACCTCCGACGACGACAGCGCCTCGGTCGTCGCGGGCGGCAGACCGCGCATCGCGTAGTCGGCGAGGATCGCGTCGAGGTCGCTCGTGGCGTACTGGGCGAAGTCGCCCGCGGTCGCAGCACCGGTGCCGTTGACGACCGCGATCGCGCCGCCCCAGACGAGGGCGCGCGGGGTCTCGCCCTTCTTCAGCACGGGACGCGACACCGGCGCGAGTTTGGTGGCGAGGTTCGCATCCGGCGACTCCTTGGTGACCGCTCCGCGGCCCACCGGGGCGTCGTCGTACATCGCGGCACGTCCCTGGGCGAACAGGCTGCGGGCGTCGAAGCGGTCGACGTCGGCGGCGATGAGGCCCTGGTCGTAGAGGCCCTTGTACCAGGTGACGGCCTCGACGCTGGCGTCGTCGCCGATCGTGATGGTGTCGCCGTCGACGAGCGGGCTGCCGAAGGTCTGCATCCAGATGAGGATGTCCTTCAGCTGCGCGGCCTTGGTCGACGCGGCGTAGGGGATGAGTCCCCCGCCGAGGCCCTTCAGTGAGACGAGGGCCTTCTCGAACTCGTCGACCGTGGTCGGGAACGCGTCGGCCGACAGGCCCGCCTTGCCGAGGGTCTCGGAGTTGGCGATCAGGCCGATCGCGCCGATAGTCCACGGCAGGGCGTACTGCACGCCGTCGAACGTGGCCGCCTGCAGAGCCGACGAAGTGTATCCGCGGCCGGATGCCAACGCCGAGACGTCCTGCAGCTTTCCGGTGGCCGCGAGACTGCCGAGCCACGCGACGTCGACGTGCGCGGCGCCGGTGAACTGCCCGCCGGTCACCTGGAGCATGAGCTGGTTGATGTACTCGTTGTACGGGAACGCGGTGCGCTTGACCGCGACGCCCTTGGCCTTCTCGTACGACGAGAGCGTGCCTTCGAGCGCCGGCTTGGCGGACTCCTCGGTGAGGGACCAGGAAGCGAACGCGAAATCGGTGGGGTCGGCGCCGTTCAGTCCCGCCGCGCCGGCGGCGGGGCCGCTGCTTCCGGTGGGGACGCATCCGGCGAGCGCTGCGGCCGCGGCACCGATGCCGAAGAACTGCAGCGCGCGACGGCGCGTGATGAGCGGGTTGGGCAGAGACGTAGACATAGGTGTCCTCCTTGACAGGGCGAGCAGAGAGAGAAGTCGGGGTCAGCCCTTGACGGCGCCGGCCGTCATACCGCTGACCAGGTACCGCTGCAGCAGCATGAACGCCACGGCCACGGGGAGCGACACCACGAGCGATGCCGCCATGAGTTCAGGCCAGGCGGTGGCCGCCTCGCCGACGTAGGTGTTGACGAGTCCGGGCGGGAGCGTCTGCTTGTCGGGACCGGCGAGCGTCAGGGCGAAGATGAAGTCGTTCCAGCCGCGGACGAAGGCGAAGAGTCCGGCGGCGACGAGCCCCGGGGCCGCCAGCGGCAGCACGATCGAGTGGATGGTGCGCAGCCGCGAGGCGCCGTCGACGCGGGCGGCCTCGATGAGCTCATCGGGGATGGTGTCGAAGAAGCCCTTCAGCATCCAGACGCACAGCGGCAGCGTGAAGGTCGTGAACGACAGCACGAGAGCGGTGTAGGTGTTGAGCAGGCCGTAGGCGCTGAACACGCTGTAGAGGGTGACCAGCAACAGGGCCTGCGGGAACATCTGCGAAGCCAGCACGAAGTACATCAGCTGCCGGCGACCGCGGTAGCGGAACTTCGAGAACGAGTAGCCCATGTAGGCCGACACGATCACCGAGAGCAGGGCCGTGATGACGGAGACGATCACGCTGTTCTGCAGGTAGGTGAACAGCTGCGGGTTGGAGGTCAGCGAGATGTAGGCGTCGAAGGTGATCTCGGTGGGGAACAGCTTCGGCGGGTACGAGAACACCTGATCGCGAGGGGTGAGCGAGGTCGCGAGCAGCCAGTAGACCGGCAGCAGGGCGAACCCGCCGCACACGATCAGCGCGGCCCATGACGCGAGGCGCACTCCCGGACGATCGGAGCGCAGGCCTGAGCTCTGGCGTCGGCGGCGACGCCCGGGAGCGTCGACGACGACGGGCGGGGCCTCGGGGGCAGGGGCGACGGTGGGGAGGGCGGTGCTGGTCATCGCTTCTCACTCCTCTCGGAGAATCGGACGTAGACGACGACGAGCGCCATCAGCAGGACGAGCCACAGAAGGCCGAGCGCGCCGGCGCGGCCGAGGTCGAAGCCATGGAAGGCGGTCTCGTACACCGAGGTGGCGAAGGTCTCGGTGGAGCCGGCGGGGCCGCCGCCGGTGAGCACGTAGATGATGTCGAAGTGCTGGAAGTTCCAAATGAACTCCAGCAGCAGCACCAGGCCGATGATCCCGCCGATCTGCGGGACGGTGATTGAGAAGAAGCGGCGGACCGTTCCCGCGCCGTCCATCTCGGCGGCTTCGTGCAGCTCTCGCGGCACGGTCTGCAGGCCCGCGAGGAGCATGACCATCATCCAGGGGAAGGACTGCCAGGTCTTCGCGACGATCACGGCGAACATCGCGGTTCCGGGCTGCGCGAGCCAGGCCTGCGGTGAGACCCCGAGCGGTTCGAGGATCGCGTTCATGACGCCGTAGTTGGCGTTGAAGATCCACATCCACAGGAACGACACCACGACGCCGGGCACGAGCCAGGGGATGAGCATCAGGCCGCGGAACACCTTCGATCCACGGATCTGCGTGTTCAGCGCGAGCGCGAGGGCGAAGCCGATCACGAAGGGGGCGATGGTCGTGCCCAGAGTGAAGACGAGCGTCTGTCCGAGCAGACGCAGGAAGTCGTCCTCCAGCACGTCGACGATGTTCTGGAAGCCGACGAACTCGCGCCCGGGCAGCACGAGGCTCTGCGTGAAGAACGCGGTGACCAGCGCCGAGACAAGGGGGTATGCGACGACGACCGCCATGAGCGCCATACCCGGCACCACCAGCAGCACGGCGAACATCCCGTTTCCGAGCCGCTCGGGCCGACTGGCCCGACGTGGGCTTTTGTTTGTTTGTGTGATTTTTGGTGTGTCTAGAGTCGTCACGTCGATGTGCGCTTTCCTCGGCAATGAGGGACCAAGTGGCCCGATCGAGGCGGTTTATCCCGCTTTCGGCGACTTCAGCTTCGCCGGTCAGCGCGACGAGGTCAATTCGCGCGAGTAACGCTTAGATCACGACGTGTGAGTTAGTGAGTGTTCTTGTTATTTCACATGTTCGAACGAGTGCGCACGACGACGAACAGCCCCACGCGGTCAGACGCGAGACGGCAGCCGCTCGCCGAGCCAGGCCAGCAGATCGGCGCGCACCGCGGCCTGCTCACGCTCGGCGAAGATCTCGTGCCGCGCCCCGGGATACACCAGGGTCGTCACGTCGGTCAGGCCCGACCGCCGCCGGTACGCGTCGGCGAGGCGGTGCACGCTGCGCGGACCGCCCACGGTGTCGTCGCGCCCCACCATCAGCAGCATCGAGACGTCGTGGCCGAGGTTGCGACCAGGTCGCCCCAGGAGCTTGAGCGTCTCGAGGGGGCCGAACAGCCGCGCGAGGGGCGTCGACGTGGTCAGAGGATCGGCGACGAAGTCGCGTCCCACCTGCTCGTCGCTCGAGAGCCACTGCATCCCGGAGCCGCCGAGATTCTTCCACGGCGCGTTCAGGTCACCCGCGTTCAGTGAGCCCGGCCACCGCAGGGCCGAGCCGCTCAGCACGACCGCGTCATAGGCATCCGGATGCCGATCGAGCAGCATCTGCGCCAGGAACGAGCCCCACGAGTGTCCGAGCAGCACGAGCGGCAGGTCGGGGTGCTCCTCGCGGATGCGCTGCGAGAGGGTCCACACCGCGTCGCGGGCGGCGCCGAGACCGCCGGGGCCGAGACGCCCGAGCTTGGCGTGATCGCCTCCCCATTGCCCGAGCCCCGTGCGGCCGTGGCCGCGATGGTCGTCGGCGTAGACGGTGTAGCCCGCGCCGACGAGGGCCTCGATGAGGGCGCCGTAGCGGCCGGCGTGCTCGCCCACCCCGTGCAGCAGCTGCACGACGGCGCGGGGCTCGACCGCCTCGTACACGTCGTAGACGATGCGGATGCCGTAGGCGTCGTCGAACTCGGGCATGGGGGGAGTCTAGGGCGGCGGCCCCGTCGGCGACCGCGCCCGACCATTCCCTTAGCAAGGCTAATGAGCTACCCTGTCCAGAGGAACATGAATGATCGCGTCGACGAATCCCCCCTCACCGACCTGAGTTCTGACCACAGTGCGGCGGCGTCCGAGCTGCGGATGGCGACATTCCGGCTCGCGCGCCGCCTCCGGGCCCAGCGCGCCGTCGACACCATGAGCGACGGGCAGTTCGCCGTCCTCGCCGCCCTCACCGTTCACGGCGCTCACACACTCGGGCAGTTGGCCGACCGGGAGCGCGTCACGGCACCCTCGATGAACCGCACGGTGTCGCTCCTCGAGGAGGCGGGATACGTCTCGCGCATCCCCGACGAGATCGATCGCCGGCGCGTGACGATCGACCTCACCGACCTCGGGCGCCGCATCGTCGACGAAACGGTGCGCCGACGAGACGCCTTCGTCGAAGAGGCTCTCGCCGAGCTCTCCCCCGAAGAAAGACAGGTTCTCGCTCGAGCGACGACGATCATGAGGAAGGTGGCCGACAGATGAGCACGTCGATGTTCCGGTCGCTGTCGATCTTCAACTACCGCGTCTGGTTCATCGGAGCCCTCGTCTCCAACGTCGGCGCCTGGATGCAGTCCACGGCCCAGAACTGGGTCGTCCTCACCCAACTGACCGACAACGACGCCGCGGCCATGGGCGTCACGATGGCCCTGCAGTTCGCTCCCCCGCTCCTGCTGGTGAGCGTCACCGGGTGGGTCGCCGACCGCTTCGACCGCCGCAAGCTGATCATGTGCACGCAGAGTGCTCTACTGCTGTTGGCCGTGACACTCGGCGTCCTGCTGCTCAGCGGAGCGATGACCCTGCCGCTGATGTTCGGGTTCGCACTGGCCCTCGGCGTGGTCACGGCCTTCGACAACCCCGCGCGCCAGGCCTTCGTGTCCGACCTCGTGTCCCAAGAGAACGCGTCCAATGCCGTCGCGCTCAACGCCGCGTCCTTCAACATGGCCCGCCTGATCGGCCCGGCCGCCGCGGGCGTGATGATCGTGATCGTGGGCACCGGATGGGTGTTCCTCGTCAACGCGATCACCTTCGTCGCCATGCTGGCGGCGCTCTTCGTGATGCGGCCGCACGAACTGGTGGCGCGCCACCGCCGCGGCGGCCCGGCGCGACTGGCCGACGGCTTCCGCTACGTCGCCCGGCGACCCGACCTCGTCGTCATCTTCGTGATGGTGTTCCTGCTCGGGGCCTTCGGCATGAACTTCCCGATCTTCGCCTCGACGATGGCGCTCGAGTTCGGCCGCGGTGCGGATGGCTTCGGTCTCCTGAGCTCGTTCGTCGCCATCGGCTCGCTCGCGGGCGCGCTCCTCGCCGCGCGGCGGGAACGCGCCCGGATGCGGGTCGTGATCGTCGGGTCCGGCGGCTTCGCCGTGGCATCCACTCTCTCCGTCTTCGCCCCCAGTTACGGGGCGTACGCGGCCACCCTGGTCTTGACGGGGTTCTGCGTGGTCACGACGCTCACGACGGCGAACGGGTACGTGCAGACGACGACCGATCCCGTCCTGCGCGGTCGGGTCCTGGCGTTGTACATGGCGATCCTCCTCGGAGGGACGCCCGTGGGCGCGCCGATCGTGGGCGCGGTGGCGGCGGAGTTCGGCCCGCGCGTGGCGATCGCCCTCGCCGCCGTCGTGGCGGTCATCGCGTGCGGCGTCGGTGCGACCTGGACGGCACTGTCGGGCCGCCTGCACCGACACGAGACGAAGCGGTTCCGCCTCACGCTCGATGAGACGCGTCCGATCACCACGATCGCACCCGAACCCGAGGACTTCAGCGACGAGATCGCCGGAACCACGCCGATCCCGTTGCCCCCGGGCGAGCGTGCGCCGCGAGCGACGCCTCGCCCGCGTCATGGGGACTGAGGGCGAACACCCGATTCGAGAGCCCGCGCCCCGCGTTCGCCGGAGGCGGTCATGGTCGCGCGCGCAATCCCTCGCGTCGACGCATTTAGCTAGATAAGCTAGCGACATGAACGGAACACCGGCAGGGCGCCGCTGGGCGGGGCTCGTCTTCATCAGCATCGCCGTGTCGCTGATCATCGTCGACTCGACGATCGTCAACGTCGCCGTGCCCTCGATCGTCGAAGAGCTCGAGATCTCGTCGACCGAGGTGCAGTGGGTCCAAGAGGCCTACACCCTCGTCTTCGCATCCTTCCTGCTCGTCTTCGGCAGCCTCGCCGACCGGTTCGGGCGACGCCGGCTCATGCTGCTCGGCGTGATCATCTTCGCGGGCGCCTCGATCGCCGCGGCCACGGCCCCCACCGGAGGGCTGCTGATCCTGTCGCGCCTGGTCCAGGGAGTCGGCGGTGCGATGATCCTGCCGACGACCCTGTCGATCATCAACGCCACCTTCCGTGGCCGCGAGCGCGGCATCGCCTTCGCCGTCTGGGGCTCGACGATCGGCGGCATGGCGGCCGTCGGCCCCCTGCTCGGCGGCTGGCTGACCACAGCCTTCTCGTGGCGATGGGCCTTCGGGATCAACATCCCGCTCGGCGTCATCATCGTGATCGGCGTCGCCCTCACGGTCGCCGAATCGCGCAGCGATCGGGCCGAGCGCATCGACGGAGTCGGAGCCCTGCTCTCGGTGCTCACCATGGCCCCGCTCGTGTTCGGACTCATCGAGGGGCGCACCTACGGATGGTGGACGGTCGCGACCGCCCCCTCGATCGGCGACGGGAGCTGGCCGCTTCCGATCTCGCCCGTGCCGATCGCCTTCGCGGTGGCCGTGGTCGCCCTGGTCGCGTTCATCGCGTGGGGCCTTCGCCGCCAGCGTCACGGTCGCTCGACGCTCCTGGCCTTCGATCTGTTCCGGATCACCTCGTTCCGCAACGGCAACATCGCCGCGGCCGTCGTGTCTCTGGGTGAGTTCGGCATCATCCTCGCCCTCCCCCTCTGGCTGCAGTTCGTCGTGGGCTTCGACGCCCTGCAGACGGGCCTGCTGCTGCTCGCGCTGGCGATCGGGTCGTTCGTGGCCAGCGGGGTCGCGGGCGCCCTCAGCGGCAAGGTCGCTCCGGTCTGGATCGTGCGCGGCGGGCTTCTCGCCGAGATCATCGGCGTCGCCGGCGTCGCCTTCACCATCGGGCCGGATGCCGTCTGGGGCCCACTCATCCCCTTCCTCTTCGTGTACGGGCTCGGCGTGGGCCTGGCGACGGCGCAGCTCACGGGCGTGGTCCTGGCCGACGTCCCGCCGTCCGCGAGCGGCCAGGCCTCCGGCACCCAGTCGACGTCGCGACAGCTCGGAGCAGCGCTCGGCGTCGCCATCCTCGGCACCGTGCTGTTCTCGACCACGGCGGGGGTGTTGGCATCCACTCTCGACGATCGCGGCATCGACGCGGCCGAGCGCGATCAGGTGGTCTCGCAGGTGGTCGACAGCGCCGGAGCGGCGATCGCGGGCCTCGATGCGTCGTCTGAGACCCGGGATCTCGCGATCAACGCCCGCGCGGCGTTCAGCGACGGTACGAAAGCCGCTGCCTTCACCGCCGCCGCCTTCCTCACCCTGGGACTCGCCTCGACGCTGACGCTCGGGGCAGCCGCGCGTCGGCGCGAGGACAGCGAGGTGCGAACCGACTAGTCCATTCAATCGAATGGATGCCATACCCCCGGGGGGCCTGTCAAGCCGAAAGCCGCTGCGCGAAAGGACCCAGCCGCTCCCCTATCGTGCGGGTGTCTGATTCGCTTACTGATCTCGTGGGGAGATTCATCATGTCGAAATTCACACGCCGTTCCTCTCGCATCGCCACCGCGATCGCCGTACCCGCCGCCTTCATCGCGGCCGGGGTCCTGGTGTCGACGAGTTCGTACGCCGCCTTCTCCGACACCGCGTCGAACCAGCAGAACAGTTGGCGGGCGGGCACGGTCCAACTCGACGACGACGATGCCGGCCGTGCCTTGTTCACCGCGGGCAACGCCAAGCCCGGTGACGGCGAGACGAACTGCATCGCCGTCACCTCGACCGGAAGCCTGGCCTCGCAGGTGCGCCTGTACGCCGACGACGTGTCGGGCACCGCGGGCCTGGCCGACCACCTGATCCTCCGCGTCGAGCAGGGGACCGGGGCAGGCTTCGGCACCTGCGACGGCTTCACCCCGCAGAGCACGGTGTTCGACGGGCGTCTCTCGGGCTTCACCGGCGCCCACTCCTCGTACGGTTCGGGGGCGGCCACCTGGAGTCCGGCCGGAGGCGGGAGCGAGACGCGGACGTTCCGCATCACGTGGACGCTCGCCGACGACGCGCCGAACGCGGTCCAGGGCGGAACCGCCTCGACCTCGTTCGTCTGGGAAGCACAGAACAGCTGAGTCCGTGCGTTCCCGTCGCATCATCCTCGTCGCGGGGGTGGCGACGGCGCGGGCGGTCGTGACGCTGGTTCTGACGTTGGCGTTCTGGGCAGCGGCCCCGGCCGCCCTGGGGTGGATGCCCACCACCGTGATGACGGCGTCGATGTCGCCGGCCATCGAGGCGGGCGACATCGTGGTGTCGCGACCCGTTCCGCGGGAGGCCCTCCTCCCCGGACGGGTCGTGCTCGCGACCGATCCCGACCGGGGCGACCGCCTGCGCCTGCACCGCGTCGCCCAGATCAGCGCCGAGGGCGAACTCGTCACGAAGGGCGATGCCAACCCCGCCGCCGACTCGACCCCGCTGCACCCCGATGCCGTCCTCGGTGTCGGGGTGCTGCGGGTGCCCGTGATCGGGCTGCCGATCGTCTGGGTACGCACCGGCCAGGTCGCTCCGCTCGCGGTCGTCGCGGCCGGATTCGCCCTCTGCCTCGCGCTCGCCCTCCGCCGCGGGGTCGACGACGGCCCCGACGAGCCATCGCCACCCTCGGAGGGCGCCCCGCCGACCCGTCGGGCTGTGCGCGCGCGACCGACCAGGGCACGCCTGTTCCCCCGCGGCCTCGGTTTCGCGGTCGCCCTCGCGACGGCGGCGGTGGCCGTGAGCACCCCGGCCGCGGCCTCGTTCAGCGAGGAGTCCGCGGCATCCGGAACCGTCACCGCCGGCCGTGTCACCGGCCCGTCGGCGCTCGGCTGCGACAACGACGGCGGAGCGGTGGTGACCTGGGCGTACGAGGGGTGGGAGCCCCGCAGCTTCGACCTGCTGGTCGACGGACGCGTCGTGATCGCCGACATCCCCCCGTGGTTCCGGGCCGCGAGGGTGCCCGCCGACGGGTCGTACTCACTGTTCCGCACAGATCGGGTGACCGTACGCACGAACGTGGGCGAACAGTGGTCGACGGAGTCGGACGAGGGCGTCGCCGTCGGCGGCGTGCTGTTCGGATTCGGACGGCCGTTCTGTCGGTGACGGGGGGCCTCGCCCTCGCAGATCTTCAGCGATCCGCACGACCTCAGCGGCATCCCGCCCTCTTCGGCTGAGGATGCGCGAATCACCGAGGGTGCGCAGCGGGCGTCACACCCGCGCGTCGACCGCCTGATCGGCCACCGGCACGAGCCGCGTGAGCTGTGTGACGTGGCGGGGCTCGAGCTCGTCGAGCGACGAGACGCCCAGCAGGGTCATCGTGCGCTCGATCTCGCTGCGCAGGATCGCGATCGTGCGGTCGACGCCCTGCCGCCCGCCGGCCATGAGGCCGTAGAGGTAGGCACGGCCGATGAGGGTGAACTTCGCGCCGAGGGCGATGGATGCCACGATGTCGGCGCCGTTCATGATGCCGGTGTCGACCATGACCGTGGCGTCCTTGCCGACCTCGCGCACGACCTTCGGCAGCAGGTGGAAGGGGACGGGCGCGCGGTCGAGCTGGCGCCCGCCGTGGTTGGAGAGCACGATGCCGTCGACACCCTGGTCGACCAAGCGTGCGGCATCCGTCACGTTCTGCACGCCCTTGACGACGATCTTGCCGGGCCACATGCCGCGGATCACGTCGAGGTCGTCGTAGCTGATCGTGGGGTCCATCGCGGCGTTCAGCAGCTCGCCGACGGTGCCGCCGGTGGTGCTGAGCGAGGCGAACTCGAGCTTGGGGGTGGTGAGGAAGTCGATCCACCACCAGGGGCGCGGGATCGCGTTGACGATCGTGCCGACCGTCAGCTGCGGCGGGATCGAGAAGCCGTTGCGCTTGTCGCGCAGGCGCGCGCCGGCGATGGGGGTGTCCACGGTGAACTGCAGGGTGTCGAAGCCCGCCTTCGCCGCGCGCTCGACGAGACCGTACGAGATCGAGCGGTCCTTCATGACGTAGAGCTGGAACCAATTGCGACCGACCGGGTTCGCGGCCTTCACGCCCTCGATCGAGGTGGTGCCGAGGGTCGAGAGCGTGAACGGGATGCCGGCGGCCGCGGCCGCGGAGGCACCGGCCGTTTCACCCTCGGTCTGCATGAGACGCGTGAAGCCCGTGGGCGCGATGCCGAAGGGCAGGGCCGAGGGACCGCCGAGGATCTGGCACGAGGTGTCGACGTCGGCGGCGGGGCGCAGGATGTCGGGGTGGAACTCGACGTCTTCGAACGCGCGGCGGGCGCGGTCGAGCGACAGTTCGCCCTCGGCGGCGCCGTCGGTGTAGTCGAACGCGGCCTTTGGCGTGCGGCGCTTGGCGATCGTGCGCAGGTCCGCGATCGTGAGCGCGGCGTCGAGGCGGCGCTTGCGCGCGTCGAGCTCGGGCTTCTTGAACTGCATGAGCTCGAGGAGCTCGCCGACCTTCGGCAGCTGACGCTGAACCATGGGGGATCTCTCTTTCATGTGGTCTGACCACATCGTACGCCCGAGAGGGCCCCACGACCAGGGTCAGTGCGCGGGCATCCCCTCGACCCCGTCGACCTGCTTCGGCGTGCGGACGAACGCAGCGAGCACGATGACCGCCAACGACAGGCACGCCGCCACGAAGAACGCCGTGTGGATGCCGGATGCCGTGGCATCCACCATCGACGCTCCCCCGTTCGTCATCGCGGCGGCCGCGCCGACTGTCATGAGCGTCACGAAGACGGCCGTCCCGGCGGCACCCGCGAGCTGCTGCACCGTCGAGACGATCGCGGAGCCGTGCGGGTAGAGCTCGCGCGGCAGCGAGCCGAGGGCTGCGGTCATCAGCGGGGTGAACATGAAGGCCAGACCGAGGCTCAGCACGCAGTGCACCGCGATGACGAGACCGATGGGAGTGCTCGCCGACAGGGTCGCGAAGCCCCACAACGCGATGCTCGCGACGATCGCCCCCGGCAGCACGAGAGGGCGCGCGCCGAAACGGTCGAAGAGGTTGCCGACGAGGGGCGCCATGAGGCCCATGAGCAGACCTCCGGGCAGCAGCATGAGACCGGTCGGGAGGGTTCCGAGACCGAGGACGTTCTGCAGGTACAGCGGCAGCAGGATGAGCACGCCGAACAGAGTGGTCATGGCGACGACCACGAGGATGACCGCGAGCGTGAAGGTCGAATGACGGAACACCGCCAGGTTGAGCAGCACGCGGTCGGTCGAACCGAGGCGCATCTGACGCACGATGAAGGCCGCGAGGGCGAGGGCGCCCACGACGAGCGGGATCCACACCGGCACGATCGCGTGGCCGCCCGCCGCCTCGCCGATGCTGGACAGGCCGAAGATGATGCCCCCGAACGCGAGGGCCGAGAGCACCACCGACACGACGTCGAGGCTCACGCGACGGGTCTCGGTGAGGTTCCGCACCCAGCGCGCGCCGAGGGCGACCGCGATGAGGGCGATCGGGATCATCACGATGAACATGGCGCGCCACGGGAACGTCGACAGGATCAGCCCCGAGACGGTGGGGCCGACCGCGGGCGCCACCGAGATGACGATCGAGATGAGCCCCATCATGCGTCCGCGGCGGTTGGCGGGCACGACGTTCAGCACCGTGGTGAACAGCAACGGGATCATGATCGCGGTACCCGAGGCCTGCACGATGCGGCCGAGGAGCAGCACGCCGAACCCGGGGGCGGCCGCGGCGACGACGGTACCCAGGGTGAACAGACCCATCGCGGTGAAGAAGAGGGCCCGCAGCGGGAAGCGCTGTATGAGGAAGCCGGTGGTCGGGATGACGACCGCCATCGTGAGCAGGAACGCGGTGGTCAACCACTGCGCGGTCGCGGCGGTGATGTCGAGCTCGCGCATGAGTTCGGGCAGGGCGACGCCCATGATCGTCTCGTTCAGGATGACGACGAACGCGGCGACGACGAGGAGCGCGATGACGGCGCCGGGGCGGACGGCGGCCTTTCCGGGCGGCGCGGCGGTGGGAACGGTTCCGGTGGCGACCATGGTCGACCTCTCTGGACGGTTAACGAGCAGTGAATGACATTCTGGCAGTGACTGCCAATAAGACATGGACTACTGTAGCCGACATGGAGATCGCACCGGCCCCCTCCGGGGAGGGATTGCGCGATCGGCGACGCCGCGAGACGACCCTCGAGATCTGCGCGGCCGCCCTCGACCTGTTCGAAGAGAAGGGCGTCGCCCGGACCACGGTCGACGAGATCGCCGCGCGAGCGGGCGTCTCGGCCCGGACGTTCTTCCGCCTCGCGGGCACCAAAGAAGACGCCGTGTTCATCGACGACGAGCGCTTCGTCGCGGCGTTGGCCGAGGTCGGCGAGGCGGGCGACGACATCGCCGCTCTCACCCGAGCCCTGCGCACGGTGTTCGCCCGCGAACTCGATCGACTGCACGCCGACGCGCAGGCGAGAGCGAGATTCCTCCGCGTCCGACGGCTGATCGGTCACGAGCCCACGCTGCTCGGCGCCGCCATCCGACGTGAGACGACCTCATCCGACCTGTTCGTCCCCGAGATCGCGACGCGCATCGGCCTCAGCGAACTCGACGTGCGCTCCGCGATCGGCCTCGCCGCCCTCGAGATGCGCACCGCCCTCGACGAGTGGGCACGCCGCGCCGACCGCGGCGAAGACGCTCACCTTCCGCGCCTGCACCGCGACGTCCAGAAGCTCCTGGGCGCCGCGGCATCCGGCTGACCGGGGTCAGGTCTCGCGCGTGATCGTGACCTTCACCTTGAGGTTGCTCTTGCCGGGACCGGCGTACACGCCGCGCAGCGGCGGGACGTCGTTGTAATCGCGGCCGCGACCGACCAGCACGTGGCGGTCGCCGATCTCGATGTTGTTCGTCGGGTCGAAGCCCTGCCAGTCACCGGCGAACCACTCCACCCAGGCGTGCGACTCCCCGGTCACCGCTTCGCCGACCTCGGCGGAAGGCTTCGGGTGCAGGTACCCCGACACGTAGCGGGCCGGGATGCCGACCTCGCGCAGGGCCCCGATCGCGATGTGCGCGATGTCCTGACACACGCCCTTTCGCGCTTCCCAGGCGTCGACCGCCGTGGAGTGCACGCCGGTCACCCCCTGCATGTAGTCGATCGCGTTCCCGATGGCCTCGGCGATCGCGTGCGCCGCGGGCCCGGGCCGGTCGTGCTGGGCGGCGATCGAGCGCGCGAGCTCGGCGACCTCGGCGTGCGGGGTCGTGCGCCGCGTCTGAGTCAGCTGCTCGACCGTCGAGATCGACCGCGCCGCCTCCGCCGCGAGCTGCTCCCAGGTGATGTCGGCGTGCTCGATGGGCCGCGGGCGCACCTCGACCAGCGAACGCGCGGTGATGGTCAGCGCGCCGTGCGGCGACAACACGTCGAAGGCCGCCACGCGCGTGCCGAAGTAGTCGACGTACTGATTGACCGAGGTCGACGGCTCGATGTCGAGCGACGAGCTCAGCACGAACTGGCTGTCGGTCGAATGCGGCAGCATGCGGGCTTCGTTGTACGAGGCGACGACGTCGCCGGGGTAGACGAACCCGGTCTGGTGCTCGATGCGCAGGCGTTTCATCGCCGACCTCCCGAGGTCTTCGCACGGACGGCGGTCACGGCATCCGTCATGAGATCTCTCCGATCCACGACGGTTCGGCCTGAGTGGGGAAGAAGCGCGAGCGGATCGCTTCCGACGCCTCGCGCGTGACCGTCTGCACCCGCTGCATGTGCTCGGGCAGCTCGGCCAGGATGTCGCTGACCGGGCGGTACTCCAGATCGTTGCGGATCTGACCGAGAGCACGCAGCACCGTGTTCGAGTGCCCGACGCGATCGGCGCGGGGGTCGATCGCGCTCATGCAGTCCTCGGCGCGCTGGATCGAGTAGATGATCGAGCGCGGAAAGAGGCGGTCGAGCAACAGGAACTCCGCCGCGTTACGGGCGCTCGGCATGCCGCGATAAGTGCGCAGGTAAGCCTCGTACGCGCCGCACGAACGCAGGATCGTCGTCCACGACGGGCCCGACACCTCGGTGAGCGAGCGGGTGGCCAGCAGTCGCGCGGTCATGTCCGTGCGCTCGATGCTCCGGCCGAGGGTGAAGAACTGCCAGGCCTCGTCGCGGTTGGTCGACGAATCGACGATGCCGATGGCCAGCGCCGCCCGCTCGCGCGTCCACTGGAAGAACTCGTGGACCTTGTCGGTCTGCAGGCGCCGCGGCATCCGCGCGTTCGTGGTGTTGAGGATCTCCCACAGTTCCGTCGACACGATCTCGCGAGCACGTCGGGCGTTCTCGCGAGCCGCGGTGATCGAGTACGCGATGCTCGACGGGTTCATCCGATCGACCGCGAGGCGAGCGAGCACGTCGTCGCGGCGGACGGTGTCGACGTTCTCGGGCCACGCCGACCCCATGACGCTGAGCAGGGAGCGGCACGCGGTGTCCTCGTCGATCCACGGGTCCTCCAGCAGCAGCTGGAGGTGCACGTCGAGGATGCGGGCGGTGCCGTCGCTGCGCTCGATGTAGCGGCCGATCCAGAACAGCGATTCTGCGATGCGGCTCAGCATGACCCCGCCTCCCGCGCCTGCTGCTGCTGCTCGGCCTGCGGACCGTGCTGCACGGCGGCATCCTGCTGCTGTTGCTCCTGCTGCTCCTTGCCCGAGGGCCCTCCGCCCGGGCGCGGATCGCGCGGCGAGGTCGAGGGAGCGGGCTGTCCGTCGTAGATGATCGGGATCGACTCGGTGACCGCGGCCTGGTCGGCGACGAGTCCCGAGACGCCGTTGCCCTGGCCGTACTCGACGTGCGAGGGGGCCGAGCCGCCGACGATCCACGTGTCCTTCGAGCCGCCGCCCTGACTGGAGTTGACCACGAGCTGCCCCTCCGGCAGCGCCACGCGGGTCAGGCCACCGGGCAGCACCCAGATGTCGTCGCCGTCGTTGACCGCGAAGGGGCGGAGGTCGGCGTGACGGGGACGCATGCCGTCTTCGACGAGCGTCGGGATGGTCGAGAGCATGACCACGGGCTGGGCGATCCAGCCGCGCGGGTCGGCCGTGAGCCGCTTGCGCAGCGCGTCGAGCTCGGCGGGCGAAGCATCGGGACCCACGACGAGCCCCTTGCCGCCCGAGCCGTCGACCGGCTTCACCACGAGCTCGGGCAGGCGGTCGAGCACTTCTTCGAGGGCGCCGGGATCCTCGAGACGCCAGGTGTCGACGTTCTTGAGGATCGGCTCTTCGGCGAGGTAGTACCGGATGAGGTCCGGCACGTACGTGTACAGCAGCTTGTCGTCGGCGACGCCGTTGCCCACCGCGTTGGCGATGGTCACGTTGCCCAGGCGTGCGGCGAGCATGAGCCCGGGCGCCCCGAGCATCGAGTCGGCGCGGAACTGCAGCGGGTCGAGGAAGTCGTCGTCGACGCGGCGGTAGATCACATCGACGCGCTGCGGGCCGCGGGTCGTGCGCATGAACACCTTGCCGCCGATGCACAACAGGTCGCGCCCCTCGACGAGCTCGACGCCCATCAGACGCGCGAGCAGCGTGTGCTCGAAGTACGCGGAGTTGTAGACGCCGGGGGTGAGCACGACGATGTTGGGCTCGTCGATCCCGGGCGGGGCCGACGCCTTGAGCGCGGCGAGCAGCTTGTTCGGGTAGTCCCCGACGGGGCGCACGCGCATCGACACGAACAGTTCGGGCAGCGTCTGCGCCATGACGCGGCGGTTCGAGATGACGTACGAGACGCCCGAGGGCACGCGCACGTTGTCTTCGAGCACGCGCATCTCGCCGTGCTCGTCGCGGATCAGGTCGATGCCCGACACCTGGATGCGCACGCCGTTCGCACTGCGGATGCCGGCCGCCTGGCGGTAGAAGTACTGCGACGACGAGATGAGCCCCGCGGGCAGGATGCCGTCGCGCACGCAGTGCTGATTGCCGTAGGCGTCGTCGAGGAACGCCTCGAGCGCCTTGACCCGCTGCTTCACGCCGGCCTCGATGCGCGACCACTCGTCGTACGCGATGACCCGGGGCACGGCATCCAGGGGGAAGGGACGTTCCTCCCCCGCGAAGTCGAAGGTCACGCCCTGCGCGAGGTACGAACTCGCGAGCGACTCGGTGCGCCCGCGCAGTTCTTCCTGCGTCATCTGCGCGAGCGTTTGGTACAGCTCCCGGTACGCCTCGCGCGAGGGGGCGGCTTCTCCGGGACTCGCCGGAACGCCGAACATCTCGTCGAACGCCGGGATGCCGGATGCGGTCTTGCGCGGCGCCAGCGTGGAGCCGTAACCGTCGAACAGGTCACCCATGCGACGACTTTACCCAGCACCGTGTTGCAGACACGTTTCCCACCCGCGCTCTTGCGCCGCGAGCGCGCGTGAGGGGTCGAAAACTGTCGCCTGGCGCTGCTCCAGGCGACAGGAATCGACCCCTCACGCGGGTGCGGCGCGGCTCAGGCGCCGGGGCGCAGCACGACCTTGATGCAGCCGTCTTCTTTCTTCTGGAAGGTCTCGTACAGGCCGGGGGCGTCTTCGAGGGGGGCGTGGTGCGTGACCAGGTCCATCACGCCGAGCGGGTCGGCGGAGTCTTCGACGAGCGGCAGCAGGTCGTCGATCCAGCGCTTGACGTTGCACTGGCCCATGCGCAGGTTCAGCTGCTTGTCGAACATCGTCTTCATGGGCAGCACGTCGGCCTCACCCGCGTAGACACCGCTCAGTGAGACGGTTCCGCCTCGGCGCACGAGGTCGATCGAGGCGTAGACCGCGGCGAGGCGGTCGAGTCCGGCCTTGTCCATGAGCTTCTGCGCGAGGGCGTCGGGGAGCAGCCCGACGGCGTTCTGGGCCAGCTTGATGCCGCCGTTCCCGTGGGCCTCCATGCCCACGGCATCCACCACTCCATCCGCCCCGCGCCCCTCGGTGAGATCGACGAGTTCGTCGACCACCGTGTCGGTCAGGTCGTAGGTGAGCACGCCGTGGCGCTCGGCCATCGCGCGGCGCTCGGGCTCGGGCTCGATCGCGAGGACCCGGTAGCCGAGGTGCACGCCGATGCGGGCCGCGAACTGGCCGACCGGGCCGAGGCCCATGACGGCGAGCGTCCCGCCCTCGGGCACGTTCGCATACTGCACGCCCTGCCAGGCGGTCGGCACGATGTCGCTGAGGAAGAGGTAACGGTCGTCGGGCAGGTCGTCGCCGACGCGGATGTGGTTGTAGTCGGCGAGCGGCACGCGCAGATACTCCGCCTGGCCGCCCGGCACCTGGCCGTAGAGCTTGGTGTAACCGAACAGCGCGGCACCGCTGCCGTACTCGCGCACCTGCGTCGTCTCGCACTGCGACTGCAGTCCGCGGCGGCACATGAAGCAGTGGCCGCACGAGATGTTGAAGGGCACGACGATCCGGTCGCCGACGGCGAGGTTCGTCACGGCCGAGCCGACCTCGACGACCACGCCCATCGGCTCGTGGCCGAGCACGTCGCCCTTGTCGATGAACGGTCCGAACAGTTCGTAGAGGTGCAGGTCGGAGCCGCAGATCGCCGTCGAGGTGATCTTCACGATCGCATCGGTGGGTTCGAGGATCTCGGGGTCGGGAACCTCCTCGACGCTCACGTTGCGCTTGCCCTGCCAAGTCAGTGCCTTCATGGTGATGCCTCTCGTTCCGGGGGATGGCCAGTCTGCGGCGAAGGTGCGGAGCGGCGGAGGTGGTTGACGAACCCCCACCCGGTGGGTCAGGCGCCGGGAGCCGCCAGCGGTGGAGCGTCGACCCAGGCGTGCACGCGCGCGAGGAACGCGGCGTATCCCGCGGGCGTGCGGCCGGTGAAACGGCCCGAGGTCTCGACCTCGTGCACGTCGCTCGCCCGCTCCCGCACACCGAGGGTGCGTGCCGCGCGGACGAGGGCCACGTCCTCGTGCTCGACGAGATCCGGGATGCCACCCGCCCGGACGTACGTGCTCGCCCGCACGCCCAGATTGGCTCCGTGGACGTTTCCGGGAGGTCTGCCCCGGTGATGGGTGGCACGCCAGTACGCGACGTGTCGGGCGCTGAGGTCGGCGAAGTCGGGGCGGACCGTTCCCAGCACGAGGTCGACCCCGGCGTCGGCGAGGTCGAGTTGGTGCGTGATCCAGTTCGGGGGCACGACGGTGTCGGCATCCGTCATCGCGATCCACGTGTCGTCGGCGCCGGCGGTGAGCCGCGTCACAGCGTGCGCGACGCCGATCCGACGGGCGGTGCCCACGCGACGTGCCGCGATCTCGACCGCCTCTACGGGCCAGCGCCGCACCTGGGTGGCGGTGGTGTCGTTGCACGCGTCGAGCACGACGACGACCGCGATGTCGAGGTCGGGCTGGCTCTCGCGCGCGAGCGACACCGCCCGGGTGACCGATGCCAGGCATCGACCGATCAGGGCCTCCTCGTCGTGCGCCGGGATGACCACGGCCAGGGCCCTCACGGGACGAGCCCCGACTCGGCCGCCACCGAAAGAGCGCCCGGATGCGCGTACACCTCGAGCACGAAGTCCTGCTCCTCGTGCCGCGCGAGGCGCACCAGGTCGGGTCGCGCGGCGAGCGCGTCGTGCACCTCGTCGCCGGTACGCGGGTACGCGGCGACGGGATGCCGCCAATGGCACGCGACCAGGTGACCGTCGATGCTCAGCGAGGCGACGGCCGCCGTGAGCCCGCGATCCAGGTCTGCCCCGGCCCAGTAGTACGCCACCTCCGACACCACCACCAGCTCGAACTCGCCCTCGGGCCACGCCGCGGGGAGCGTCGAGAGGCGGAACTCGACGTTCTCGCGCCCCGCGAGCCGCGCCCGCGCGCGATCGAGGGCGGCGGGCGCGAGGTCGACGGCGAGCACCCGGTCGCTGCGGTCGGCCAGCTGCGCGGTCAGAGCACCCGTGGAGCACCCGGCCTCGAGCGTCGAGCGATACGTGCGCCTCGGGAGAGCGGCGAGGAGGACGGCGCGCTTGCGCTCCTCGTACCAGCGCGAGTCGAAGCCCCAGGGGTCCTCGTGCCGGGCGTACATGTCGTCGAAGTACTCGCGGCCGACGCTGCCCGCCGGGGTCGAGGGCGCCTCCGGAACGAGGAAGACCTCTGCATCGCGGACGAAGTGGGCGTGCATGCGCGCGTGGATCGTCGGCTCGTCCCCCGGAGCGGCCGACAGCGGCTCGAGCTGAGTGCGGTGCGCGTCGAGAGCGCGGGTCTTGAGGTCGCGCGCACGAGGCTCGAGGGCGAGGTGCTCGACGCGATCCCACGGCACGTCGTCGGGGCCGCCCCAGTGCCACAGCCAGATCGGGAAGGCGCGCGATCGCACGCCGCGCGCGGCGCAGACCTGCTCGACGATCTCTCCGACGACCCGGTGGTCGCGGTGCCCGTCCCCTCGCCAGGGCGACACCACCAGCACGCGCCGGCCCGCCGCGGCGTCGATCGCTTCGCGCAGCGCCTCGGTGATGGCATCCCGATGCTCGTCCGTCCCGCCGTCGGGCAGACCGAGGAAGACCGGGTCGGCGACCAGCCCCACGATGCGTGCGGCGTCGACGAGTTCTCGGCGGCGAAGCAGGGCGAGAGTCGCGGGGCTGTGCGTCGGCGACTCGGGGTGAGAGCCTTCGCCGTCGGTGACGACGAGGAGATCGATCCGGATGCCACGTGCGGCCGCGGTCGCGAGCAGCCCCGCCGCTCCCAGGCTCTCGTCGTCGGGGTGCGCGGCGACAACGATCAGGTGGTCGACGTCCAGATCGAGAGATGGCGAGTCGCGGCGGAGGGCGTCCGCCCAGACGCGCTCGTCGGTCCCGGGTTCGCGATGGTCGAAGCTCACCACGTGCCCGCTCCCGTCGCGATGTCGGCGCCGATTCTCGCGAGATCGCGCTCGCCGTGGTGCTGGCGCAGGTAGATCTGCAGATCGGCGACGCGACGCGCGTGCGCCTCATCCGCGACGAGGGGCAGCGGCCCCAGGGCGTGCGCGGCTTCGGCGAGGGTCGTCTCGACGGCCTCCGCGACGACCGTGCGGGCGCGGGTGGCGCGCAGACCCTCGGATGCCGAACCGCCCGCACCGAAGACCGCCGCCGTCTCGCGCAGCACGGTGCGGGCGACCCAGAGCGCGGTGTCGGCGCGAGCGAGGTGCACGCGCGAAAGCTGGTCCGCTCGGTCGGACGCGGCGGCCTCGCGCAGCGCGTCGCGGAGCGGCAGGGCTCCGCCCCACCAGCACGCGGCCACCCCGACCCCACCGTGCGCGAAGCCGGGTCGACGGAGATACCAGCCGGGCTCGCCCACGGGGACGGCGACCGCTCCATCGACGTCGATCGGGGCACTGACGACCCGCTCGAGCCCGCGCGCGTACCAGGGACCGGTCCGCACCCTCACGGCCGGGTCTCGCAGATCGAGGGCGAAGAGCTGCCGGCGTTCGTCATCGACCCACGCCGTCACGAGAGCGCGGTCCAGGTCGGCGGCGAGGGAGCACCAGGGCTTGGAGCCGTGCAGCGTCCAGACGCCGTCGTGGTGCCGCACCTCGAGGCGCATGCCCGATCCCTCCGCGGCGAAGACACCCCACGACCCACCCGGTTCGAGGTCGACGTCGATCCCCTCGCGGGTGGCTTCGGCGAGGATCGACAGGGCGTCGAGGTGCGGCTCCAGCATGCGGGCGACCGCGACATCGCGCGCGGCGACCGACGCGAGCAGCTCCCAGGTCGCACCGAGCGAACGCGGCGGGACGAGGCTCGTCGCCCAGGCGAGTGTGGCATCGACGTCGGTGGCGGAGGCACCGTCGGCATCCATCCGCCCCACAGCCGCACGGACCTCATCGAGATCGGGGGTGTCGTCGGGGAGGAGCAGGGGGAATGCCGAGTGGCCGCGGCGGTTCACCGCGACAGCATGCGGACGACGGGAAGAAACCGACAGAACCTTGACACGGGGGTCCGTCCCGCACAGGCCGGAGCGACGGATGCCGGTTGGCTGTGAATACCGCGCGCCCGGCGCCCGAGCGCCCGGCGCTCTCTAGGCTCCCTTCGTGACCCCCGCATCTTCCCGCCGCCGCGACCTCGCGGCGATCGTCGCGTCCATCGCCGCCACCGTGTTCGGCGCCGGCCTCGGCGAGCTCGCCGCGGCGATCGTGTCGCCCACCGCGAGCCCCTTCGCGGTCATCGGCGGCGGCATGATCGACCTCGCTCCGGCCTGGGCGAAGAACCTGGCGATCGATCTGTTCGGCACGGGTGACAAGGCCGCCCTGCTCGTCGGCATCGCGGTGCTGCTGCTGATCGTCGCCGGGGTCGCCGGCGTGCTCGAGCGCCGGAAAGCCCCGTGGGGACGCGTCGTCCTCGTCGCACTGGGCGTGATCGGCGCGATCGTCTCGATGACGCGGGCGGATGCCGGGACGTTGTCGCCCCTGCCCTCGCTCGTGGCGGGGGCGGCTGCCGCTCTGGTGACCGGGCTGTTGGTCGCCCGGCTCCGCCGGCGTTCCGTGCAGACCCCCGCCGACGACGGCGTCTCGCGCCGCAGCGTGCTCGCCCTTTCGGGCGTGGCCGTGCTGGCCGGGGTGATGGCCACCGCCGGGTCCTTCGCGCTGAGCGGGGGGGCGCGAGCGGTGAGCGCGATCCGAGCGGCGCTGCGGCTGCCCACCCCTGCCACCACGACGACGGTTCCCGCCGCCGCCGACCTCGGCATCGACGGGCTCGCGTCGGTGATCACGCCCGCCTCGGACTTCTACCGCATCGACACCGCGCTCGTCGTGCCCCAGGTGGACCCCTCGACCTGGACCCTGCGCGTGCACGGTCTCGTCGAGCAGGAGGTCGTGCTGCGGTGTGACGACCTGGTCGCCCTCCCCCAGCAGGAGACCGTCGCGACCCTCGTGTGCGTCTCGAACGAGGTGGGCGGCTCCCTCATCGGCACCGCGCGCTGGCTCGGCGTGCCCATCCGCGACATCCTCGCCCGCGCGAAGCCGACCGCCGAGGCCGACATGGTGCTCTCGCGCTCGGTCGACGGGTTCACGGCATCCAGCCCCCTCGAGGCCCTCACCGACGACCGCGACGCGCTCTTCGCGATCGGCATGAACGGCGAACCGCTGCCGATCGAGCACGGCTTCCCCGTGCGCATGGTGGTGCCCGGTCTGTACGGCTACGTCTCGGCGACCAAGTGGGTCAGCGAGCTCGAGGTCACCCGTTTCGACCGCGCCGAGGGCTACTGGACCTCGCGCGGCTGGTCGGAGCGCGGACCCGTGAAGCTGCAGTCGCGCATCGACGTGCCCCGCTCGGGCGCGCAGGTCGCCGCGGGCGACACGGTCATCGCCGGGGTCGCGTGGCAGACCCACGTCGGCGTCTCGGGTGTCGAGGTGCAGGTCGACGACGGGCCCTGGCAGAAGGCGACGCTCGCGACGGCGATCTCGGCCGACACGTGGGTGCAGTGGAGCCTGCCGTGGAACGCCGAGAGCGGCTCGCACGTCATCCGCTGCCGCGCGGTGTCGGCCACCGGCGAGACCCAGACCTCCGACACGGCCGCTCCCGCGCCCGACGGCGCGACGGGCTGGGATCAGCGCACGGTGTCGGTGGCCTGAGCCGCTCAGGGTCACGGGGAACATCCACCCCGACGATAAACGCGCGCTGCACTCAGAAACGCCCGCAGCGAGCGTTTACCGGTGCAGCGCGCGTTCATCGCACGAGGAAGTCGCGCGGGTAGCGCTCAGCCCGCGAGCACGTGCCGGATCTGCTCGACGGCCCAGTCGAGCTCGGTCGCGCGGATCGTCAGCGGCGGGGCGATGCGGATCGTCTGGCCGTGCGTGTCCTTCACGAGCACGCCGCGGGTGAGGAGCTTCTCGGCGACCTCGCGGCCGGTGCCGTACGCCGGATCGATGTCGACGCCGGCCCACAGACCCGCGATGCGCACGGCGGTGACGCCGTGGCCGACGAGGGTCTGCAGAGACGCCTCGAGGTGCGCCCCCAGCGCCTTCGCGCGGGTCTGGAATTCTCCGGATGCCAGCATCTCGACGACCCGCAGACCCACGGCCGCGGCCAGC
>Ga0308158_10001225_pt1 | contig 28621 bp, 23 predicted proteins | sample PhyBR2_FD_201038 | JGI IMG/M metagenome (GOLD analysis project Ga0308158, IMG submission 201038) | Phyllosphere microbial communities from UC Gill Tract Community Farm, Albany, California, United States - DLSLB.R2 | ecosystem: Host-associated > Plants > Phyllosphere > Unclassified | place: USA... | reverse complement strand
TGGGCGGCGATGCCGGAGATTGAGTTCGTCGCGCTTGCCGATACGACCGCTTCGTCGCGCCAGCGTTTGATCAACGTCTGCACCGCGGCCGGCGCAGCGGCACCGAAGAGTTTCGAGGACTACCGCGAGATGCTCGCGAAATGCCGGGATGAGCTCGACATCGTCTATATCTCCACCCCGCACGCATTTCATGGCGAGCAGGCGGCAGCCGTCGTCGAAGCCGGCATCGATCTTTTCCTTGAGAAGCCGATGGTCACGACCGTTGCCGACGCTGAGACGCTGATCGCGGCGCAGAAGAAGAGCGGCGTCACGGTTGTCACTGCTTTCCAGGGCGGCCTCTCGCCGCTGGTGATCGATACGCGCAAACGCGCCCTTGCAGGCGAATTCGGCGAGCTTATCGCGATATCGGGCATGATCTGGGAAAGCTGGGCCGACAATTATGCCGGTCACTGGAAGCAGGAGCCGGAAATCTCGGGCGGCGGCTTCATGTTCGACACCGGCGCACACATGATGAATACCGTCTGCCTGCTGGCCAATTCCGACTTCGCCAGCGTATCGGCCTATATGAACAGGCATGGACGCAAGGTCGATATCGCCACCGCGGTTTCGGCTCGCCTGAAGAACGGCGCCATGGCGACATTGACAGCGGCAGGCGAGGGGCCTCCCGGCTGCGCCTCCTACATCACCTTCTTCTATTCGAAGGCGATCGTGCGGATCGATGCCTGGGGCGGCTGGCGCGAGATCAGCGTCGGTCGGGTCAACGAGCCGCGCGAGGAGGCCGAGATTCTTGGAAACCCGATGAAGAACTTCCTTGCCATTCGCGCCGGTGAAATGGAAAACACCGGCTCCGTTGAAATGGGTCTGCGTTTCGCTAGGCTGTGGGACGCAATCAAGGAATCGGCGGCAGCCGACGGCATGCCCGTCCGGCCCGCCGAATAGTCGTATCGGACACCAGACATGAACAAGCGGCGGATCACCTCGAAGGAACTGGCAAAGCTCGCCGGGGTATCCTCCGCCACCATTTCCCGCGCATTCTCGCCCGATTCCAGGATCGGCAGCGCCACGCGCGATCGAATTCTCTCGGTCGCCCGCGAACACGGCTATCAGCCGAACGCGATTGCCCGCTCGCTGAACAATCAGCGCTCAAGGCTGGTCGCCCTTGTCGTCAATGCAATCGGCAATCCTTGCGAGGCCGAAGAGCAGCAATTGCTGGTCCACAGACTGCAGGCGCGCCAGTTGCTTCCAATCATCCTATGTTGCGCCGATCACGACGACCGGCTGCAACTGATGCGGCTGGCATCCACCTATCAGGTGGATCATGTCGTGGTTTTCTCGGACATGGTGTCGATGCAGGACGCGGTCGATATCTTCCATACGACCAAGCCGATCATCGTCTCGTTCGAACCGCTCGAGAATGAGAACGTCTCCAATATCCGCATTGACGGCTCGGCTGCGGCCGACGAGATCATCGAGAAGATCGTGAATGACGGCAAGAAGCGCTTTGCCTATCTCTCAGGCACCAAGTCGAGCTGGATCGACAAGCTTCGGCGCAAATGGTTCGCGGATGCGCTCGCCAAGCGCGGGCTGGCCATCGAGGCCGAGGCCTTTGGCGACTACACCTATGATTCCGGCTTCAAGGAAGCGGTGCTTCTGCTGCATCGCTCGAAGGTCGATGCCATCATTTGCGGCAATGACGTGATGGCGATCGGCGCGCGAGACGCCGCGCGGCGCATGCTCGGCAAGAACACGCCTGATGATATCGCCATCGTCGGCCAGGACGGCATCGCCATGGCTGCATGGGATTGCAACGATCTGACGACGCTCAGCCTTGATCACGTCGCCTTCATCGATGCGGTTGTCGATCTCATCGAACGCCACGATGCCGATCTGCGGGGGCCGCACAGCATAACGCTGACCTGTAATGCCCGCTGGGGATCCACCGCCTGACGCGATCCGCGTCGCGCGAATAGACTGCTGTTTTAGCGGCGCCTTGACTACGGGCTCGAAACCAAATGGTATGCACGCCTGACATCATCTAATGGCGGTGCCGCCAGCGTGGCGCCGGGAGCAAATGATCGCGATCAGGCGGCGCAGCATCGGTCTATTCGTGTCGTGGGGTTTCCGCCTCTCCCTTTGCATGACGTTCATTGGCTCCGCCAGCGCTGCCGAGCCCACCGAGGCCCAGCCGGAGGCAGCCTGCCTCTACACGCGCTCGATGACCGGCTCGGCGGAGACACTTTGCATTCGCAAGGACAGTTTCAACCGCGATCTCTGCGGCGCGATCGAACGGACCGCAAGCGAACACGACCTGCCTCCGGATTTTTTCGCCCGGCTGATCTGGCGCGAGAGCCGGTTCAGGCCGGATGCGCTGAGCTACAAGGGTGCGCAGGGCATCGCGCAGTTCATGCCGGGTACCGCCAAGCTGCGCGGGCTGCAGGATAGCTATGATGTACTGGAAGCCTTGCAGAAATCGGCCGAATATCTCGACGAATTGCGCGACCGCTTCGGCAATCTCGGCCTTGCCGCCGCCGCGTATAATGCCGGCGAAAACGGGCTGTCCAACTTCCTCAATGGCGGCGGCCTGCAGACGGAGACGCGCAGTTACGTGATGGCGATTACTGCCCATAGCGTCGAGGAGTGGAAATCCTCTGCACCCGACAAGGCGGCGGGTCCCTTGGCCGAGGATCAGCCGTTCATCGAGAGCTGTGTGGCGCTTGCCGATCGCCGCAAGATGGCCGAGCCGGTCTGGCGGCCGGAGGGGAACTGGGCGCCATGGGGCGTGCAGATCGCGGCGAGTGCCAATCCCGATGTCGCCCGGCGCCTTTTCTTCGAGGCGGTTGCGCGGTTTCCGGCGCCGCTCGATCAGGAGCAGCCGCTGATCCTGCGGCAGCGCGACCGCAGCTTCGGCTTTCGGCCGCGCTATGTGACCCGCATCGCGCGGCAGACGAGGGGCGAGGCCAATGATGTCTGCAAACAGATCCGCAAGACCAACCAGATCTGCCTGGTTTTCAAGAACTGAGACTTTAGGCTCGGCCGCATCCGCGATCTTCCTCAGCGCCCCGGGCCTAATCGGCGAATTAAATTGCACGGGTGTGCAAAAAATGAATTCCGGCCCTATCTTGTCATGTCACTGTTACGCGTCGGCGATAGCAAAACCACAGTCCTAAGGGCAGTGCCCCAAAACCGAATGGAGACGGTCATGAACAGACGCGAGTTTCTTGTCACATCATCGGCGGCAGCCGGTCTGCTGGCCCTGCCACGCTTTGCTATGGCGGCAGATGGCACGATCAACCTCTACAGTGGTTCCGACGCCAACATCATCGATTTCTGGAACAATACCGTGCTTCCGGCCTTCAAGAAGGCCCACCCTGAAGCTGCCGTAAAGGTCACCGATGCAGGCGACAACGCCGGCTTGCGTGCGATTGCAGACCGTGCGCTTGCAGCGCTCAAGTCGAAGACGGATCCGCAGTCGGATATCTTCGAACACTTCGATCCACGTTTGCCTGCTGGCGCTATCGATGCCGGCCTCTGGGTCAAGTTCTCGGCCGAAAACATCGACGGCTTCGCGAACGTCAATCCGCTGAGCGTCGACAGCGAATACTCGCTCCCCTATCGCGGTTCGCAGGTGCTGCTCGCCTACGACAAGACCAAGCTCGACCCCAAGGATGCGCCGAAGACCTGGGAACAGCTGACGGCCTGGATCAAGGCCAACCCTGGCCAGTTCATCTACAACCGCCCGGACAAGGGTGGCTCCGGCGGCAATTTCGTGCGCCGCGCGATCCACGAGGCCAACGGTCGTGATCCGAAGAAGTTCACCACCGATAACTACACCGCCGAGCTTGGCAACCAGATGCTGACGCCGGCTTGGGCAATCCTCAACGATCTCGCGCCGTCGCTTTACGAAAAGGGCGCCTACACGGCCGGCAACACGCAGTCGATCCAGTTGCTCGCCCAGGGCGTTGTCACGATGACGCCTGTTTGGTCCGACCAGGTGCTGCAGGCTCTGTCGCAAGGCGTTCTACCTGAGACGACGGGTCTTGTTCAGCTGAGCGATCTGGCGCTCTGCGGCGGCTTCTCGCGCATGACGGTGTTCTCCAACGGCGCCAACAAGGACGCTGCGCTGAAGCTCGCGGCCTTCATGCTGACCAAGGAAATCCAGGAAGCGATCATCACCGAGATCGGCGGCTTCCCCGGCGTTTCCTGGGATCATATCTCAGACGAACTCCGCCAGAAATACGCCGACGTCATCCCGACCACGATCCCGACCTTCCCTGCCGGCGATTGGGAAAGCAACATCAACGACGGTTGGTACCGCAACGTTGCTCCGGGCATCAGCCGCACCTGATGCGTAAGGGCATGACATTGTCGCTGCCGGCGCGGGCAACCGCGCCGGGCAAAGCGCAAAATCCGGTGGGGCTTCTTCTTGTCGCCCTGCCGGTATTCCTGCTCGGATGGCTGATCGTCTACCCGATCTTCTCGGCCGTGATCACCACCGTGTTCGTCCCGCAGGCGGATGGCACAAGGTCGGTATCGCTGGCCTCGTATGCGTTTTTCTTCAGCGATTCCTACAGCCTCGCCAATCTCTGGGTGACGTTGTGGACGACTTTTGTTTGCGGCGTTCTGCTATTGGTCATCGGCTTGCCGATCGCCCTCTATCTGCGCTTTTCGCAGGGGCGTCTTCCCGCCTACGTGCAGGGTATGGCGATTTTCCCGATGTTCGTGCCGTCGATCATCCTATCCTACGCACTGATCCGCACGATCGGGCCCAACGGTACGGTCGATCTGCTGTTGAACGCTGTCGGACTGCCGAAAATTCCGTCGCCGTATCTGACCCCATGGGGGCCTGTTATCGGGCTGGTATGGGACAATCTTCCTCTGACTGTGCTGATGCTGACGGCCGGGCTTGGCAATATTCCGAAGAGCTCGGTCGAGGCTGCCCGTGACGTCGGTGCTTCGCCACTGCGCGTTTTCGTCTCGATCATCCTGCCACGTATGGGCAACTCGCTCCTGGTCACGGCATCCTTCGCCATCCTCGGCATCTTCTCATCCTTCACTTTGCCATACGTGCTCGGCCCGGCATCGCCGGAAATGATGGGGCCGTTCATGCAGCGCACCTTCTCCGATGTGAACGACCCGCTGAATGCGCTGACGCAGGCCGTGATCTCGTTCGGCTTCTGCCTGGTCTTCGGCATCTTCTATGTGCGCTCGATCGCCAAAAACCGGGAGGCGTCGCGATGAGGATCGCAAGCAAGGTCAACGGTTCTAGCGTGGATTGGGCAGGCATACTCTTTGCCGTGCTACTCACGCTCTTCATCGCCGTGCCGCTGATCGTGGTCGGCACCTGGGCGTTCACGGAAGTCTGGCGTTATCCGTCGGTCATTCCGCAGCAGTTCGGTTTCCGCTTCTGGTCGCAGACACTGTCGCGTTCGGATGTGTGGGACGCGCTCTTCCTGAGCCTGCGGCTGACGACGACCGTCACGCTTCTCTCCGCCATCATCTGCCTGCCGGCGGCCTACGCCTTCGCGCGCATGTCGTTTCCCGGAAAGAACGTGCTCTTCCTGTCGTTCCTGGCATCGCACGCCTTTCCGAAGTTCGGCCTCCTGGTGGCTATCGCCGGCATCTTTCTGAAGCTCGGGTTGATCAGTACCTTCTGGGGCGTGGTCCTGATCCAGTTGGTCGGCACATTGATGCTGATGATCTGGATCCCGGTGGCGGCTTTCCAGAACATCGATCGCCGGATGGAAGAGGCTGCTCGCGATGCGGGCGCCGGGCCGTTGCGGGTGTTCTGGTCGATCACGCTGCCGCAGGCAGCGCCAACGATCTTCGCCGCATTGCTGCTGACCTTCGTCGGCACATTTTATGAAACCGAAGGCGCATGGCTGATCGGCGCGCCTGAAATCCGCACCATGCCGGTGTTGATGATCACCTTCATCAACAACCAGATCGTGGTGCAGTATGGCGCCGTTCTCTCGGTGATGCTCTGGGTGCCGTCGTTCATCGCGCTGATGTTTGCTCGCCGTGTCGTCGGAACGGGTGCGTTTGCTCGCGGCTTCGGCGCGTGACGTTAGGATCGGGCTTCGCCCGAGGAAAGGCTTGATATGGCACGCTTGACGATCAAGAACGTCTCCAAGACGTTCGGCACCTCGTTCGCGGTCCGTGATTTCTCGCTCGATGTGGAAGATGGCGAGCTCGTCTGCCTGCTTGGTCCGTCCGGATCCGGCAAGTCGACGCTGCTACGCATGATCGGCGGCTTCGAGCAGCCGAGCGGCGGCTCGATCCTGATCGATGCCAAGGACGTGACGACGCTGCCACCTGAAAAGCGGCCGACGGGCATGGTGTTCCAGAGCCACGCGCTCTGGACCCATATGGACGTCTTCAACAACATCGCCTTCGGCCTCAAGCTTCGCCGCCTGCCGAAGGCCGAGATCCGCGAGCGTGTCGAAAACGCCCTGGCGCTGGTCGGGCTTGCAGACTACGGCAAGCGCATGACGACGCAGTTGTCGGGCGGTCAGCAGCAGCGCGTGGCGCTTGCCCGTTCTCTCGTGCTGGAGCCGAAGATCCTGTTGCTCGACGAGCCATTCGCCAGCCTCGACCAGCATCTGCGGGAGCGGCTGCGCGAGGAAGTGCGAGACATCCAGCAGCGCGTCGGCATCACCACCCTGTTCGTCACCCACGGCCAGGATGAGGCATTGGCGCTCGCCGACCGTATCGTCGTCATGCGCGACGGCAGCACCGAGCAGATCGCGCCACCCGATATCGTCTACCGCGAGCCACAGACGGAATTCGTGGCGGGCTTCATCGGCTCGATGAATTTCGTCAAGACCAGCATTCGTGGCGGCGTCAGCCAGCATCCGGCCTTTCCCGTTGCCGTGCCGATCGAGGACGGCGACGTCGTTCTGGCATTTCGCCCGGAGGCACTGTCGCTGCAGTCATCGAAGACGCTCTCGACCGCCATCGTCCATCGCAGCATCGATTTCGGCACGCATAAAATCGTGGATATCGACCTTGCCGACGGGACGCGCTTGAAGGCGATGACGGCACCGGATAGCAACTGGGTCAAGGGCGTGGGCATCGAGCCGACAGCTTCAGCATTCCGGGCTTTCCGCGACAACCAGCTGGTCTACCAATCGGCAACTTCAGGCGAACGACATCATGATCGAATCCTCGGCAACGCTTGATCGCAGCGGCATCGCGATCGATCAGGCTGGCCACAAGACCTGGTTGAAATGGCATCGTGGCCACCGCTATGCCGGCGACATCTCGTTTACGGGACAACGCATTGCCGAGGCGATGGCGCTGGGCGCCAGCATCGAGATCGATCTCGTGCGTTTCAATGGCGCCGGCTTCGCCGTTTTACACGACGAGACGCTGAACAAGGCGACAACGGGCGAGGGGCGCGTGATCGATGCGACGGAGAGCGACTTGCGCGCTCTGCATCTGCGCGACCCTTTCGGCGAGCCGACGGCCCACAAGGTCATGCTGATCGATGATCTAGCTCAACTGCTGAAGCGCGTCGGCCGCGACGGTGGTGCTGTGCTGCAGCTCGATCTCAAAGAAGATTCCCCGGATATCCGCGAAGAGGATATCGCTGCCTTCGCCGCCGCGATCTCGCCGGTCGCAAGGTCCGTCATCCTCTCCGCCGGCGATCCCGAGGCTGTCGAACGCTTGTCCCAGGCGGTACCCGACATGCCGATTGGCTACGACCCCTGCCACCATGGCGCGATCGAGCGGCTGAAGCAAAGCCGCGACTTCGACGGTTTCGTCGCCGATGCCGTGGCTGCCTCGCCACACGCGCGGATGATCTATCTGCATCATCAGCTGGTTCTGTTTGCCGACGATGCCGGATACGATCTCGTTGCGGCCTTCCATCGCGCCGGGCGCAGCATCGACGCCTACACCATCAATTCGGCAATTCCAGCCGCATTGCCTGTCGTGCGCCGCCTTCTGGCGCTGAGGGTCGACCAGATCACCACCGACGACCCGGTCGGCCTCGAAGCGTTGCTTCTCGGCTAGACCTCTTAGCCTTCAAAGCCTTGAACGAGCCAAAGGTGCAGGGCGGTGTTGGCAGCGAGAATGTCGCCATTCGCCGTCACGGGGCCACCCTTGAACGCTGAAACCGTGCCACCGGCTTCTGTCACCAGGAGTGCGGCCGCACCATAATCATGCTTCGATAGGCCATCTTCAAAGAAACCGTCCAGGCGGCCGCTTGCGACGTAAGCAATCGACAATGCCGCCGACCCCAGCCGCCGTACGCCGGCGGTGTTGGCCATCAATCTCTTCAAAGCCTCGAAATAGACGTCCGTTGCAACGGCCTTGACCTGACCGGGAACGGGCAGGCCGGCGCCGACCACGACGTTTTCGATATCGGCATTGTCGACGCAGGAAATGCGCTCGCCGTTGAGATAGGCCCCGCCGCCGAGTTCGGCACTGAACAGCTCGTCGAGCATCGGGTCATAAACCACGCCGGCAACGATCCGGCCGCCTTCGGCGATCGCGATGGTCATGCCGAAATGCGGGATGCCCCAGGCGAAATTAGTCGTCCCATCGATCGGATCGATGTAGATGATCGGTGCATCCGCACCCACCACCCTGTTGCCGACATCCTCCTCGCCCTTAATGGAGTAGGAGGGGAAGGCCGCGATCATATCGGTCACGATGATCCGCTCGACAGCAACGTCAATCTCGGTCTGGTAATCGCGCGGCCCCTTCGACACGACATCGCTGATGCGCCGACGCTGCAACGACCGGCGAGCCGTTTCGCCGGCCTTCACGACCGTCGTTGCGAGAGTGATCAGGCGCGGGGAGGCGGTCGGAGAAAGACGCGAGGAGATGAGGGAGGATGTCATTGGGAACCCGGGTAATGAAACTGCAATACGGCCAGCACGCATGGCAGAGCCGCGTGACGATTTCGTGACGTACGCGGCGCTTTCCAAACATGATGTTGGGGCCAGCCTTGGCCACGCCTCAAATCGGCTTGCGTCCGGATAGCTCGCGAAATGTCGGTCGTTCGCCTTGCCCGCGCCAGAGCTTTCCACCACCCGCGCCCGTCGACTCAGCTCTGTCGAGAGCTACCCGATCGCGCGTTCCGCCTCGCCATCGCGGGAGCCAACCAGCAGATCCCTAACATTTGCGAGCGTCGCTGCGATCGAGCGCGGCTGTATCGAGTAGAACACGGATTGCGAGGCACGCCGCGTCGAGACGAATTCGCAGGCCCGCAGGATGGCGAGGTGCTGGGAGAGCGCCGATTGGCCGAGGCCGAGTTTCTTGGCAAGCACGTTGACCTGGATCTCGCCCTCGACGAGGTTGGTGAGGATCGCGAGCCGGTTGGCGTTTCCGAGAACCGCGAGTTGCTCCGCCAGAGCAGCAATGCTCTGCGGGTTCTGATTGTCTTCCTGCATATGATTTTCCCAATGAAATAGACGGGAAGCGTCGTCCACGATATCGCGTGGTCCGTTGTCCCCCGATGTTTAAGTACAAACGTAGCGACTAGCCCGATACGGCGGACAGCCGCGCGCGGGTCGACGGATGAATGGATTGGAAGCCAATGTGGAAGCCGGCGGAACGAAGCCGTAGCGGCAACAGCGCATTTTCCGCCATAAGGGGCGGCTGGCCATGCTGTGATGGAATAGTGGACATCATGTTCACCCGGTTGAAGTTACTCTGCCACAATCGTTCACACTGTTGAAAAGATGGTTAACGACTGCGCTTCAAACCCATGAAAAAAAACTGGAGTTATGGATGCCGGACGCACGCTCATCTGCGGACGATATCATGGACAAGCACCGTCCGGCGAGCCAGCCCGGTTGCAGCCGAAAATCGTCGTTGGCCGATCTAAAGTAATATTTTTTTTGTTGAATTGCGGTATCTGCACGGATGGCCTTGGTTGACGCGCACTAAAGCTGTAAAGACCTCGGTTGATGAACACTGCCGTTCGGTGGCGCTGCGCGTCAGCGCCCCCACACACCACGACGTTGGGATTGCGATGAACCTGTACTTGGAATACCTGGCCGAAATCAAAAGCAGAGAAACTCAAGGGCTCGCCCCCAAGCCGATCGATGACGGCGCGCTGACCGGCGAAATCATTGCCCTGATCGAGGATACCGGCAGCGAACACCGCGCCGATGCTTTGAAATTCTTCATCTACAACACGCTCCCGGGCACGACGAGCGCCGCCGGCGTCAAGGCCGCCTTCCTCAAGAAGATCATTCTCGGTGAGGCCATCGTCCCCGAGATCACGCCGAAATTCGCCCTTGAGCTGCTGTCGCACATGAAGGGTGGCCCGTCGGTTGAAGTGCTGCTCGACGTGGCACTTGGCAATGACGCCGAAATTGCCTGTCAGGCCGGCGACGTACTGAAGACCCAGGTTTTCCTCTACGACGCCGACATGTTCCGCCTGCGCGATGCCTACAAGGCCGGCAATGCCGTCGCCAAGGACGTTCTCGAAAGCTACGCCAAGGCTGAGTTCTTCACCAAGCTTCCCGATGTCGAAGACGAGATCAAGGTCGTGACCTTCATCGCCGCCGAAGGCGACATCTCGACCGACCTCTTGTCTCCCGGCAATCAGGCGCACTCGCGCTCCGACCGCCAGCTGCACGGCCAGTGCATGATCACGCCTGAGGCACAGGCCGAGATCGTCGCCCTGCAGCAGCAGCACCCGGACAAGCGGGTGATGATGATCGCCGAAAAGGGCACGATGGGCGTCGGCTCCTCGCGCATGTCCGGCGTCAACAATGTGGCGCTGTGGACCGGCAAGCAGGCGAGCCCCTACGTTCCCTTCGTCAACTTCGCCCCAGTCGTCGCGGGTACCAACGGCATATCGCCGATCTTCGCGACCACCGTCGACGTTACCGGCGGCATCGGCCTCAACCTGAGGAACTGGGTGAAGAAGCTCGACGACAGCGGCAAGCCGATCCTCAACAATGACGGCAACCCAATCCTGGAACAGAAGTTCTCCGTCGAAACCGGTACCGTGCTGAAGATCGACGCGAAGAACAAGAAGCTGCGCGACGAGGCCGGCAACGAGCTGGTCGATGTGGCGTCTTCCTTCACGCCGCAGAAGATGGAGTTCATGAAGGCCGGCTCGTCCTACGCCATCGTCTTCGGCAAGAAGCTCCAGACCTTCGCCGCCCAGACACTCGGCGTCGAAGCCACCTCGGTCTTCGCGCCGAACAAGGAAATCGCGATCGAGGGCCAGGGCCTGACCGCGGTCGAGAAAATCTTCAATCGCAATGCCGTCGGCGTGACACCCGGCAAGGTGCTGCATGCCGGCTCCGACGTTCGCGTCAAGGTCAACATCGTCGGCTCCCAGGACACCACCGGTCTGATGACCGCGCAGGAACTGGAAGCGATGGCGGCCACCGTCATTTCGCCGCTGGTCGATGGTGCCTACCAGTCGGGCTGCCACACGGCATCGGTCTGGGACAAGAAGGCCCAGGCCAACATTCCGAAGCTCATGTCCTTCATGAACAACTTCGGCGTCATCACCGCCCGCGACCCGAAGGGCAGCTACCATGCGATGACCGACGTCATCCACAAGGTGCTAAACGACATTACCGTCGACGACTGGGACATCATAATCGGTGGCGACAGCCACACGCGTATGTCGAAGGGCGTCGCCTTCGGCGCCGACTCCGGCACTGTCGCGCTGGCGCTCGCCACCGGCGAAGCCACCATGCCGATCCCGCAGTCGGTCAAGGTCACCTTCAAGGGCACGATGCAGCCCTACATGGACTTCCGCGACGTCGTCCACGCCACCCAGGCGCAGATGCTCAAGCAGCATGGCGACAACGTCTTCCAGGGCCGCATCATCGAAGTCCATATCGGCACGCTGCTCGCCGACCAGGCCTTCACCTTCACTGACTGGACGGCCGAGATGAAGGCCAAGGCCTCCATCTGCATCTCCGAAGACGAGACGCTCATCGAGTCGCTGGAAATTGCCAAGTCGCGCATTCAGATCATGATCGACAAGGGCATGGACAATGAGGCGCAGACCCTGAAGGGCCTGATCGCCAAGGCCGACCGCCGTATCGCCGAAATCCGCTCGGGCGAAAAGCCGGCGCTGACGCCTGACGATAACGCGAAGTATTTCGCCGAAGTCGTCGTCGATCTCGACCTCATCGACGAGCCGATGATCGCCGACCCTGATGTCAACAATGCCGACGTCTCGCGCCGCTACACCCACGACACGATCCGCCCGGTTTCCTACTATGGCGGCACCAAGAAGGTGGACCTCGGCTTCGTCGGCTCCTGCATGGTGCACAAGGGCGACATGAAGATCGTCGCTCAGATGTTGAAGAACATCGAGAAGAACGAGGGCAAGGTCGAGTTCAAGGCCCCGCTCGTCGTCGCCGCACCGACCTACAATATCATCGACGAGCTGAAGGCCGAAGGCGACTGGGAGATCCTGCAGAAGTATTCGGGCTTCGAATTCGATGACGTGAAGCCAAAGACCGCGAACCGCACCGAGTACGAGAACATCCTCTATCTCGAGCGTCCGGGCTGCAACCTGTGCATGGGCAACCAGGAGAAGGCCGAGAAGGGCGACACCGTTCTCGCCACCTCGACCCGTCTCTTCCAGGGCCGCGTGGTTGAAGATACGGCGGAAAAGAAGGGCGAGTCGCTGCTCGCCTCGACTCCGCTAGTGGTTCTGTCGGCGATCCTCGGCCGTACGCCGAGCATCGAGGAATATCGCGTCGCCGTCGAAGGCATCAACCTGACCAAGTTTGCGCCGCCGAAGACGACACCGATCGACAGCCGGTCCGTCCACTACTAAAATCTGATCTGACAAAACGGCCCCTCAATGCATTCCATTGAGGGGCCTTTTTCGTTTCAGGACAATGAATTATCGGCGGTTGTTGCTGCGATCAATCATTCACCAAGCAGCCCGCTGCTTCACTGCACTTCGTTGACGTAGCGATGATTGGCGGTCGTGGCGCGATGAGAGGATATGAGAACCGGAACCGCGAGCTGATCGTAGGCAATCTCGTCAATCGTCAGCACGGCGAAAGGCTGCGGCAGATCAAGCCAACGTGCATCCTGTTCCGCGCCGATCTGTTCGCGTATGGCTGAAATGCGGATGTTGTAGGCGTCCAGCAGGTGGAGATAGAAAAGCGGCGGGATATCCTCTGGCCTGCTGGGGAAGTCAGGCACGCGTGCCAGCGGTAGCGTCAGCGTTTCATGCATGATCGGCCGTTCGTCGACGCTGCGAACGCGGTGAAATGTCACGACCTCAGCACCCTCATCTATCTGTAGCTTTGGCGCGTCCTGCGCCGAAGCCGTCCCGCGCGCGATGTCGGTGACCCGAGTAACCGATTGTCGCAACGAGCCGTCGAGACCATGCAGCCGGAAATACTGGAAAAACAAGCGCAGGCTGTGTTGCGGCTGTCGGCCGGTGACGATCGTGCCGGTCTTGCGACGCCGGCTGAGCAGTCCGTCATTGGTGAGATCCATCAATGCGCGTCGGATAGTGCCGACGGCGACCCCATAGGTTTGCGACAGCGCCACTTCGCTCGGCAGGACAGAGCCCGGAGCGAGTTTTCCAAGCATGATCGCTTCCGTGATCTGGCGCTTGACGACCTCATAGAGTGGGACGGACAACTCGCTTAATCGCGGCGCATCTGCTGAAATAATGGGCAATTCCGGCAATTATTTGCCTCTTCTTTGGAGTTGACTCATGGAATGGATGTAAGCAGTATTACTATATAGTTTATATGAAAGCGCAAGCTTACAAGCCGGCGCATGCATGCCAAGGACCGTACCATGTCTGAGCCGAATTCTGTCCCGCATCAAGACGCTTTCACGTCGGCCATGGCAGTGATAGAGCGCGATGTCGAGACGGCGGTGCAGGATTTGGCGCGGATGGTGGCTGTCGATACGTCCTTTCCTCCCGGCCTTGGCTATGACGCCTTTGCGGACCTGATGACCGAACTGGCGGCGCCGCTCGGTTTTCAGTTCGAGCGTGTGACCGTTCCTCGCGATCTCTGGTATGTCGCCGGCGGCCCCGCCTCTGGTGAGCGCACCAATCTCATCGCCAGCCGCGAGACCGGCCGTCCGGTGTGTGCTCTCTACTACCATGTCGATACCGTTCCGGTGGCTCCGGGCTGGTCACGCGATCCGCTGGCGCTGACCGTCGAGGGCGATAACCTCTACGGCCTCGGCGCCGCCGACATGAAGGGCACGATCGCTGCAACGCTTTTGGCTCTGCGCGCAGCCAAGGAAGCCGGAACCTCGCTTGCCTACGACCCGATGCTGCTTCTGTGCACGGACGAAGAGGGGGGGCTTTATCCCGGCATTCGCTATCTGGCGGAGCAGGGCATGCTCAAGGGCCATATTCTCAACTTCAACGGGTCCGCCGCGCCTCGCGTGTGGGCCGGGTGCTTCGGCATCTTCAATCTGCAGGTGACAATTACCGGTCACGCAGTGCATGCGGGCGAGGGCAACCGCACCAGCTCCGGCGTCAACGCGATCGAAGGCGCGCTGCCGGTTCTGAACGCATTGGCGGCCCTGAAACCCATCGTGGCCGCCCGGACGTCGAAGCTGGCGCCTCCGCCACATGCTAGCGGGCCGCTGCGGCCACAGCTGACGATATCCGCGGTCAATGGCGGAACGGCCGGTGGTCAGGTTCCGGCCGAGATCAAGATCCTCGTCAGCCGCCGCTATGCGCCGGAAGAGAGCTATGAGCAGGCGAGGGCGGAAGTCGAGACCGCGATCCGTGACCGCGTCGCGGGAACCGAACTCGGGCTCGCCATCGACCTCGTGGGCCACCTTATCCCGACCGATGATCCGGATGGTCCGCATTGGCCCCGTTGGCAGCGGGCACTGTCGCTCGGCTTCGGCTACCAGCCCGAGGATTTTCACAAGTGGGGCGCCGCGAGCTGCTCGGACTTTGGCTACGTCCAGAAGGCGGGTTTCGGCCGCGAAGTGCTGCTGGGCGGGCTGGGGCGACCTGAGAGCTGCATCCATAGCCCGGAAGAACACACGACGCGACAGGACATCGTCGCGCTTGCCAAGAGTATTCTCGCCTATCTCGCGGCGGACTTCGCCGCCGACGCCATTCCAGAACACCGCATTTAGTCATATCAAAAGAGGGAACTGACACATGTTGGAAATGAAACGCCGCTTCTTCCTGGCCGGGACCGCCGCCATTTTCGCCGCGCCGGCGTTGGGCTTGGCGCAATCGGCAACGCCTGCCAGGGGCGGCACGCTCCGTATTTCCATCGATCAGGCGGCGAGCGTCATCCATCCGCTGCTGACGCGCGTCAACCCGGAATACATGGTCACCGAGTTGCTTTACAGCAACCTGACGCGCCTCAAGGTCGACATGTCGATCGAGCCGGATCTCGCCGAGAGCTGGAGCCCCAACGATGCCTTGACAGAATGGACCTTCAAGCTGCGCAAGGGCGTTACCTTCCACGACGGCTCCGCCTTCACGGCAAATGATGTCGTCGCCACCTTCAAGGCCATCCTCGATCCGGCAACGGCTTCGCCCGGCCGCAACAATGTCGGCCCGATCGCCGATATCGTCGCCGTCGACGATGCGACCGTGCTGTTCAAGCTCTCGGGCGCCTATGCCGACTTGCCGGTCGCCATGGCCTATACCAATGCGCGCATCATTCCCGCCTCGATCGCCACAGGCGATCTCAAGAGCCTATCGAACAAGGCCGTCGGCACCGGTCCGTTCAAGCTCGTGTCCTACGAGCCGGACCGCCTGATCGTCGTCGAACGCAACGAGAAGTACTACGATCCGGCGCGCCCTTATCTGGACCGTGTCGAAGTTCAGGTCTTCCCCGACAATTCGGCCGAAACCTCGGCCCTGATCGCCGGCGATATCGATGTCATCTCGACGATCCAGCCGACCGAGTATCTGCGTATCGACGGAACCGATGATCTTGTCGGTCTGCGCACGCCGTCCGGCCAGTTCTGCAACATCAACTTCGGCTGCGACACGGCGCCGTTCAACGACGCCCGCGTTCGCCGCGCAATCGCGCTGACGGTCGATCGCGAAGCCATGGTGGGCTTCGTGACGGAAGGCTTCGGCACCGAAGGCAACGACACGCCGCTCAATGCTTCCTACCGCTTCTTCAAGGATGTGGCGAAGCGCGAGAAGAACATTGAGGAAGCCAAGAAGCTGCTGGCTGAAGCCGGTTTCCCGAATGGTCTAGAGGCAACCCTTATCGCGTCGGATCGCCCAGCGGTTCGCACGCAGCTCGCCGTTGCGCTGAAGGAAATGACCAAGGAAGCCGGCGTCACCATCAACGTACAGACAATGCCGCACGCGACCTATCTCGAGCAGGTCTGGAAAAAAGGCAGCTTCTACGTCGGCTTCTACAACATGCAGCCCACGCCTGACGGCATCTTCAAGCTTCTCTACACGTCGGACGCCTCGTGGAACGAGACGCGTTGGAACAACAAGGCATTCGATGCGCTCATCGCCGAGGCGCGCGGCACGATCGACGAGGCCAAGCGCACCGAGCTCTACACCAAGGCGCAGGAAATCATGAACGAGGATGTTCCCTCGATCATCCCGTCCTTCTTCGATGTTCTGGCCGCCAAGCGCAGCTGGGTCGAAGGTTTCGAAGCGCATCCCCGCGCCTCGGTTTTCCGCCTCGATCACGCCTCGCTGACCGACAAGGCGCCGAAGCGCGGCTAATGACGTCAACTTCGCCGGACGCCTGAATCGGGCATCCGGCCCTCTTGACCAAGGAACACGCACCTGTCTCCGAACTACATAGCCAAGCGGCTGGTGATGATTGTCTACACGCTTCTCGTCGTGTCGCTCATCGTCTTCGCCATCACCCAGATCCTGCCTGCCGACGCCGCCGTCATGATGCTGGGCGAAAACGCCACCAAGGATGCGCTCGATGCGCTGCGCCAGAGCATGGGTCTCGACCAGCCGATCTGGCAGCAATACGCGACGTGGCTCGGCCATGTGCTGCAGGGTGATCTTGGCACATCGTTGCGTACCGGCCAGCCGGTCGGCCCGGTCATGTTTGAGGCCCTCGGGCGCTCTCTGCTGCTCGCCGTGCTGTCGATCGGCCTGATGCTGATCCTTGCCATTCCGCTTGGCATCATTGCGGCCATCCGGCGCGGCAAGGTCGCCGATATGGTCGTCAGCCTGATCTCCTACGCAGGCGTGGCGCTGCCTGAATTCGTCACCGCAACGCTTGCAGTCCTAATCTTCGCCGACTGGATGAAATGGTTACCGCCAACAGGCTACGTGCCCCTGACGGATGACTTTGTCGACGGCATTTCGCATCTCGTCCTGCCCGTCTGCGTCATATCGATCATCCTGATCGCCCACGTCTCGCGCATGGTGCGCTCCGAACTCGTCGATGTCTTGCATACGGATTATATCCGCGCTGCCCGGCTGAAGGGCATGTCCCGTGGGCATGTGCTTCGCCGCCACGCGCTGCGCAATGCGCTTCTGCCGACCATCACCATCGTTGCGCTCGATGTCGGCTACCTTCTCGGCGGCGTCATCGTCGTCGAGGAAATCTTCGCCATTCCCGGCATCGGCCGACAGCTGATCGTCGCCATCCAGGCGCGTGACCTGCCCGCCATCCAGGCCGGCGTGCTGATAATGGCCGCCACCTATTCCATCGTCAATTTCATTGCCGACATCCTCTATGCCTGGCTCGACAAGAGGATCCAGTATGACTGAGTTCATGAAACGCCTGCTAAAGACGCCGCAGGGCGCCATCGGCACCTTCCTCGTCGTGTTGGTCCTCGCCATCGTCGTGTTCGGCCCAATGGTCGCACCCTACGACCCGGAAAAGCTGTCGCCGCTGGCCCGCTACAAGGGACCAAGTGCCGCCTATTGGCTCGGCACCGACCAGTATGGCCGCGACATCTTCAGCCGTCTGCTGATCGGCGCGCGCGCCACTGTCGTGATGGCTGTTCTTGCCACCATCGCCGGCACGCTGGTCGGCGCCCTGATCGGCACCGCCTCCGCCTTCCTCGGCGGTCGCTCAGATGAGCTGATTATGCGCACCATCGATGCCGTCATGTCGATCCCGAGCCTGCTGTTTGCGCTTCTCGTGGTCAATCTGCTGGGCTCCAGCACGATCAACGCGCTGATTGCGGTGGCCATCGCATTCGCACCCGGCATGGCCCGCATCACCCGCAGCGTGGCGCTGTCCGTGCGCAAGCAGGATTATGTGAATGCGGCAATCGCCCGTGGCGAAAGCTCCGCCTACATCATCCGCCGCGAAATGCTGCCGAACGTCATTGCACCGATCATCGTCGAGATGACGATCCGCGTGTCGTTTGCCGTGATGCTGTTTGCCACGTTGAGCTTCCTCGGTCTCGGTGCCCAGCCGCCGGCCGCCGAATGGGGCCTGATGGTCTCGGAGGCCCGTCGCTACATGCATCTTTCCGCCGGCATCCTGATCTGGCCGAGCGTGGCGATCGCCATTGTCGCCGTCGGCTTCAACCTCCTGGGCGACGGTATCCGCGATGCCCTCAATCCGCGGACCTGAGGTGACACCCATGACCACTACCGAAAACAAGCCGGTTCTCGCGATCGAGAGCTACTCGCTGGATTACCAGACCGCGAACGGCCCGTATCAAGCGCTGAAGACGATCGATCTCTCCATCCATCGCGGCGAAATCCTTGGCCTCGTCGGCGAGAGCGGCTCGGGTAAAACGTCGCTTGCCTGGTCGATCATGCGTTACCTGCCTAGGAACGCCCGCGAACCGGGCGGGAAAATCCTGCTCGGTGGCGACAATCTTCTGGACAAGTCCGAACGCGAGATGGAAGCAATTCGCGGCCGGCGCATCAGCATGGTGTTCCAGGATCCCAGCACCTCGCTCAACCCGACCCTGTCGCTCGGCACCCAGCTGGTCGAAGTTCTCGTCCGTCATCGGGGCCTGACCAGGAGCCAGGCCTGGAAGGAAGGCGAGGAACGGCTCGCCCATGTGGGCCTCAAGACGCCCGCGCGGATGATGCACCGCATGCCGCATGAAGTCTCCGGCGGCGAAAAGCAGCGCGTCGTCATAGCGTCGGCCTTTGCCTGCAATCCGGAATGCATCATCTTCGACGAGCCGACCACGGCGCTCGACGTGATCACCTCGCGGCAGATCCTCGACCTCTTCGTCGAACTGCAGGCGGAAACCGGTGTTGCCTCGCTCTATATTTCGCATGACCTGGCGCTGGTCGCCCGTACAGCAAGCCGCGTCGCCGTCATCAAGCGCGGTGATATCGTGGAACAGGGCAATGTCCGCGATATCTTCACCAACCCACAGCAGGATTATACCCGCGAACTGATCGCCGCCGTTCCCGATCCCGCCCATCGGTTGGTCAAGGACGACGTGGTCGTGGCCGCCGCGCCGCTGGTCAAGGTCGAGAATGTCAGCGTGTATTTCGGCCGCAAGCCTTTCCTCGCCGCACTGACCGGCAAGAAGACGGAACGGGTGACCGGCAACAATGCGATCAGCCTCAGCGTCAATCCGGGCGAAATCCTCGGCATCGTCGGCGAGAGCGGCTCGGGCAAGTCGACGCTTGCCAATGCGATGACCGGTCTCAACCGTTTCGAGGGAAAGATCTGGTTCGACGGCCGCGAGATCAAAGGCCTCGGCGACATGGACAATGCCTATCGCAAGGATGTACAGATCATCTTCCAGCATCCGGATGCCTCGCTCAATCCGCGCCAGAAGATTTCCGAAATCCTCTCGCGCCCGCTGAAACTGTTCGGTGACGGCACCGATCTGGACAAGCAGATCGGCGACATGCTGGAACAGGTGCGCCTGCCGCGCACCCATGCCAACCGTTATCCGCACCAGCTGTCCGGCGGCGAAAAGCAGCGCGTGGCGATTGCGCGCGCCTTCGCATCGAAGCCGAAGCTCGTCATCTGTGACGAGATCACTTCGGCACTCGACGTGTCGGTCCAAGCCTCCGTCGTGGAGCTTCTGCTCGACCTGCAGAAGGCGAGCGGCACGGCCTATCTGTTCATCACCCACGATCTCAACCTGATCCGCCAGATCGCCCACCGGATCGCCGTGATGTATCGCGGTGACCTGATCGAGGTAGTGAGGGCCGACGAGATCGATAGCCCAGACCGGGCGGACTACACGCGCCGCCTGATCGAGGCGGTGCCGCGCGCCGCCACACAATACCAGTGATACCGCATCAAGGAGCATGACAATGGACCCGAAGTCCCTGTTGGACCGGATCGACGAAAAGGCCTGCCTCGATTTCCTGTCGAAGATGGTCCAGCACAAGAGCCACTCGGAAACCGAGGGCGAGAAGAATCTCGCCCGCTGGATGGCGAAAGAGCTTGAGAAGATCGGTGTCGAAGCCGAACTCCAGCCGTTCGACGAAGGCCGCCGCTTCAACACGATCGGCCGATTGAAGGGAACTGGCGGGGGCAAGAGCCTGCTGTTCAACGGCCATCTCGATACCAACCCTGTGACCGAAGGCTGGACGGTAGATCCCTATGCCGGCCTTGTAGACGAAAAGTTCATCTACGGCATCGGCGTCTCCAACATGAAGGCCGGCGACGCCGCCTATTTCTGCGCGGTGAAGACGCTGCTCGATGCCGGCGTCAAGCTGAAGGGCGACGTGACGCTCACCTTCGTGGTCGGCGAGTTGCAGGGCGGCGTCGGCACGCTGGCGGCGATCCACAGCGGCGTGAAGGCCGACTACTTCATCAACAGCGAGCCAAGCGACCTTGTTGCCGTCACCATGCACGCGGCAGCGCTCAGCTACGTCATCGAACTGACCGGCGACACGCGCCATCTGTCCAAGCGCGAAGAATCGGTCGATGCGATCGCAGCTGCCTGCGACATCATCCCGCGCATCAATGCAATGACCTTCAGCGGCGCAAAAAGCGACGTGCATCGTTCGATCAATCGTGGCCATGTCGGCGTCGTCCATGGCGCGCTCGGCCGCGATCTGGAAGAGTGGCGTCCGCCACAGGTGGCCGATTTCGTCCGCCTCAAGGGCTCCTGCCGCTATGCTCCCGGCCAGACGCAGGAAGGCGTGCTTGCCGACCTCGACCGCGAACTGCGCGCGCTCGAAGAGCGCTTCCCGGGCCTGAAAGCCAAGCTGGTTCCCGAGATGATCGAAGGCCGTCCGCTGATGCCGCCCTTCGAGGTTTCCCCGGGCAGCCGTATCGTGAAGTCGATCAACGCTGCCTATGAAGCCGTCCGAGGCGAAAAGCAGCCGACCGGCGCGATTACGCCAACCCGCTTCTATGGCACCGATGCCGGTCATCTCCATCACGAGCTCGGAATGGAAGGCATCGTCTGCGGCCCCGGCGGCCGCTACAACACCATGCCCGACGAGCGCGTCGACATCATCGACTTCCTCGACATGATCCGCGTCTACATGCTGACCATCATCGATATCTGCGAGGTGGCATAACATGTTCTCCCGGGCGGAATATGATCGCCGTATCGCTCTCGCCCGAGATGCCATGGCGTCTTCGAGCGCCGATCTCTTGCTTGTCGATAGCGGCGAGCTTCTCGCTTGGCTGACGGGCTATACCGTCTCCGAGACCATGTATCGCGCGGCCTTTCTGCCGCGCGAGGGCGATGCGTGGTTTTGCTTGCGCGCGCTGGACGAAGCCCCGTGCCGGGAAAAGAGCTGGATCACCGACGTCACCGGCTTTGCCGATACGGAGGAAGCGCAGGCGGCGGTTGCCACGAGCATTCGCGACCACGCTTTCGGCAAGGCGAGGATCGGCCTCGACACCAATTCCTACAGCCTCAGCGCGGCGACCTTCATTCGCCTCTCCCAGTTGCTGCCCGAGGCAACCTTCGTGCCGATGCCGGGCTTGAGCGACAGCCTGCGCTGGGTGAAATCGGCGGAAGAGATCGCGGTTCTCGCGCAAGCATCCAAGATTGCCGACAAGGCCATGGCCGCGATTGCAAGCCAGGCCAAACCCGGCATGACCACCCGTGATGCGGCAGCGATCGCCTCCGGCGTATTCTTGCGAGAGGGCGCCGATACCGGCGAGGTCGGGCCGGTGATGAAAGCCTCCGGCAGCCATGAATTCCTGCACGGAGTGTTCAAGACCGAGGCGATCGAGGAGGGCGACGTGCTGCATGTCGAACTGATCCCCCGCGTCGGAAACTATGGCGCGCGGATGATGCGGCCGATCGTGGTCGGCACGCCGTCAGCCGAACTCACGGCTGCTGCCGAAAAGCTGGTCGAATTGCAGGATCGCCAGATTGCCGCGATGAAGCGGGGCGCGATCGCCAGTGATGTCGATGCGATCATGCGCCAGGGCGCGCTCGATGCCGGCCTGCGACCAGTCTATGAAAATGTCACCGCCTACACGCTCGGGCTCTATACCCGCACGCCGCGCACCAGCGATTTTTCCGGTGTCTTCCTGCCGACGTCCGACTGGCCGCTTGAGGAAGGCATGGTCTTCCACCTCTACGCCACGGCGCGGGGTCTGGGATTTAGCGAAACAGTAGTCGTCGGCAAGGATGGCGGAGCTCGGCTGACGAGAGGCCAGCGCCGTATCCTCTAACGAGTGGGCGGGCGAGAAGTTTCCCTCGCGTCGGATGTTGCCTCGCATGACATCGACTGGCCTTGGTAAATGGCGAGTCATAGCGACGATCACACGGCGACCGTCGGGAACAGCGCAGTCGTGGCAATCCCAAGCGCCTTTGCGATTCGCGTCACGAGCCGCCTGTCGCCTTCATGGCCGGCTTCGACCTTGGCAATTTCCATCTCTGTCAGACCGCAGGTCACGGCAACCTGCTCAATGCTGTATCCAGCCACGTTCCTTGCCGAGCGCACGGCGTCGCCAAGGTCAATGGTCAATGGCGTGGGAACGTTTGAATCCTCGATATTGCTGTAGGATCGCGACATGTAAGCTTCTCCAAATGCGTCAACTTTCCGACACAATTTAGGTGGTACGCTAACAATTGCAATGCCACCGAATTCACTAATCGTTAAACCGAACAGTTAGCCCGGCAGCGTATCCCAAAGCCTGTCAGGCTATAGCCCTCCGGGAATTCCGGGCGAGCGCCGTCGGTTCGCTGAAGAACGAGGCCCCCTCGCCAACAATCTCGCGCCGTCTCTGGTGGCAAACCATATAGGCGTGCTCCTGATGGGCGCCCAATCGCATTCTGAAATGCCGATCGCTCGGTTGATAAGCAAGGTGTCGCAAATTGCAGGGGAGCAGGCTAAGCGTAAAGCACCGTTTATCGATCTTGACCATTCGGCCCAAGTCGAAAGCGGACGCCTACACCGCCGCAAACCATCTCGCACGCATGCCGAACTCTATTCACTCCAGCAGCCAACTAGCGTTCTGTGGATGAAAGTCGTAGGCGGACTCCTGTATAGTCACCGTTAGTAATCTCGATTCCGTGAGCGGCATAGGCCAAGGTGATTTTCTCCTTTGTAGATTCCGTGGCGCTGCCGGTTGTTTCGAAACGGTGAACAGTCGAAAACGCGATGCCAGCATTCTTTGCGAGCTCACGCACGGACCATTTCAGCATTGCTCGCGCTGCTCGATTTGCCTCTGGAGTTAATTTCGCCATCAAACACCATAAAAATGAATACGCTTGTAGCGAAATCGCTTGACCTTTTGTCGCGCAAATCGTACGACTACACTCGTAAGCAAAATGCGCTGATTCTTCTAGCGCTGGATGCCTGCTCCTGTGTTTCGAGATTTGATGTTGGCGAGCAAAGGCTCGACTGATCGTTTCACCGTGCCGAATTTCTATTTCACTGGTGCCGCACCATGGAACTCCGCCAACTATCCCTTTTCCGAGCCGTTGCCGAGGAGCTCCACTTCGGTCGTGCCGCGATCAAGATGAACATCGCCCAGCCAGCGCTCAGCAATCATGTCATGGCGTTGGAGAGGGAGCTCGGCTGTCCTCTGTTCATCCGCTCCACACGGCGGGTCGAGCTGACGAGGGCAGGGGAGACCTTCTACGATCGTGCTGTCCGCATCCTTAGCGAGATGGAACTGACGACCGAGCTGACACGGGCCGCAGGCGGCAGTCGCATCCGCCAAATCAAGATCGGTACCGTCTATCCAGCCACCATGGGCATGCTGCCCCTGTTCCTCGGCAAGATCGCCCGCAAGTTTCCGGATGTTCGCATTCACATTGCCTCAGGCAACACAGGGGACATTATACGCGGGCTGGAGACCGGACAATTGAACCTCGGTTTCATCAGGCCAGTCGAGAACATTGGATCGCTGCGCTTCTTCTCGGTTGCCCATGAACGCTATCTCCTGGCGGTCGCCGAGAGCAATCCGCTGGCTTCGTTCAACGAAATCTCCATCGAGGACCTACGCGATCAGAAGATCATCGCCTTCAATCGGCAGAACCTCTCCTACACCGAACGGTATTTCAACGGGAAGTTCGAGGAATACGATCTGACCAAGAACGTCGCATATAGCTGTGATGACACCTATTCGCTGGTCTCTCTCGTCTCCGCCGGTCTTGGCATCGGCTTTGCACCGGAGTGGACGACCGACATCCCGAACCGCAGTTTCGTGCTCAAGAAGGTGAGGGGAATCGACTTTAAGATCGGGCTTGGCATTGCCTGGTCGAAAGAGGATCCGACGGCGTCGCGAGACGATATTGTCGAGATCGCCAAGTCGATGGTGCGGCGAGGATAATCAGTCGCGGCGGGCGTTGCTCCCGCCCGTCACCGCCATTTCGAGGCCAGCATCACCACGTCCTGCCCCGGCTTTTGTCCTGCCAGGCTCGCGCCGGCCGCAACGGCCTTGCCGTCCTGCTCTTCGTTCCGGCCCTACGGGTGCCAGCCGACGCTTCTAGCCTGGCTTTCGGACCGCCGTGGCAGGTCGCGATGGTCGCGACCCCGAACGGAGGCCGACATGACAAGAGAGCACAGCAATCACAGATCCGATATTTATAGCCGCATCACCGACAAGATCATCGCCGAACTCGACCGTGGCGTGCGTCCCTGGATCCAGCCATGGCACAGCGCCTCGCCCTCAGCGACCGTCACCCGTCCACTTCGCCACAATGGCGAGCCTTATTCCGGCATCAACGTCCTTCTCCTCTGGTCCGAGGCAATCGCCCGAGGCTTCTCCTCCTCGACCTGGATGACCTATCGTCAGGCAGTGCGACGTGAAAGTCGCATGAAAGGAGTGACCCCATGGGTCCATGAGTAGTGTTCAACTCTGTCGCCACATTCCCCATGCGACGTCGGTAACGGCGTGGTGTGAAGCGGGAATGAAAGCCCAAGATGGAAATGCAGCCAACGCATTTTGTCGGGCGAGGCGAAGGTCGGAAGGGCGAACGCGAGTGAATTCTCATCGAAACGCGCCGTGAGGTAGTAAGGCCGTAACCGTTGGTTGACACGGCCGAGCTGGGCAAATGCGAACTGGGGTGAGCTTGGCCCCACCGCGAACACCGCGCCCCGGCGTACTGAGAGCGCCCGCCCCGACCGCATCTCCTTCATGTGGAACACGGAAACCCCGATGGGAACCGGTGGCAACGCCGGTAGGCCGACCGCAAGGGAAGCTGAATGCCCAGCGGGAACAGGAAGACCCAAGAAGCGAATGCCGGCAGATCGAAAGATCAAGGGAATCCATAACCTGCCGGATAGAGCAATGCTCAAGCCGAAAGGCTGCTGACGTGGGTTTGGTGAACCGCCCGAAGACGTTGTGATGATTGCTAACCGAGGGAAAAGTTAGGTGCGGAATTCTTCTGCAAACGGAACCAAGGGACAGACCGACTGGAATGCCGTCAACTGGCGGCAAGTCAATCGGCGCGTCCGCAATCTGAGACAGCGCATCTTCCGGGCGTCCCGTGAGAACGACCTTGCCAAGGTGCGTTCTTTACAGAACTTGATGCTTCGGAGTTACTCAAACACGCTGAAAAGCGTGCGACAGGTCACTCAGGAGAACAAGGGAAAATACACTGCTGGCGTAGACGGCATCGTCACGACGACCGTCGAGGCTCGCAACGAGTTGGCCGACAGCCTCATGTCGGTTCAGCCGTGGCGAGCAGCGCCAGCGCGTAGGGTGTATATTCCGAAGGCAGGCGGGAAACTGCGCCCCCTTGGAATCCCAACCATCCGTGACCGAGCTTTGCAGGCGCGGGTGAAAAACGCGCTCGAACCCTTCTGGGAGGCACGCTTCGAGCCTTGCAGCTATGGGTTCAGGCCGGGACGGGGATGCCACGCCGCCGCCGATGGGTTCTCGATGCTGACATCAAAGGGGCGTTCGATAACATCGACCATGAATTCCTGCTCAACGCCATCGAAGGGTTCCCTGCAAAGGAGCTCATTCGTCAGTGGCTGAAAGCGGGGTACATGGAGCGCGGGGTCTTTCACGACAGCGATAGTGGTACGCCGCAAGGTGGCGTGATCAGTCCTCTGCTCGCCAACATCGCCCTGCACGGCATGGAGGCCGCGGTTGGTGTGAAATACATCACCCGCGGCGACAATGTCGGCAAGCGGTGTTTGATCCGCTACGCAGACGATTTTGTCGTCTTCTGCGATAGCGAAGAAGATGCGTGTCAGGCTCGGGCGGAACTATCCGCCTGGCTGGCAGCGCGGGGCCTTGTCCTCTCAGACGAGAAGACGCGGATAGTGCATCTATCCGATGGGTTCGACTTCCTCGGCTTCAACATCCGCCAATATCGGAGTCCGGAAACCCGATGGGGCTGGAAGCTGTTGATCAAGCCTTCCCGGAAATCGGTGAAATCGCTGAAAGCCAGGATGATACGGGAATGGCGAGGACTGGACGGTCAGAACATAGTCACCGTCCTTACTCGGCTGACGGGCATCATCAGGCAAATGTCGATCTATCCAATCCGCTCGATCGCATCGGGATGGCCGGACGTTTCCTCGCCAATACCGGAGCGCTCATCCGCCATGGCGGTTCGTCCGCCTACTACGCCGCCGCCAAGGACTACATCCAGATGCCACTTCTCGACAGTTTCGTCGATGAGGATAGCTATGTCGCCGTCCTCAGCCACGAAATGACGCATTATGCCGGAAGCCGGATTATGCCGCATGACCGATCTTCAAGGCTGGAAACGCCTCGATTCAGCCATGCGGCTGTTCGGCATAATCAGAGGGATTCTAGGAATGCCAGCAGTTCGTCATTGGGATGATATCGGCCTGGATGGGCTTCCGGTCTGACGACTTGAGCGAGCGCCTTTTCCTTCAATCGCATGTCGGCGTGGATATAAATCTGGGTCGTCTCCACGGATTCATGCCCCAGCCAGAGCGCGATCACGGATTGGTCGACACCGTGATGGAGCAGTTCCATCGCGGTGCTATGTCGCAAGGTGTGCGGCGTAACCCGTTTGCTTGCGAGGCTAGAACACGTTCGGGATGCCGTGAAGCAATGCTTGCGCACCAGATGCTCCAACGCATCACGACTGAGCCGGTCGCCGCGGATAGACGGGAATACGGGACGGTCGCTGTCACGGTGCTCGCCAATCCAGCCCTGGATCAGCTTTGCCGTATCGCGGCGAAGCGGCGTACTGCGTTCCTTTCGCCCCTTGCCGACGCAACGGATGTGGGCGCCGACGCCAAGCGAGACGTCCTTGCAGCGCAGATTGACCAGCTCGGATGCTCTCAAGCCGGTCTGAAGTGCAAGCAACAGCAGGGCGTGATCACGACGCCCCGCCCACGTGGTGCGATCGGGCGCCGCCAGCAGCGCCGCTATTTCCTCTGCGTCGAGGAATGTCACGCTTCGCTTCACGTATCGCTTGCTCGGCATCGAGAGAATGCGCTGGCAATGAAGGAGCCAGGTCGGATCTGTCATTGCAACGTATCGGAAGAATGACCGGATGGCAGCAAGGCGCGTATTACGGCTTCGTGCCGTATTACCGCGCGCGGTCTCTACGTGGGTGAGGAAGTCGGCGATAAGATCGGCGTCGAGATCTTCGATCGTCAGCTTCGTGGGTGGCTTTCCACGCCGCGAGCTCGCGTAGCGGACTAGCAGGCGGAAAGTGTCGCGATAGCCGGCGATGGTGTGGGGGCTTGCCTCCATCTGTGTGCAGAGTCGGTCGGTGAAGAAGCGTTGGATGAGCGCAGGGAAGTTGGTCGCCTTCATTGCTCCCCCTCCGTTGCGGTTGCTATTCGGTTGGAAGCCAATTCCAGCAATTCCGGAACCGCCTCCAGATACCAATAGGTATTGGCCGGGCTTTCGTGGCCGAGCCAGGTCGTGAGTTTGATCATCTCACGCCCGACATCCTGGCCGGAACGATACCAGTTCAGCATCGTCCGAACGGCGAAGGTGTGGCGAAGGTCGTGGATGCGTGGCCCACGCCCATGGCGCTTGTAATCCTGTTTCGGCCGTAAGCCAATTTGCTGACAAACCAGCGCGAAGTTGTAGCGTGCGCCGCAATCGCCGATACGACGGCCATCGCAGGTGACAAACATGACCTCTGACCTGAGCCCCAACAGCCTGTCTCGCTCACACCCATAACGTTCGAGCTTCTGCACGACCGTTCGATCCAAGGGCAGCATTCGTTCCTTGCCAAGTTTTCCGAAGCGGATACGAAGGATGCCGGTCTCGATATCAAGGTCAGACTGGTCGAGACGCAGGGCTTCGCTGATGCGGAGGCCGGTTACGGCGATCAGGCCGAAGAGCGTCGAACATGTCAGACCGCGCATGCCGTACACCGATGGCAACGTTCGGGCTTGCTCGACAATCGCAAGGATTTCGGC